>Ga0187852_1002095_pt1 | contig 17062 bp, 17 predicted proteins | sample June2016WEW_6_40_FD_134511 | JGI IMG/M metagenome (GOLD analysis project Ga0187852, IMG submission 134511) | Peatland microbial communities from SPRUCE experiment site at the Marcell Experimental Forest, Minnesota, USA - June2016WEW_6_40 | ecosystem: Environmental > Terrestrial > Soil > Wetlands...
GAAAACGGAGCCGGTAGCAGCCGTTCTCCTCGCCGGCGTACTGGTAGAGGAAGGCGTCGGGCAATAGGGCCAGAATGCGGCCGATGCGCTTTTCGTCCTCCTCATAGGCCTGGAGGTGGCGGGTCTGCTCCTCGGGCGAGGCGAGCAGGCGCTGGAGGCGTGCCTGTTCCGCCTGCTGGGTCTCGGCGCTGAGTGGAAGACCGTTGCTGAGGGCGAGCCGGGTGATGGGTCCTTCGGCGGTCTCTATCTGATCCTCGAGCCGGGTTTCCTTGGGGGTGTGACGCTCGATCCAGTAACGCCAATAGCCGTGGTCCTGGTGGTCGTTGAGCTCGTTGGAGACGACCTCGCGGACCAGTTGCGCGGCGGGCATGGCCGGCTGCCAACCCGACGACGAAGACCTGTCGCCGGGGACTCCGGCAGTCTGGGCGCAAGAGGCTCCCTGCGCCAGGGCCAGTATCCCGATCGAAATCCACTGTACGCGCATCGCGTTGCCCTCCCGACCAAAGGTATGAGGCCTGAGCGAAGTATGCCGCCGCGACGGTAAAGAGCTTGCGAGTTTGCCGTGAAAAGGCAGAGAAAATATTGGGCCAAGACCCGAAATGAACCGCAAAAATAACGGGATTGCGGAAGCAGAGCGTTGGATACCGCCCGGCTTGCTGCGCCGACGTTGCCTGGCCGGACTCGTCGGGCCAGACTTGTTAGACTGAGACCATGTTGGACGAATCGGTATTCCGCAGTCTGGTCGAAACTGCTCTCAATTCCCTGATGCAGCATTTAATCCTGCGCGAGGAAGAGGAAGGGGCCGGTTTCGAGGTGGAGGAACAGGGCGGCGTGCTGAACGTGGTCTTCGAGGAGCCGGCAGGCAAGTTTGTGATTACGCCGAATACGCCGGTGCGGCAGATTTGGATTTCGGCGCTTTCGACCAGCTTCAAGCTCGACTGGGATGATGCGGCCTCGGCGTTTGTGCTGCCGCGGACGGGCGAACATCTGATGGCGCTTGTGGACCGGCTGATCGGGGAGCATTTGGCAGGCTGAGACGGCCCTAGTAGATACCCGGAATCAGGCGCTTCGTTTGTTGGCTGTAGGCTGCATACTGCGCGCCGAATGCCTCATTCAATGCCGCTTCCTCCACGTGAATCCTATAGAGAAAAGCAGCGGTTATAGGCGCGATGACCGCCATGCCCGCTATCCAATTCCGCTCATGAATTGCCAGGCCCAGAAAGGACAGCAAGGAACCGGTATAGGCCGGATGGCGCACGAAGCGGTAAAACCCGCCCCGGTAGATTGTTTGGTTGCTGCGGATAGCTACATTCGAGCTGAAGGCCTTGCCCAGCGAAAGGATTGCCGTCCATCGAATGGCGATCCCGGCCATTATCACAATGATCGCCACCACCATCAGCCAGTGCGCGCCGCCAAACAGGTTTGAAGGCCTCGAGTAATGGATCGTCTCTCCGGCGAAGATTGCCAGGAAAATCGTCATCCACAGGACCAGCAGCGATCCGCGGTCCTTCACCGCGCCTGCGCTACGCCGGGTGCGCGTCGCAATTGCGAGCAAAGTCTCGGAGGCGGCCCATCCGTAGATCAATATCTTCCACAACAGAGTGATCTCCAACCTGCCTCCATCTGCCTGACTCAATGCAGGAATCTACCGCTGGTCTCGTAGAGATAGAATACGCAATCGTAGCAAGCGGAGTTCCCGTTCTTGGCCGGTTTCGCGGTTTGCAGCCAGAAGCAGAAGCAGCCGGAAGCAACATGAATCCAGCATTGTGGGAACAACCGGACTGAAGTCGGGATCAAGAAAGACGGAACCTTCGATACACTGAAGACCGCCTCCTATGGTTTCACAGGAGACGCTCACGGAGCAGTAACAAAAGAACCCCTTGAGGTGAAACAATGACACGAAAAACCTTAGCTATTCTCGTCATCCTTTTCTCTTCGGCGATTACGCTCGTTGCCGGGGCGCAGGAGCATATGAACTACTCTGTTCTTGCAATCGAGTACATTGGACCGGCTGACCACCTGATCGGCCCCATCGTGATCAGCGATTCAAAGGAGGGAGCCGAGTGGTTTAGCAAGGCCGTCTTGAAAAAAACAATCGCCTGGGATTACACGCCTGAATACGTGGTCAGCGCCTCTTTGATGAGGTCCATGATTTCAGAGGCAGGGGTGCATCGTGGTATTGCCCAGCACGAGCCAGGTAACGCTCCGGAGACTCCCCAGACAGTTAGAGTAACCCTTGTAACACCTCAAGGCCGAAGCGGATTTCTGACAAACAATAAGCTCACTTCTTCAATGTTGGAAACCTTTAAGAGGCTTTGCAAGGATAACCAACCTTTGCTGTCGGACCTCTCAGGTTTTCAGAGTGAACTTCTACCCTGACGCGACGGGTGGTTCAGTTCACGCAACATGAGAGGCGGAAATGGTCCGGTGAGGTGCCGGACCATCCCGTAAAGCCTTACTGTAGCGAATAGACGGTATTGAGCACCTTTTCCGCCACATTCTTTGGCAGCGGGGCATAGGAGAGAGCGGAGACTTCGTTCTCGCCGGAAGTGACGATCCAACTGAGCAGGTCTTTGATGACCTTGCCCTTGGTGGGATCGGCGGAATGAACGGGAATGAGCAGGTAGGTGAAGCTGGAGATGGGATAAGCGTTCTTGCCGGGTGCGTTGGTGATGGAGATGCGGTAGTCGGCGGGGAGCTGTTTGATGCTGGCCGCGGCCTCGGTAACGCCTTCGATGCTGCCCTTCTCCCAGTTACCGGCGGCATTCTTCACTTCGCCAAAGCTGATCTTGTTCTGCAGGGCATAGATTAACTCGACGTAGCCGATGGCGCCGGGCAACTGGCGCACCAGGCCGGCCACGCCCTCGTTGCCCTTGCCGCCGACGCCCACCGGCCAACTGGGCGAGGCGCCCTTGCCGGGTCCATTGGCCCACTCGCTGCTGACCTTGCTGAAGTAGTCGGTCCAGATATAGGTGGTGCCGCTGCCGTCGGAACGATGGACGACGATGATCTTCAGGTTGGGCAGGCTGACACCGGGATTGTCCTTGGCGATGCGGCTGTCGTTCCAGGTGGTGATTTTGCCCAAAAAGATGTCAGCCAGCACATCGCCGCTGAACTTGATGTCTTCGACGCCGGAGACGTTGAAGATAGGCACTACGGCGCCCAGCACGGTGGGAATGTGGATGAGCTTGATCTTGGAAGCAGCCAGCGCATCGTCCGTCATCGGCATGTCGGAGGCGCCAAAGTCCACCAGACCCGCGGTCACCTGGCGGATTCCGCCACCGGAACCGATGGACTGGTAGTTGATCTCGACGCCGGGATGCGCCTGGCTGTACTCGCTAAACCATTTGGAATAAATGGGATAAGGGAAGGTCGCGCCTGCCCCGGTCAACTTTTGGGCCTGAGCCGCGCTCATGGCCAGGATCAACAACACAACGGCAACCAAAGTCTTTTTCACGTAGATCTCCCTTGCAGATAACCTGCCGGTTTTAATTGTCTACGCGGAATGTTACGGGCGTTTGAATAGATTGCGGGATGGGCGCTTTTTGCCGGCCACGGATGTTCCGGTTCAAGGATCAGTAGTGGGCTGCCTCGGATTTCAGTTGCAGCTTCATTTTCCTTTTTCAGGCAAGGGGCGCGGCAGGCGCCAGGGGCAGGGTGAAGTGGAAGACGGCGCCTTTGCCGAGTTCGCTTTCGGCCCAGATGCGACCGCCGTGGGCCAGGACGATGTGCTTGACGATGGCCAGGCCGAGGCCGGTGCCGCCGGACTCGCGGGAACGGGCTTTGTCGACGCGGTAGAAGCGCTCGAAGATGCGATCGAGGTGTTCGGAGGCGATGCCGGGGCCGAAGTCCTGGACCGTGAACTCGACTTCGGTTTCGAGTAGCCGCGCACCGACGCGAATCCGGCGGCCGGATTTGCCGTACTTGAGAGCGTTTTCGATGAGGTTGCCGAAGACCTGGTTCATGGCGTCGGAATCGGCCAGGACCGGAGTGTCCGGCGCGCCGGTGGATTCCAACGCGACGCCGGAGTCGCGCACCACGCCGCCCAGCGACTGGATGGCGTCGTGGACCAGGGCGCTGGCCCGCGTTGGCTGAAGCGCCAGCTTGTAGTCCGGGCTCTCGACGCCGGCCAGAGCCAGCAAGTCCTCGGTAATCCGGTTCATGCGGGTGGCGTTCTTGAGGATGACGCCAAGAAACTCGCGGGTGGTTTCCTTGGGCGGATGCGGGCCCTCGATCAGCGTTTCGACGTAGCCCTGGATGGAGGTAAGCGGGGTGCGCAGTTCGTGGCTGACGTTGGCGATGAAGTCGCGGCGAGACTTTTCAGCGGCCTCGATGCGGGTAATGTCGTGGAGCACTGCGAGCGCGCCGCCGGAGGTCATGGGCGCGGCGTTGATCTCGAAGATGCGGCCCGGGGCCAGGGAACTGGCCCAGCCATAGCGGACTTCCCTTGTTTCAAGGGCGCCGTGGACGCAGGCCAGGACCTCGGGGTCGCGCACGAAGTGGACCAGCGGGCGGCCGGCATGAATCTGGGTTCCGGCGATGCGCTCCAGGGCGGCGTTGGACCAGCGGACCAGCCCTTCGGGAGTGACGGCGACCACCGCCTCCTGCATGGAATCGAGCATGGCGGCCAGTTCCTGGCGGCGGCTCTCGATCTCGGCAAAGCTCTTGCCCAGCCGCTCGGCGGACTGGTTGAGCGTGGCCTCCAGGGTGGAGAGCGGATCTTCGTCGTCGTAATCAAGTCGGCCGCTCAGGTCGCCCGCGGCGATGCGGCGGGCGAAGACCATGACCCGATCAAGCCGCGCGGCGATGCGGCCGGCAACCCAAACAGCCAGAGTCAGCGCTACGGCCAGCGCGATCAAACCGGACCAGAGAGTCTCATTGCCGAAAAACAGGTTGGTCTTGCCGGGAGTAATCTCCAATACTTTGCGAGCGATAAAGGGAATGAAGACAAACTCCATCGCCGCTGCCTGAAAGACCAGCAACAGGAGAAATAGGCCGAGCAACTTCAGGAATATCGTTGATTTCAAGGAGCCCTACTCGCCCTTGGGCATCTCGAAGCGATAGCCGGCGCCGCGCACCGTCTTCAGGTAGCGCGGATTTTCCGGATCGACCTCGATCTTCTCGCGGATGCGGCGCACATAGACGTCGACCGAACGGGGGGTGACAAAGCGCGCATCGCCCCACACGGCATCCAGCAGATGGTCGCGGCTGAAGACCCGGCCGGGATGCCGCGCCAGGTAGTCCAGCAGGCGGAACTCGGTGGCCGTGGTGGTGGTCAGCTCGCCGCGCACCTTCAACTGCATGGCGTTGGCGTCGATCACCACCTCTTCAAAGCGGATGACCGAGGGCGTGGTGGGCCGCTCGAAGCGCCGCAGAACCGCCTTGACCCGCGCCACCAGCTCGCGGGTGGCAAAGGGCTTGGTGATGTAGTCGTCGGCGCCCAGCTCGAGACCCAGCACGCGGTCGTTTTCACCCGCGCGCGCGGTCAAAAAGATAATGGGGATGGTGGACAGCGCGGGGTTCGAGCGCAGGCGCTTGCACACGTCGAGGCCGTCACCGCCGGGGACCATGATGTCCAGCAGAAACAGGGCCGGCGGCTGGCGCTCGGCATCGGGAATGACGTTGGTGGGGGTGTGAAACAGCCGTGCCGCAAACCCCGCGGCTTCAAGGTGATGCTGCACCAGCCGCGCGATATCGGCGTCGTCTTCCAGTACAAATACAGTTTGGCTCAAACGGTCTGCCCTCGCCCGGCGGCCGTTGAACTTCAGATGCGGAGGCCGCACGGAATCATTAACAGAGTAATGCAATTGGGCAAACAGATTGCAAACGTTGTGTGAATTTGACCGGGGAGGTATGCAGCCCAGGTCCGTGGCGTCTATGGGCGCCACCCATGATTTACGCTTGAAACGCACGGCAGCGCCGCGCCCAAGGGAGGCAGCAATGACCTGGATGATTCTGCTGGTGGGGCTGGTGGTGGGAATGGTTTCCGGCGTGGTGGGCATTGGCGGCGGGGTGCTGTTTATTCCGGCGCTGGTCTGGCTGCTGGGCATGAGCCAGTTGAAGGCCCAGGGCACCTCGCTGGGCGCATTGCTGGCGCCGGTGGGCATTTTTGCGTTTTGGGAGTACTACCGCAACGGGAACGCCGACCTGCGGGTGGCGCTGCTGCTGGCCGCCGGGTTTCTGGTGGGCGGATACTTTGGCGCCGTGGCTGCGCAACACATTCCAGAGCTATGGCTGCGGCGCATCTTCGCCGTGACACTGGTCGTGATCGGCGGCAGGATGTGGTTCAGCCGCTAGCCACCTCGGTGGGGGGACTTGCCGTCCAGGCGAATGCCTTCGGCCTGCCGAATCGAGGTTCGTGGTTTCCCACCCTAGCCATAAAACAAGAGCGTCGCGAGGGTGGGGGCACCCATTGCAGTCACAAGGAATATGCTTCAGAGCGACTGCACGGGCAGGAGCGTCAGGTCGTCCACCAGGCCCACTTCCTTCTGCACGAAGGGCTCGCCGTAACGGACTCCGGCGAGCAGGCCGTAGTGGCGGGCTTCGGCAAAGGTGCGCTCGCGAATCTCTTCTTCGGGGACAAAGAGTCCGCTTCCGGCGGGCTGGCTGGCGTACTGCGAGCGGTAGGCCATCAGGGCGGCGTGGCGCTGCTCGATAAAGGGCGTGATGTCCACGATGAAGCTGGGGCGGACGTCGGCATAGAGGCTGGCGTAGACGATTTTGAAGGGGCGATGCGGCGGCAGACCTGTATCTACCTGCTCATTCACACTGAGCGCCGCAGGCGCCTTGGCCAAGCCGGAGAGAAAGCAGGCTTCATAGCCGAGCACGGCGGTGTTGGCGTGGTCGGGATGGCGGGCCTGCCAGTAGGGCAGAATGACCACGCGGGGGCGGAGCAGCCGCAGAACGCGAACGATTTTGATGCGGTTTGCGAGGGTGTTTTCGACCGCGCCGTCGGGCAGGTCGAGCGCCTGGCGCCAGCCGACGCCCAACAGGCGCGCGGCTTGGGTGGCTTCGCGGGCACGTTCTTCGGCGCTGCCGCGGGTTCCGGCTTCGCCCTGGGTGAGGTCCAGAATGGCGGTGCGCAGGCCGCGCGAGGCCATGCGCAGCATGGTTCCACCGCAGGTCTGTTCCACGTCGTCGCGGTGGGCGGCGATAGCCAGGACATCGGCTGCGGGAGGATCGGGGACGGAATCGGCGGCCATGGCGTCAGTAGACGGTGTTGTCGCCGTCGGTAGGCGCATCCATGTAGGCCACGTCATAGGCCGTGCCGGTAACGGTCACATACTGGTTGTCTATCGATGAGCCGTCCACGGTGGAGTAGATGTACACCTGTCCGCCCTGCGCGACATAAATCTTGTTCAGGCCGGAGACCGCTGCAATGCCGGTCGCGTCGCCCATATATGGCTCCAGCAGGGTGACCGTGTTGTTCGTGGTGTTGACCATGGTGAGGCAACCGTAGGGTTCACCCGTCGCGGCGCGCACGCCGTTGGTGCACTTGGTCATGCCGATCCAGAGCGTATTGTTGTCGGCCAGCAGCATGCGGCTGACGGCGCCGGGTGCGCCGTCGCTGATGGGGACCGGGTTGGGGACGGCGCTGGTGGAGGGCACAACCGTGTTGTTGAGGAGATTGACCACGGTCATGTTCCCGGCATAGAGCGCCTGGCCACTTACTTGCACAGGCTGCTGGCCCACGACGTAGAGGGTGGAGCTATCGACGAGAGCGTTACTGGCGCCGCCGGGAATGGGGATGTTGACGATGGGGGTGGCCTGCGAGTTGATGCATGGCGCGGCGTTGCAGGGGAGCAAGCCGGAGGCCTGGCCGGTGAGATAGATCATGGGCGCCACGGGCAACAGCGAGACCGAGGCGTTGGAACCGCCGCACTCGGGCCCGCAGTTGAGCACATACGCGGTTCCGCCATCGGCGGAGAAGACGGCCTTGACCGGCCGGTCAAAGGTGAGCGGGGCGCCGTAATAGTGGCCGGTCGCGTCCGCATGGTCGGGGCTCTGGGCCTGGAAGAGGCACCAGGCCGGCACGTTCAGCGGCTCACAGTCTACAGCGGCCTTGGGCCATGTAGTGGGGCCGCCAGAGTAATTGATGGTCTGCGCGGGTGTTAGTTGCACGGGATAGTAGACGTAATTCGAGTTCTGGACGAAGGCCAGGACTGCCGACCCGCCGGGGTTCATGCTCAGGCGGTAGACGCCGGGGAGGCTGAGCCCGTAGGACACGCTGGTCTGTTTGTTCACCACCGTAAACATGTGGGCCGACTGGTTGGCGGCAAAGACGTAGGTCTGATTCCGGGTGATAAAGATGCTGGAAGAGGAGCCAAGCAAGCCGCTGACGGTGCCGGTGGTGGCCTCTGTGGCATAGTTGACGGGGGTAAAGCTGCCGTCGCCGGAGCCGTAGACCGCGCCCAACTGCTCCTCCGGCATGTTCTGGATGGAGATGGGCAGGGCCCCGGAAAATCCGGAGATGGAAAATGTGATGGGCGTGCCGTTGTAGCCGCCGCGGATGTCGTAATAGGCATCCACGATCTCCAGCGCGCCCTTGGTGGCGATGTTGGTGTTCTGGATCGCGATCAGGACGCGGTTGGTCAACCCGCTGGGGGGCAGATTCCGGCCCGCAAAATAGGTGGTGCCGCCACAACCTGCCAGCGCGGCTGCGAACACGAGGGCGGCGCCGGCGCTCATGCAAAGACTTCTGTTCTTCAAAATCCCTTACCTCGACGGAAAGCGCGCGCGTGCCGCGGAAAATCTCCGCGGCCATGGCCGCAGCGTGAACGAATTGATGGCGGTTGCCGGTCGATCGGACAGACAGCAAAATCCGCGTTCCGGAACCGGTTCCTATCCAGCTTATGACTACCGAAGTATAACAAAGCGAGCCTACCCATTGGCGCAGGGAGCCTGCGTGCCTTAGCATGACAAGAGAATGCCGCAGTTCGCCGACATCTTCGCCGATCGTCCCGTGCTCGCCGACGGTGCCATGGGCACGGTTCTTTACGCCCGCGGCGTCTTCATCAACCGCTGCTACGACGAGCTGAACCTTTCCGACCCCGGCCTGATTCTTTCCATTCACGAGGAGTACCTGCAGGCGGGCGCGGAGATTCTGGAAACCAACACCTTCGGCGCCAACCGATTCCGGCTGGCCCAGCATGGATTGGCGGGAAAGGTGGCCGAAATCAACGCGGCCGGCGTGCGGATTGCCAGCCAGGCGGTGGAGCATCTGAAAGAAAAGCAAGCCGGCGAGGCCTGGATCGCCGGTTCGGTGGGCCCGCTGGGCGTGCGGCTGGAGCCGTTGGGCAAGACCGGACTCGACGAGGCCCGGGCGGCCTTCGCCGAGCAAATTGGCGCTCTGGCCAGGACCGGCGTGGACTTGGTCGTAATCGAGACCATGCCCGCGCTGAACGAGGCCCGCGAGGCTCTGGAAGCGGCCCGCGAGACCGCTCCGGAACTGCCCGTGCTGGTCATGGTGACGGTGGACGAGGAGGGCAACTGCCTGGACGGCTCGTCGCCGCAGCAAGCCGCGGCTTTGTTGACCGAGTGGGGCGCCGAGGCCATCGGGGTGAACTGCTCTACCGGCCCGGCGACGGTGCTGACGGCCATCGAAGCCATGCGCGCGGCCACCACGCTGCCGCTGGCCGCCATGCCCAACGCCGGGATGCCGCGGGCCGTGGAGGGCCGCAACATCTACATGTGCTCGCCGGAGTACATGGCCAGCTTCGCCCGCAAGGCCATTGCCGCCGGGGTGCAAATTGTGGGCGGCTGCTGCGGCACGACCCCCAACCACATCCGCGCCATGGGCTCGGCCATGCGGGCCATCGATGAGCAGGCCCGCGTCGAGGTCGCTGGCGAGGCTCCGGCGCTGAACATCGAAACGCCGCCGGCTCCCCTGGGGGCGCGCTCCCTGATCGGCGCGCTGGTGGCGGAGGGCAGCTTCATTACGCTGGTGGAGATCGTTCCGCCGCGCGGCATCGACTGCGCCAATGAGATTGAGGGCGCGCGCCTGCTGGCCTCGCTGGGTGTGCACGCCATCAACGTGCCCGATTCGCCCCGCGCCTCGGCGCGCATGAGCGCGCAGAGCCTGTGCATCCAGATTCAGCAACACACCAGCATTGAGACGATTCTGCATTACACCTGCCGCGACCGCAATATACTTTCCATCCAATCGGACCTGCTGGGGGCCTCGTCCATCGGCCTGCATAACATTCTGTGCGTGACCGGCGACCCGCCCAAGCTGGGCAACTATCCCGACGCCACCGCAGTGTTTGACGTGGACTCCATCGGTCTGGTCAACATCGTGCGGCGGCTGAACCAGGGGCTGGACATCGGCTCGAACTCGATCGGTGTGAGCACCAACTTCACTATCGGCGTGGCCGCCAATCCCGGCGCGCCGGATATCGAGCACGAACTGCGCCGCTTTGCATTCAAAGTGGAGGCCGGAGCCGAGTACGCCATTACCCAGCCGGTCTTCGACCTGCGCCTGCTGGAGAGCTTCCTCAAGCGCATCGAGGAGCATCGGATTCCGGTGATTGCCGGTATCTGGCCGCTCATCAGCCTGCGCAACGCCGAGTTTATGAAGAACGACTTGCGCATCTCCATGCCCGAGGAGATCATGTTGCGCATGGCCCAGGCCGACACGCCCGATGCCGCCCGGCGCGAGGGCGTTCGCATTGCGCGGGAGATGCTGGAGGCCGTGCGCCCCTTGGTTCAGGGCGTGCAGGTGAGCGCCCCCTTCGGCCACTACACCGTGGCCGCCGAGGTGATCGCCAACCTGCACCCTCCAGGCGTCAATCTTACGGAGTAACCGCCATGCCGACGTTTGAAGAATCGCTCAAGAAGCTGGAAACCATCGTCGATCAACTGGAAAAGGGCGACCTGGCCCTGGAGGAGTCGCTCAAGCTCTTCGAGGAGGGCGTTGGACTGTCGGCGGCCTGCAAGACTGAGCTGGATGCAGCCGAGGGCAAGGTGCAGATGCTGGTCAAGCAGCGCGACGGCTCGCTGAAACCGGAGCCGTTTTTGACCGAGAAGCCTTTTTAGGAAAAGTTGTCAGTGATCAGAGGTCAGTTATCAGTGCTGCCCAGGGACGCAGGTTCGATTGCGGCGTCAGGCGCGGCGGGGCAGCATCGGTTCCCTGCCCTGCGATAGTTTCTTCCCGGAATCGATTGCATCATTCACTGTCCGGCGCTTTGTGCGTGCTTTTTGCGAGGCGGGCCAGCACCGCCAGTTCGCGCAGGACCTGCTTGAGCGGACGGGCTGGCGTGCCCCACAGGACGGTTCCGGGCTTGACGCCCAGGTCCTCGTTGGTGACAGTTTTGCCGCTGAGGACGCCGGCCTGCCCGCCGAGAATCACGCCGGGACCGACATGCGCGTGGTCGCCGATGCCGACCTGGCCGGCGATGACTGCGCCGTTGCCCACCGTGCTGGAGCCTGAGATACCGGTGAGAGCGACCAGGATCACGTCCTCGCCGATCTCGCAGTTGTGGCCGACGTGGACCAGGTTGTCGAACTTGGTTCCGCGGCGGATGCGCGTCTCGCCCAGCGCGCCGCGGTCGATGGTGGTGTTGGCGCCGATCTCCACATCGTCTTCGATCACGAGAATTCCCTGCTGCGGGAACTGCGTGTATGCGCCGGTCTTCTCGTCGCGGACATAGCCGAAGCCGTCCGCGCCCAGCACCGCGCCTGCATGAACGACGACGCAATTGCCGAGGGTGGTTCCGGGATAGAGGACCGCGCGCGGGTAGATACGGCAATCTTCGCCGATGTGGACGCCCTGGCCGATGACCGCGCCGGCCTCGATGCGCGTTCCCGAGCCGATGTGCGCGTGGTCCTCGATCACTGCGCAAGCGCCGATGGTCACATTCTCGCCCAGCTCCACCTGCCGGCCGATCACGGCTGTGGGATGAACTCCGGAAGGGGGCGGCAGGGGTTTGAGGAGTTTGGCCGCCAAAGCAAACCAGAGGCGCGGCTGTTCGGTCTCGACGATGCAATAGCCTGGCGGATACGGTTCGGCAAGCCCGGCCCGTAAAACAATTCCTCCGGCGCTGCTGGCCAGCGCTTTGGCAGCCGAGGCAGCGTCTTCGGCAAAAACCAATTCCAGGGCGCCGGCCATTTCGACGGAGTTCACGCCATCGACCATCCACTCCGGATTTCCCTGCACCAACTTGCCGCCCAGTTTTTCAACTAACTCGCCCAGTTTCATGGTTTCTCCTCAATACAGTCCCGGCTCGCCTGGCGGCCTGGTCTTCCAGCGGCGGTGAATCCAGAGCCACTGGTCAGGATAGCGCCGAATCCAGGATTCGATGACGTTGGTGCACAGTTGAGTGGCGGCGAGGATGTCGGCCTGCGCGTCGGCGGTGTGGGAAATTTCGATCTGAGGGCCGAAGCGGAGGACGTAACGGCCCTCGGCCGGCTCCCAGAGCATGAAGCCCGGCAGCACGGCGGCGCCGGTCTTGCGCGCCATGTGGGCCAGACCTGTCCCGGTGCAGGCATCGACGCCAAAGAATTTCACAAACTCGCCCTGGGGCGGGGTCATGTTGGTGTCCATGAGGATGGCGACGGTCTGCCGGGCGCGCATGGCCAGGAGCAGGCCGCGGCCGAAGTCGTCCTTGTCGATGACTTGATTGCCGTGCAGGCAGCGGATGCCGTTGACGTATTCGTCGAGGCGGCGGTTGTCGAGGGGGCGGATGACCACGCTCATGGTGTGGCCCATCAGCGAGTGGTAAAAGCCGGAAAGCTCCCAAGCGCCCAGGTGGCCGGTGACAATCAGAACCCCTTTGCCGCGGGCCTGGGCGGCAAGGTAGTGGTCCAGGCCTTCGGTGCGCATCCAGCCGCTGGCGTTTTCGGCGGTGTAACGGGTCAGGCGGCAGAACTCGACCAGTTGCCAGCCAAGATGACGGTAGACGCCGCCGAGCATGCGGTTGCGTTCGCGGCTGGAGAGATCGGGGAAAGCCAGCTCCAGGTTGCGGACGCCAACCCGGCGCAGGCGGCCAAACAACCAATAGACAGCAAAGGCCAGCAGGCAGGCCAACTGCCGCGCCAAGCTGCGCGGCATGCGCCCCAAGCTGCGCGCCACGGCAAGGACCAGCCAATACTCAAGGTTTTCCCGCATGGTTGAAGGTAAAGATCAGTTTACGCGTTTTCAGAAAGCGCGTGGCCTTTGCCAGTGTGTGCAAGACCGTCGCTGCTGATGCTCAGCATTCTGCACGCCTCTTGCCGCGAACACCGTCTCGTGACTCAGCGCACAGTCCGGCCTGCCGGCCGGAAAGAGAATGATCTCGCAGAGATTCTTTCGCGCCGCAAGGACCATCCCTCATGAACTCTGAAGCTGCCGGGAACTCCGGCTTCCTCCGCCCCCTCTGGAGCCGCATCCCCTGGACGGATATTTCCGTGCCGCCCTGGCTGTTTTCGCTGCTGGTGCTGGCCGTGTTGCCTGTTGCGCGCTACTATGCCGTCTTCGGTCCGCCGCAGGCCCGCATCCTGTTCCTGCTTCATGCATTGGTCATGTGGGCGCTGCCGTTCCTCTTCCTCACCGCTTCGGGCCGCGGCCAGATCGGCCTCCGCAAGCCGGCCAACGCTACCTCCGCCCTGGTCCTCAGCGTTCTCGCCGGAGCCGTCTGCGGCCTCGCTTTCTTTGCCATCGGCATGGCTCTCTATGGCAACTCGCCCGACAACTGGAACGTGAGCATCCGTGACAGCCTTCAGCTCAAGCAAATGCTCGCCGTGATGCCGCCCGCCGCCGCCTTTGCGGCCATCATCCTGCCCGCCATGATCCTCACTCCCATCGGCGAGGAGATCCTCTTTCGCGGCCTCATCCAGCAGTCTTTCACCCTGCGCTGGAACGCCGTGATCGCCACCCTCGTCAACGGCCTGGCCTTCGGCCTCATCCATCTTCACGTCCATGGCCTGTGGCGCGACGCGACCGGCTTCCAGCTGCGCCCGATCTCCGGCGCGCTCATGGTTCTTCTGGGCGTCGGCCTCAGCGCCGTCTTCACGCTCTGCCGCCTGCGCTCGGGCTCGCTCTGGTGCGCCATGGCAGCCCACGCCGCCTGCAACCTGGCTATGATCGGCACCGTCTTCTTCTACTACATCTGATCGACCGTCGCCTCATCCGCGCCGGAAAGGAACGCCTCATGACAGACCAAAAGATCTACCGCATCGCCGGCATCAGTGCTCTGGCCTGCATCGCCACCTTCTTCATCGAGTTCCCCTTCTACCTTGTCCGCAGCCCCTTCCCCGGCCTCGCCGCGTCGGACAAGCTGGCCGATTTCGCCGCCCGCAACGGGACCAACATCATGTGCTGCGTCTTCCTGGATTTCATCATCCTCACTCTCATCATGGTCTTCTTTGCCGGTGTCCGTCACCTCATCCGCCAGGCCAATCCACAACACGAGTGGCTTGCCAGCCTCTTCTTCGGTGTCGGGCTGGTCTACGTCACTCTCACCCTCGTCGCCGACTCCCTCCAGGCCTCCACCGTCATCGACGCCCTCAACCCTCCCGCCGACGGCGTCATCATTCGCGCCATGATGGAGAGCATGTTGCTCATGTACGGCGCTGTCGCCCTCTGGCTCATGGCTTTCTTCATGGCCATCCTCAGCTACGTCACTCAGTTGAGCGGCGTTCTTCCCAGATGGTCCGCCTGGGTGGGCTACGCCTGCGCGCTGGCCTGCCTGGCCTTCGTCCCCGCCATGTTCGTCCACCACGTCGATCTGTACGGTTTCTACAACCCGGCCGGTTGGGGCGCCGAGGCCATCGCCAACGGATTTCCCCTGGCAGTCTGGATGATCGTCGTCGGCATCCTCATGCTTCGCAAGGCCGGCAAGCGCGATCCCGCCGCATCCCAGGCACACTGAAGGGTGCGGAATGACGCCCTCACCCTGCAGTGGAAGAAGCCATCCTCCGGTCTCGAAAGCCCCGAACGTTACTTGCGGTTTTTGGCCTGGACGAAGTATTGCGCCACGGCGCTAACAAACGGTACCGCTCCCGGAGGAACTTCGACGTCGCCCTTCAGAACCGACTCGAAGCTGTGCGGCGCGCCAAAGTAAAGCTCGGTGTCCTCGGAGTTTTGGCTCACGCTGGTGCCGTCCAGAGAGACGCCCGCGAAGACGCCCTTGTTGCGCGAATAGCTGAGCAACTCGGCGCTCATCTTCCAGTCGGTGGCGGCCTGACCGCTGCGGCCTATGGGACCGGCGGCGGCAGAGGCATCGCCGCCGATCTTGAACTTGCTCTTGAGCAGGTCCTGGAAGCCGCGGTCGTTTACCGCAACCAGCACCAGGTCAGTGGACTGGCCGCCGAATTGGAAGCCGAATGAGCCGCCCGCCATGCGAATGAAGACCGGCGCGCTCCAGCCGTGGCCGGTGCGGCAGGTAACCACGCCCTGGCCATACTGGACACCACCGAAGAAAGCGCCCTTAATCAATCCGGGAACCACACCGATGCAGGTGGCCTGTTGAAGGATGTTCATGGGGATGGTGCTGTCCTGGGCGGACATGATGCGGTCCAGGGCCAGCTTGGCCGCGTCGATGCGGGCCTGCAAATCCTCCCGCGTGGAGCCGGCAAAAGCGGTGTGGGTGAGCATGAGGCAAATCAAAAGAAGGGGGCAGACTGAAGCGATCGTCTTCTTCATATCCATTTCCTTTCCACTCCGCCGCCTTTCCGGCGCGGATGGTTTAATTTTACGAAAAAGAGGCGGCGCATGGCGATGCGCGATACTCGATCCCGCGCGACGCTGGAGGCCGGGCCTTTCCCCAGCCTCGATCGCCAGAGCATCCTGGAACAGCCTACAGCATCCAAGCCTGAACGCGCATCCTCGGCTCCATGGCTGCAAGTTGTTCCCCGAAGGCCGGCAACGCCGCGCGATCCCGCGCTGCTCAGGAGTGGACACGCGCATCAAGAGCGGGATTTCCGTTCTTGATGCTCCGATGCATGGATGGACGGGGGGAGGGCGGAACGGGAGGAAACAAAATTCGATTCGCGCAGAAGAGAAAAAAGAGGAGTTCCGAGGCTTCATGGAAAACATGCCGCCTGGGAACTCCTTTCCCCAGATCTGCGTTGTTTCTAAAAACAAGTCTGTGGGAAACCGGTATTTAATACCTGGTCAATATTGCTCAATTCATAGATTACGAAGGGAGTATGGACATAAGTAACCACCAGTTATTACTAATCAGTAACGGGCTTGCGGGAGGGGTGCGATGCCAGAGCCTGGCGGCGATCATGGATGTCGGCGTCGGCCAGCAGCGAGCGGTTCAGCACACGCATGGATAGCTCAGTCCGGTTGTCGGCGCCGGTCTTGCGCATCAGGCGGCCCACATGGGCCTTCACGGTGCGCTCCTCGATGCCCAACTGACGGGCGATCTCTCGATTGGAGCGGGCCATCAGGACCAGTTCCAGCACCTGGCGCTCGCGGCCGGTCAAATGGGGGCCGGCGCTGGTGAGGCCGGAGTGGGGGACCTTGAGCAGCCGGTCGATGAGTTTCGAGAGCAGCCTGCGCGGCGCCCAGATGGAGCCGCCGGTGACCACCTCGATGGCCGTCCGGACCGTGTCCGGGCCGGCGGTCGACTCCAGGTAGGCCCTGGCCCCGGCAATGATCGAATCCAGAACCAGTTGATCGTTTCCTTGCGGGCCGATGACGATCAGCCGGATGCCGGGTCGCCTGTGGCGAATGGCCTTCAGGGCCTTCAACCCAACAGACGAAGAATGCAGATCCACGACCAGATACTCCAGCGTGGAGCGGGCCAGCAGCTCATCCAAGGTCCCGGTAACCGGGATGAGCCGGGCATGGCCCTCCTGGGCAGGTTGATCGAAGATGCTGGCGAGTCCCTCAAGGCGGATGGGTTCATCGGAGACTAAACCAATCCGGATTGGGTCAGGAATGCGAATCGAAGACATCTTGCTTCCCCGTCAATTGGCAGGAAGGCTGGGCCCGGTACAGCAACCGGAGCACGCATGGCCCGCATCGCCTCAGAAAAATCACTGATTTGAAAACCACTTCAGCCAGTCTTGCCTGCAACTACCCCTGGAGCTTGGGAAGAACGACCTTGCACCTGCGTCTCGCTGAAGGGCTCGACCA
>Ga0187852_1002096_pt1 | contig 17062 bp, 16 predicted proteins | sample June2016WEW_6_40_FD_134511 | JGI IMG/M metagenome (GOLD analysis project Ga0187852, IMG submission 134511) | Peatland microbial communities from SPRUCE experiment site at the Marcell Experimental Forest, Minnesota, USA - June2016WEW_6_40 | ecosystem: Environmental > Terrestrial > Soil > Wetlands...
ATCACGGATGTCAACATGCCTGGAACGGACGGATTCGGTCTGGTGGAGGAAATCCGCAAGCATCCACTATTGTCCGACACCACCATCGTGATGCTGACCTCGGCCGGCCAACAGGGCGATGCGGCGCGCTGCCGCCAGCTCAACGTCGGCGCCTACCTCACAAAACCCATCGGCGAGACCGAACTTCTGGATGCGATTCTGCGCGTACTGGGCTCCAAACCGCAGATCAAGGCGCCGGGGCTGGTCACACGCCATACCTTGCGGGAAGAAAAGACCGCGCTGCGGATTCTCTTAGCCGAAGATAACGAGGTGAATCAGAAACTGGCAGTCCGCCTGCTTGAGAAGCGGGGACACTCGGTGGCCGTCGCGAACAACGGGCGCGAGGCGCTGGAGTGGCTGGATCGGGAGAGCTTCGATGTGGCCCTGCTGGATGTGCAGATGCCCGAGGTCGATGGGTTCGAAGCTACGGCCGAGATCCGGAAGCGAGAACAGGCGACGCGCCGCCACCTGCCCATTATCGCCATGACGGCTTACGCCATGCAAGGCGACCGGGAGCGCTGCCTGGCGGCAGGCATGGACGGCTACATAGCTAAGCCAATTCAGCCGCGAAGGCTTTTCGAAGCCTTGGACGAACTGGCGGCCGCTGCCGGCGGGCCGGACGAAACACAGGCTCCGGGTGGGCTGACGGTGCTGTAGACGCGCCCCTGTGAAGATGTGAAGGAATTCCGTGTGTGTCATCCTGAGCGAAGATTCTATGATCCTTCGGCTCACCCGTTGCTATGAAAATGATTCCCCTCCTTGGTAAGGAGGGGTTAGGGGTGGTTGGCGTTCGCTGACGATACCACCCACCACCTCCAGCCCCTCCTCCCGCTGAAGAGGGGAGTCGTTTCCAGGGCAGGGAAGGATCTCTGCAGTGGTTCTTGGATCGTTGCCCCGCCGGAAACTGCGAAGATCCTTCGCTGCGCTCAGGATGACAGGCGTTTGATTTTTCACACCTTCTAACCCGTGGAGCGCCGCGTGCGCCCCAGAAGTTTGAGGGCGCGTTTGCTGGCCTGCTCTTCCGCTTCTTCACGAGTAGCAGCTTGGGTGCGTGCGAGCCAAGCGCCGGGATCCACGTTGTCCGCCGTACAATGATAGATGTTTCCCAGCCTGTAAGATGTGAGCCTGACTTCCCATCCGTCCAGGCTTAGGACCTTCGTCGAGTGCTCTTCGGCTCTCATCGAGATATGCTCCGCGCGAACCTATGCATGGGCCGCCGCCGCTGTTCCCTTTTCCACTGGCGCGCCGACCAGGTTGCCCCATTCCGTCCAGGAGCCGTCGTAATTGCTGACCTGCGGGTAACCCAGCAGGTATTTCAGCACGAACCAGGTGTGGCTGGAGCGCTCGCCGATGCGGCAGTAAGCAACCACAGGTTTGCTGCCGTCGATTCCTTCGGAGGCGTAGATTCTCCTCAGCTCATCGATGGAACGGAACGTTCCGTCGTCGTTGCAAGCCCTGCTCCAGGGTATGTTTCGCGCCTTGGGAATGTGCCCGCCTCTTTGGCACGTCTCCGCCAACCCCGGAGGCGACAGGATCTCTCCCGAGAATTCCTTCGGACTCCGCACGTCCACCAAGGGAATATCCCCTTGCTTGATGGCGTCCTGAACCTGAGGAAGAAAAGCGCGCAAAGAGAGATCTGCCGTTGAGGCGCGATAGTGAGAGTGGGGCGCCTTGGGCACGCTCGTGCTCAGCTCGCGGCCATCAGCAATCCACTTGGTACGTCCCCCATTCATGATTCGCACGTCCTTGTGGCCGTAAATCTTCAGCTGCCAGAAGGCCCAGGCCGCGAACCAGTTGTTATTGTCCCCGTAGAGAACTACCGTGGTATCGTTGCCGATTCCGGACTCCGCCATGAGGTTTTCGAATGCATTCCGGGGAAGAATATCTCGCTGGATGGTGTCGCACAGTTGCTTATTCCAGGCCCACCCGATTGAGCCGGGCACGTGCCCCTCACTGTAAGCCGAAGTATCGACGTCCACTTCCACGATGCGCACCTTCGGATCGGCGGAATGCTCTGCCACCCAGTCTGTGCTCACCAGAGTTTCGGGAAAAGCATAGCCTGCCATTGCTAACCTCCTTCGAATTCAATAGCCCTATGAGCAAAACGTAGCACAATCTTGACAAGTTAGTCAAGATTGCATACGATTAGGGATGTAGGGGCTATCCTTGTGGTTGCCCGAGGGCTGCCGGTACAACCAAAATGAGCTTTGCACTCGCCACGCCCGGAGTAGCTCGGAAGTCCGCTGGCTCCCCGCTCGATCAAATCGGGCGAACACCGCTCCTTCGCCTGCCTCATATCTCTGCCGCGTTCGAGGGAGTCGATCTCTTTGCCAAGGCGGAATTCCTGAATCCCGGCGGCTCGATCAAAGATCGTCCCGCGCTGAATATGATCCTCGAGGGCGAGCGGAGCGGCGCTCTGACGCCCGGGCGCATAATTCTGGATGCGACGAGCGGGAACACCGGGATCGCTTATGCCATGATCGCGGCCGCCAAGGGTTACCGTGCAAGAATCTGCATTCCCCAAAACGCTTCGCCGGAGCGGAAGCGCACACTTCGAGCCTACGGCGCGGTGCTGGAAGTGACCGACCCTGGCGCCGGGTCGGACGGTGCGATTTTGCGCTGCCGCGAGATCTATCGCCGGGACCCGTCTCTCTACTTCTATCCCGACCAATACAACAATCCAGCCAACTGGCAGGCCCATTTCAATACTACGGGGCCGGAAATCTTGAGTCAGACGGGAGGCAGCATTACGCACTTCGTGGCGGCGCTGGGGACGAGCGGAACATTTACCGGCGTGTGCCGCCGCCTGAAGAGGGAACTGCCGCAGGTTCAATGCGTGTCCGTCCAACCTCCGTCTAGTTTTCACGGGATCGAGGGAACCAAGAATATGGAGGGCGCGGTCGTTCGGCCCGGTATTTACGATGCGAACCTTGCCGACCGAAACCTCTTTGTCGAGACCGAAGAAGCGCAGCGAATGTCCCGCAGGCTCGCCAGGGAAGAAGGTCTGCTGGTTGGAGTTTCCTTCGGAGCGAACGTGGCGGCGGCGCTGCGCATCGCCGGCGAACTTGCTGCGGAACGGCGCCACGCGACGATCGTCACGATTCTCTGCGATGGCGGGGGAAAGTATCTGAGCGAGGAGTTCTGGGACGACAAGGAGTGAACTGCGCTCAGCCCGCCAGCTTGCGGGCAAACTCCACTTGCTGCTTCATATCGTCTTCGACGGGGCCTTCCTTTTCATATTCCACGGCGACCAATCCACCGAAATTCTGACGGCGCAGTTCCTGCATCACCTCGGGGATTCTGCAAATGCCCCTGCCGAGCAGCACGTTGACCTCGTCGTGCGGCGCCTGAATGTCTTTGAGGTGCACCAACCTCAGACGCGGCGCCAATTTGCGGAGGGCCTCCACAGGGTCGTATCCGCAGGACGCAAACTGGCCCACGTCGGCCGTGGCGCCGACGGTCGTGGAAAGCTTGGTGAGGGCGTTCCAAACGTCGTCAGGGCTCTCGTAAGGGAATTTCTCGCCTTTGAAATAGTGATTATGAATTCCAAACGTAATGCCTTCCTGTGTAAAACGTTGATCGATAAGGGCAAGGACGCTGCCGGTGGCGTCGCCGGTGACATGACGCGCGCCCAAGAGTTTTGCGAAACGCAGCGCCTTCTCGACGTCTTCGTCCCCTTTGAGGGTCGCCGTGTAATATGAGACGCAGCGGATTCCCGCGCGGTCAAGTTTTTCCTTCGTGGCGCTGAACAAAGCGGCTTCCGGCTTGCTGAACAGCATGAACTCGCCGCGCGACATTTCGATTTCCAGGACGCGCAGGGCGTTGAGTTGCACGATCATATCGTCGATGGAAAGGTTGTGATAGCTGAAGGTACCGACACCAATATTGAGTCTACTGTAAGCCTGCAAGGGCGCGACCGCCAGGGTCATGCCGCCGGCAACGGACTTGACGAAGGATCGTCTACTGATCATGAGATGATGGATATCTCCTCATTGTCATCCTGAGCGCAGCGAAGGATCTCTGCAGTTCGTGTTGGGCCGCAAACAACCAGGCAAATGCAGAGATCCTTCGCTACGCTCAGGATGACAGGTTTGCTGGGCCTTAATTGCCGGGCAGCGGCCTTGGCGTCACATCGGCATTCTCGAGGCCGGTGGCCCACTTGATCGCTTCGGTATACATCTTCTGCAGGTTCGGGTTGTCCCAGTTCTCCTTGGGATGTCCAAGCGTGGAGTAGAATACTCTTCCACGGCCATACATCTTCGCCCAGGCGACGGCGAAATCGCGGTCGGTGCGATGGACTCTGGGATTCTCGAGGTCCAGCTTGCTTGCATCGAGGCGCATCAGAACCCGAACTTTGTCGCGGGAATAATCCTTGATCTGGTAGATCTCGTCCCTCAAAACAAACGAACGCGGCCACTGCTGCATTCCTGGGAAGTCGGGATCTTCCACCAGTATGGGCGCGTTGAAAGTTCCCCAGGGATGCTCGTCAAAGTAGCCCCCGAGCATTTCGCCATATTCGGGCCAATCAGTAAACGTGATGGCGGCGCTGTGGACGCCGATGAAGCCCTTCCCGTCGTCGTGGACGAAGGAAATAAGGGCCGCCTTCTGTTGCGCGTCCATTTCCAGGCTGCCGCCGGTGTAGAAGAAGACAGCGTCGAAATCGTTCAGGTTCTTGGCGTTGTATTCGAGCTTCTTCTTCGTCAGCACTTCGGTGTCAGTGCGGATGATGGTGTCCCATAAACCCGACTCCTCGCCCAGTCGCTCGATCGTGGCCATGGCGTGAGAGACGGACTCGTGCCGATAGCCCTTTTCCTCTCCGAGCACGAGAAGGTGTTTCTTCTGAGGGGCTGGTGATTGAGCAACGCAGAGACTCGAAAAGAAAACGATCAACAAAAGATAAGCTGGCCGTTCGATCTTCATTGATATTGATTCCCTCTCCGCTCTGAAAAATGACTCCCCTCCTCAGCGGGAGGAGGGGCAGGGGTGGAGGGAACCCGACGTCGCGGCCGGACCAACCACCCCTGCCCCCTCCTTGGTCAAAGAGGGGAATCGTTTTCATGATCTCCGGGTGCGGTCACCGGGTTGAACATCATGCCCCTGGAAAGCCCCCGTGTCAATTCACCCTCCGTTCGCTTTGCCCGTGGAGGGCGGTGTAGGGGTAGGGCTTGCCCCACCCACGTCGGGGCCAGCAGAAATGCGGGGACGGCAAGCCGTCCCCCTCCGGCGACGCCGTTATAAACGGATTGGGGCGTTGAACTTGGCATTGTATTCCGCCGAACTCGGGGCTATGCTAACAAGCGGTCGACGATACACGAATAAGTTTCTGGATTAATTGCAAAGGAATACAGTTTCGAATTCTGCCAGGAGGGCGAGCTTCTATGGAGAATAAGGGAATCAATCGGCGGGATTTTGTCGGCGCTTCGCTCGCGGCCACGGCGGGGCTTTGGGCTTCGTCGGGCACGGGGTTTTCAAGCCAGGGGACGGGAACACAGAAACCCGCAGGATTGAAGGTAGGGCTTTACACCATCACGTATCTTGGAATCTGGTACCGCGGAAACGCCTTGTCGCTCGAAGACGCGATTCGCCGGGCGAAGAAATACAGTTACGACGGCATCGAAGTTGACGGCAAGCCGCCGCACGGACATCCGCTCAGCCTCACGCGCGCGCACGCTCGCGAGCTGCACAAAATGGCGGAAGGCGAGGGCATCGAGATTTACGGCTTGGCCGCCAATAACGATTTCAGCAGTCCGATTGTCGAGCATCGCGCCGCGCAACTGCTTTACACGCGCGACCTGATTCAGCTTGCGCCAGAACTTGGGGCCAAGACCGTTCGGGTATTCCTGGCCTGGCGGGGCGTTACCGAAAAGCAGGGACTCGCGTCGTACAGCATCGCCGAGCCTCTCTGGGAGACCGTCCACAAGGGCTTTTCAGAGGAAGAGATCTGGGGCTGGTGCCGCGACGGCATGATCCAGTGCGCCAAATTCGCGGGCGACTCCGGCGTGACGCTGGCGCTGCAAAATCACCATCCCGTGATTCGAGATCACAAGGATGTGCTGCGCATGGTGAAGGAAGTCAACTCGCCCCACCTCAAATGCTCTCTGGATGCCTGGATCATGGACGACAAATCGCCGGAGGCCATTCGCCGGGCGGCTCATGACGTGGGCAATTTGCAGGCGCTTTCGCATTTCGGCGGGGAGTTCAAGAAAGAGGCCGATGGGACCGTCAAGGGGCCGGAATACTACGGCTACTTCGTCGAAGCCATGAAGGAGATCGGCTACAAGGGTTACATCGGGTACGAACTATGCCACACGCTACCCGTGGTCAACGGTCAGACGGTGGGCCTGGAGTTCGCCGACCAGTGCGCCGAGGGCGCGGCCATCTACATGCGCGAATTGATCAAGGGACAGGCGAGCTGAGATCAGCGGTAGGTCTCTTCAGCTCAGCCAGTGCATCCTGCGCCGACATGTGCTTGCCGGCTAGGAACTCCTCATGACTGCTCCGAATGTGCTCGCGCACTTTCGGGTCTTGGAGTTCGAGATAGTCTTCCATCTGATCTACATTAATCACCATTGCTCAGTTCACCATGCGGAGGTCATCACTCAATCACTAGAATATCTGCCGGGCATCCGTCGCGCCAAACCAATCAGGCCTTGGGCGCAGCCGGGGAAGGGCCAGTGGGTCTGCAACCCTCACGCAAGCCCGCGCGGAAGGCCTCTCGTTCCTCGGGCGTCATCTGGTCCCAGCGGCGAATGAATCGCATTCGCCAATCGTGGGAGAAGCCGGGACGGCCATGGAACCCGGTGAAAAGGATTTTGCTCAGGATCAGCAGTCCCAAGGCTTGCCAGAATCCGATGGAATGCAGGCCGAAGAGGGCTGGCATCAAGTGGTTCCAAAGCCACATGACCGCAAAACCAAAGACGCCTCCCGCCAGGACTGCAAACATCACAAATTTCAGTACTCGCCGAATTCCGTGCGTTTTCATAATTGTCACCTCACGCTTTCTTGAACTCCTCATAGATGGACCGTAATCGCCGCCGCAGGTAAACCGCCGCGTAGTGCTTTCGGGAGAGTAACGTGTTCACACTCACTCCGGTTGCCTCTGCCAGTTCGCGGAAACTCCGCCCCTCGAATTCATGCGCCACGAACACCTCGCGTTGTTCTTCCGGAAGCTCGTCCAGAGCCGCATCGATTTCCTCCAGGAGCAACTCGCGCGCGTAGGCCGCCTCCGGACCTGTATCGGGCGAAGGCAGCATGTCTTCCCATGGAAATCGCTCCGCTTCCTCTGTCGCGCCCGCAGGGTCACTCCTCAGCGCTTCCTGCCGCCGCCCGCGAAAGCGGTCGATGATGCGATTGCGCGCCACGCGAAACAGCCAAGCGCCCACCTGCTCCAAGGGCTTCATGAGACGATAGGCCTGGACGAGTTCATAGAAGACTTCTTGCAGGATGTCTTCGACATCGCTTTCATCCAGAACCCGCTTGCGAATGAAACTACGCAAGCGGCCTTGTTCCCGCTTGACGGTCTCCGCGATGCGACGGTTCTGTTCTTCGGTCATGAGTTCGAGGCTCAGCGCGTCGTCCATCAGTAGTGTAGACGAAAACGTGGGCAGGATATTGTAAGTGTCGGGTGTCAGGGCCTTGGGAAGCGAGCCCGGCGCAGCGGTTCGGCTTCGGTGAAAATCAGGCGCCGGCGGAAGGCAATGGGGCTGTCACGCAAAAAGACAGGCTTGGCGAGTTCCATGTATTCGGGGAAACGGGGTTCATTCAAGAAACGGCGAGGATCGTCAGCCCAGGCTGGAATTTCGAGTCCCCAGCGCCTGGCAAGGTGCTCCCCGACGGCGCCGATGTAAGCATCTTGGAAAGCTCTCTCCGTCAACGCCGGCTCCTCGCCGATCATGCGCTGGCGTTCCGCCAGGCCGCTCATGTAGAATTCGTCGAGGAACTCACTGAGGGCGTCCACCCAGTTCTGACCTCCGATGATGCGCTCTACCGTTTCCTTAAGGCTCGTCGGGCGCATTGATTTGCCTCGCGATGCTTCTGATTTCGGCGATTTTCTCGGGCAGGACCTGCTCATCAGGGTAGTAGTGCTTGACCAATTGCAAGAGCCCTTCCTCGCTCATGCATCCAAGTCGACGAGCAAGGTCCACGATGTCTTGAATATCATGTCCATACGAGCGAAAAGAGAGAAGCTTCATTGCCAGCAGGTATTGGGGGGAAGCCATCAGCACCCGCAGGCCGAATTGACCTTCGGACGGATAGGTCCTGAACATGCTAAAGTCGCTGCGCTTGGAAAGATAACTGGTGCCTTGTTCGTTCAGCCAGTTCGGGGGTAAACCCAGCTCTTTCCCGACTTCTTCTTGCGCTTTCACCACCTGCCCGTGGCCTTGTGTAATCAAGGCATCAATGTCTTGCGTGGCGTCTCTGAACTCAAACCCAAGCACGATCGCGGCGCCACCGAACACGGCAATCTCGCCCGCTACTCGACGCTCGCGAAGGAGTTCACCCAAGCGGGCAAGCCCCTTTTCCAATTCCAACTTATTCATGCCATTCGCCTCTTCGATCCATGAACGATTCCTGGCAGACCTACTTTGTAGGCCTACGGCTCCTCGGCGTGCGCTCGTCACGAGAACACATCCGATAGAAACACACTCAGTGGGTAGATACAAGCGCGGACCTTGGAAAACAGCTTTGCGCAGTTATTTGTTCCCCTCCATACACACGAAATTGGCGGCGTCGTTGGGGTCGCCTGAGCCCTTGTACTTCGGGACCTGGGGATAGGGGCAAAGGGGGCGCGTCATTTTAACGCCCTTTGACGGGTCGGCATCATTGAGGTATTTGGTGGCGGTAATTCTTGGGGGCGCCGCGCCCTTCTCAACCCACTGCTCGAGCGCCGTGTAGATATTGTGCTCAGGATCGAAGGGAGAATAATCTGCGCCTTGCCCGAAGGAAATCGCTCCCGGCCCGCCGCCACAGTGTTGCATCCCCGGAACCATATAGAGCCTCATGAACGAGTCCGAACTGGCTTGGCCCAAGCTTGCCACCACGCTGTTGTAATAGTTGATCGTGTTGGGGGCGGGAATGGCGGCGTCGCCCCAGCCATGATACAGAATGAGTTTGCCGCCCTGCTCCATGAAAGGTTTGAGATTGGGATCGGTGGAGTCCAGGGCGTGGCTCGTCTTACTCTCGGCCAGTTTCGTGGCTTGGTCGTTGTTGAAGGTCTTGTAATCCCACCCTGATTGCTCGTAGACCATATTAGTGAAGTACTGTGTTCCGAAGAATGCCATCAAGCTGCGGCCGGGCGCTGGGCCGGTGATCCACAGCGACCAGCCCCCGGGACCCTCCTCCGCACCTGGGACGTAGCCGGGGAATAGCTGATGTCCGGCGGAGTCGTGCGGCCCGGCATAGATCTTCTTAAGAGCGGCTGCCTGCGGGGCGGTCAGACAACGATCGGAGTCAGTCTCCTTGCAAAGCATGGTTGCCGGGTCGAAGTTGCATTGCCTCGGATCATTGACTATCCCGTCCCGCACGCCATCCTGAGCGGGGCAGGCGGCAACAACCGCAGCGGCGATGGCGTTGATCTTGGTCGCAGGGATGTAACTGGCGGGGTCCAGGGTGGTGGCTTCCGTAACCCAGATCGCCTCGACGAGCAGATGGGTCCAGAAATTGGCGGGGGCGCCGGCCAGGATGCCATTGTAATCCTGGGGAAAGCGCTGCGCTTCCATCAGTGCTTCGCGGCCGCCGTCCGAGCAACTGGCGAAGTAAGAGCGCCGGGGATGGGAGCCGTAAAAGGCTTCAGTAAGGGCTTTGGCCTTGACCGTCATCTCGTGCAGGCCGCGATAGCCGAAGTCGATCACTTTTTGGGGATGGCCGAGGGCCCACGCCGCGTCGAAGCCTGTATGCCCGGTGTCAGTTCCCGCCGTCGCGTAGCCTCTTTTTATGGCCGCGCCTAAGGCACGGTAGTCGATCACGCCTGCAAAGCCCCCGTTGCCCTGACCCTGGAATTTGGCGTTCCAGCCGCTGGCGGGCAGCCAAACCTCGATTTTGATGTTCGAGTCGGCCGTGGGTGAAACTTCCGCCACAACTCTGCAAAAAGCTGGAACGTCCTTGAAATTCGCCGGCATCCCCGGCACGGGATTGGGCCCTGGAGGCGGGGTGAACGCGCCGGCCGCCACACTTTCAGCTAAGGTAATCTTCGTGTAAGGCAATGTAAGTTGGCTGAGGCTCTCGCAGGGTTTTTGAGCCTCACTCGCGCCCTTAGCGAAAACTCCTGAAATCACCAGGAACGAAAGGAATGAGTACACCAACATCTTGCGCATCAGATGCCTCCTACGGCTGGCCTCGAGAAACGGCGGGCCGCGCTATGTATGGAAATCGTTTGTGAGCATCGCACCCTTACCGTTCCCCTGTCAAACGAACCGTAGCAAAGAGAGATGTCGCGACGCCTAGATGTTGTTATTCCGAGCCCTTCGCTGTCATCCTGAGCCCTTCGCCTGTCATTCTGAGCGGAGCGAAGAATCCCGCTCTGCCGCTCAGGGTAAACTCCGCGAGGAATCTCGCGCTGTGCAGGATAGTGGTCAGCGCAAGATTCCTCGTCGCCTGCGGCTCCTCGGAATGACAGTCCGTCTGGTTTTCTCAGACACTCCCTAAGGGCCGGCGCTGATATTAGCACGACTGCATTGACACTACGCGGAACGGGTGTTATACAAGGCGTTACCGTTTTGAGGAGGTCTCGAATGGAATTGTTTGACAAGGTCGATCCGCGAACCCTCGACCGCCGCGACGGGCAATTGTCCACGCTTTCGCTGGGGATAATCGTTGTCCTGGGTTTGGGTTTGGCCTTGCTGATGTACCCTGCAGTGTTTGGCAGTAACGCGGGCGCCACGGGGCGCACAACGCGAACGCTCTTCTTTGGCTTCTGTGCGTTGTGCGTGCTGGCGGTTGCTTACCTGATCAATCGGCAACGTGTCGTCCAACAACTGCGTCGTAACCTGCTCGAACAGAAAACGGAGATCATGCATCTCCGCCAGGAGGCAAGTACCGACTTGCTGGAGACCCTGCCGGGATTCGGCCATTTTCAGGATCAGTTGACGATGGGCTTTCGCCGCGCCGCGCAAGCGACTGAGCCGATCTCACTGATTGTTGTGCGCCTGAAGCACTCTGCCATGTTCGACGGACCAAGTGAGGCTTCCATAGCCATGGGTGATGCTGCCAGGGTGCTGGTGCGCAAACTGCCTGCCGATGGCTCGCTCTACCATCTGTCGGGGAGTGCTTTCGCCATGCTCCTGCCGAACACCAACGGGGAGAGAATGAACCAACTCGCCAGCCGGGTTGCGGAGGGCCTTGCCGACGCCTCCGGCGCGATCAACCGTTTCACCTTCGAGACGCAGATGGTTAACTACCCAGAGCAAGCCTCGACGGCCTATGAGATTGAACAGCTTGCCCACGCTTTCTCGCTACCTAAGCGACCTGGCCCGGCTGACCGGACGAAGTAGCCCATTGTCTTGATTAGAGTTTCGCAGAAGTATTGAAGGGGATGGGACGGCGTTCGGTGATGGAGAGCCGTAATGGTGAAACGGATACTGGAGCCCCGTCAGGGGCGGCAGAATGTAGCCCACGGCGAGAGCCGTGGGTCCCCGGTGCGACCCCTTCCCCCTAGCCCCCTCCCCCGCCGGGCGGGGGAGGGGGAAGAAAAGGGGGTGGGGGCCGCTCTTCCCAGGGCTTGCGCCCTGGGCTACTATCTTCCGCCCCTACCGGGGCTTGTCGGACTTACATCACGAATCACTGGGATGCGAGACTACCGTGGCAACGTCACGTTGCCCTTGATCTGGAAACTGGCCTTGACGCCAGGCGCACCCTCCGCAGGCTGGCCGCCGCCAACGAACACGCTGTAGCTGCGCGACATGATCCGATGTTCGCCTCCCTCGGTGACCTGGCTGAGGTCGCGCGGGTCAAGCTTGAAGACGACGTGCCGGATCTCCCCAGGGTTCAAATGGACGCGTTCGAATCCTTTGAGTGCGCGAAGTGGAACGCTTGGAGACTGCGGGTACTCGAGGTAGAGTTCCGCAACCTCGTCTCCACTGATGCCGGCCGTATTCCGGACGTCGGCCTCGACCGTGAGGGGTTGGCCCGCCTCGAGCTTTCCCGCTGACAAGCGAAGATTGCTGAAGGTGAAGGTCGCGTAGCTCAAACCATAGCCGAAGGCGTAAAGCGGTTTGCCGGGGAAATACCGGTAAGTTCGGCCGCGCATCGAGTAATCCTCAAAGGGCGGAAGCTGGCCGAGTGAAGCGTAGAAGGTAACGGGCAATCGCCCAGCGGGGTTGCTCGCGCCCGCCAAGGTCTCCGCAATCGCCGTGCCGCCTTCCTCACCGGGGTACCAAGCCTCGAGGATGGCTTTGGCATGCTCCGCGGCCCAGTTCGCCGCGAGGGCGCTGCCATTCAGCAGCACAACCACAAGAGGCTTACCGGTCGCCGCCAGCGCCTCGAGCAGATCCTGCTGGGTGGGTGGCAGGCCAATGTCCGTGCGGTCTCCCCCGCTGAAGCCGGGGACTTGGATGGGCATCTCCTCTCCCTCCAGGTTCGGGGAGAGCCCCACGAAGGCCACGACGAGATCTGCCTCATGGGCTACTGTAATAGCCTCTTTACGCATGACGTCGACCGGCGGCTTCCAGCTCAGAGTGGCTCCCGCGCCGAAGAGCGGCGCATTGTGCACATACTCGAGCCGAAACGCGTGCGCCTTCGTGTCCTCAAAGTGCGTCTGGAAAGTGGTCTGCGGCTCTTTCGTGCCTCGCCCAAGCCACGTCGAAGGTGCGAGCAGCGTTGAATCGAGCACCAGCTTGGAATCTAGGTAGACTCGAAAGATCTCTTTTCCCCCGGATGGATTCCACCCTGGCTTCGGAACGCTGAAGGTATAGTTGCCGGGTCCGGGAGGAACAAGCGCACCAGTCCAGCGCACGGCGAAGGCTTTCATGGGTACGCCCGGGGCAGGCGAGGCAGAGTTCCAATCAAACTGGATTTGCGGGTCGATGCGTGTGAGCGCAGGTTTCCCGGAGAAGTCCGTGGTCGCGAAGTACTCGGCTTCGAGGCCCGAAGCGCTCGCACTGCTGTCGGTATGAAACACGGTCCGAGGCACGGGGACAGCCAGTTCCTCGAGATAAGCAGAGCCTTGCGCGTATAGGACCTTCACCTTGGGCTCAAACCGTTTGCGGATTCCGTCCAGAGGATAAACCGGCGCGGAGGGTATGCCGTTGTAGTTGCCTTCCAAAGCAGCCAACGACTCCGCGTTCGGCCCGATCACAGCAATGGTCTTGATGCCGGGTTTGAGAGGCAGGGCATGGTCCTGGTTCTTTAGCAGCACCATCGACTCTCGTGCCGCCGTCAGAGCAAGCTGGCGGTGCTGCGGCGAGTCATCTTCTGAATAAGGAATCCGGTTGAAAGAAACGGAGGCGGGCGGGTCGAACATGCCCAGGCGAAATCTTGCGATGAAGAGGCGCTTCAGGTCGGTGTCGATCTCTGCCTCTTTAATCAGGCCGTCGTGCACTGCCTTCACCAGGGCCACATATTCATTGCCGCAGGTGGTGTCCGTCCCGGCTTTGACGGCCAGGGCGGAGCCGTGCTCGTTGTCCGGCGCGAAGTGGTGGCCGCTCGAGATGTCGCCGACGGCGCCACAATCCGAGGTCACGTAACCCCTAAAACCCCAGTCCTGGCGCAGGGTCTTCTCAAGTAAAAAGGTGCTGGCGCAAGCGGGCGCGCCGTCGATGGCGTTGTAGGCGCACATGATGGAATCGGCGTGACCCTCGACAACCGTGGCGCGAAAGGCGGGCAGATACGTATCCTCGAGATCGTGCGGCGAGACGTTGACGTTGAACCCGTGCCGCATGCTTTCCGGCCCGCTGTGCACGGCGTAGTGCTTGGGCGTCGCCACCGTCTCGAGGTATTTGGGATCATCGCCTTGGAGGCCGGTGACAAAGGCGAGCCCCAGCTTCGAGGTCAGAAATGGGTCCTCGCCGTAGGTCTCCTGCCCGCGGCCCCAACGAGGGTCGCGGAAGATGTTGATGTTGGGCGACCACAAAGTGAGCCCGTAGTAAATGCTGTGATTGCCTTCACGCTGCGCCTGGTTATACTTGGCGCGGGTTTCGGTGGCGATGACTTCGGCCTCCTGGTGCACAAGGCGCGTGTCCCAGGTGGCCGCCATGCCGATCGCCTGTGGAAACACGGTGGCGTAGCCGGATCGCGCGATGCCGTGCAACGCTTCACTCCACCAGTCGTAGGATGGAATCCCGAGCCGAGGGATGGCTGGCGCGGTGTGCTGCATCTGCCTCACCTTTTCGTCGAGCGTCATGCGCGAAACCAGATCCTCTACTCGCTTTTCGATCGGCAGATCGGGATTGAGATACGGCGCCGACGGGTTCTTTGCAGTCGCCTGCGCGTGAGCCTGCCGGACTGGAACCCAGGCGATTACCACAACGACCAGAAACGGAAAGAGAGCCTTGAGCGTGATCATGCGACGTTTCATGTTTATCTCCTCGCGCATTACTTCGGCTTCCCGAATAGACCTCGTCCGTGGCCCTCTCCCTGGGGAGAGGGTGGCGAGAGTAGCGAGCCGGGTGAGGGGTTTCTTTCCGGCGTTCCGCTCAACTTCTGAATTAGGGCATGGTTCCCGCATTTTGACGCTCAAACTTGGCCTTATTTGGGTTCGTTTTACCACTTTGTAACATTCGTCTTCCTTTGTTTTCAATGAATTCCTGGCTTTGTTCCCACGATTTTTTGTGTTTCGTGCCTTACTTCGGTTTCGGAAGCCCTGTCAGGGGCGGGAGATAGTAGCCGGGGGCAACGCCCCCGGAACCGGTGAGGCGGAAGCCGACCGACCCTAGAGGGGTCGCACAAACTCCGATTCTGGTTCCCCTGGTCGCATAGTGGCATAAAGGTTTATTCGACCCTTTCAGGGTCGGAAGCGCGCCGTGCCCGATTCCAGGGGCGCTGCCCCGGGCTACTCTATGAATCCCCTGCGGGGATTTTGAGGGCATCAATCACGTCCAGCGCCCAGCAAAGGATACTGGACATGCCCAGGGACTTCTCCACTCCTTCACTTCTCGATCCCCTCCTTTGTTTTCATAGACATTCTCGCTTTGTTCCCTCGATTTTTGTGTTTCGTGCATTACTTCGGTTTTCCAAATAAACCTCGTCAGTAGCCCTCTCCCTAGGGAGAGGGTGGCGAGAGTAGCGAGCCGGGTGAGGGGTTTCTCGGCTTTTTGACTTCGTCCTTTGTTTTCATAGACATTCTCGCTTTGTTCCCGCGATTCTGGTGTAGCGCGAACCGCCATGTTTGCGGTTCGCAGCTCGCCCCAGTGGAAAAGCCGCAGACCGCAGAACCGGCGGTCTGCGCTACCAGGCTCCTCGACTCTTTTGACTCCTCGACTTCTTGACTGCACTTGGAAGCAGGAACCACAGGCAGGAATTAGGGATGAAGACAAAAGAGGACTTTCTGGCATGACCCGTCCGGCAGGGACTACCCCCTGCCCAACCCCACACAACAAGTCTAGCCTATACTGTATCGTTTGTCAAGAGAAAAATGCGCCGAGCGGGTAGCGCAGACTCGGTGTTGTTGCGAGTCTGCGGCTTTTGGCGTTAGGGGTTTGATTGTCACTCAAAGAAGAACCGCAGAGTCCCAATACCAGGGACTCTGCGCTACTTGAACCTGTCCAGCGGAAGAACCGCAGAGTCCCAACAACAGGGACTCTGCGCGACCGGCTACACTCACGATTCGGTGGAGCACACGGAGCGCGGAGGTCGAACATCCTGTACCAACAGGCCTCCATTGTGAGACACTATCATAACAGGGCAAGTCATGGGGCAACAAGTATTCATTAGCTACTCGTCTGCGGACAAGGCTACGGCGGAGCGCATTTGCGGCGCCTTGGAGGATGCCGGGATACCGTGTTGGATCGCTCCCAGAAACATCGAGCCGGGGACCGACTATCCCACCGCGCTGGTGGAAGCGATTCGTTCGGTTCGGGTGCTGGTGCTGATTCTGACGGAGTCGGCCGCGGCCTCGCCGCACATCGTGAGTGAGGTCGGCCACGCTTTTAGCGGTAGGAAGCGAATCATACCCTTCCGCATTTCCCAGAAGGCCGTGCCGGAAGATCTGGAGTACTTCCTCTCGATAACCCAGCGGCTGGATGCTCCGGACGGCTGCACCGAGCAGAATCTGAAGCGGCTGATCGAAGCCACCCGTGCCGCGCTCGCGGGCGAGCATATTCCGCATCTTACGACCCCGGGCAAGAGCCCGGTAAGATGGCTTGCGGGCGCGGCGTTGGCGGCGGCAGTAATCGCCGCGGTGATCCTCTTTGTGAAATCACGCCAGCCGGCCGTTCGCAACATTCCCCCACCCAAGACCGGAGAATTGACGAACCTGACTCCTCGCACTTCGCAGTCCACCTCTCAATTGAAGACTTGGACCAATCCCGCGGACGGGTTGAACTACGCATGGATACCTCCAGGAACATTCATGATGGGATGCTCGGAGCAGGACAGCGAATGCAAAGACGACGAAAAACCGACCCATCAAGTGGTCATCGAGAAGGGCTTCTGGATGGGGCAGACCGAAGTGACGATCGCGGCTTACAAGAAATTCAAACCCAAATTCGTCCCGCATGATCCCTCCAGTGAGGGAAATCTTCCGGTCTCCGGCGTAAGCTGGGCCGACGCAAAGAATTATTGCGCTGCTACGGGTGGACGCCTGCCGACGGAGGCGGAGTGGGAATATGCGGCGCGAGCGGGCAGCCCTCAAGCCTACTATGGGGTGCTCTCCGAAATCGCCTGGTACGCAAAGAACAGCGAAGATGCGCCGCATGCAGTGGGAAAGAAGAAACCGAACGCTTTCGGCCTTTACGATATGCTGGGGAACGTCTGGGAATGGGTTCTGGACCGCTACTACATCAAATACTACGATGGCTCAGCAGCAACCGGCCCCGATGTTGATCAGCCCCTCGCTCCAAATGCTACCGCAGTGGCGCGGGGGGGATTCTGG
>Ga0187852_1002102_pt1 | contig 17022 bp, 12 predicted proteins | sample June2016WEW_6_40_FD_134511 | JGI IMG/M metagenome (GOLD analysis project Ga0187852, IMG submission 134511) | Peatland microbial communities from SPRUCE experiment site at the Marcell Experimental Forest, Minnesota, USA - June2016WEW_6_40 | ecosystem: Environmental > Terrestrial > Soil > Wetlands...
CCGGGCGTGGGACACTTTGCGGCGACCGAGCGGCTGGATGCGACGGGACTGACGGGCGCGATCCGCGCGGCCATTGTGCGCGGCGTGCCGTTTCTGGGCATCTGCGTGGGGATGCAGTGGCTCTACGCTGGATCGACCGAGGCTCCCGAGCAACCGGGGTTGGGACATTTTGCCGAATCGTGCACGCGGTTTGCCGAAAGCACGGAAAAGGTGCCGCACGTGGGTTGGAATTCGCTCGAAGTGCGGGAAGGATCGCGGTTGCTCAAGGGTGTCGAGCCGGGCGAATTTGTGTATTTCACGCATTCGTACAAGGGGCCGGTCACGGCGGATACGGCCGCGGTGACGCAGTATATTGAACCGTTCGCAGCGGCCGTCGAGCTCGGCAACGTGATGGGCGTGCAGTTTCATCCTGAGAAGTCGGGCGCGACGGGTTTGAAGATTCTGTGCAACTTCCTTGCGTGGCAGGCGAGAGGAGCGTCATGCTGACCAAGCGCATCATTGCCTGTCTCGACGTGCACGCGGGACGCGTGGTGAAGGGCGTGCAGTTTGTCGACCTGATTGACGCGGGTGACCCGGCGACGCAGGCGGCGCGGCATGCTCGCGAGGGCGCGGACGAGATTGTGCTGCTCGACATTACCGCAACGCACGAAGGCCGGCAGACGCTGCTCGATACAGTGCGGCGCACCGCGCTCGAACTTTTTGTTCCATTTTGCGTGGGCGGAGGCATCCGCACGGCGCGCGACGCGGAGCAGGTGTTCGAGGCGGGCGCAGACAAGGTGAGCATCAACTCCGCGGCGCTGGCTGACCCGACTTTGATCAGCGCCATCGGCAGCAGCTTTGGCGCGCAGGCGGTGGTGGTGGCGATTGACGCGCGGCGCGATCCCGCGGCTGCCCACCCGGTGCGCGACGCGCAGGTCTTCGTGCATGGCGGGCGCAAGCCGGCGGGGCGGCGTGTTGTGGAGTGGGCGCGCGAGGCCGAAGAGCGCGGCGCAGGCGAGATTCTGCTGACCTCGATGGATGCGGACGGCACGCGCGCGGGATTTGACTGCGAGCTGACTGCGGCGGTAAGCGAGGCCGTGGGCATTCCCGTGATTGCTTCGGGCGGCGCGGGAACAGTGGCGCACTTTGCGGATGTCTTCGGGCGCGGCAAAGCCCACGCGGCGCTGGCGGCGAGCATTTTTCACTTCGGCGTTTCCACGTCGCGATCGCTTAAAGAGGAACTCGCGCAGATGGGCGTTCCGGTGAGGCTTCCATGCTGATTCCTTCGATTGATTTGCTGGGCGGGCGCATTGTGCAGCTGGTGCAGGGCGAAAGGCTGCGCCTGGCGTTTGACGATTTTGAGTATTGGATCGAGAAGTTCGCAAAATACCCGCTGGTGCAACTGATCGATTTGGACGCGGCGATGCGGCAAGGGGAGAACTCGGTTCTTGTGGCTCAGATAGCGCGGCGGCTTCCTGTACAGGCGGGCGGAGGCATCCACACCGTCGAGCGAGCGCGGCAGGTGCTGGAGGCGGGCGCAAAGCGCGTGATCGTCGGATCAGCGCTTTTCTCGGCCGAGGGAAAAGTGAACAGGGAGTTTGCGGCAACGCTGGCGGCGAGCGTGGGCGCCGAGCGCGTAGTTGCCGGCATCGACACCAAGAACGGGCGTATCGCCGTGAAGGGCTGGAAAGCGCAGGTCGAATTAACGCCGGACGAAGCGATTCCGCAACTCGAGCCGCACGTGGCGGCGTTTCTCTATACACACGTTGACACTGAAGGAACGATGCGGGGGTTTCCCATCGAGGTGGCCGCGCGCTTGCGCAAGCTGACCGGGAAGCAGCTCATCGTGGCCGGAGGCATTCGCAGGCAGCAGGAGGTAGATGCGCTGGATGCGCTGGGCGCCGATGCAGTGGTGGGCATGGCGGTGTATACGAATCTGCTGGCGGTGTGAGAAGAGCAGCGGGTCAGCGAGTTAGCAAGTTAGCCGCTGTCCCACTCCTTTAAGCGAGCAGGAGAATAGGGCACGGGCGCGAATCCGACGAAGGTCCTTCCGGCAGATTTGCGTTCTTTGCGCCCCTGGCAGTCGTGTGGGCCCTGGGCCCGCACATGCCTACGCCACCGCGCCCGTTGAGTTCCGCGCTTCGATTTCCATCTTGTGGCCGGCTTCGGCCGCGGCCCTAGCCAGAACCCGGTGATGAATGGTGAACAACGCCAGTTCCAGCCGGTCGCCCACGCCGGTCTTGTCGTAAATCGACCGCAGATAATTCTTGATCACCTGTTCGGTGGTCTTGAGTCGCTGCGCAATCTCGCGGTTCTTGCAGCCTTGCACAATCAGGGCCACGATGCGCATTTCCTTGGGAGTCAGGCGGTCGCGCACGCGCGTGCCCACCAAGTCCTCCTCGGGCGACTCCGGCTGGGCGGTCTGTGTGGGCAGCCACGTGTCGCCGCCGGCAACGCGCCGCACGCACTCCACCAGCGCCGTTCCGCTCACGTTGCGGAAGACCACGCCGCGAAATCCCTGGTGCAGGAAGCTGGCCGCATTCTCGTTGTTTTCGATCACGACAATACCGCGACTGCCGGTGCTTTCCAGCAGCATCGAGAGGCGCGCGAAATCCGGCTGCAGCGAGGCCGCAAGCACCACAATCGAACCGGGAAATGTAGTGATGGCGTGAAACATCCGCTCCAGGTCCGAGCATTGCGCAATAATGCGCATGTCCTCGTCCATGGCCAGAACCTTCGCGGTCCCGGCACGGAAGATCGCTTGCGAATCCGCCAGGATGATCTTGTTCATCGCGTTTGCCCTGACTGCCTTGCCCCTCTTGGCAAGAACTCAACCAATCGCACCTGGCAACTCAAAAACAGCCTCCATTGAACTTCGCCAAGAGATGTCTTGATCCCATCGTCTCTATCGGCAGAAAGACAGTAACTCTTGGCAGTGTCCGTTCTTTGCACACTGCTCACCGTCAGCTTACCGGGCAGTCCTCGGCACTATAGTAAATCCGTGGTCCCGGAACTGCGTCTATGACCGAGCTTACAGCCTGTTGGGCCTCCGCGTCACTGAGTCCTTCGACCGGGGTTGCTGAGGCCATTAACTACTAAGGAACCGTCAAGCACCAAAAGCCGACACCAGAAGACTGTCGAGCTGTCGGGTTCGCTCCTACCGGCGCACGCGCGCCTCCTAGTGGTAGGACCACCCGAGTCCTTGCAGCGTATGATGATCCTCGCAAGCAATTCGATTTCTCAAGAGGCAGTTCCATGCTTAAACTCAAGATTCTCCGCAATTACCCGGTGTTTCTGTGCACGCTGGCGCTTGCCGCTGCTTCATGCGGCGCGCTCCACGCGGCCACCACGTGCGATCCCCGCGGCTTCGGCGCCAAGGGCGACGGAATCGCCAAGGATACCGCTGCGATTCAGAGCGCGATCGACGCCTGCGCGGCCAAGGGCGGGGGCACGGTTCTCCTCACCGCGGGCACCTATCTCAGCGCCCCCATCGTGCTCGAGAGCAACATCACGCTTGAGCTCGAGAAAGGCGCCACGTTGCTCGGCTCGCCCGATCACGCGGATTACCCGGCCAAGACGGAGTTTCGTCTGCCGGGGCTGCAATCTCTGGTGAGCGCCACAAATGCCGAGAACGTGGCCATCACCGGCGAGGGCACCATCGACGGCCAGGGTGAAAGCTGGTGGCAGATGGCGCGCGCCGTCCACGATGCGGGCGTGATGGGCAATTCTCATCCCCGTCCGCGCCTGGTCGTTTTCGACCACTGCAAGCATGTGCGCGTCGAGGGTGTCACCATCCAGAACTCGCCCATGTGGCAGCTTGTTCCCTACTATTCGGACGACGTGCTCATCCGCAATGTGCGCATCCTGGCGCCGCAGCATTCGCCGAACACCGATGCCGTCGATCCCTTTTCATCGTCCAACGTGCGCATTGAGCACCTCTACGCCGACGTGGGCGACGACAACATCGCCATCAAGTCCGGCGCCATCAACTCGCCGGGCGGCGACGAGCCCGCCCGCGACATTACCGTCACCGACTGCACCTTCAAGCATGGGCACGGCCTCTCCATCGGCAGCGAAATCGCCGGCGGCGCGCACAACATCGTCGCCCAGCGCATCCATTTTGAAGGCACCGACAACGGAATACGCGTCAAGGCCAACCGCGACCGCGGCAACGACGTCAGCGATCTCGTCTTCCGCGACATCGACATGAAGGATGTGAAGAACCCGATCGTGATCAGCGAATACTATCCACGCATTCTGCCTGCCGCGGGCGAGGTGACGCCGGAACCCATCACGCGGCTCACGCCGCATTTTCACAACATCGTGATCGAGAACGTCACCGCAACAGGCGGCGAGATGGCCGGCGCCATCGTCGGCCTGCCGGAATCGCCGGTCAGCGATGTGGTATTGCGCAATGTCACTTTGAGCGGCAAGACCGGACTCTCCATCGGCTACGCCAACGTCACCGGGCAGAACGTGAAGGTCACGGCCGGGCAGGGCGACGCAATCCTGAAAATGGCCGGCGCCAACGTGACAATCAAGTGAATCGACGCTTCAATGAAAAGGGCTGCTCCGATCGGCGCAGCCCACTGACCACTGATCACTGATCACTGATTCACCCCGCTGGCCAGGAATCCCCCGTCCACCACCAGGATTTGCCCGGTCACAAACGAAGCGCTGTCTGAGGCCAGATACACCACCGCGCCCACCAGCTCCTCCGTCTCGCCGAAGCGCGCCATCGGCGTGCGCATCAGCAGCTCCTTCCCGCGCGGCGACGAGTCGAGCAGTTCCGCGTTCAAATCGGTGCGAAAGACACCCGGCGCGACGGCATTCACCGTGACGCCCTGCTTCGACCACTCCACGGCCAGCGAGCGCGTGAGCGACGCCACGCCGGCTTTGCTCGCCGCGTAGGCCGCCACTTCGCTCAGCGCGACGAAGCTGTTGAGGGAGGCGATATTGACGATGCGCCCGTAGCCGCGCTCGAGCATCGGCCGGCCGAAGACCTGGCAGGCGCGCAGAGTGCCCGTCAGATTGATATTCAGAATGTTGTTCCACTCCGCTTCGGCCAGGTCGATCGTGGGCGTGCGCTTGATCATGCCGGCGCAATTCACCAGGATGTCGACCTTGCCGAAGGCTGCGAGCGTGCCCACGAGCAGATTCTCGAGCGACGCGCGGCTGCCCACATCGGAAGCCATGCGGATCGTCTTCCGCCCGCGCGCTTCGATCTCTCTGGCCGTCGCGGCCACCTGTTGCTGACGCCGCGCCGTGGCAACCACGTCGGCGCCCGCGTCGGCCAGGCCAAGGCTCAGCGCCAGGCCGATGCCCGAAGTGCCTCCGGTTACAACTGCGACCTTGCCTTCAAGGCTGAACTGCTGAGGGTTCATCCGATCTCCGAGGGGAATTTCTGAACTGCGCCGATGGCTGGCTCGCTCCCAGTCAATTCTGCCTAAGTCTTCCTTTATAGTTCATCTTTGGAAAAGCCAGCAGCCAGGAGCTGGGAGCTGGCAGCTGCTTCCCAGATGCCGCGGCCCAGAAACACCGGCGCAATGTGCCGATCAAACAGATTTTCGGTCACATTCTTTGCGATCACCGGCTCGTTGGCCTCGAGCAGCTTCAGATAACGTGGTCCCATCTTCGCGGCCACTTTGAAGCCCACGTGCAGCAATTGCCGCAGACTCGGATTGTAGGCCGGGTCGCGTTCCACGTGGCGCAGCGCCGAGGTGTACTGCGTCGAGGTCCAGCTGCGCACCGCATCGGCGGAGGGTAACTTCGCGGGATCGATGTCGATCACCGTGGTGTAAGGCTCGCACAACTCTTCCCTGTGCGCCAGCGCCTCGGCATACACTTCCTTGGCCAACGTCAGGCCCTCGCCGCCGGCTTCGGCCAGACCGATCAACTCTTCGAGCCACGTCGTGCCCGCGGTCTTCAGGTGAACGCCCACGTCGAGACGCTTCATGGTCGCGTGAATCACCGGATAAATCGAAAATTTATCGCTGCCCGAGTGCACGCTGAGCTTCAGATTCCGCGGCAGCCCGTATTGCTCGACCGCGTAGGCGATGGCCGCCACGTCCAGCGCCATCTCGCGCTCAAACTGCGCCAGGTCGCCCACGTAATCCACGCCCTTGTTGAATCGGCCGCTAAACTTGGGCGCAATCGTCTCCACGGGAATGCCTTCGTCGGCGATGGCGGCAAGAATGATCAGCAGTTCCGCGGGGGTCTGCGCGCGGTCGGTCTCGTCCATGGAAACTTCGGGAACGAAGTTGCCCGCGCCCTTGGCGCCGAGCACGATGCGGTAGACCTCGCCTGCCTTCTTCACCGCGGCCAGAAACTTCTGTGCCGCTTGCTTCAAGAGATCCGGCGTGATCTTGAAGGCCGGGCCGGCTCCCGGAAGTTCGATGCTTCCATGGAGCTCCGGATGGCGCTTCACAAAACTCTCAATCTCCGGCGCTGCCGCGGGCTGGCCGATGAAGTCGGCTACGTCGAAGGTGAAAAAGTCGCACGGCGCAAGGAAACGCTGCACTGTGGGCGCGGTAATGTGGTCGGCGTCGCAGAAATAGGGCAGATTCCACCGCAGCGCTTTCACCGCCGCATCGGCCGCGGCCCGCACGCTCTTAGGGTCGGAGCCGATAATTTTGTGCTCGCGGTTCGACTTGTTCCAGACGGGCGCGACCTCGACTCCATGTTCGAGAGCCTTCACGCACGCCTGCAACTGCGCCTTCGCCTGATGCGCAAAGCGGTCGCCTACCCCCACGGAATACTTGCTCAACTTCAATCCTCGATCTCCTCTAACCAATCTGTCGCAGCGACCACGGCAAAACCAGAGTTGATGTTCCCTTTTGAGGTTCCTCGAAAATCGCTGCTCCCTGTTGGTCGCATCGACTCAGCGATTGAGGGTCCGGGGTACATTGACTCTGGTTTTGCGTTAGCCTGCGTGGGCCACGGCGGCCGGCGTTGCGCTCTCAAACCGGCTGCGATGTGCCCACAATCCCAACCCCGGGTTGGCGACAAAGAAAATCTCTTCGCCGTTCACCTGGTTCCATCCGTCGCGAAGTTTTTCCGGATCGTATCTCTTCGTCATCGCCTGCAATTCGCCGTAGGCGAAGCCCACGCCCTCGATCTCTTCGCGGCTCAACTTGGCCGGGCACCAAACAATCTTGAAGCGACCTTCCGACGAGCCGTGGATCAGGTGCGCCGCGGCGCTCAGGTTCGCGGCCAGGTCGGCGTTCTCGTTCACCGCCTGCAACGTGGCCGGCGTGCCATGGTAGCCGTACTTGCGGATCATCGCGTCGATGCCCTTGTCCTCGCCGAACTCCTTGACGCCCGGTCCAAGGACGATCAACTCCGCTCCATCGGCCAGCGCCATGCGCGTGCGATAGATGGCTTTGTTGCCGATCCACGTCGAGTGGAACTCCTGGGGATCGAGATAGACGACTGCTTTTTTGATCGGCTTGTCGAGCATCTCGAAGTTCACCTTCAGGCTCAGCTCCGCGGCCTCCAGGAAGCACTCGAGATCGTCGCCGATGTAGAGCCCGCGCACCGCCAGGCCGCCGTCCTTCGCGCGGCCCACCACCGTTTGCACATAGACGATCGGCACCTGGCGCAAAAACTCGTCGCAGGCGCGATTCAGCACGTTGCGCACCGGATTGATGGCGCGGCCCATGATGCGCTCCATGCCGTACACCGCGCCCAGGTAGTGGCTGCGGTTGATGCCCTCGCGACCGCCCGTGCCGACAAGAATGTTCTTCGAGTGGTTAGCCATGCCGATCACTTCGTGCGGCACCACCTGGCCGACCGACAGAATCAGATCGAAGCCGCCCCGCGAGATGAGCTTGTTCACCTGCGCCGGCCAGGTGTAACTCAGCTTGCCCTCCGATTGCTCCTCGATGAAGGAGGCCGGCAGCTCGCCCAGAGTCTCGATCTCCGTGCGCCAGTTGTGGGCGCGGAAGAGATCCTGCGGCATGTTGCCGAACATGTGCGCAATCTGGCCGGGCCGCATCGGCGTATGCGTGCCGAGGGCCGGCAGCACAGCCTTCAGCTTATCCCCGTAGTGTTCCCAGGCGTAACGAGTCAGTTCGCCGGCGCGCGAATGCTCGCGGCTCTGGTCGGGCGGCACGGCCAGCACGTTGTTGCGCGCGCCCAGCCTGGCTAGGCTCTCCACCAGCAACTCCTTCAGTTGCTGCGAGGAGAGCTCGGTGTCAACACTGCCAACGGAACAATAGAGGCTCATCGAAAGAATTCCACCTTTTCTGCAGCCAGCAACTTGAAGCCAGTAGCTGGTAGCTCGTAGCCGGTAGCTAGATCCCGAAGCTACTAGCTACCGGCTCGTTCACAGCCGGTACGCTTTCTTTACCAGATCGACCGTCAACTGGTGCGCAAGCTCGTGCGCTTCATCCTCGTCCAGACGATGCTCGGCAACCAGCCTGGCCAAAAACGCACAATCGACGCGCCGCGCCACATCATGCCGCGCCGGGATGGAAAGGAAGGCGCGCGTGTCGTCGTTGAATCCGACCGTGTTGTAGAACCCCGCCGTCTCCGTGACCTGCTCGCGGAAACGCATCATGCCCTCAGGACTGTCAAAGAACCACCACGAGGGCCCGAGGCGCAGGCAGGGATAATGGCCGGCCAGCGGCGCCAGTTCGCGGCTGTAACTGGTCTCGTCCAGCGTGAAAAGGATGATGGTCAGGCTCTTTTCGTTGCCGAAGCGATCGAGGAGCGGCCGCAGCGCATGCACGTAGTCCGTTGCGCTGGGAATGTCCGCGCCCATGTCGCGCCCATAGCGTTCGGACACAAACTTGTTGTGGTTGCGCACGCTCCCGGGGTGGATCTGCATCACCAGACCGTCTTCCACGCTCATGCGCGCCATCTCGGTGAGCATCTGCGCCCGGAAAAGTTCCTGTTCGGCCGCGTCCGCCTTGCCGGCGAGCACTTTGCCGAAGAGCGCCGCAGCATCGGCCTCAGGCAGGTCCGCGGTTTGCGCCGTGGGGTGCCCGTGGTCGGTCGAGGTGCAGCCCAGCGTCTTGAACCGCGCCCGCGCCTTCCGCAGCGCATTCAGGTAGCCCTTCCACGTCGCGGTATCCTCGCCGTTTTGCGCGCCCAGTTGGGCAATCGATCCGGCAAATCCCCTGGACTCGGGATCGATTACGGGATCCGGCCGGAATGCGGGAACAATGCGCGCCTTCCAGCCCGAATCGCGAATGGCCTGGTGCGATTCCAACTGGTCGAGCGGCGACTCGGTTGTCGACAGCACCTCGATGTTGAATCTCTCGTAAAGCGCCCGCGGCAAAAACTCCGGCGTCTTCAGTTTTTCCGCAATCCTGTCGAAGTAAAGGTCGGCCGTCTTCTCGCTCAGCCGCTCCCTCAAGCCGAACAGCTCCTGAAACGCGTAATCCAGCCACATCCGCGTGGGCGTACCACGGAACAGATAATAATGGCTGGCGAAAATCCGCCACACCCGACGCGGATCTTTCACCACCGGCTGGCCGATCTCCAGGTCGTCCATCGAGATGCCCTGGCTGTACAACATGCGGAATACATAGTGGTCCGGTTGCACAAGAAGCGTTGCCGGATCGGAGAAGGGCTTGTTTTCGGCGAACCAGGCCGCCTGCGTGTGCCCGTGAGGACTCACAATGGGCAGGTAGCGGATGCCGGCATAAAGTGAGCGGGCTATCTTCAGGGCGCCCGGTTCGGAAGGGAAAAGGCGGTCTTCGTGGAGCAGCATGGCTTTTATTCTACCTCGTGACGAATCTTCTCAGGCCGCATTTGAGCCATGGAGGTCAGACCACGAGTATACACCTCAAAACGCCAAAACTTCCATGCCGCCGTTCCATGGCCGCCGCAAGTTTATCGAACCAAACCCATTTTTCGGTGATACTCTCGCTGTGAGCTCGATTTTTTAGATTGGCAAGAGGGTGTCCGACCGTATGCCGCAGGCGAAAGTGGAAGAACAAACGACGCATCGCACCATGCAAGTGGTGAACCACATCAGTTCCCTCATCGAGAATGGAACCCTGCAGCCGGGCGATAAAATCCCGCCGGAACGCGAATTCGCGCGCTCCCTTAAGATCAGCCGCGCCAGCCTGCGCACCGGCATTGGCTATCTTGCGGCCATGGGCGTCATGAAGATACGCCACGGGGTGGGCACCTTCGTGGCCGACGGCCCTCCTGAGTTTGGCAAGACCTCCATGAGCCTGATGAGCGCCCTGCATGGCTTCCAGTCCTGGCAGATGTTCGAGGCCCGCATCATTCTGGAGAGCCATGTTGCCGCGTTAGCCGCCGAGCGCGGCAAAGACGAGCATCATGCTGCCCTGGCCGAAGAGGTCGCCGAGATGTTCGCCGCAATCGAGAGCCCCTCGGACTATCTCATCCACGATTTGATGTTTCACCGCATCATCTCGCAGGCGTCCGGCAATCCGATCCTGGCCGCAATTATTGAAACCATCGCTTCTGCGCTCTACGACAGCCGCCGCAAGACCGTGGAGCACTCCATCGATCTCCGCGAGTCTGCCGAGATGCATCGCGAGCTTTACCGGGCCATTCGCGCCCGCAAGCCGCAGGAGGCGCATAACCTGATGGAGCAGCACCTGCGCCTGGCCCAGATTGCCCAGGGAATGGAGCGTCCCCCGGGCCGCAGATCGTCCCCGGGATCCGCAAAGAGAAAATCATCCCCGTCTGCATCGGCCGCCTGAGCGCACTCGGCTGTCTTGTCGTGCAATGCTGCATCTTCCGCGCTGCCGGCATTCCTTGGCGAGCGGGCTCAAAGAAAGCACTTCCCGGCGAAAGAGCGAACCTCGGGGAATCGCCTGCTCGGTCGCTCATTGCATGAGTGAGTGAACAGATTTTCGCTTCGTGAGGGCCGTTCGGCATGATCGGCAATGAGGATCACGTTCGACGCCATTTTCTGTCGTGGTCTGACCTTTGTGCGCCTCTTCTTTCCTGCACTCAACGGTCAACTTCCTGCGCCCCACCCTCTATGCCTAAGGCGAAAAACCCGCTGTAGCGCTTGCAGACCGGGCCGCGGACGCAGCGAGCCAATCGTTTCGGATTGACTGAATCGAATGAGCTAAATCGGCGGGGTCTGGAGCGGAGTCGGCTAGATGCGCACCAATTCCTGTTGAATCCGGCCTGTTACCCATGCCTTTCCGGGTGCGGTGAGCATATTCACCTCGCTGCGCACGCCGAACTCGGGAAGGTAAATGCCGGGCTCGACCGAAAAACAGGTGTGCGGCAGAATGCGGCGCACATCGTGGGTTTCCAGGTTGTCCAAGTGCGCGCCCGAGCCGTGCAGCTCTTGCGCGATGTTGTGTCCGGTGCGATGCGTAAAGAACTCGCCGAAGCCCGCCGTGCGGATCACGGAGCGCGCTGCATCGTCGGCCTCGAAGCCGCGAATCTCGCGGCCGGCTGCGAACGCCGATTCGACCGCGGCAATCGCCGCGTCGCGCGCATTGCGCACGGTTTCAAAGACGAGCTGTTCCCTCTCGGTCGGTTCGCGGCCGACCACACCCGTCCATGTGATGTCGTAGAAAATCGATCTTGGTTTGTCGAGCCGTCCCCAAATGTCGATCAAAAGGAAGTCGCCTTCGCAGATGGGAGCGGAGCGCTCGCCGGTTGGCTCGTAATGGGAGTCGGAGGTGTTGGCGTTCACGCTCACGTCGGGACCGTTTTCCCAAAGCAGGCCTTCGCGGCGCATGGCTTCGCCGAGCCAGAGGACGAGATCGTACTCCGAAAGGTTGCCCGTCCGGCCAGGACGACGTAGACGGCGGCCGATCTCCGCCCAGGCTTCGGCGACGACGCCGTCGATGGCGCGTTGCGCGGCTTGGTGGCTCGCGATCTGCTCCTCGCTCAGCACAGCCTCAAACTGGCTGACCAGATTGGCCGAGGTCACAATCTCCTTGCCGAGCGAGCGCAAAAACTCCACAGTTCCGGCATCGACCATCGAGACGTACATGATGTCGTTGTTCGGCGAGTACTGCATGGCAATTTTTTTCTGGTTTTGGAGGAGATTCGCGATACCCGCATGCAATTCTTGCCAACTGGAGTAGAGGTTCTTCGCACCGGGCAGCGTGTCGAGGCGGCCTTGCTCGATGCGATGCACGAGCTTGCGTGGCTCGCCCGTGGCGGGAATGAAGTAGTACCAGCGGCGCGTGACGTGCGCGTTGGGATCCAGGCCCAAAATGCGCGCAGCTATGGGATCGCGATGGTGGTGGTCGTAGAAGAGCCAGCCGTCAAGGGAGGCGTCGCGCAGAGCGGATTGGATTTGGTCGAGGTTCATACGGGAATAGGATAAGCGAGTCAGCGGGTTAGCGAGTTAGTGTGCGCCGGCGCGCACGTCGCAAGTTCGCCCTGTCGCCGCAAAGCTTTCACGCCGTGGCGCGGCGGGCGTCCTGCTGTTTGCCTTGAATGCGTATCGACACATGGACGAGGCTCAATGCCGCGGGCGTGACGCCGGGAATGCGGCTGGCCTGGCCTAGGGTCTGCGGGCGCACGCGCTCCAGCGTTTCGCGCATCTCGCGCGAGAGGCCGCTGATGACGCCGTACTCGAGCCACTCGGGGATGGCCACGGACTCGGCGGCCTTGAGACGCTCGATGGACTTCTTCTGCTGCTCGAGATAGCCGGCGAACTTGATCTCGGTTTCGACGGCGCGGGCTTCGTTGCGGCGGGCGGCGCGCGTAATGGAAGAAGCGGAGTCATTAGCCGATTGATCAGAAAAAGCAACCGCAGGTCCCTCGACTGCGGTCGCCGCGCTAGGGCGCGGCAACCTACGCTCAGGATGACAAATTGAAGGAGTAGCGAGCGCAGTGGCAAATTCAGCCAGCAGCGGGTCGCAGGCGAGGTCTTCGCGGAGTGCGGCGAGGAGAGTTTCGATCGAGACTTCAGGGCGCTTGAGTAATTGCGCCCAGGTTTGCCCAGCAGTGGCGGGAAGGCTGCCGAGCCCCGCGGCCTCGAGCCTCTCGGAATTGACCTTGCCAGTCACCAAAAAGCCCGCTAGCACGGCCATGCGCGCCTGTTTCTGCTCGTATTCAGTCCAGGCCGCGTCGTCGATGAGGCCCAGGCGGCGGCCGTGGGGCGTCAGGCGGCGATCGGCGTTGTCGATGCGCAAATGCAGGCGGAACTCGGCGCGCGAGGTGAACATGCGGTAGGGCTCGTTGGTGCCCTTTGAAATGAGGTCGTCGATGAGGATGCCGGTGTAGCCCTCGGTGCGGTCGAGCGTGAACGGCGGCTGGCCCTTGAGCCAGAGCGCGGCGTTGATGCCGGCCATGATGCCCTGGCAAGCGGCCTCTTCGTATCCACTCGTCCCGTTGATCTGCCCTGCGAGATAAAGTCCCGTGAAGGCCTTCACGCGCAGTGAGCGGTCGAGTTCGGTGGGATCGACCGCGTCGTACTCGATGGCGTAGCCGGGACGCAGCATCTCGGCCTGGTCGAGGCCCGGAATGGAGTGCACGATCTGCCACTGCACTTCCATCGGCAGCGAGGTGGACATGCCGTTTACGTAGACCTCGTGGGTATTCAGGCCCTCCGGCTCGAGGAAGAACTGGTGCTGCGTCTTGTCGGGGAACTTGACGATCTTGTCTTCGATCGACGGGCAGTAGCGCGGCCCGATGCCCTCGATGCGGCCCGAATACATGGCCGACCGGTGCACGTTCTCGCGGATAATGCGCAGCGTCTCCGGCGTGGTGAAGGCGATGTGGCAGGAGATCTGCGGCTGGACAATTCTCTTTGTCCGGAAGCTGAAGGGCGTAGGGTCCGAGTCGCCGGGCTGCTCTTCAAAGGCCTCCCAGCGGATGGTGCGGCCGTCGAGGCGCGGAGGCGTTCCTGTTTTGAGTCTGCAAGTCCGGAGCCCGAGGGCCCGGAGCGCCTCGCCCAAGAGAACCGATGCGGGTTCGCCCGAGCGGCCGGCCGGATAGCGCTCCTCGCCGCAGTGGATGAGGCCGTTGAGGAAGGTCCCCGTAGTGATGATGGTGGCGCCGGCCATCAGGCGGCGGCCGTCGCGCAGTTTGAGGCCGAGAACGCGGCCCTTTCGCCGCGCTGGTCGCGGAGTCTCCGTCAACTCGTCAGCTTCCGCTCCATCGCGTCCTTCCTCCCTTGCTCCCTCGTCCTCAATCACCAGATCGACAACCTCCGCCTGGCGGATATGCAGGCCGGGTTGGGATTCGAGGACTTCGCGCATTTTGACGCGGTAGAGCTGCTTGTCGCACTGGGCGCGCGGGCTCCAGACGGCGGGGCCACGCGAGGAATTGAGCAGCCGGAACTGGATGCCGACGGCGTCGGCCACCTCTCCCATGATGCCGCCAAGCGCGTCGACTTCGCGGACCAAATGCCCCTTGGCCACGCCGCCGACCGCGGGGTTGCAACTCATTTGCGCGATGAGGTCCAGGTTCATGGTGATGAGGGCGGTCTTGAGGCCCATGCGCGCCGCAGCCATGGCTGCCTCGCATCCGGCGTGTCCCGCGCCCACCACGGCGACGTCGTATTGTTCCACAAAAGCCATCTGCTTCTATTCTACGGATTCAATGGACTTGTAGGTCGGCGGCGAAGCGGGCATGGCTCCCGCCCTGTGGAAAGAGAGAAAAACCCCGTCTTCAGAGGGCTCCGAACCAGGGCGCCCGCACGTCAGACAAGCCGATGATCGGCGGACGGCGGCGCGAATCTTCTTGACAGCGATGGAGTCCTCCGGTGAAATGTATCTACTCCCCAGAGGTCGTAGTGAGGCATCGGGCCATCGTGTCCGATCATGCGGGGGATTGGAGATGAAAATGCGCAAAGATCGAATCTGCTTAGCATCTGTTCTGTTGTTGATGGGCAGCGCCGTGTGGGCAGCGGGGCAGCAGATGCAGCCTTACTCCTCGACCGAGGGACGATTCTCCGTGCAGTTCCCCGCGGGCGACATCAAGCACGATACCGAGCCGGTGACCTTGCAGGGCAGCGACACGTCGACTCTCTACGAATTCTGGGTGGAAGCGTCGGACGGGAACGTTTCCTATTTGGTGATGTACAACGATTACCCGCCGGCCTATGCCAATGACGGAGCAGACGCAGTGCTTGGCCGGACTCGCGACGGCGCAATGAAAGGCAAGACGCTCTTGTCAGACATCGCGATCAACCTGAATGGCGTGCCGGGCCGGGAGTTCACGGCCAAAGACGATAAGTGGAATTACACGGTGCGGCAGTTTCTCAAGGGGAAACGCCTTTACCAGTTGATTATTGTCTCGAATCCCAGCCACCCTGCCACCCAGATCTCGGATTTCCTGAACTCGTTCAAGATCCTCTGAGCTGGCTCAACCGATGGCCATGGCCGCCTCGCAGCCGGCGTGTCCCGCGCCCACCGCGGCGACGTCGTATTGTTCGGTGAAAGCCATCTGCTTCCACTCTGCGGATTAGTTGCATCGGAGACGCGTTCACCGCAAGGTTTTGCCCATTTCGAGGCCACGCGGGACCTGAACTCATAATGTTCTTGACACGTGTGGACTCGAGCGATGGAATATACCTATTTCCAGTGGCGGTTCCGGCGGGAAGCGTCTGCTGGGCTATCGCAGATAGACGACCTCGAAACGGAAAGAGGAAGACTATGCGAAGGCGATGCGCACGAATGGCAGTCATCGTGGAGCTCATCAATTGGGCCCGCCAACGACGCATAACCGGACAACCCTGCCGCCAGTCCCTTGCCACGGCGGTTCTGGTTGGAGTTGTCCTGCTTTGCGCTCAGGGTAGGGCGCTGCAAAGCAAGGCGCTGGTTCCGGAACAGCGCGATGTCGGCACTGGCCGCCGTCTCGCGCTCGTTATCGGGAACAGGGATTACCCTTGGAAGCCGCTCTTGAACCCCGTCAACGATGCTACGGATGTTGCCGCGGCTCTTGAGCGTGACGGGTTTGCGCATGGAGATGTTCACATCGTCACGGATGCCCCTGAGCACGAGATGAAGCGTGCTGTTCGCGACTTCATTGATTCGGTTAAGCCCGGTGATTTCGCCTTTGTTTACTACTCCGGCCATGGTGTCGAGGTCAAAGGCACGAACTACCTCCTCCCTGTCGATATTCCGGCCGATGCCACTGAGGGCGAGGTCGAAGATGAGGCCGTTTCCGCCCAGCGCATCGTCGGCGATCTGGAATCGCAGGGAGCAGCCGTCAAAGTTCTGATTCTCGATGCCTGCCGCGATAATCCCCTGCGCGCCGGCCGCTCCACCTCGGGCGGACTCGCCCCTATGGAAGGGCTAGGTTCGCTCATTGTCTTCGCCACCGAAGCCGGCCGCACTGCCAGCGACAACACAACCGGCCGTAACGGCCTCTTTACGCAATATCTGCTCAAAGCTCTGGCGATGAAGGGCGTCCCCTTCGACGATGCCATTCGCGACGTCTCGCGCCAGATGGCCGCCGAGACCAACCGAAGACAGGTCCCGGCCATTTACGGTTTGTTGGAAAGTCCTGTCATTCTCGTGTATGAGCCTGGGAATGGGAGTGGGAAGGGGAATGGGACCCAACCCGGTCCCCAACCAGACGTTGAAGCATGGAATGGCATCAAGGACTCGAAGAACCCCCAGGACTTCGAAGACTTTGCCGCTGCTTATCCGCAAAGCGCCTACGCAACTCCCGCCAGACTGGTGGCGAACAAACTAACGCGAAATGCGGCAGAGGCGCAGAGAGTCGCGCCGCCACCCGCTGAGGCGGTCACCAGCCAACCGGCGGCAACGCCGGTGTTGGCGGGAGTGGTGCCGGCTGTTGCGCAGCAGATGCAGCCTTACTCCTCGGAAGAAGGGCGATTCTCCGTGCAGTTCCCTGCGGGCGACATCAAGCATGATACCGAGCCGGTGACCTTGCAGGGCAGCGACACATCGACTCTCTACGAATTCTGGGTGGAAGCGTCGGACGGGAACGTCTCCTATATGGTGATGTACAACGATTACCCTTCGGCCTATGCCAATGACGGAGCAGAGGCTGTGCTCGTCGGGACTCGCGACGGCGCAGTGAAAGGCAAGACGCTCTTGTCGGACATCGCGATCAGCATGAATGGCGTGCCGGGCCGGGAGTTCACGGCCAAAGACGATAAGTGGA
>Ga0187852_1002103_pt1 | contig 17020 bp, 11 predicted proteins | sample June2016WEW_6_40_FD_134511 | JGI IMG/M metagenome (GOLD analysis project Ga0187852, IMG submission 134511) | Peatland microbial communities from SPRUCE experiment site at the Marcell Experimental Forest, Minnesota, USA - June2016WEW_6_40 | ecosystem: Environmental > Terrestrial > Soil > Wetlands...
GCGGCCACGCCGGCAACCGCGACGACCGCAAGCAGCGTCATCTGCAGGCTGGAATCGAAAAGACTGCGCGGGCTCACGACAAGCAAACATAGTGCGGCGAATCCGATGGTGTTCAGCGGGCTTCGCTCGCGGTAGATCAGCCGCCCGGCGAGATAAAGCGTCACCATCCAGAGCGAGCGCTGGACCGGCGTGGCGAAGCCGGTGAAGAGCGCGTAGGCAAAAGACGCGGCAATGGTGAGAAGCGTGGCCGGAACGCGCGGCAGGCGCAACCGCTTGAAGATCCAGAAGAGACAAGCCGCCACGATGGCAAGATGCAGGCCTGAAACCACGAGCATGTGAAACGAGCCAGTGCGCTCGAAGCCGACACGCAAGGCGTGCGTGAGATAGGTGCGGTCTCCGGCGACCATCGCCGACAGCATGACAGCGTCGTCTTCAGAGAGGCGCAGGGGCGCGGGAAATTTGCGCATCGCGGCGGGAAGGGCCAGCAGCCGCGCAGTCGTGGCGTGTTGCCACGCGTGCACGCGGCACGACACGAACGAGCCGGGCGCGCGGCCCAGCCGCTCCACGCGATCGCTGGCAACGGTCGCCGTCGACGTGATGCCCTGGTCCAGCAGATAATCCGAGCGGCTCCAGACGCCGGGATCGTGATAGGTCTCCGGCGGCAGCAAGCGAACTACGGCGCGGATGCGTTCTCCGCACTGAAATGCCTGCGCGCCAGTGTTGGCAGGAAAGCGAACCGTCAAGCGTACGCCACCGCTCACAGGCGATTGCGCATCGCTTGAGTCCCTGACGACTTCGATGCTTTCTGCGCGCAGGTCGACGCGTTGCGAGGGCGAAGCAGTCGATGACTCGCCGATGTTTTGTTCGAGTTCGGTGCGCATGGGGCCGGCATCGATCACGGTTCCTTCGACATTGCGGAGCAGCCCGTCAGAAAATTGTGCCAGCGCGGGCGCAGGCGCGGGATGCGGCTCCATCTCTCCGCACCACGCTCCCAGCAGCATCCATAATGCGGCCAGCGGCAGCCATGCGATGCGTTGCGTGCGCAATGCCGCCACCACGCACACCACGCCGGTAAGCGCCAATGCGACGAGCACCGCACTGGGTTGCAACCAGACGTGGCCCGCCAATGCAATGCCCGCCGCAAACAACCACGCCGCATGAAAAAGCGGAACGGCCGTCAGACCGCCCGCGGGCTGCTCGGGGGTGATGGAAACGATTGGCATGAGGCCCGGAGATCGGATGAATTTGGCTTCAAGCGTAACAGGAACGGGAGTTCTCTGCAGCCAATTCGCACAGGCGTCTAGCGGCGCAGGCGCACCACCGTCTCGATATGATAGGTCTGCGGGAAAAGATCGGCGAGCGTGATCTGATCGATAACGTAACCGGCCCCGTGGCGAGCCCTGTGACGAGAATCGACGAGCACACGCAAATCACGCGCCAGGGTTGCCGGGTCGCAGGAGACGTATACGATCTCCGGCGCGGCAATCTCACCGAGCAGCGCCGCAATCTCTGCGCCCAGTCCGGTGCGCGGCGGGTCGACGACGATCAAATCGGGCCGGTCTCCCCCGCGTTCTCTGCGCAGAAAGTCGAGCGCCGAGGCTTTCACCGCCGAGGCATTCGTGTCGCGCAGGTTGTGCGCCAATGCGGCGATGGACTGCGGAGCGGACTCGACGGCAAATACGCGCTCGAAATGGTCGGCAAGCCTGCGCGCGAACAAACCTACGCCGCTGAAGAGATCCCAGGCCAGAGCACCGCGAGCATGAGCCGTCACGCGCTCCACCAGAAGATCCACCAGCCAGCGATTGACCTGAAAAAACGCGCCTAGATCGACGCGATAATCTAAGTCCGCCGCACGATAGACAAGGGAGGCTGCGCCCCATTGCGCGACCCTGCGCGGCGCCTGCCCTTTGCCGCTCCCGGCCACAAACTCGACGCCCTTCAATGCCGGGATTCGGTCGGCAAGTGCTAGCGCAAAATCGTCGATCCGGCCTTTTCCGCCGCCCAAAAGCGTCACGCTCGCGAGCAGTGTTGTCTCCGCGGCATCGCAAAAGAGGGAAATCTCGCTGGCTTCGAGTCTTCGAGGCAATCCGCGCAGAATTTCGCTCGCCGCGAGCGCAGCCTGCACCAGCAGCGGCGCCGCAATGGGGCACGCGGCGATGGGAACAACCGCGTGCGAGCGCCGGCCGCGATAGCCCGCATTTCCCTTCGCATCGAATGCCAGCCGGATGCGATTGCGGTAGGCCCACGGCTCTCCGGCCACGACCGCGATCTCCTCCGGCGGGTACACGCCGCCGCGCTCCAGAGTTTCGCGCAGGATCTCCTGCTTATAGGCGAGCTGCGCTGCGTATTGCGCGTGCTGATATTGGCAGCCGCCGCAAGCGCCAAAGTGTGGACACGCCGGTGCGATCCGCTGCTCCGAGGGATCCACAATCTCTTCGGCTTCGGCGGTCGCGTAGCCGCGCTTGTCCTCGACAATGCGCACCCGCGCCTGTTCGCCGGGCAATGCAAGCGGCACAAACGCGGCTTTGCCGGCGATACGAGCCAGGAACGCTCCGCCGTAGACCGGCTTTTCGATGCGTACGATATGTCTCGCCGAGCCGCCCTCGCTCCTGGCTTGTCCTGCCACGTGACCTTGATCGTCCGCCGGTTTTGTATCAGGGCCCGACTTCAGTCGGGCCGCAACCGCCGCAACATGAGGTTGGGCTTTAGCCCCTGCCGGGCTTCTCTTGCCGATGCGTACGCCACGTTTCTTCATTGCTGGCTCATGTAAAACAGGCTCAACCGTGGCAAATTGTAGTGCACCAGAAGTTGTTTCCGTACAAACTGCTCTTTCACTTGACGCAACTGGACGGCGCCCATACGGCTGCGGTAGGGCGCAAGCTCGCGGGCCGCGTGCTCGTTCAGTCCCAACACTAGATCCTCCGGCGCAGCAAGGTTAAGCGCGCCATACAGCCTGTCTTCGAGCACCATGAGCGATTGCTCTAACCGTTCCAAATCGACAGGCGCGCCCTTTCCTCCACTCGCCGCATTCACTTCGGCCGCGATCTCCCGCAGCCGCGCGGCCGTTGCGCGACACGCCTCGGCGCCCACCTGCGCCGTATCCAGCGCGTCAGCCGCCGCCGTTAAATGTGCAGCGACGTGCTCCTGTTCGAAGCCCGATTCCGCGGCCATGGTCGAAGCCGAGCCCGCCGAAACTGAGCCCGTTGACGCCTCGCTCATCTCCATGGCCGCTTGCATCACCGTCTGTGCGCACCACGCGAGGCCATTGATCTTTTGCATCCGCGCCCGCTTTTGCCGCGCCTCATACTTGTCGAAGGCCGCATCGATGCCGCGCAACGCCGCCTCCAGGGGAATCCCAGCCTCGCGCCAGGTCTCGATCAGCGCCCAGTCGAGCGTGGAAAGCAGCAGAACCGCTCCGCGGCGCTGCTGGAAGCGCTCCTCGATCTCCGTAAAATAATTGAAATAGTTGCGCACGCATCCATCTTAAATTCTGTGCGTGGAGTCGAACGGCGGCAAAGGCTTTATTTGTCGAGTTCGGCGATTGCGGTGGTCGTGTAAGAGGCTTAGCACGTCGCGGTCAACGTGCCTTAGCTAAGGAACTCCGCGATGGCAGCAACCACGGTCTGCTGCTCGTCCTCGCGCAGTTCGGGGAAGATGGGCAGCGCCAGCACTTCGCGCGCGGCGCGTTCGGCCTCGGGGAAATCGCCTTCGGCATAGCCCAGTCCTTTGAGCGCCTCCTGCCGGTGGAGCGGCACAGGATAGTAAATCTCCGAGCCGATGCCGCGCGCGGTGAGAAACTCGCGCAACGCATCGCGGCGTGGGGCGCGAATCACATACTGATGCCACGCGTGCCGGGCGCAGGGCACCTCGCGCGGCAGAACGATGCCGTGAACCGGGTATGGTCCGGCCTCGGCCAATCCCGCTTTGGCAAACAACGCATGGTAGCGCGCGGCCACTCGGCGCCGCGCCTCGTTCCACACGCCAATGTATTTGAGCTTCACGCTCAGCACTGCGCCCTGGAAGCCGTCCATGCGCGCGTTCCAGCCCAGCTCGTCGTGGTAGTAGCGGCGGCGCATGCCGTGCTGGCGCAGCATTTTCACGCGCTCGGCCAGTTCGACGGAGTTTGTAGTCACCATGCCCGCATCGCCCGCCGCGCTCAGGTTCTTGGTGGGATAAAAGCTGAAGGCGGCAATATCGCCAAGAACGCCCGCTTTCGCGCCATTCCACTCCGCGCCCCAGGCCTGCGCGGCGTCTTCGATGACGGTCAATCCATGCTCCCGTCCAAAACCAGAAGAAAAATCGACCGTCTGCCCATAGAGATGTACCGGCAACACCGCGCGCACCTGGGCGCCGCGCGGGCTATCGAGCGCCGCATTCACGGCTGCGGGCGACAGATTGAAACTGACGGGATCGATGTCCGCCAGCACCGGAGTCGCGCCGGCGCGGAGAATCGAGCTGACCGAGGCAAAAAAACTGAACGGCGTGGTCACGACGGCCTTGCCCGAGCCCACGCCGGCGGCGGCCAGCGCCAGCCACAAGGCGTCGGTGCCCGAGGAGCATCCCAGCGCGTGGGCGACGCCCAACTGTTCCGCGGCGGCGTTCTCGAATGCAGCCACCTCAGAGCCAAGAATGAACTGCTGCGTCGCGAGTACCCGGCCGAGCGCCTCCAATAATTCTTCATGGATGGGAGCGTACTGGCGCTTCAGGTCGAGCATCGGCACGGGCGTGCGGGTCGGCGGGCCTGCCGGGTCCGAAACGCGGGACGGGATCGCGGTGTCTGGCACAAATTGATGCTATCAGCAGGCCAGTCCTGGGCGTCCTACAGCCCGCCCCGGCCGGGTTCTTCTGCGCCTGTTTTCGCGCCGAAGGGACGCCCGGTGTTGAAATGGAGCAAAAACCTCTATAATCTTGTCACATTGCGGGGTTAGCCGGCGCCGGGGGTTCCGGAGCCGTCCCGCGAATCTGAAGTATGCAGTATGGGAAATCACACCAAACACCTTCATCAAGAAAGCAGGAGATCGGCACATGGAGAACAAGCCGGCACAAAATATTCAGGACACCTTCCTGAACACCGTTCGGAAGGACAAATCCCCGATTACGATTTATCTGGTCAGCGGCGTTAAGCTGACAGGGAAGATCCGGTCCTTTGACAAATATTCCGTGCTGCTGGAGAACAACAGCCAGGAACAACTGATTTTCAAACACGCGATTTCAACTGTTGTCAGCAACCGGAGTGTGATTCATAGCGAGCACCGTCCGGCTGCCGCGTCGTCGGGCATCGGTCCGGCTCCTGTAACGATGGCGCCGGCAACGCAGGCAACGGCGGAAGAGAGATAGCGCCGGAGCGTCCTCGATTGGCAAGCGAGGCGTACAGGGATGGGAGCGCCGCTGGCCGCGGAAGCGGCCGGACGGAGCGCGCCGTCCTCGTCGGAGTGGACCTGGGGGTCCGCACGCATGACAACCGCGCAGCCGTGATGGCGGCGCGTGTGCAGAGTGTGTGTCTCGACCCTGCGGCGGCGGCCACGCCGAGTGTGGAAATTGACGAACGCGTTTCGCAAGCCTCCGCTCGTCGGCAATCCACGCTTCCTGATCGCTCTGCCGGAGTTGTCCGCGGGGCACATGATCTCGACGCCGAGGAATCTCTCGCCGAGTTTCGCGAGCTGCTGGTGAGCGCCGGCGGCGAAGTGGCGGCAGAGCTCTTGCAGCGGCGCCCGCGCCCCGATCCCGCAACGCTCATCGGCTCCGGCAAGGTGGAGGAGATCGCCGCGGTTGCCGCGTCCACCGACGCGGACCTGGTCCTTTTCGATCACGACCTGACGCCCACGCAACTGCGCAACCTTGAGGCTGCGTTGCCGTGCCGCGTGCTCGACCGCACGCAACTGATCCTCGACATCTTCGCCCGCCACGCCCGCACCCGCGAGGGCCAGTTGCAAGTGGAGCTGGCGCAGCTCGAATACATGCTGCCGCGGCTGACCGGGCGCGGCAAAGCCATGTCGCAGCTGGGCGGCGGCATCGGCACGCGCGGCCCCGGCGAAACCCAGCTCGAAACCGACCGCCGGCGCATCCAGCGCCGCATCGACCAGCTCAAGCGCGATCTCGAAGCCGTACGCCGCGTGCGCCGCCAGCAACGCCAGCGCCGCGAGGCCGTTCCTGTGCCCACGATCGCTCTGGTCGGCTACACCAACGCCGGCAAGAGCACGCTCTTCAACACCGTCACCGGAGCGCAGGTGCTTTCGTCGTCGCGCATGTTCGCCACGCTCGACCCCAAGTTGCGAGCGATTGAGTTGCCCAGCCGCCGCCGCGTGCTCCTCTCCGACACGGTCGGTTTTATCCGCAATCTGCCGCACACGCTCGTCACCAGCTTCCGCGCCACGCTCGAAGAGGTGGCGCAGGCCGAGGTGCTGATTCATGTGCGCGACGCCGCGTCGAGTTATGGAGAAGAGCAGAAGGCGCAGGTGGAGAAAGTGCTCGATGAGCTGGATAGTTTGTCGAAGCCGCGCATTGAGGTGCTGAACAAGATCGATCTGTTACCGGAAGCGGAGCGGGCGGCACTCGTCGCCCGCACAGACTCCAGTCCAAAGGGTAAAACCGCCCACGGCGGCGGGACCGCCCCGGTGGCCCTTTCGGCGATCACGGGCGAAGGCGTCGGCGATTTGCTCGCCACCATCGATGCCGCGCTACACTCCGATCCGATTGTCGAAGCGGAGTTGCGTATTCCGCAGCACGAGGGCGCTGCCCTGGCTGCGATCGAAGCGGGCATGATCGTGCACTCGCGCGAATACGAGGGCAATCTGGTTCGCCTGAGCGTGAGTGGCCCGGCCTCGCTTGTGGGGCGCATGAGGCGCTTCCGCGTGCAGCACTTGGCATAGCATTCCAGGATTTCTTTGAACTTTTACACCCTCAAGTGCCGGGTGCGCCACAGCCTGCCGTGAGCCTGTCGAAGGGTCTCGCTCTTGAGACGTGGGATGGCACGGACCCTCGTTTACCCGCGCTTCCATCCGCCGCGCGGTGCGCCGGGCCGCGAAGCACCACGCTTCGGGCCGCCACGAGTGTTTCCGCGGTATTTGCCGGCCCCGCCTGGCTTGCCACCGAAGCCCGGCTTGCTGCCGAACGATGGCCTCGGTTTGCCGCCGCCAAAACTCGCGCCCCTTTCAGGCCCCGCGATTCGCTCGACCTCAAGGCGCGGCTTGGCTTCGCTATCCCGCTTCCATTGCGGCCGTTCGGCGCCAGGTTTGAAGGGTCCACGTTGCGCGCCGCCGAGGGGCCTTTCGCCGCGGTCCTGCCGTGGAGCGGGACGAAGCTCCGGCCGCTCGCCGCGGGGTTTGAATGGTCCGCGTTGTGCGCTGCCGAAGCGATTTTCACCACGTTCCTGTCGCGGAGCCGAGCGAAATGCCGGACGATCGCTCGTTTCGCCACGAGGCTCCTCGCTGCGCGGGCGCCACTCTTTCTTTGGTCCGCGGTATTCCCGATTCCAGCGCGGCTTGTCAGTGGCCGCGCCCGGTCTTTGCATCGGCCGATCGCTACGGACGGGCCGTCCCGGCGGCCGATCGAAACGTGAATCGGGGCGACGACCAAAAGTCTTGCCGCCTCGGCCGCCAGGTTTCTCAGCGCGTCGCTCCGCCGGCACGCCCGCCTCACGCGGCAGCAACTGCGTGCCCTTAATGCGACGCGGCTTCATCTTGCCCTCGGCCGTGAGCCGCAGCGCACCGACCTCATCTTCGTCGAGCTCGCGCATCTTTCCCGGCTCGACATCGAGCACCAGCGGCCCGTAACTCACGCGGCGAATCTTCTCGGCGAAGTGGCCGATGGCAGAAAACATCTTTCTCAATTCGCGATTGCGCCCCTCGATGAGCGCGACTTCAAACCAGGGATTGTCGCCCTCGCGCACCTGGCGGATGCGAGCCGGCGCCGTGCGCACCCGCTGCGAGCCCGGCTCGCCCTTCTCAATGGCCACGCCGCCGCGCAAACGCTCCAACTGCTCGGCCGTGGGCTCTCCGGCGACCTTCACGAGATAGGTCTTCTCGACGCCCGAACCGGCTTTGGTGAGCAAATTGGCCAGCTCGCCGTCGTTCGTCATCAGCAGCAGACCCTCGCTCAGGTAGTCGAGCCGCCCCACGGGATAGACGCGCTCGCGGGCGCCGGCGAAAAACTCCATCACCGTCGGCCGGCCCTCGGGATCGCTCATCGTGGTTACGTAGCCTCGCGGCTTATTGAGCATAAAATAGCGATGGCGCTCTGCGCCGTGCAGCAGTTTGCCGTCGACGCGAATGTGATCGTGCGCCGCATCGGCCTTGCTTCCCAACTGCGTTACCACTTGCCCGTTCACCATCACGCGCCCGGCGACGATCATCTCCTCGGCGCTGCGCCGACTGGCAATGCCCGCAGCAGAGAGAATCTTTTGCAGCCGTTCCAGTTTCGCCGGTTCCCGTTTCGCCGTTTCGCGCCATTCAGCCGCAGGCTCTGTTTCTTCGTTCTCGCCTGATTCCGTTCCTGCTGGCGCCTTATCCTCGGTCTCGGGCCACGCGCGCGCCTCCATCGCCGCCTGCGCTGCTCCCATCCCCGGCCCCGCTTCGAGAATCGCTTCGGAGCTCTCGATGGGCGTCGCCTTCTGGAGGGCGTCGATCTCAGCCTGCGCCTCATGCGCCTGTGAATCAGCATCGCCCAGATCCGTCCGGCCTTCGCCACTCGTCACGCTGCCGGCGAGATCGAACCCCGTGGCGATGCGGTGCGCGGCTTCCGGTTCCACCTTTGGCGCGCGCTTCTTGCTCTTCGCCGCGGGCGCCTTGGATTTGGCGGGAGCTTTCTTTGCTGCCGGGGCGCGTCTCTTCGCCGGCGCGGCCGATTTTACTGCCGATTTCACGGTTTTTGCGCCAGCCGCTTTGGCTTTTGCCGCAGGCTTCTTGCTCGGGGCTTCCGCTTTCTTCGCTTTCAATGCGGATTTGGCTGCTGGCGCAGCCATCTTCGTAATCTTTTTTACCGTCATGTGGGGAACCTGACTTTCTGCTTAATCCGTATTAATGTTTGATGCTTCGGAAGCGCTTTGTGCGGAGTCTGCCGTGGCCTCGGCCTCGTGGTCCGTGTCTGTCCCAATCGTCTCCACGCTCAGGTCCGGATTGAACTCGGCCGCGGCCTCAGCTCCGGCCGCGCCATCGTCCGCCCGCCCCGGCTCTGTAAATTCCAGCCCTTCCAGTTCGCTCGCTGCCAGCTTTTCGAACTCCTCCATCGAGGGCAGCTCGGAGACATCCTTGAGTCCGAAACGCAGCAGGAACTCGCGCGTGGTCTTATAGAGAATCGGCCGCCCGATCACAGGCTTGCGCCCCGCGGTCGCGATCAGCTTGCGCGCCAGCAGCGATCCGAAGACTGCCGACGAATCCACGCCGCGAATCTCGTTCACCTCCGGCGCGGTCACCGGCTGTTTGTAAGCGATCACCGCAAGGGTCTCCAGCGCGGGCAGCGACAGCTTGAGCGGCGGCTTCTGTCCCTTGATGAATGAGCGCACCGCGTCGTGGCACTCCGGCTTGGTGGCCATGCGATAGCCGCCGGCGATCTCGCGAATCTCGATGCCGCGGCCATCGACGGCGTAATCGGCGACGAGCTCGTCGAGAAACTTCTTGATGACGCCGCGGGCCTCGCGCTCACGCAACCTTGCCGCGCGTTTCGCCTCAGCCTCGGCCTGGCCGGCATCGGGCGCGGCGGCTTCAGACGATGGACCGCCGGTCTCCGGATCGGGGCCGCCAGCAAGCCCGCTTTTGGCTTGTTGGGGTGGAAGACCGGCCGCCGAGCGGGCATCCATGCCCGCACTCTCGTCCGTGCTCTCCGCGGCCGCTCCGTTTGTCTCCAGCTCGGATTCGCCATCGGCGAGCGTCTCCTCGAGCAGCGGCAGATTCTCTGCCCCCGCGGCGGCCGGCTCTTCGGCCTGCGCTTCGGCCGCGGCCTCCTGCTCCGCCTTCCACTCCAGGGCTTCCTCGGCAAACAACACGGCCAGTTGCCCGAGCGTGACCGGCTCTTCCGCGGCGTAAATGACAGCTTCCAGCTTCGCTTTCAGGCTCATTTATTGTTCAGCACCATTCTGTATGGTACCGGATGCGGTTCCACTCTGCGCACCGCAAAAGCGATGAAAGCGCGGACTGATCGGCGCTTTTCGGCCCTTCACCAGGCTCCGCTGCCCTTTAGCTGCCTAAATCGTCATAGGGGGCGGTGACCTGCTCTCCCTTGCTACACCGGCGGACATGCCGGTCCGCATCCGGCGGTCCGGCCGAATGGCGTGGCGTACGAAAAAAGGGACCGCCGAAGCGGTCCCTTTTGCATTCAATTTCGATCAATGTTATGGCTTAGTACTCCACGCGCAGCGAGAGCTGCAATACACGAGCGCCGCTGTTCAGGTTCCCCGGAGGAGAAACCGTACTGCTGATCGCCCCGAACCCGGCCCCGCGCTGGTAGTCCGTCTGGTCAAAGCCGTTGTAAGCATTTTCTACGGGCATGCCGAAGTTCGGATGGTTCAGCGCGTTGAAGGCATCCGCGCGGAACTTCAGGTTGAGGGCTTCCTTGTAAAGCGGGAAGGTCTTCTGGAGTCCCATGTCGGCATTGAAGAACCGCGGTCCTGTCATCTGGTTGCGCGGTCCCATCTGGAAGCCGACCGGTCCTGTGAACGATGCGGCTGCGGCACTAGCGTCGGCGAAGTCGCTCACGCCGCCCCCAGGTATCTTGGTGACCTGATTCTTGATGGCGGAGGAGTTGGACCCGACAAAGATCGCCGGAGCATCGTTGGAGTAGCTGGCCACGAAGGCGTTGGAGGTGGTGGCCCATGGCTCGCCGGTATGGTACGATGCGACACCGCTGAGCTCCCACTCGCCAATCATCTCGTCGGCCCAGCGCGGAACCGAGGCGAAGAGCATCCGGCCCTTGCCGAATGGCAACTGGTAGGTGGCGTCCATTGTAACCATGTGCCTTATATCGAAGTCGGAGCGGGCCCGGCATTCGCGCGGCCTGATGACATCGCAGATCAAACCGACGCCGCTGCCGATACCGGTATCGCCCTGCGAGTTGGCGAAGAACGAGATGTTGTCGATGGAGTGCGAAAGCGTGTAGTTGAAGTCGAATTGCACCCCATTCGAGATGTTCTTCGACAACGTGAACAGCAGACCGTCGTAGTTCGAGAAGCCACCGTTGTAGTAGAACGAGTTCTCGGAGAACTGCGCTGCCATACCGACATTGAGCGGTGTACGGTAAGAGATTGCCTGGTTGAAGTCGGCGAAATCGCCGTTGTAGAACAGGGTCTTGTAAACCGCCGCCAGGTAATTGGTGTTGCTTGCATAACCCTTGGAAACTCCACGGCCGGGTTGATAAACATCCTCGAACCATGGCTGCACGGTTACGGACGCCGGGGCGACACCCTGCCGAATCTGAGTTACGACGCTTCCGAAGGCCTGCGAGAACTCCTGGCTGGACTGCGTATCCACGAAGTCGATGATCTGTTCCGCATCGGCCTGTGCCAGCAACCGGCGGCCCAGGCGGTTCACAAAGTTGGCTTTCACGACCATGTTCCAGGGCAGGTTACGCTGCACACCGAAGGTGAACACAAAGCTGTACGGCGTTTTGAGCGAAGGATCGATGGTAGCAGAGTTGAACGCTCCTCCATCGATGAGACCGCATGGGGCGGTCGGGATGCCGAGAGAAGCACAATACGCGGGATCTACGTAAGGCTGATAAGGGGGCTTCGGCGTGGCTGGAGCACTGAGCGTCATGTGCGAGAGCCCATTGTTGGCGTCGAGACGTGGATCGGTCGCGAGCGAACCGTACGGATCGCCCGAAGTTCCGTTCGAAATGGTCTTGGACTGCTGGAAGAGATAGGAATAACCATCCTGCAGACTCTGAAGCGCCATAACCACGGTACGGTCGTAGATGATAGCCGCGCTGCCGTTGATGACCGTCTTCTTATCGAATCCCGGGGTCCAGTCAAAGCCCACGTGCGGAGCAATGTTTCTGTATTCGGGCTGGTAGAGCCCGGGAGCGCCGGAGCCATTGCCCTTCCCGCCAAGAAGGTAGGGAATGAGAGGAACGGCGGTTGCTCCCTTTTCCCCAAGCTGGCTCTGCTCCACGCGAGACGTCATGTACTCGTTGAATGTATACGGCTCAACGGTCTCAAGTCCGCGCGTCTCATAGGGCACTGAGAACCACTGGTAGTTGAGGCCGTAGTTGACGCTCAGATTGGGCAGGACCTTCCAGGTATCCTGCGCGTAAAGCTGCAACTGGTAGGAGCGATAGAAACGCTGATCGCCGGTCATCTGCTTGAGCGCGTCGCCGGCCTTGTCGTAGTTATAGGTGCTCTGCACATTGCCGATGCGGCCAAGCGTGTACGAAAATGCCTCGTCCCAGAGCAATTCATTGGAGGAATCGATATCGGAGGGGCGCAGGCTCTCCGTGGGGTTGTCCGGATCGCAATCGCCGGCCGCAGGGCCGCAGAGCCCCAGCATCTGGCCGCCGAGGCCAACTTCGACCGTGTTGTAGTCGGTGATATTGGTGGTGTGCGCCAGAATGTCCTTGAATGTGCCGCCCCACTGCCAGGTATGGTTGCCTTGGACAAGGGAGAAGTCATCGCCGAGAACAGGAACGGGAATGCGGCGAGCGCTTGAAGCGGGCCAGGTGTAGAGATCGGATGTCATGGACTGATCCGCGCCGTCTGAAAACGTGAACGCGGTTGAGCCCATGGGGGCGTAGTCGTTGGGGAAGGCATACTTCTCAACGGTTTCGCCCAGCCACACGCGGTTGGTCTCTTTAGTCCCAATCAGCCAGTTGTGGCCGATTACCCAGGTGTAGGAGCGATCCTGGAATGGGCTCGTCGCCGGGTCGCCCGGCCATGCGTTTGCTGCCTCAACCGCATCCTCGCGCGCGACGCTGAATTTCGCGAACATCTTCTGGTTTTGGGTCAGGTTGTAATCCACCCTGCCGATAAAATTCTTCAGGTAGTCGTTGAAGGGGGCGTTGAAGATGTATCCGCCCGAGTTGACGCCGTCGCCGACCGCGGTGTTATTGGAGTGATAGTTGATTCGGGTGTTGACCAGGCTTGTGCTCGTGCCGAACCAGGTTCCGAGTTCGCCGGCCCCGGCCGGGTCCATTGCCTTTACCTGGGTAGGCGTCATAGAGTTCGTGGTGCTGCAGTCGGGATTGGTGCAGTAAGCGATGTTTCCGGCACGGAAGCTGTCGAGGGGAACAATTCTATTGACGACAGCATTTTCGATGATGCGGGAATCGTTGTAGTCGAAGAAGAAGAACGCCTTGTCCTTGCCGCTGAAGAGATGCGGGATGGTGATGGGGCCGCCAACGGCGCCGCCGAACTGATTCTGGATAAGGTGATTGCGCGGAATCGCTGGGACGGCGTTGTTGCTGAACCAACTGTTGGCCACCAGCGACGGATCGCGGTGGTACTCGTTCAGGTTGCCGTGGAACTGGTTGGTGCCGCTCTTGGTAACCAGTTGAAACTGACCGCCTCCGGCGGATCCGGTGTCTGCCGTGTTGCCCGCGACGCCGGCATGAAACTGCTCGACCGAGTCAACCGGCGCGTGACCGACGATGCCGCCCTCAAAGCCGCTGGCCACGCCACTATTGGTCTGGGAGGCGTTGCCCGTCGCCAGGTCATTCACGTCCAGGCCGTCCACCGTGACGTAGTTCTGGTCCACGCGCGCTCCGGCAACCGAACCGTCCACGGTCACGCCTGCCTGCAAGGTGAACAGCGCGGTGGGATCGGCTCTCTGCTGCACGGGAAGACTGTTGATCGATTGCACGGGGATATCGTTTCCAACCGTCGCGTCGGTGGTATCGAGCGTGACCTGCGAGTTTGCGGCCGAAACCTGGACTTCCTGGTGTACGCCGATCGAAAGCGTCGCGTCCTGCGTACGCACCGTCGCCACAGCCAGGTAAATATCCTTGACCACCAGGGTCGAGAACCCCTTGGCCGAGAAACTGACCTCATAGCCCGCTCCCGGGGGAACGTCGGTGAAGCGATACGAACCGATCGCATTCGTGGTCTGCGTGAGCTTCACGCCCGTCGTCTTGTTGGTCACCGTCACCGTGGCGTTCGGCACAACGGCTCCGGTCTGGTCCGACACGGTGCCCGTAATGCCGGCGACAGCTTGCCCATGGCAGGTTGGCAAGGAAACAAAGGCCAGGATCGCAACCAGACCCAGGAGTACTCCTGATTTCTGCAACCATGAAAACCGCATCGGAACTCCTCCAAAGATGTATTTCTGAATCGGAAGGCCCCTCGTGGGTCCGTCGCAATCCAGGTTGTGCGCTTTCGGAGGCTCGGTGGGGGGAAGCTCATCCGATCACGCAAGTTCATAAAAGACCACTACCCAAAAACGCCCACGCTATCAAGAACCCGCGTGAGGAGACCTCAAAGGCGGTTCTGGGAGGTTTTGAGTTTAGATTGCAATTGATGTGCCATTTCGGCACGCCCGAGGTGATGACTTAAGTGATTCAAAATACAGACTATTAGAGAAGAGGTTTGCTCACAGACGCTCTGACGTTATGAAATTTTGTATTTTCTGTTCCACGGATCGCAAAATCTGGAATGAATTGAGGGGCCCGCCCCCTTGGTGCGCGGCCAGCAACCCGCGGTTTTCGTTTACGTTGAGCGTCGGTCCCAAGGCCACAAAGTTCGCAAAACCGGCAGCGGATACGGTGACCGTGCAAAGGCCCCCTCCTGCAACGCGGGAAAGATGAAGCAGCCGGCACATGTTTTGCGCTATTCTCCTCTCGATGCAAGTCACGCTGGCTCACATCGGCTCACGGGCTGGAGCGAAGGATGGTTACGAGGCTCTCGCAAGCGGCTACCTGAAGCGGTGCGCCGGAGTGGTGCGGTGCAACGTGGAGGCGTTTCGCGCCGAGAGCGCGCTGCTCGAGTGGCTGCGCCGGCAGCGGGGCAGGACCGAGGCCGCGCTCCTGATGCTCGATGGACGCGGCCGCCTCATGTCCTCGGAAGCGTTGGCGGAATGGCTGGGCAAGCGGCGCGACGAGGGCGTGCAGCACGTGGTCTTTGCCATCGGGCCGGCGGATGGATGGTCCCAAGAGGCCTTGGCCGAGGGCAAGCGCCGCGGCGGCTTGCTCTCGCTCGGCCCCATGACGCTGGCGCACCAACTCGCGCGCCTGGTCGTGGCCGAGCAGCTTTACCGGGCCTGTACAATTCTCACGGGACACCCGTACCACAGGGGCTAGCTGCGAACTATGAACTCTGAAGCATCATCCAGAAAAGGCTTGATCCTGATCAACACCGGCCCCGGCAAGGGCAAGACCACCGCGGCGCTGGGCACGGCTCTGCGCGCGGTGGGCTGCGGCATGAAGGTGCTGATGCTGCAGTTCATCAAGGGCTCGTGGCACTACGGCGAACTCGATGCGGCCGAAGCCTTCGGCCCGAACTTTGTGCTGAAGCAGATGGGCCGCGGCTTTGTGAAGATCGGCGGCGCGGAGCCCGATCCCGAGGACATTCGCCTGGTCGAAGAGGCTTGGGCCGAAGCGCGCGAGGCGATTCACTCCGGCGCGTGGGACCTGGTGATCCTCGACGAGATCAATTACGCCATCAGCTACAAAATGCTCGACCCGGAGGTCGTGGCCGAGGCGCTGCGTACGAAGCCCGAGATGGTGCACGTGATCCTGACCGGGCGCAACGCGCATCCATTGCTTGTCGAGCTGGCCGACACCGTGACCGAGATGCGCGAGGTGAAGCACGCGTATCAAAAAGGCATTCTGGCGCAGAGAGGCATCGAATACTAGCCGAGGTCGCCGATCCCCGGCAGCGGCGCACGATCCACGGTCCCGCCATTTACAATGGGCTTCTATATGACGTGGTTCAAGCGCGAGGACGGCGAACATCCCTCCGCGGGGAACGGTTCTCCTGACGCGAACGGTCTCGATGCCGGCGCGGGCGCGAAAAACGTGCGCACCGAGGGCCTGTGGGTCAAATGTCCCGGTTGCCGCCAGCCGCTCTATAAGGCCGATCTCGAAGCCAACCTGATGGTCTGCCCCAAGTGCCAGCACCACTTCAAGCTCGGCGCTCGCGCGCGGGTCGACCTTCTGTTGGAACCGGGCTACGAACGAGTCGATGCCGGCCTGCGCTCGACCGATCCCTTGAACTTCACCGACGTGAAGCCCTACAAGCAGCGGCTGCGCAAGGCGCGCGAGCTGACCGGCCTCGACGACGCCATCCTCAACGCGCTGGGCCGCATGGGACCGCATGAAGTTGTTTTGAGCGCCATGGAGTACGGATTCATCGGAGGCTCGATGGGCGCTGTCGTGGGTGAAACCATCGCCCGCGCCGTGGATCGCGCGCGGCTCACGCGCAAGCCGCTCATCGTGGTGGCCGCTTCAGGCGGCGCGCGCATGATGGAAGGCGTGGTGAGCCTGTTGCAGATGGCCAAGATTGCGACCGCTCTCGCGCAACTGGACGACGTGCGCGTGCCCTACATCTCCGTGCTCACCGATCCCACCACCGGCGGCGTCACGGCCAGCTTCGCCATGCTGGGCGACCTGAACATCGCCGAGCCCGGCGCGCTGATCGGCTTCGCCGGCCCGCGTGTCATCGAGCAGACCATCCGGCAAAAACTCCCCGAAGGATTTCAACGATCGGAATTTTTGCTCGAAAAGGGATTTCTCGACGCCGTCGTCCATCGCCGCGATCTGAAGGCCTATCTCATTCGCGCGCTGGAATTCCTGAAAGCTCCGGCAGGGCAGCGCGTCGGCGAGACAGCGAGTTAGCGAGTTCGCACGTTCGCGAGTTCGCCGGTCATCACGTCCGCAGGCCGGCAGCCGACGAAGGCGTGCTGGGATACCGGCGCTGTAAGGCGCTTGGATCTGCGTCGCAAGCCTTTCAATCAAGAATATTTAGGAGACTCCACAGTTTCACAGTTTCTGTGACTTTACTCGTGATTGGCTGTAAGTTTATGATTCCGAATCGCTTCCACGCCACACAGTTTCACAGCCCGCTTTTTTGGGCGGCTTCGCCGGCCCGCGTGTCATCGAGCAGACC
>Ga0187852_1002104_pt1 | contig 17013 bp, 15 predicted proteins | sample June2016WEW_6_40_FD_134511 | JGI IMG/M metagenome (GOLD analysis project Ga0187852, IMG submission 134511) | Peatland microbial communities from SPRUCE experiment site at the Marcell Experimental Forest, Minnesota, USA - June2016WEW_6_40 | ecosystem: Environmental > Terrestrial > Soil > Wetlands...
AACGTTTGGTTAACGCCGGCATGTGTTACCGACCTGCCGCCACAACTTTTGTTCAAAATCCCCTCCGGAAAACTTCACCCTCCAGTGCATCCATCGTTCAGCTGGCTAAGGATTGGGGTGGCGGCGCTTTTGGCCTCGGTGGCCTCGGTGGCACCGGCTACGGCGGCTCGGGTGGTTACGGGGGCGGTGGCGCTGGCGGCTCTGGCGTCGGTGGCGGTGGTGGCGGATACAGCGGCGGCGGCGGCGGCGGCGCTTGGGGTGGGGGCGGAGGCGGAAGCTCCTATATCGACTCATCCGCAATTGCCGATATCACTGAGGTTTCCGGCGTCGCAAGCCCGGATGATTTACCGAATGGAGAGATTATAATAACCGCAGTGGCGCCGCCATTGGGCATTTGCGAATCGAGCAACACCATCAGCGTTTATTGGTCCAACATATCTGGCTGGGAATTACAGCAGAATACCAATCTGAATGTGCCCGCTGGCTGGATACAAAACACCAACTGGACAACTTCCAACGGTACGAATTTTCTCAATATTGTATCGCCCTCGGGGAATATGTTTTTCCGTTTAACGCAACCTTGATCATCTTAATCGTGCCCCACCACTGACAACGCCCTTTGACCGTTCTCAATGCCGCTTAACGAACGACCCTTTTTGTCCGCATTCCTTTTCCGCCAATGCTGATTCAACGCATTTGTGACTTTTGCCAGCCACGCCCGGTCTTTGACCAGTTCCAAAAGTTCTGAGGCGGCATAGAACTTGACGCTGTTCGGTGGCGGATTGCCCAGCGGTTTGAGCAACCGCGCGGAGACGAGAATCGGCACATCATGCGGCTGGCAATTCAACACCCACGCTGCCTGTTCCGCCGTCAGGCGGGCTGGCACCTGGTTCAGCACCCGCATAAATTGTTGTTGATCCTCTCTCATTCCAGTTTGAAATCCTTGAACGCCGGATGCCGCTGGCCGAGCAGTTTCACATTCCACCAGGAATTTTCCTTCGTGACATACTTGGCGCAATAGTCGGCCACATCGTCCCGGCTGTTTACCGGCTCGATCCGCGCCCGACCATAGCGGTGAAACCATTTTTCCCAAATTTCCGTTCGTCTCATGTTCTTGCAATCCACCCACAGCGCATGGGCATGACAACCATCACGACATGGATTCTGTTCCAGCGCGTAGAAATACGACACGCCCCGCATTTCCGTCCGCATGAACTTCTCGTAACAGCGCCGGCCAGAATCAAATGACGCCGCCCAGGCAAACGTCAGGTGCGAAATGACCTGCCACGGGGCCAACGAGTGAACCCAATCGCCCATTTCAATATTCAACTGCGCAACTTTCACCCGCATTTCCGGTTCGATATTTCGTGCATTATTCATGTTTCACCTGTCAGTTTTCCGCGTCTGGACACACCTCTCGGACAAGGATGGGTTGCCGGCGGCGCGCGCTCCGCGCGCGTTCGCCGGTTAACCCCATCCACGGGATCGCCATGCGTGACCACGTTACGAACTACTCCAAGGGCAACACCGAACCGGCACGAATGATGACGCCGTTCTTAGCGTCGAACGTGTTCGACTCCATCAGATCGAACTCGATCACCAATTTTTGTCCGTCCTTGAACTGGCACGGACATTCTTTGGCAGCCTGCTCGACCGTCTGGACGCTGCGAGGACACCAGGTTTGCACCGTCGGCGCCTTCCCGTCGGCGCATTGAACTTCGTAAAGGTTCACGATACCGACGACCTTCTTTGCTTTGTTTTGAACTTCCTTGTGGCGATGGGCCACAAACTTGGCCAGCACCACGCGGCGGCCCGCCAAGAATTGATTAACTGCTTCAGTCTGTTTCATATTTCCTTTTGGCTTACCACGCGACAGGCGACGCCACGGCCTTCGCCGTTGAAATTCACAACGAGTCCCTTGCTGACTCCATTCCCGCCGGACGAGCGGCAGAGTGGCCGGTTAGGTGCACAACGGATTGGCCGGACCCACTGTGAAAAATTGAGGCGAAATAAATCATGGCTTCCCACCTTTCGGCGCGCGTTGGAAGACATCCTCGACCCGGCACTTGAAATATCCCGCAATGCGGAACATGACATCGCCGCTGGGCTGAAGGTCGCCCTTTTCGAGTCTTGTCATATACGCGCGGCAGACCCCGACCCGACGGGCCAGGTGCGCCTTTGAGACGCCCTTTTCCGTCCGCCATTTTGTTACGATGTTCGTCACCATAAATGTTTGTGAGACGATTTTCGCATAGTGTCAACAAGTTGTAAACAGTGCAATTCGCTGTTTCCGCCTTTTTTGCGCTTTTTTGTTTACAGCCAGTTGACATTGTGCTAGATTTGCCCCCGATGACGACACAACCACCAACCTCGGCGCCCGACCGGTTCGTGCGGCTGCTGCGAAAAGCGCACGCCGGTTCCGGGCTTTCGCTCCGCGCGGCGGCTGCAAAATCGGACATTTCGCCCGCCTATCTTTCCTTGCTTTTGAAAGGGGAACGGGGCGTGCCTGCCGACGAGATCATCACCAGGCTTGAACGGGTGCTGGACATCCCCAGCGGCAAATTATTCGATGCGGCGGCACTCGCGGATTCCACGACCAAAACATTCCTTAAGAAAGAGCAAGCACGCCCCTTGATGCGCTCACTGGAACGGTTGAACGATGCAGAATTGTCCAAAGTTCTTGCAGTGGCCGAAAAACTTGCCGAAAAATATCATCCCAACGAAAAATGAACCAACGCCCCATACGCACGATTTTCGACTTGGCCGAATATTTTGGCCTCAGAATCGAATATCGTGATGACCTCCCTGCCAACAATGGTGGTTATTTGGACCCGCACGACGAGCCACAATACATCGCCGTGAATCGCAACCTGCCACACTGTGAACAAATGTTCACCGTCGCCCATGAGATTTGCCATTACGTAAGCCAGCACAATAGAACACGCCGCAAATATCGTAATCGGCTGCTCGACCACCAATACAAGTCCCGACGCGCAAAAATCCTTATTCGTTACATGCGCTATCTCACAAACAGAATTTTATCCATCGAAACAGAAGCGAACATGTTTGGGATGTCTGCGCTGGTTCAAATCGGACCTGCAACTGATTTGAAAGCTTATCTGGAACGTCATCCTGAAAAAATTTGGTCGTGCTTGTTTATCGTGATGGATTGTTTGGTTAAAATGCCATTCCGCTTCATCAAAAGAATTTTTGAAAACTTGCTATTGGCCCGAACCAGATCGTGACCGAACTTCGCTGGTTCCATTCCGCGCCCCTTGATTTCGTCTCCGCTTGTGTGCTCGTTTCGTCGCGCCAAAACCACCCACCCTATCGCAAGACTTGGAAAAACAGCATAACAATTTTCATCATTTTGGATGCAATTTTTCCAAGACTTGCTCTCCCCAAGCACCCACGCGACCAAACTCCGCCACGCGCTACGCTCAACCAGCGGGACGCTCCATTCCACCAGCTCGTTCCGTCACGATTGAAAAAAACCGACCGTCATTCGCAAAAGCCGATTGACCGTCAGGACCGCTTCCCCCTGGCGCAAAGACTTTCGGGCTGACTCGCTGCACGGTCACACCAAAAGACTTTGCGCCAGCCCGATATTGGCGCGACCAAAGCAGCGTAACCGTTCTCCGAACCGCCTCCGGCTAATTCTCCGCCCGGCCACGCCGTTTTCGCCGCAAGACGCCTTCGGTTCTGATTGGTAGCGGAGGCCGGAACGACTTCGTCGGCCTTTTGTATTCAGTTTATTGCGCCGACTAACTCGCAACTGACGGCAACAAAATCGGGAGGTAACCAGATGGGCAGACATCATTGTCCGCGCCGCCGGTAGCTCAAACAGGCCAACCCCAACCCTGCCAGCGCCAGTGTTGCTGGCTCCGGCACCGGCGTGGCATAGATTGCCATTTGAAAAACATCACTACGACCATGCCCCGTCCAACTTGAACCATCGGCCGAACTATAATAGAGAGGATAAATTTCCCACTCGTCAACTCCTCCGGCGGTGCCGTCAGCGCTCCAATCATAAGCGCCTTGCGCCACCGTCGTTGCAGCAGTGACTACTACAAAATAAGGGGTGGAGGGTGAAAGCGTAAGGTCGGAAGCAGTATAGGTGAAAAGCCCGCCAGCCGAAGGATCGGAACCGCTAAGGCTGCCAAGACTGATTCCCGGCCTAAAATTGCTATTGTTGAAACTGTAAATCGAGACATTAAATCCGCTGGGGCTGCCGGAAGCTGCATCCATCAGTAATTGAACCGAATTGAGAGAATAGCCACTGGAATCGGTTCCTGTGAAAATTTCTTGAGCGATCCAAGCATCGCTGCCAATAGCTGCGCTGCCAGCTGGAGTTTGTCCCAAATTCGACACATAAAGTGTGCCTTGGGCTTGAACAAATGATGGCACAAATAATTCTGCTGCCAAAACTATGGCCATCAATATTGTCTTTTTCATGTTAATTCCTTTCTTCAATAGCATCGCATCGGTGCCGCTGTAATAAAAACAGCTGAATCATAGACGGCGTCATAATAATCTGCGATGGCTATTTTAACATGGTACGTGACGCCCGCTGTAATGTATGTCTGGGCCGTTAGCAATACGGTCATGCCATCATACTGAATGTTAAATTCGGGCACCGGTGCGGCATTCGTTGCGGCTGAATAATTGGGATCGTGATTATCCACATAATATTGCGGATTGGTTGGCGAAGCAGAGTCAAGAGTTTCGCCGTAAAAGTCTCCACCAATGAAGCCTCCATTGACTGTGTTGACACTCACCGGCACGTCGGTGGTTCCCGGCACTAGAGCAATGTCGTTGGTAATGCTGTTGATCCAGTTTGTGCCCACGCGGTTGGTGCTGACAAAAATCGCCATCGGATCGTTGAAATCATACGGCGGCGAACCAATCCATTCCGGGTATTCTTCGGAGGCAAAAACGTATTGGAATTGCAACGTAAAGGAATTGGTCGAAACGATGTCAAACTCCAGCACAGCGGCATCGTAAGTTGCCCCTCCTCCAACAAGATCTGTCAAATTCGTATCACCGGGTTGTCCCAAGTGGGAAGGACCATTCTCAGGGTTGTCAGGCCATCCTCCTGCGATTGAGCCATCATCATCATTTGGTCCGACGGCATTGGTGATGTAACCTGTAGATAGAATTACTCCGCTGTCTATCGGCAGGCCGCAGCCGTTACCTCCGGTGAATGTGCCGCGCGCCACAATCGCGCCAGTGTAAGTCGCATTGGTAACGGTGACCCACGGCGGCACCAACAGTTGCGCCAGTTGTTGTGCAGTCGAATTGGTGCTTACCGTCAAATTGCCGTTGGTCTGGGTCAAGGCGAAGAATCCCTCCGCCTCGCAGAGTCCCGACACAATGACATTGGTGGAAACACAACGCATCAGAAAATGCCAGTTGACCGGCGATGCAAGACTGGTGGTATAGAGCAGATCATGGGTCAGATTAGTATCGTTCCACGGAGTATGGATTGTCAAAGTTACCGTCAATCCCGTTCCGTCATTGGTCACTCCATCAATCTGTAGCCACAAATCGTTGGTCGTGAATACTTGGGCTTGAAAACTTGATCCGTAGCCGTCGTAGGAATTTGTGCTGCCACCACCGCCGCCGGGCATCGGCGCACCCTTTGCCGCCGATTCTCTTTGCAGTTCCACATAATCCACGTCCAGGTCATCCAACAAATACACATCACCACCCAAGTCCCACGCGGGCACATTATTGATGTTTCCAGGTAGCGGCGGCCAGTTGAGGTTTTGGACAGACCAGAACGTGCCCCACGGCGCAACTGATTCCGCTGACAGTGGCGTCGTCTCCTCTATCGCCTGCAACATCACAGCCAAATCTTCGGCTGAAGCCGAATGCAAAGATTGGATGGATATGGTCGTTGTTTGGCCGTGAACGAGACTGACGAGCGCAATGATCCCACTGACTATGAAAAAACTCCTGATATAATTTTGGGTTGATCTCATAATTCAAATTCTTCCGGCGAAGACATAGTTCGAATCCCGATTTAGATCACCAGCTTCGATAAAGCTATTCTAATTCATTTTCAGGCAGTTGCAATATTTTCCAAGCTGTCCCGCCGTTTTCAATCGTGCTAATGTTGAAAACAACTACGGACACCAAAACGGACACCAAAGGAGTTAAAACCGGTATAGTCGGGTTATGACGAATTAAGTTGAATAGCCAATGAAATCGGGTATATTTGGAGTGCAACAGCGGGGTAAATTGACCGATTCCGACCCTCGCCTCCATTGGCGGTTACTTCTTTTGTTCAGCTTCAATTCCGGCGAATAAACTTTCCAGACTGTTCAACGGCGTGTCGCGTTTCGGATTCAAAATTTGTCGCAGGTATTCAACGCCATCGGAAATGTTCCGGACGGATTTGGGCAGAATGGCGCCGGCGGCGTTGGCATGGCCGCCGCCCTGGAATTTTTCCGCGACCTTGAGCGCTTCGCCGTTGCGGCTGCGAAAGCTGGCGAAAACCAGGTTCCCGCGCCGGAACAACGTGACCAGCACCGGATACTTCGTCGCCTGCTGCTCCAGCAATTGGTGGACGATGAGATTATTGTTGCCGACAATGGTGTCCATGAACCCGACCGTCGGGCTGATTTCCGTGATGTTCGATTTGCTCCATTCAAAGCCGATCGGATTTTCGATGCGCCGCTTGATGGCCATGACTTCGAGCAGCGGATGGTCGAGCAATTTTTCAACTTCACCGCCGATGAGCGTGTGCAGATTCCAGAACTGGTAAATTTTGACGAGGTTCGCGTAATCGCAGGCCAAAACGAAATCGGGATCATCCTCCAAAAACAAATCGGCGACGTTGTTCAAATGCACGAGCCGGTCCAGTGCGGGCGACGCGATGCCGTGCTGCCGGCAAAGTTCGTAGCAAAGCAGCCCGGCGGATTTGTTGACGTCGTGAATGAGCCTCGCGTTTTTCGGCGTGACCTCCGTGACATGATGATCAATGACGACCCAGTCCTGCTTGTCGAGGCGCGGCTCAAAAGTGAAGTCCGCAACCCACGCAGACCTTTCGCGCAACTCGCGCTGTTTCCAAAAATTGTAGTGATACGCTTCCAGCGGGATGTCCGTGCCGAACAGTTTCTGAGCGAGCCGCTGCAACAACGCACCCGCCAGCAGTCCGTCGAGATCGCTTTCGTGGGTGAAAATTACATCCGGTTTCGGCAGTGGCGTCATGGCAGGAGAAGATTAATGGAACTGCCAGGGCATGGCGAGCGGGGAATTCGCGAAGCGATCCGGCCGCGGAGAATCTGCGATGGCAAATTCCGATGACGATCGGCATATGACCGGCCTGATATTTTACGGCAGCTTGTGGCCGGGAATGCTGCACTCGGGCGGTTGGCCAACCGCATTGATGGTATAGGTGCCGCCGGCAGGGCAATGGGGAATTTTTCCAAGATATGGCTTGAGATCGTCCATGGTCGGCGTGTCCGTCGGTTTTTTGCCTTTTTCCAACGCCCATTGGTTTTTGGCGGCGTCGAGTTGCCGGAGGTTGTTGATGCAGGCGTTTTGCTGCGAGACGGTCCGGGCTTTGATGAAGTTGGGCACGGCGATGGCGGCAAGCATGGCGGGCACGGCCACGGCGGGGAGCAGGGCCATCTTGGCGTAGCTTTCGCTGCCGTTGCCGACGGTCAAGCAGCCGCTGTCGGTGTTCACGCCCACGGAATAGGCAAAGCCAGCCCGGCCTTTGAGAAGGGATTGGATCCACTGGGCTTGCGCGGGCGAGGAGTTTTTGGCGGCCGAGCCAGTGATGGTTTGTTGCTGGATTTGCATGAGGGTCCGGCTGAACCGTTCGCTGATGTAGGCGAACTGGTTGCCTTGCTCCGGCAGGTTTTGCGCGAGGCGCTTGAATTCGGCGGTGGTTTTCAGGCCGGGCGTTTTCCCGCTCTTCACGGCGAGGGCTTCCTGCATGAGGGCGTCGGAGGTGACGATGAACAGGTAGCCGCCGCTGGTGGCGGTGGTGGGCCGGAGGTTCCCCACGAAGGGAATCGGCATCGGCATGGTGCGCATCTTGAGGCCGGGCTGGTCCACGCTGATGACCTGCGGCCTGGCTTTCAGTTCCTGGTCAATGCGGTTGAAGATGGTGTCGTCGTTGACTTTCACGGCGAGCAGCAGGCCGGGTTCGGGGATTTGCAGCAGGCCGGCGGACGGCAGCGGAACGGGGATGTTGTTGGAGGGGTTGAGCGTGAGGACGAGGCCGAATTCGCCGCCGAGGGAGTTCAGGAAATCGTCCCATTTGACCTTGGTTCTTTTTTCAAATTCGGCGGGGAGCGTGGCGAAGAATTGCTGCGCCTGCGGCAGGTCGGATTTGCCGACTTCATCCTTGGCGACCGTCCATAGCAACGGCAGGTCCGCGTCCGAAAAAACGGCAAGCACGGTGTCGGCCGGCAGCAGGTCGAGGCCGGTGAGCGCGTGCGGTTCCTTGCCGCACAATTTCCACAGGAAGCCGGTGCCGGTGCCGGGATAATGGTGCATCAAAACCTTGTTGCGAAAGAGTCCCTTTTCGATCTCGATGGAACTCATGCCCACGCCGCTGATGTCTTCGACGCCGCTGTCCTTGATCACTCGCGTGACGATGTCGAAGGCTTTATTGACGTTGGTGGTGTCATCCGGTTTGAGGGCGGGCATGGCGGTGAAGGTGGTGCGCCAGGCTTCCACGCGGCCGGAAAGATGTTCCAGCCATTGCGCGGTGCCGAGATAGAGGAAAAAGTTTCCGCCGGGATCGAGCTGCGAGGTGACCTCGGTGAAGCTGGTCTTCTCCGCCGAGACGAAGGCGGGCGCGGTTTGCGCGGTGGCCGGTTTGGGTGGCGGGGCGGACGGACTTTCTTTTTTGCCGCAGCCGTAGTTGAGGGTGGCGAGCAGGACGAGCAGGACGAGCGGCGGCGTACAGAGGAGCAGGTGATTTTTTTTCATGTGTCGAATTTGGTTTCCAATTTTGAACAGCCCGAATCAAAGAAATCCAAGCAGGTTCCCGGAAAAGGTAAAGCGAAAAATAACCGTTGCTGAAATGAAGCGCTGGTTTGATTCGCGCGAAGAATGACTTGAAACCGGCGGCGGACGGTTCATAGTAGCCGTATGAAAACCTCATCCGGGCGTTTTTCAAACCAAGGTTTTACCCTCGTCGGATTGATCATCATCGTGGCCGTGCTGGCCATCCTGGCGGCGATGCTGCTGCCCGCGCTGGCCTCGGCCAAACGAAAGGCCAAGCGCATTCAATGCGTCAACAACCTGAAACAGGACGGCCTGGCGTTTCGCCTTTGGGAGGGGGACAACGGCGACAAATATCCCATGGCCGTTTCCACGAACAAGGGCGGCACCATGGAATATGCCGAGGGCGGCAATGTGTTTCGTCATTTTCAGATCATGTCCAATGAATTGAGCACGCCCAAAATCCTGGTTTGCCCGGCCGACGATCGGACCGCCGCCGCCAGCTTCGCCAGATTGAAAAATCAAAACGTCAGTTACTTTGTCGGATTGGACGCTGAAATAGAAACCCGGCCGCAAATGTTGCTGACCGGCGATCGTAATATTACCAACGGCATGGCACCGGTGCGTTCCGTGCTCGAATTGCGGCCGGGAATTCCCGCCGGCTGGACAGAGGTCGTGCACAACGGACAGGGAAACGTGGGCCTGTCGGACGGGAGCGTTCAGCAGGTCACGATTGACGGCCTGCGCAATGCCATTAAAAATTCCGGCGATGCGACCAATCGCATCGCGCTGCCGGAATAAGCTTGGGTGTGCAGAAGTCGGCCTTACTTTTACTTTGAAATCCGGAGCGTTTCCCGCCAAGTTGCGCCCGTTTGTGGAAGAGACGGCGTTCTGCGTTCGAAAATTGAACCGCCGGCACATCGGCCCTCCCGGTTGGAAATTGAAAGGAACCCTGCGTCCCCTGAACGGGACTTAACGGCGGCGCCTAAACCACAGGCCAATCCCGCCCGCCAGTGAAACCAGCATGAACTGGCAGGTGGAAGGCTCCGGCGCAGGCGCAGGGCCGTTGTCCGTAAACTCCGGTCCGGCCAGCATCTGGGCGGGCGCGCCACTTGACAGGTCCACGTTGTCGTAGATGTAGGCAAGATCGGAGGATTGGTTCAGGCTCAGCGTCTCGTAAGTGATGGCCCAGGAAAGCACGTCCGACGGAGTCGGATTGTTGGGGTCTCCGGAGGCCTGCACTGATCCGGCAGAGAAACCATCGCCGCTGTCGTGGACGATGTCCCAGATGGCCAACTGGATACCGGCGCCCTGTGCGGAGTCGGTCACCCAATCCGATGACGGCAGCAGGGACGAATACGAAGAATCTTGCGTCGGGAGGAGAGCATTGTCCACCAACCACGACACCCTGGTCAGGTTCTTGCCCGATATGTCGGAGGGTTGCAAGAGCGTGGTACCGTATGTCTGATTGAGGTAAATGTCCGTGAAGAGGTCCACACACAGCGTGTCTCGATTCCACTGCTGATTGCTGGTCGTGTCGGTCAGGGTAATGTCAATAACCCCGGTAAAATATGTCTGCACGGGGTTGCCATCCTCATTGATCCAAATGTTTTCTCCGAGGTTCCAATCCACACCCGTGGGCTCAATGGTGTACGTGTCGGCGAGCGCGTTGCCACCCAAGAGCAGTAAAGCACCCGTCAGCGGCATGGCAAAAAGCAATGCCGAACCCTGTCTCATCCTCCGCGACGTTGTCGCTGCTGGAATTAATGTGTTTAATAGATTAAACATAATTAAAAAAATTTGCACACATGCCGGTATGTGTAAGCAGAAAATGAGCCAAAAAACGCCTGAAACCCGGCTCGGGATGAAGAATTTGCCGAGGCCCGCCAATAAAAGTTTCGCTTGCGATTGCCCCGCGTCCCTTTAATCAAGGCCAATCAACCGGCTTGAATTGAATCAAAATACTCTTTGAAATCCGGCGCGTTTCCCGCAGCATACACGCTTGATTTTGCCGCGCCCTCACGAGACGCAGCTACAATTTTGACATGAAACGCACACAACATTGCAACGAACTGCGCCCGGCTCACATCGGGCAAATGGTCACTCTCTGCGGCTGGGTCCACTCGCGCCGCGACCTTGGCGGACTCATCTTCATTGATGTCCGCGACCGCGAGGGCCGCACACAGACGGTCTTCGACCCGTCGGATTTGCCAAACGATTTGTTCGAGCGCGCCGCCGCGCTGCGCAGCGAGTGTGTGGTCAGCGTCACGGGCAAAGTCCGCCAGCGTCCCGCCGGCACGAACAATCCCAAAATCCCCACCGGCGAAGTGGAAGTGATGGTGAAGGAACTCGAAGTGCTCAACGTCGCCGAGGTGCTGCCGTTTCCGGTGGACGACCCGGAGGTGGCGGGCAAGGTGAACGAGGAACTGCGCCTGAAATACCGCTACCTCGATTTGCGCCGGCCCGAAATGGCGCGCAACCTTCGCCTCCGCAGCAAAGTGGCCACGGCCACGCGCGTTTTCATGGATGAACAGGGCTTTCTCGAAGTCGAGACGCCGACGCTCTTCAAGTCCACGCCCGAAGGCGCGCGGGAATTTCTCGTGCCGTGCCGGACGAGTCCCGGTTTGTTTTACGCGCTGCCGCAATCACCGCAGCAGTTCAAGCAAATCCTCATGGTAGCCGGCGTCGAAAAATATTTTCAGCTCGCGCGCTGCTATCGCGACGAGGATTTGCGCGCCGACCGCCAGCCGGAATTCACGCAGATTGACATCGAGATGTCGTTCATCGAGCGCGAAGACATTTACAGCCTGATTGAGGGCCTGCTCCAGCGGGTCTGGAAAACCGCGCTGAACATTGACGTGCCAGCGCCGTTCAAGCGCCTGACCTTCGAGGAAGCGCTGAACCGGTACGGCATTGACAAGCCGGACACGCACATCGGCATGGAACTGGCGAACTTCACCGAGGAATTCCGCGCCAGCAAGTTCAAGGTTTTCAGCGGCGCGGTCGCCAACGGCGGCGTGGTGAAGGCGCTCAACGCCAAAGGCCTCGCGTGCGCGACCCAGGGCCAGATTGAGACAATGACCGAATACGCGAAAAGTTTCGGCGCGAAAGGCCTGGCTTACATCAAGGTCGAAGGCGGCGAATGGAAATCGCCCATTGTGAAATTTTTCAACGACGCCGAGAAGGCCGCGCTCACGCAAAAACTCAAAATCGAGGAAGGCGATTTGATTTTGTTCGCCGCCGACCAATGGCTGAACGCCTGTGAAATCCTCGGCAAAATCCGGCTTTATTGCGCCGACGTTTTGAAGGCGCAAGGCAAGCTGGCGATTCCCGCCGACCGGTTCGATTTCCTCTGGGTGGTGGATTTTCCGCTGCTCAGCTTCGACAAGGAACAGAACCGCTGGTATTCCAGCCATCATCCGTTCACCGCGCCGGTGACGGAGGACATTCCGCTGCTCAAGACCGATCCAAAAAAAGTGCGCGGCCAGCATTATGACATCGTGGTGAACGGCGTGGAACTCGGTGGCGGCTCGATTCGTATTCACCAGCCCGACGTGCAGAAAACGGTGTTCGAGGAGGTGCTGCAAATCCCGCCGGACATGGTGAAAGCGCGGTTCGGTTACATGCTCGAAGCGTTTCGATTTGGCGCGCCACCGCACGGTGGCATCGCGCTCGGCTTCGACCGGCTCATCGCGATTCTCTGCAACACACCGAGCATCCGCGACGTGATTGCGTTCCCGAAAACCGCCAAGGGCACTTGTTTGATGACCGATTCACCCGGCAGCGTGGAGCCGAAGCAACTGCGCGATTTGCATCTGGAACTGAAAGTGGCGAAGAAGGAATAGGCGGCGATATCGATGTAGCGTCGGCGCTGTGCGCCGATTCTTTCGAGCCACGATTCCGCTGCAAATTCGTTGGTTTTGTGATCCTTGTGTTCACAATTACGGCATTGCTCCTCAAAAACATTCTGGACATCCGCCACCAAATAAAATAAGCTTCGTTCATTAAACTGTAGCCGTTGTGCACTGTAGCTTCACAAATCGGGTGCTCTAATTACCATGAAACCCAAACGAAACCTGATTCAACTCTGCCTGCTGGGGTCGCTGCTGCTGTCAGTGTCAGTGGTCAAGGCGGATCAATTTGACGATTTCACTTACGCGAGCGATGGCACCAATGTCACCATTACGGGCTACACCGGTTCCGGCGGTGATGTTACCATCCCTGACACAATCAATGGCCTGCCGGTTACCAGCATCGGAGATAGCGTATTCGATTACTGCACCGGCCTGACCAGCATTACGATCCCCAATAGCGTGACCAACATCGGAGACGGTGTGTTTGGCAGCTGCTACAGTCTGACCAACGTCACAATCCCCAATAGCGTTACAAGTATCGGGAACTCGGCGTTCTATGATTGCTATAGCCTGGCCACAATCACGATTCCTGACAGCGTCACCAACATCGGGGACAGTGCGTTCGCTGGCTGCTCGGGCCTGACGAGTATCACGATCCCTGGCAGTGTCACAAGCATCGGATTCGATACGTTTGATTCTTGCATTAGCCTGACCAACGTTACGATTTTAAACGGAGTTACGAGCCTCGGGGACTGGACGTTCGTTAGCTGCTCCGGCCTGACCAGCGTTACTATTCCCAATAGCGTAACAAGTATTGGACTGGGTGCTTTTTATATTTGCGGCAGCCTGACCAGCGTTATGGTTCCTGACAGCGTTACGAGCATCGGAAGCTTTGCATTCAATAGTTGTGGCAGTCTGACCAACGTCGCGCTTGGCAGCGGCGTCACCAACATCGGGAATTCGGCATTCCTTGCCTGCCCTAGCCTGATGGCAATCACCGTGGATGCCGGGAACTTGTTCTTCAGCAGCGTTGATGGAGTTTTGTTTAACCAAGACCAAACCCGACTTCTCCAATTTCCCCAAGGCAAAGGTGGAAGCTATACGGTCCCTGACGGCGTCACCAACATCGGGGACTCTGCTTTTTGGATCTGTAGTAGTTTGACCAGTATCACGATCCCCGACAGCGTTAACAGTATAGAAGAATATGCGTTCTACGGGTGTGCCGACCTGACCAATACCACGCTGGGCAACGGGGTTACCAGCATCGGAACGAATGCCTTCGCCCGGTGCATCGGCTTGAATGTCATCACCATCCCCGATAGTGTCACTTGTATCTGGGACGATGCGTTCTATGCCTGCACCGGCCTGACCAATGTTACGATAGGCAACGGTGTCATCAGCATTGGGAACTATGCCTTCTGTGGCTGCACCGGCTTGAGTGCCATTACGATTCCCAGCAGCGTCACGAATATCGGGGACTATGCGTTCGATTACTGCACCGGCCTGACCAACGTTACGGTGGGCGACGGTGTTCCCGGCATCGGCAACCATGTTTTTGAGGACTGCGCCAACCTGCGTGCCGTTACGCTTCCCGGCAGTGTAACCAGTATTGGTGATCATGCATTTCAATACTGTTCCAGCCTGATCAGCGTCACAATCCCCAACAGTGTCGCCAACATCGGGGCTGATGCGTTCTATGGCTGCTCTAGCCTAACCAACGTCATTGTCGGCAACAGCGTTACCAACATCGGGGGCATGGCGTTCTATTACTGCACTAGCCTGACCGGCATCACGATCGGCAACAGCGTTACCAGCATTGGCAGCGGAGCATTTTTAAACTGTTTCCAGCTGACCAGTATTACGCTTCCCGACAGCGTCACGAACATCGGGTTGTTTGCGTTCAATAACTGCACCAGTTTGACCAACGTTACGGTCGGCAGCGGTGCTGTCAACATCGGGAACGGGGAATTCATCGGTTGCACCAGCTTGACTGCGATAACGGCGGATGCATTGAATCCCATCTATAGCAGCGTGAATGGGGTCTTATTCGATAAGAGCACGAATACGCTCATCGAATGTCCGGTGGGCAAAACGGGTAGTTACACAATTCCCGATGGCGTTACCAGTATTGGAGATGCTGCGTTCGTGGCGTGCTGGGGCCTAACCAGCGTCACAATGCCCGACAGCGTCACCAACATCGGGGACTCAGCGTTCTATTCCTGTACCGGCCTAGCCAGCGTCACGATCGGCAACAGCGTCAACAACTTGGGGAACTCTGCGTTCTGGAACTGCACCAGTCTGACCAGCGTTTCGCTTCCTGACAGCGTTTCCAACATCGGAGACTATGCGTTCTCTTACTGCGGCTGTCTAACCAATGTTGTTATTGGCAACAGCGTTGCCAGCATTGGGGGCTCTGCGTTCTCTTACTGCACCAGCCTGACCAGCATTATGCTTCCCGACAGTGTCACTGACATCGGGGACGATGCGTTCTATGACTGCGCCAACCTGACTGGAGTCTATTTTCAGGGAAACGCTCCTAGCCTTGGTGCAAATGTTTTCGACTATGACAACAAGGTGACCGCCTATTACCTGCCAGGCACCACGGGCTGGGAGGACTTTGTGTCGTCTACGGGTGTTCCAACCACGCTCTGGCTACCACAGATGCAAACGGCCGGGATCAATTTCGGCGAACAGACAAACCAATTCAGCTTCAACATCAGTTGGGCCAGCGGCCAGACGGTGGTGGTGGAAGCCTGCACAAATCTTTCTAATCCCGACTGGCAGCCGGTGCAAACCAACACGCTCACGACCGGCTCGGCCTATTTCAGCGATCCGCAGTGGACGAATTATCCCGGCCGCTTCTACCGCCTCCGCTCGCCGTGAAAATGTGGTTCGCAACCGGGTTTTCGGAACGCCCCAGATTTTTTCGTGTGTTACAATTGCTTGTCATCACTTATTTGCTCATCGTTCTGGCCGCGCTGATTTTTCAGCGCCACCTGATTTATTTCCCGACAAAAATCCCCGCCGCCATGGCGGTTCAGGCGGCAGCCGAACACGGATTTGTTCCGTGGAAAAATTCTGCCGGCCAAATCATCGGCTGGAAACTACCCGCCGCCACCACGCCAACGGCCAGTGTTTTGATTACTCATGGCAACGCCGGTTGCGCGATTGATCGCGACTATCTTGCCGGCCCCATCCATGATGCCGCGCCGGTTGACGTTTATGTTCTTGAATATCCCGGCTACGGCGCGCGGGATGGTTCGCCGGATAAACGGAGTATCCTTGCCGCCGCCGGGGAAGCCTTTGGTTTGTTGACCAACGGCTTGCCCAAATACCTGGTGAGCGAATCCATCGGCGCGGGAGTGGCTTGTTATCTGGCAAAAGCATACTCCACGAACGTCGCCGGACTGGTGCTTTTCATGCCCTATCACGATCTGGCTTCGGTGGCGCAGCGGCGGATGCCTTTTTTGCCGGCTTATTTGCTCTTACTCGACCGCTTCAATCCCGCCGAATGTCTCAGGGACTATCGAGGACCGGTAAAAATTGTCCTCGCCGGCGCGGATGAAATCATTCCGGTGGAATCCGGGCGCCGATTATTTGAAGGATACGACGGGCCGAAAACCCTTCAGATCATTCCCGGCGCTCACCACAACGAAGTTGCCGAACAATCCCCGGAGTGGTGGAAGGAGGTTTTTTCGTTCTGGCAGCAAAACCGCCCGGCGAAACCGGGACCATCGCAATAAGCCGCACCAAATCCACTTCCGCGTGAAGCCGCCTGGGTTTTTCAGTTCGATCGCGAGGTCGTCCGTCATCCAGTGACTATTTTGGAGGATTGTTCCCGTGTTGTAATATATGGAATTCGTCTTGCCGGGTTTTGCCAATTTTGCAATGATTATACACGCACGGATTTATGAATGAACTACTTCAAAATTTGGTCAAACTTCAATCACTCGAATTCGCCGGCGTCAAAAATAAAAACGTGGAGGCTTCGCTGGCGGAGTTGCGCGGCAAAATACCACCACAAATCCTCGGCCACTACGACCGCCTGGTTGCCCACGGGAAAAAGGGTCTGGCTGCCGTTCGCGACCAGGTCTGCACGGGTTGTCACATGCATCTGCCCATCGGAGTCGTCACCACGTTGATGCGCGACGACGACATTCAGCTTTGTGATAATTGCGGTCGCTATCTTTAT
>Ga0187852_1002105_pt1 | contig 17001 bp, 7 predicted proteins | sample June2016WEW_6_40_FD_134511 | JGI IMG/M metagenome (GOLD analysis project Ga0187852, IMG submission 134511) | Peatland microbial communities from SPRUCE experiment site at the Marcell Experimental Forest, Minnesota, USA - June2016WEW_6_40 | ecosystem: Environmental > Terrestrial > Soil > Wetlands...
CGAGCGGCTCTTCAGCGGCATCAAGCGGCGCTTTCCGCAAATCTGGCTGCACTGCCTGACGGCGTCGGAGATTCTGGCCATCGCCAGGTATTCGGATCTGAGCCTGCGCGAGACCATTGTCCGGCTGCGCGAGGCGGGCCTGGATTCCATCCCCGGCGGCGGCGCGGAGATTCTCGACGACGAGGTGCGCCGGCGTGTCGCCCGCCTGAAGTGCAACACCGAGGAGTGGGTCAGCGTGCATCGCACCGCGCACCAGTTGGGCATGAGGACCACGGCAACGATGATGTTCGGCGTGGGCGAGAATTATGAGCAGCGCATCAATCATTTTGAAGTGGTGCGGCGGTTGCAGGAAGAGACGGGCGGATTCACGGCGTTTATTCCCTGGAGCTTTCAGCCGAAGAATACGGCGCTGGGCGGACATGGGTGGGAAGAAGCGACCTCGGTTGAATACCTGAAGGTGCTGGCCATCTCGCGGCTCTATCTCGATCATATTGAAAATGTGCAGGCAAGCTGGGTGACGCAGGGATTGAAGGTGCTGGAACTGGGCCTGCACTTCGGCGGCAACGACGTAGGCTCGGTGATGCTGGAAGAGAACGTAGTGCGAGCCGCGGGCACGTCGAATTGCACCACGGAAGAAGAGCTGCGGAGGATTATTCGCGATGCGGGGTTCAAGCCGGTGCAGCGGGATACGCTTTATCGGACGATGTTTTTGAACTGAGCGGCCATACGAACAAACTCAGACGAGATCGCTCACACGCCAAACTCTGCACGCCGTCCAGAAGTGCAGTAGCATGATTCGGACAATCGTGCTACTCTGATTCTTCAAATGAATTAGGGGTGTTGCTGCAGGTGTGCACATGGGGATTTTGAGCAGAATCGGGATTGCGCTGGATTCGGAGCTTTTGAAGCGGTTTGACCGCTCGATCGGGCGGCGGGGCTATACCAACCGGTCGGAGGCCTTTCGGGATTTGATCCGCGACCGGTTGGTGACGGAGCAGACCGCGGCCCCGGACTCGACGGTAGTGGGCACGGTTACACTCATCTACGACCACCACGCCCACGGAATTACAGAGAAACTGACCGAGGCGCAGCACGCGCACCACGAACTGGTAGTTTCGACCAGCCACGCGCACCTGGACCACGACTCCTGCCTGGAAGTGCTGATCGTGCACGGCAAATCGGCCCAGGTGGCCCAGTTTGCAGATCTGCTGATCGGCCTCAAAGGCGTGCAGCACGGGCGGCTGGTGATGACCGTTCCCGCGCACGCGATCGAAGACCCTCACGAGCGCGGACACAAGCACAGCCACAAGCATTGATGCATACAAAGACGACAAGCACAGGAAAAATGGCGGGAATGCGTAGCACGAATTTTAGAATCGTTATACTCGTACTTGCGGCGCTGGCTTGCGCTCTTCCGGCGCAGGCGCAGACTGGCGCGGCCCGCATTACCGGCACGGTGCTGGATCCAGCAGGCCGGCCTGTTGCCGGAGCGCGCGTCGAGTTCGATTCCGATGCAGGCGCGCGACTGAACGCCGCAACAGGAGCCAGCGGCGGGTTCACTCTGCTGCTGCCCGCGTGGGGCGAGTACACGGTGCGCGTGGAGGCCGCGGGCTTTGCCGCGGTGACACGCAAGGTTGATTTGAGCGCGGCAACGGCGGGGTTGGGCGGGGGCCTGACACTGCGGCTGGAGCACGTGGCCGTGGCTTCCGAGCAGGTGATCGTCTCGGCCGACGTGAGCGAGGTTGCACTCACCTCTCCCGATCCTTCAGAAAAGGTGATGGTGCGCGAGGAACTGCTCGACGCCAACCCCGGACGGCCCGGCGCGCCGGTCTCCATTCCCGGCCTGCCGATCGAGACCGCATCCGGGGGCATCAAGGCGCCGCAGTACTTTGTGCCCGGAGTGGCCGGCGATCATGGCGAGCCGATCGCGCAGTACATTGCGGTGGGCGGCTATCTGGTGACCAACAACCTGTCGGCCAACGCGCACGGCAACGGCTATGCCGACCCGAATATCTACGTCTCCGGAGCGCTGGGCAGCGTGACGACCGACGGCGGCGCCTTCAACGTGCTGGAGGGCAATCACGCGCTGAACCTGGCGGCCACATACAGCTTGCGCCCGCAACTGAGCCGCTTTCTTACCCTCACCGGCGACGATCGCGACGCGGATTTGACGGCCGGATTCGCGCCCGAGAACGCCGACAAGAAGGAGTGGGTGGCCGTGGAAGCCAACTACGGCAACGGCCTGATGAAGGATTTGGAGCACCGGCAGATGTACAAGCTAAATGCGCAGCGAGTCTTCGACGTTGGCCGGCATCAGATTACGCTCTTCGGCATCGCATATTACGGCGTCTCACATGAGGGGGATCTGGTTCCGGTGGGATACGGCTTGCAGTTAGGCGACACGATCGATCCACGCCAGCAAGACCAGACGCACACCTCGATCCTGGCCGCCGACGACCGCTGGAAGCTCAGAGCCAGCGACGAGATTGCCTTCTCCGGTTTTTTTCGCACGTACAATCTGGCGCTTTTTTCGAACTTCGGCGAGGGGCTGATCCGGCAGAGCGAGTTCCGCACGGTGGAAGGCGCGGAGGCGCGCGAGACGCATACGTTTACGCCGTGGTTGCAGGCGATGGCCGGCCTCGACTACCACGAAGACGACATTCACCGCGACAATCTGGACCACTATCTCTCCGACAGTGCGCAGGCCTACGGAGCTTTTCTCAAAGTATTGTCCGGCAACGTCAAGATACGCGATGTGACCCCCTACGCGGCTCTGCACGGCGACCTGGGCAAACATCTGCGCTTTTACGGCGGGCTGCGGCCGGACACGATCGAGTTGAAAAACGCCGACATGATGAACTCAGCCGATTCCTTCGACGAGTGGAAGACGTTCCTGAGCCCCAAGGCCACGCTGGCCTGGACGCCGGGAAACGGCCCGGCTCACCGGCTTCCCTCGGCCGCATTCAGCATCGGGCAGGCGTTCTTTACCCAGGATCCGCGCATCAGCGTGGCCGGAGCCTCCGTAACCGGAGCGGCGGCACCGGCTTCTCCCTTCGAGCGCTCTCACTCAGAGCAACTGGTGCTGGAAAAAGAAATCTCCGCAACCGATCTGCGCGTGACGGTGGGCAGGACGACGAGCACATCGACCATGGGCAAGATCGATCCCGACAATGGCACGCCATTTGACCTGGGACCGGGCAACCTCAAGTTCATGACCGCCAGCGTACGTCATGAATTCAGCGGCTACGGAAGCGTGCAAGCGGTCTTCTCGAAGGCCGACGCGCGGCTCAAGGGCGGCATGATCGACGGCGCCACGATCCTCCCGCAGATTACGCCGGAGGCGCCGCGCACCATCTTCGACGCGCTGGCCACGCTGGACGAGCTGCCTCTGGGGTTGCACGGACGCGGCGAGTACGAGTATGTGGGCCACAAAATACTCGATGCAGCCAACAGCCAGGACGGCGAAAAACAACTCGAAGCCATCCCCGTCGGAGAGACCCGGCTGGCGATCGTGCGCACGTTCCTGAACGGGCGATTGGAAATAGGCGCAGACGGGATGCTGGCTCGCGGCTACACAGGCCAGACCACTGAGACCTTCGATCCCGGTTGGGTGATTGGCACGATTCCGTTCTGCGCGCCGGGGTCGGGCTCGAGCGGCGCCGAAAACGACTTCGACTGCGGGACGGTGGAGCGCAGCGTCGGCATACGCATGGTTTCGTGGGTGGGCGGATCCATCTCCTGGCGGTTTGGCGTGGAGAAGTAAGGCCCGCATTTGCGACGGGTCGCGCGCCCGGCAGCCGGAATCGGGAAATTTCAGCGAACCATTTTGGCATTGCGTACGTAGTGCAGGTAGAATGATCCCCGGCCCACCCAGAAAGGACTTGAGGCTCCCCTACCCAAAATGACAAATCCAATGCGCAATGCCCGTATGTACGCAGTTTCCGCCGTTCTGATGAGTTTGATGCTGTTCATCCCGGCCGCCAACGGCCAGGAAAAGCCCGCGGCGCAGGCCGCCGCGCCCAGGTATAAGGACGCCAGCCTTCCCATTGAGGACCGGGTGGCAGATCTGCTGCCGCGCATGACGCTGGAAGAGAAGGTGGAACAGCTGGCCACAGGCTGGGAGAACCGGATCGAGGTGATCGATCCGACCGGAACCTACACCACCGAACAGGCGCGGAAGGTCATCCAGAGCGAGTGGGGCGCGGAGCAGAAGGTCACTCCCCGCCAGATGGCGATTCTTCGCAACGGCGTGCAACGGTATCTGCACGAGAAGTCGCGGCTGGGCATACCGGCGTTGTTTTACAGCGAAGCACTGCACGGATTGATGGAATACGGCAGCACCAGCTTCCCGGAGACGCTGAGCCTGGCCAGCACCTGGGACCCGGCGCTGGTGAAGCGGGTGTTTACGGCGGCGGGGGACGAGGCCGGCTCTCGCGGCGTGGGCCAGGTGTTCACTCCGGTTCTGGATCTTGCGCGCGATCCGCGCTGGGGACGGACAGAGGAGACCTATGGCGAAGATCCCTACCTGGTCTCGCGCATGGGCGTTGCGGCGATCGAGGGCTTGCAGGGCGATTCGTTTCTCATCAGCCGCCACCACGTAATGGCGACCGCCAAGCACTTCGCGGTGCACGGGCAGCCGGAGGGGGGCACCAATACGGCTCCGGGCAACTACTCCGAACGAGTCATCCGCGAGAATTTTCTTGTACCATTTCAGGCCGCGGTCCAGGAAGCCCATGCGGGCAGCGTGATGGCCTCGTATAACGAGATCGACGGCGTGCCCTCGCACATGAATCACTGGCTGCTGGACAAGGTTCTGCGCCAGGAATGGGGTTTCAACGGCTACATCATCTCCGACGATTACGGAATCCAGATGATGGCGAGCACGCATCGCGTGGCCTATAACACCGCGGACGCAGCGCGCCTGGCGCTGGCAGCCGGCGTGGACTACGACTTGTCCGACGGCTCGGCCTACCGCTCGCTTCTCGACCAGGTGAAGAAGGGCATCGTGCCGGAAAGCGAAGTAGACAAGGCGGTTGCGAGCGTGTTGGGGGCCAAATTCCGGCTGGGACTCTTCGATAACCCGTACGTCGACCCGGAGTATGCGGAGCGCATTACCAACAGCGAAGAACACCGCAAGCTCGCTCTGGAAGCGGCGCGGAAGGCGATCGTGCTGCTGAAGAACGAGAAGGAGCTGCTGCCCCTGGACCTGGGCAAGCTCAAGACGATTGCGGTGATCGGGCCCAACGCCGCGGACGTACATCTGGGCGGCTACAGCCGCGATCCCGGCCGGGGAGTCAGCGTTCTGGACGGCATCCGCGCGCGGGTAGGGAACAAGGCCACCGTGCTTTACGCGGAAGGCTGCAAGATAACGAACGCGCCTCAAGGCTATCTGGGCTCTGAGGCGAATAATGTCGAACTCATCGATCCCAAGACGCAGACGGCGTCAATCCAGGCAGCGGTGGAGACGGCGCGCAAGGCCGACGTGGCCATCCTGGTGGTGGGCGAAAACGAAAGCACCAATCGCGAAGCCTGGTCGGAGGAGCACCGCGGCGATCGCGATTCGCTCGACCTGCTGGGCGCGCAGAACGACCTGGTGAAAGCCGTGGTCGAAACCGGAACGCCGACGGTGGTGCTGCTGCTCAACGGGCGGCCGCTGTCAATCAACTATATAGCCGAGAAGGTTCCGGCGATTCTTGAAGGCTGGTATCTTGGCCAGGAAGGCGGAACCGGCGCGGCCGAAGTCATCTTCGGAGACGTGAATCCCGGCGGAAAATTGCCCATCACCTTTCCCCACACGGTGGGCGCCCTGCCCGACTTTTACAACCACAAGCCGTCGGACAACCGCAGTTATGCGTTCAGCACGCGCCAGCCGCTGTATGCATTCGGGTACGGGTTGAGTTATACCACCTTCCGCTTCGATAACCTGCGCGTGGAACCGGCGCAGATTCTCTCGGGCGGGACGGCGAAGGTCAGCGTGGACGTGACCAACACGGGCAAGCGCGAGGGAGACGAGGTGGCGCAGCTCTACGTGCATCAGAAGGTCGCCTCGGTCACGCAGCCGGTGATGCAGTTGAAGGGCTTTGAACGCATTACTCTCAAGCCGGGAGAGAAGAAGACCGTTGAGTTCACCGTGACTCCGGAGATGCTGTCGATCCTGAACATCGATATGCACCGCATGGTAGAGCCTGGGGTCTTCGAACTGATGGCCGGTCCCAGTTCCGATAAAACCAGCACCGTGCGCCTCACCGTGGCAGGCACGCACGGCGAAACCGGCCGTCCGGCGCTGCCGCCGCCTCCGGCAGGTTCCGAGTCGGGAATGGTGAGCAACTTCGACGATTTGAAGGTCGTGGCGAATTACGGATCGTGGATGGCCGCCGGGGACTCGATGAACGGAGGAAAGTCCACAGCCGCCATGCAGGTGGTCGAACCCGGAGCCGACAACACCAAGGGAGCTTTGCAGGTGAGCGGCGAGATCGTGGCCACGGGCCAGCCTTTCGCATGGGCGGGCGCGCTATACTCGCCGGGGCAGGCGCCGGGGCAGGCGGTCAACCTCTCCAACAAGAAGAGCATCAGCTTCTGGGCCAAGGGCGACGGAAAGACTTACACGCTTGTGGTTCTTACCGAAAGCCGCTCCGGGAGTGCCGGCGAGATGCCGGCGATGGTTCCGTTTGCCGCGGGCCCGGAGTGGAAGCAGTACACATTCCCGTTCCCGGCGTTCGAGACCGACGGCAGCGACCTGAGCGGGCTGGGCTTCATTCACGTGCAGGAGCCGGGCAAGTTTCAATTCGAGATCGATCAACTGGAGATCAAGTGAGGATGAGGCCCTGGGGCAATCTCCATTGAATAGGAGCGCACTGGAGCGCGCAAAAAAACTGAGCGCCGAAACCCGATGAGCTTCGGCGCTCTTTGATTTGAAGCTCTGCGGATTCTAGCTGCAGCCGCTGGTTGAGCCGCAGCTCATGCAGCGGTAGCAGGAGCCGTTGCGGACCATGATGGCGCCGCAGGTGCCGCAACTGGGGGCGTCGCCCATATCGTACATTTCGCGCATGGCGTCGGAGGCGTGGTGGAGGCCAGATGATCCACGAGCGGCAAGCTCTCCAAATGCGCCTGCTGTTGATCCTCTAGCGGCAAGGTCTCCAAACGCACCTTCTTTCACGGCATAATCGGAATTCTTTTCGCCGCCGGTCGATCCACTCACCTGGTTCAGCCGCTTGGCGACCTCCTCGGCCAACCTGGCCAGTTGACCTTGGGCGATGGCGTCATCCTCCTCCGCTTCGCTCTCCGGAATCATGCTGGGCGAAGCGGGCAGTTGCGGCGCCTGCGGAGCGAGGCCGGCAAACAGCGTCAATTGCTCGCCGGAGAGGAAGCGCAGACTGAGCCAGCGGAAGATGTAGTCCATGAGGCTCTTGGCGTAGCCGATCTGCTCGTTGCCGGTCCAGCCGGAGGGTTCAAAACGGGTGTGGGCGAACTTCTCGCAGAGCACCTTGAGCGGCACGCCGTGCTGGAGGGCGATGGAGATCGCGGTGGCAAAGGAATCCATGAGGCCGGAGACGGTGGAGCCCTCCTTGGCCATCTTGATGAAGATTTCGCCTGGCTGGCCGGTGGGATAGAGGCCCACGGTGATGTAGCCCTCATGGCCGGCGATGGAGAACTTGTGGGTGATGGAGGCGCGCTCCTCGGGCAGCCGGTGGCGGACGGCGCGAGGCGGCCCATTCGGGTCTTGCGCGGCGGTCTGAGCGGCCTCGTGGGCAGAGTCGAGGGCGGCCGAAGGCTGGAGCACCGGCACGGCGGCAGCTTTGGCGATCTCCTGCAAGGCATTCTGGAAGGAGGCGGCCGCGGCGATCACCTGCCTGGCGCTTACCTCCAGCTTTTCACCGGGCCTGGCTTCGAGGGCCTTCACGTCAGCTTCGGCGGGCGGCTGGGCGGCGGCCAGTTGGGCCAGCACGCGGCTGCCCGCGGCGTCCAGAGCCGAGGGCTCCCGCCTGGCGTCCATGCTGGTATTCAGGGGCTGAGTGCCCTTGGAGCCGTCGCGGTAGATGGCCACGGCCTTGATGCCCTGCCGCCAGCTCTCGGCGTAGGCCTCGGCTACGTCTTCCACAGTGGCTTCCTGGGGCAGGTTCACGGTCTTGGAGATGGCGCCGGAGAGAAACGGCTGCGCCGCGGCCATCATCTTGATGTGTCCCATGTAATGGATGGAGCGGGTGCCCTTGGCCGGCTTGAAGCTGCAATCGAAGACCGCGAGGTGCTCCGGCTTGACGCCCGGCGCGCCCTCGATGGTGCCGGTGGCGTCAATGTAGCTAACGATGGCGTTCACCTGATCGTCGCCGTAACCGAGCTTGAAGAGCGCGGCAGGGACGGTGTTGTTGACGATCTTGATCATGCCGCCGCCGACCAGCTTCTTGTACTTGACCAGGGCCAGGTCGGGCTCGATGCCGGTGGTGTCGCAGTCCATCATGAAGCCGATGGTGCCGGTGGGGGCCAGAACCGTGGTTTGCGAGTTGCGGTAGCCGTGGCGCTCGCCATAGAGCAAGGCCATGTCCCAGCACTCGCGGCTGGCGTCAATGAGGGCGTCCAACTGCGGCACGCTGAAGGGCTCGCCGCTCAAACGCGATTTGCCGATCTCGTTGACCTCGGCGCGGTGCATCCGGATCACGTCGAGGAACGGCTCGCGGTTGACGTAAAAACCGGGGCATGCGCCGCCCTGGCGATCGGCGGAGGCGGTGAGCGGGGTGGCCGAGGCCACCGGCCGGCAGTTGGCCGCCACAATGGCCGATTGCAGATAGGCCTGGCCGCACATGATGGCCGTAAAGCTGGCGGCCAGGTCGCGGCCGGCAGCCGAATCGTAGGGCAGGCCGAAGGCCATCAGCAGCGCGCCCAGGTTGGCGTAACCCAGCCCCAGCGGCCGGTAATCGTGGGAGTTGCGGGCGATGGATTCGGTGGGGTAGCCGGAGTTGTCGACCAGGATCTCCATGGCCGTGATGATCACCGAAATGGAGTGCCGGTAGGAGGAAATGTCGAAGCTGCCCGCCGGAGTAACGAACTTCATCAGGTTGAGGCTGGCCAGGTTGCAGGCCGAGTTGTCAAGAAACATGTACTCCGAGCAGGGATTCGAGGCGTTGATGCGCGCCGTGTTCTTGCACGTGTGCCAGCGGTTGATGGTGGTGTCGAACTGCATTCCGGGGTCGCCGCACTGCCAGGTGGCCAGGGCGATCTTGCGCATGATCTCCCGCGCCTTGTAGTTCACCACCGGCTCATGGCCCTTCACCGTATAAGTGGTGAATTCGCCGTCGCTCTCATAGGCGCGCATGAACTCGTCGCTGACGCGCACGGAGTTGTTGGCGTTCTGGAAGAAGATGGACGAGTAGGCCTCCGAATCCGGCCCCGAGCCGTCGTAGCCGGCCTTGATCAGCGTGAAGGCCTTGGCCTCTTCCTTGGCCTTGCAATCGATGAAATCCAGGATGTCGGGGTGATCCACGTTCAAAATCGCCATCTTGGCGGCGCGGCGGGTCTTGCCGCCGGACTTGATGACCCCGGCAAAGGCGTCGAAGCCGCGCATGAAGCTGAGCGGACCGCTGGCGGTTCCTCCTCCGGTCACACTCTCCTTGCTGGATCGCAAGGAACTGAAATTCGTGCCCGTGCCCGAACCGTACTTGAACAGCAAGGCCTCAGTCCTGGCCAGGTCCATGATGCCTTCCATGGAATCCTGGACGGCGTTGATGAAGCAGGCCGAGCACTGCGGGTTGTGGTAGCCGGTAGCGGAGAAGCGCACCCCGCCGGTGGAGGGATCCCAGTGCCAGTTCTGGGCCTCCGCATCCGGCTCCAGGCGGTCGCAGCCCACGTTGAACCAGACCGGCGAGTTGAAGGCCGCCTTCTGGGTCAGCAGCATGTTCGCCAGCTCGTCGTGGAAGATATCCGCATCCTCGGGGGTGGCAAAGTAGCCACCGGCCAGGCCCCAGTCGCGGATGGTTTCCACCACCCGCCCCACCAGTTGCCGCACCCCGGTCTCCCGCTCCGGCGTGTCCAACTGCCCGTGCAGGTACTTCGAGGCCACAATATTGGTGGCCGTCATCGACCAGTCCACCGGCACTTCCACGTCCTTCTGCTCAAAGATCGTGTTGCCCTTGGCATCGGTAATGGACGCAGTGCGCCGTTCCCACTGGAGCTGGTCGTAAGGGGAGATGCCTTCAGTGGAAAAGCGGCGCGTAAAGGTCAGCCCCCCCTGGGTGTAGGGAGTCTGGAGGGCGGTGGTGGAAGTCTGAAGCTGGGCCTCGTTCATGAAATCTCCTTCATCGGCAAGAAACGGCTAATGCTCTGGCACGACCAGGCGCGACTCAGCCTGGGAGGGGGCAATGCAAATCTCTGACAAAGAACGGGAATCGGGGGACTTGGAAAGACCGCGAGTTCTCTTCTCTCAGCGACTCCCCGGCGGCTCTCGGCGCCGGGTTTGGTTACAATCTGTTTACAGCCGCAGATGAAAAAGTACCGCTCTCTGTGGTGCCTGTCAACAAAAAACCACAATATCTTGTGTTTTCTAACAATTCCCCGTATCTGGTTTCTAAACACGGGCAATTGCCTGTGGAAAGCTCAAAAGCCCCAAGCGCGGCGCGGACATGACGCCGATTTTGCCCCAGAATCAGGGCAGCCTGACTCTTGCCTGTCCTTACAATCAGCCTAGTCCTCGCCGGGGCCGGCTACAAGGCGCAGAAACGGTGCAGATTGGGGGTGTGGCTGTGGAGATTGGGGCTCGAGCGGTTCTGCAACTGCTCTACACCGAAACCACAACCATCGAGCGGCTCGCCGCGGCGAGCCACCTTGCACTCTGGCGGCAAGAGCACGCGAGTTGGAGAACCGCTCTGTTGCCTGCGGAAACCTGGTTGGCGCGGGAACCGCGGGTGGCTGATAGGCTGGGTTTGTGATCGCACCCACCCCATCAACCCTAGACTGGAAGCCCGTCTCGCGGCCCGGCCCCGTGACCCTCTGCGGCCGCTATGTCACCCTGGAGCCGCTCGACGCCGAACGCCACACCGCGGCCCTGTGGCGGGCCGTCGAGGGTCACGATGAGCTTTGGACCTGGCTGTTCGACGGCCCATTCGCCACCGAGGCCGATCTTCGCCGGGCCATCGAGGAGAAACAGGCCGCAACCGGCGCTGTCTTTCTGGCCATTGTGCCGGAAGCGACTGGGTTGCCGGGGTCCCCACGGCCAGGTCTTCGTCCGTGGGGTAAAGGAGCAGCCGGTTGGGCCAGCTACATGCGCATGAAGCCGGCGCATGGAGTCATCGAGGTGGGCAACATCCTGCTAGCTCCGTCGTTGCAGCGCACCACCGCCGCCACCGAGGCCATGTTACTGATGGCCGGCCACGTCTTCGACCACCTCGGCTACCGCCGTTACGAGTGGAAATGCGACGCGGAGAACCAGCCTAGCCGCCGCACCGCCCTGCGCCTGGGATTCACCTTCGAGGGCATTTTCCGCCAGCACATGGTCGTCAAAGGCAGGAGCCGCGACACCGCTTGGTTCTCGATGCTGGACCACGAGTGGCCGGCCCGCAAACGAGCCTTCGAAGCCTGGCTGGAGCCAGCCAACTTCGACAGGGAGGGGCGGCAAGTTTCGCCACTTCGCCTGCCCTCCGCCGATTCGGTCTGAAGTTAACTTAGCTGCGCCTGTTCTGCTACTGCGTGTTCTTCGCTGTATTCGTTTTGGCTGGCGTCGCTGGCGCAGTTGCCTGCTGAGAACCAAGCTTGAAAGTGACGGCAAACCCAAGTCCCCATTTGTACCCACTCGTTGTGGGCAGCGTTGAAGGAAGTGTCGCGGTCTGGCCGCCGAGAACCAAGCCGCCGCCAAGGCGCGTCACCTGCCCAGCATAGCCTCCGACCGTCAGAAACAAATAGCGATGCGCGACCGCCCACGAAGGCCCCAGTAGGTATTCGAGCGACGTGCCGGTTGAGGAACTGCTCTTCACTGTTGCCCCGAAACTAACATACGGTGTCAAGTCGCGCGCCGTCTTCGATTCCTGGTCGCCGAGCCGATAACTCACGACCAGCATTGGCAGAATCCGCCAGTTGGATGCGCTGTCATCCACAATGCAACCCGTATAAGTCACAGACGAAGTTGAAGCCGGGCAACTGGGACTTGAACCCGCCGCCGCAGTCCCATAGCTATGCTGCTCAAGCGGAGAGAATACCATCCCAGCTGACTCGTAGACACGCGGCCCATAACCAAACTGGAGCTTTCTATAGGTATAGGTCGCGCTGTCTGGTGTCTGCTGCTTGGCGGGGTCGGTGGTAGTTTGCTGGTCGGTTGTTTTAGTCGTCTTGGATGAGGCATCGGCCTTGGCCGCTGGGGTCGCGGGCTGTGGATTATTACCTGTCACTGCACCAGGCCCACCAATGTTGATTTGAACGAGCGCAAGCGACTGATTGGTGCAGGTCAACGTTACAGTATCCGTCGACTGGTAGTTATCGGCTACATCGTAGACAGTTGCGCTCGTCTCGTCAGCTATCTGAAGCTTGGCTTGCGCGTCAACGATGGCAGAAGCGAGCGAAGTGGACATTTTGGCGATTGAGGCAATCTGATTCGTCCAGGTTGCGGCGAAGAAGGACTTCGGGTCCTGATAGATGCTGGCCAGATCCGCCAAATCCTGCTTGTTCAGTTTGGCGACATCTTGGTCCGTATCGCATTCGCTACTCGGCTTTAGATGGCCGGCTTCTGTCTTGGCTTCTGCCGCAAGTTCCGTCGCCACAGTTGTGAAATCCTTGCCGTATTCATCGCTGAGAACCTTCTTCAGGGAATCAGCTTTCAAGGAGCCTTTAGCAAAAGTAGTCTGACTCGGGTCATTGGTCAATTGGGCGATTGCCGAATCGGACACGGTCTCGCTAAAGACAGGCAAAGAGGGTGATATTTGTTTGAGCGTCTTCGACTCGTCGAGAAGGGCCCGCCAGTCCGATGTTGCGTTGTTCGCTTTCAAAACAAAGGTATTGTATGCCTTAACATCCGCTTGGGAATCCTTTACAGCCTGAGTCACAACTGTCGAAAAGACGTTCGCAGCATCGATCAAGTCCACCGTGTTCTGACGAGTAATGTTGTATTCGTCCATGCACTGCTGTGGAGTTTTCGAAATAGTTGTACCAACCAATCCGGCTAGGCCCTTAGGAAGTTTCGCATTGGATTTTATTAAATTCGAGCTCGTGGATATTGCGGGTGACGATGCTGCAGTGGTTGATTTGCCCTGATCGGCCGGACTCGGAGTTTTATTACCAGACGGAACAGCACCCAAGCTAGACAGAAAACTTGAAAGATCCGGCTCCGGCGTTGGAACAGATGCAAAGGACGGCTTACAGGACTTGAGGAGCGGATTGTAGTTAATCAAAACAAACTTCAATGTTTGTCCATTCGGGAAAGCTGACGGCACGCCGCAAGGTCCAACATCCGTGCCATTGCATTTGGCATGCTTCGCGGTCTTGCTTCCGGGGCAATAATTAATGTCTCCAGGGTTCGCCATATCGACGAAGACTGCTGGCTCCTGCGTAAATTTTTGGACATCATCGCAGGGATTGGAATTCTGGTCAGAGGACTGCGCGCTGGCAATGGTGGTTGAGGTAAGGACTAGAAACGCAGCTGTGACAAGGATGGATGCAGGCAAAGCTCTCAGCTTCATGAACAACCTCCATTGGTCTTCTTTAAGGGGGTGGGGAGCGCGAGAACTCAGGATGAACTGGGGGAAAGACTGCCTCTGAATCTTCGCCAATTTGGGGGATGCGGCCCTCCCGGTGAAACGGGGTGAAAGGAGCATAGCCCTGCGTTTTGGCGGACACCAAGCGAAAAATGCGGTTTAGTTATAGAGAAGTTATATTACTAAAGGGAATAGGACCAAAGTAATGTGCGGCCCGAAGTCCCAATGCAAGCGGCCCTCCCGGTGAAGAGAGAGCCGCCTGTCCGGATGCAAAACTGCGGTGCTGCCGGCGAAGAATTCACGCTCCTCAGTTTCCCCCCGCGCCCGCTGCCTGGACCAGCACCAGTTGCTGCTGGTCGTTGGCGGCGATCTTCTGGTAGTAGTCGCGCAGGGCGGGGTAGTCCTTGGGATCCAGCAGCACGAAGAAACGGGCGAATGTATGCCGGATGTCGATGGTTCCGGGGCCGGGCGAGGTCTTGACCACCAGGGTGGCGTGATCCGGCCAGGGTAGTTGCGAGGGCTGCGGGGCGCTCTCGACCGTATAGCCGGCGGGCAGGTGATAGACCGCGTCATCAATCACTTGCTCGGCATAGTGCAGATCGACAGCGGCTTCCCGCTTCTCCTCGGAGACAAACTGCGTGTGAGCGCCCGTTGAAAAGAAGAAGCCGGGCAGCAGCAGGCGCTTGCCCGTGGAAGTGCCCAACTGGCCAGAGACCTTGACCACCGCTGAGATGTACCCGGCCGAAGTATCCAATCCCTGGAATCCAGCTGCTTCCCCGGAGACTCCTTGCGGCAAAAGCTCGCGCAGGGATTCGTTGAACTGCTTCCTGACCTCCTCGGGGTCGGAGGTGAGGTTAAGCTGGCGCCAATGGAGTGCCGCGGTGCCGTTCATCAGGATTTTGACCGTGCCGGTAATCCCGCCTTGCGCATCGACCGTCAGATCGGCGGCGCGGGCGGTGATGGCGTCCTTGGTGAGATTGAGAGGCGTGTAGACCGGCTCTTTGGCGGTTTCTTCCATTCCGCCAGCCAGTATGTGCGACCAGTGCAACTGGCCGAAGGGGCATAGCTTCTGGCCAGGATCGAGGTAGATGTCCTTGCCATCGATGCGCAGCACCACCAGGAGCGCATCGAGTTGGTCGAGGGAAAGATAGTTGGGATCGAAGATGCGCTTGCTGCGATCGGCCACCTGCATGCCGTAGGCCTGAAGACCCGCGGCCCTGGCCAGCGCCAGGTAGAGAGCGGCAAGGTCGTTGCCTGAGCCGGTTTTCTCGCTCCAAACGTCCTCAGCCTTCTTCAGATCCTTCTTCAGATGCAGTTGCTCACGCTCGGCCTCGGATTTGGCGCGCGAAAAGTCGGTGTTTTCAAGGGTCTGCACGGCATCATAGAGTTTCCGCGCCTTGGCCTCGGGGGTATCGGCTCCCGCCGTGATCTGATTGGCTGCGTCCCGGATGGCATGAGACTGGCTGGCAAAGTGGTCCAGATCCTTGGACCAGCGCTGGCCCTCGTTGTCCCAGTAGAGCAGCGCGGTACGGAAGCGCGACCAATAAAACATCACCTTGTACCTGAGATTGTCGAGGGGGGGAGCATCCGCCTCATGATAGATCGCTGGCACATCCTGTATGTCTAACGTAAAGTCGCCCTGCTGGCTTTCTATAACTTGATTTCCGGACGGGAGGCGCTGCGTATAAAGATAGCCGGTTCCGGCCCTGGCCTCAAAAAAACCGCCAGTCATCAGTTCCGAGTAAGGATTGAAGTAAAAGTGGGCCTTGTGGATAAAGATTTCCTGCTGAACCTCCCATTCGGGAATTTGGTGAGCCAGCGCACCAGCAAAGAAACCCCCTGACACATCTCCCTCGTCTAGGAATCTGGTCCCCGTCATGGGCACGGTCCAGCGGTATTCCAGAACGCTGCCCACCTCCACGCTGGGCAGGTTGAAGACCGCCGCCTTCACATGATTCTTGTCGTTCTTGACGACCAGAAGGTCCGCGGCCTTGCCAACGAGGGGGATAACCGTTCCATCGGAGTGAATCGTGCGGCCCGCAATGATTGGAGTTCCGTTGAGTACGGCAAAATGAGGAACCTCCACCGTGGCCCACTCCTTGCCTTTTTCGGTGAGCACCTTGATGCGCGCGTAACGACTCTCGTAGTGGTTGTGGTTGTCGGTCGTCTCCTCAAGATAGAGAAAGACCGCCGGGGCGCCCGGAGCCTTGGGGTCCGAGGTCATCTGCAGCTCTTCTTTGGTCGGCTCCTGAAACTTCTGAGCCACGCCCGCCAGCGGCAGCGCCAGCGCCGCTGCGGCTATCAATACCCGCAACCAAACAGGCATACTCATATAACTCACCCCCAGAGCCTGCGCCAATGTTCATGTAAAGCACATTGGGGCAGCATTGCCTTGCCGAATCGACTCAGTTTGCCCCGGCGCCCGCTGCCTGGACGAGCACCAGTTGCTGCTGGTCGTTGGTGGCGATCTTCTGGTAGTAGTCGCGCAGGGCCGGGTAGTCCTTGGGCTCGATCAGGGGGAAGAACGAGGCGAAGGTGTGCCGGATGTCGATGGTTCCGGGGCCAGGCGAGGTCTTTATCACCAGGGTGGCGTGATCGGGCCAGGGCAGTTGAGCCGGCTGCGGAGCGCTCTCGACGGTGAATCCTGCGGGCAGGTGGTAGACCACGTCGTCGATGACCTGCTCGGCATAGTGCAGATCGACAGCGGCTTCGCGCTTCTCCTCGCTCACGAACTGCGCGTGGGCGCCGGTAGAAAGGAAGAATGCGGGAACCAACAGACGCTTGCCTGTAGAATTGCCCAACTGGCCGGAGATTCTCACCACCGCGCCGATATATTCGGCCGAGGTGTCCAATCCCTGGAATACAGCCACCTCCCCCGAGACCCCTTGCGGCAAAAGCGGGCGCAGGGATTCGTTGAACTGCTTTTTGACCTCGTCGAGGTCGGAGGTGAGGTTAAGCTGGCGCCAATGGAGCGCCGCGGGGCCGTTCATGAGAATTTTGATCCTCCCGGTAACCCCGCCTTGCGCGTCCAGGGTCACATCGGCGGCGCGGGCGGTAATGGCGTCCTTGGTGGCGTTGGAGGGCGTATAGACCGGTATCTTGGCGTTCTGCGCAAGCCCGCCCGCCAGCGTATGCGTCCAGTGCAACTGGCCGAAGGGGCAGAGCTTCTCACCCGGATCGAGATAGATGTCCTTTCCGTCGATGTGCAGCACCACGAGAAGCGAGTCGAGCTGACGGAGCGAGAGCAGGTTGACGTCGAAGATACGCTTATTGCGATCGGCCACCTGCACGCCATCGGCAGCCAGTCCGGCCGCGCGAGCCAGCGCCAGGTAGA
>Ga0187852_1002112_pt1 | contig 16960 bp, 14 predicted proteins | sample June2016WEW_6_40_FD_134511 | JGI IMG/M metagenome (GOLD analysis project Ga0187852, IMG submission 134511) | Peatland microbial communities from SPRUCE experiment site at the Marcell Experimental Forest, Minnesota, USA - June2016WEW_6_40 | ecosystem: Environmental > Terrestrial > Soil > Wetlands...
ACACAAAGTTGTCCGGACTGAAAAGGTAGTCCTGCCGCAGGTCTGCGGTGAGGGTGCGCGAGGACACCGTGCTGGTGACGACGAATGGCGCTGTGATGCTCTTCTGTTCGGCATGCGAGAAAAGCGTAGTGAAGTCGAAGGTTGTGCGCATATGCCGTTCAAAAATGGGCGTCGCCGGACGTTCACGGGACGCGGCAACACTGGTGGTCAGAGTGTTCGATTCCTGGTTGCCGTTCTGGAGGCTGTACCCCAGGCTGGCGCCGCCCTTCCACGCTTGCAAGATCCCAGGGGCCTGTTCGGTTTTCTGGTAATCGTCCGCCGGCATAATGACTTCGGGTTTGGCGGCGGCGATAGTCTGCGTCTGGCCGTTCTCGCCTTTAATCTGCCAGTCGCCGGAAGGCAGGAGTTCCAGCACGCCTTCGACGGGTTCCTGGCCTTTAATAACAACCGCTACGGGTTTATCTGAGGAGTAAGTCGCCACCTGGGCCATGGGGATCGATACGATCCCGAGGTTGGCGGTCTTAAGTTGCAAAGTTCCTCCTTTGATCGTGACTAGTGTTCCTGTAACCCGGTCTCCGTTCTTGAGGGTCGCCACGTCCGCGTGTGCCGATGCGGCCAGGCAGATGAATGCAAGAAAAGTGGTTAGTGTGAGTTTCAAGTTCTCACCTCCGATAATGTGTGAGTGCTGCCCGTTCGCTTCAGCGTAACATGCTGGATGGATTCTGACCACTATTGGAAATCGTGCGTGCTGTCCTAATTTGGCCGTAGCGCCGCCATCTTGGCGGCTCCACTGCCGGCTGGAAGCCGGCGTTACGGCCCAAATTAGGACAGTACCAAATCATGGAAGCGATTGCTTCCCCACGGCCTTTCTCGCATAATCAAGGACCAGATGCGTTACGTCACTGTGGGAACGGCGGGGCATATCGATCACGGAAAGTCAGCACTGGTGCTGGCGCTGACCGGCACCGACCCCGACCGTCTGGAAGAAGAGAAGCGGCGGGGAATTACTATTGACCTGGGTTTCGCCCACTTGGACCTCGGCGAAGGAGTGCGTGTAGGCTTCATCGACGTGCCCGGGCACGAACGGTTCGTACGCAACATGCTGGCGGGAGTGGGAGGGATCGACCTGGTCATGCTTGTGGTAGCGGCCGATGAGTCCATCAAGCCCCAGACGCGTGAGCACTTCGACATTTGCAAACTGCTGGGGGTACGTCACGGCTTGGTGGCCATCACCAAAACCGATTTGGTAGACTCCGACATCATCGGACTGGTGCGGCTGGAGATTCAGGAGTTTGTGCGCGGCTCCTTCCTCGAGGCCGCGACAGCGCTCCCGGTGAGCGCCAGGACCGGCGAGGGCCTCGAGCCTCTAAAACACGAGTTGCAGCGGCTGGCCCTGATGATTACTCCAAAGCCTGAAGATCTGCCCTTTCGGCTGCCCATCGACCGCGCTTTTGTGATGAAGGGCTTTGGAACGGTGGTGACTGGAACGCTTTTGGCAGGGAGAATCGAAAAAGATTCGGAAGTGGAGATTTACCCGCTGGCCCGGCGGCTGCGGGTGCGCGGCATCGAGGTCCACAACGCGGCCGCACAGACCGCCTTGGCCGGGCAACGAACGGCAGTGAACTTGCCCGGCCTTGAAGCCAAGGAAATCTCTCGCGGAATGGTTCTGGCGCCACCCGGGATTTTCCACGCGACCGGGCGATTAGATTGCCGCTTGAACCTGCTGCCTGGCGCTCGAGCCCTGAAGAACTGCGCGCGAGTGCATTTCCACTGCCATACTTCCGAGACCCTGGCCGAAGTGGTTTTGTTGGACCGGAAGGAGCTGCCGCCAGGGAGCAGCGCCTTCGCACAACTGCGGCTTTCCGAACCCGGTGTGTTCATGCCGGGAGATCGTTTTATCATCCGGCAGTTTTCACCCGTCACCACGATCGGGGGCGGAACGGTCCTCGACAACCAGCCTGAACGGCACCGGGTTCGAGATTCCAGCGTCGTGCCGCTCCTCGACGCTTTGGAAAAAGGCGATTCGCAGGCAAGACTCGAATGCCTGGTGCGGCAAACCGGCGAAGCTCTCCTTTCCGGACTTGTCTCGCGCACCGGCTTGCTTCCTGCCGAGGTCCTGCGCCTCGGCAGGGCGCTGGCCTCCGCAAATCGGATCTTGCTGCTGGGGCAGCCGGCGGAATTGTTCGTGCATGTGGAGCATTTCCAGGAATTGGCAACGAAGTTGATTGATCAGCTCGAGAAGTTCCACGCTGCAAACCCTCTGGTTGCCGGTTTGCCCAAGGAAGATCTGCGCTCGAGAACGGGCGCCGGCGGTCCTCTGCGCCCCGTGGCGCCTTCGACTTTGCTCTTCAACGCGCTTCTTCAAGCCCTGGCGGCGCAGCGCAAAATCGATGTGCAGGGCGAAACGGTGCGGCTCGCCGGCCGGAAGATCCAAATGACACCGGAAGAGCAGGCTGCCAAAGAGCAGATCAGCGAGGCGTTCGAGAAAAGAGGCCTCGAGGTCCCGAGCCCGCCGGAGGTCCTGGCTAAGCTGCGCATCGACCGCCTGCGGGCCGAGAAATTGCTGCAGATTCTGCTGCGCGAAAACGTGCTCTGCAAGGTGAATGAGGAGCTGATTTTTCACCGCTCGGCATTGAGGCAGTTGAAGGACCTGCTAGCCCGGCGGAAAGCGCAAAGCAACCGCATCAACGTCACCGTTTTTAAGGAGATCACCGGGCTGAGCCGGAAGTACGCTATCCCTCTGCTCGAGTACCTCGACCGCGAACATGTGACGAGGCGGCAAGGCGACGAGCGGATTATCCTCTAGCGTCGTTTCTCAGGAGTTCGTTGAATATGTCAGCCGGCGGAGCGGGCGTAAGCGAGTAGCCCACGGCGTAAGCCGTGGGTTCGTGAGGCCCTCCCTTAACGCCGCCCCCTCTCCCGCTCGGGCGGGAGAGTGGTGCCTCAGGCGGGGTGAGGGCCGTCCAACCCAGGGCTCATGCCCTGGGCTACCTTATGGCGCCCCTGACGGGGCTGCTGACGCGTTGCCGATGCGTCTCGACTTGTATCGGGAATTATTGAGACGCGACACCAACTCACTGCCGATTTCTGATTGTCAATTGTCGATTGAGAACTGTCATGCCGAGCGGAGCGAGGAATTTCGCTCTGGTTTTCTTTGCCATTCGCCCCACCCCAATGGGGTTCCTGCAACTCCCCTTAGGCCTACTGCCGACTGCTTTCTGCCCTCTTGAGGATTTCGTAGACCAGAGCCACCGGCAAGCCCACCACGTTCGAGTAGCAGCCCGAGATCCGAATGACGAATTTGGATGCGAGCCCTTGAATCGCGTAGCCGCCCGCCTTGTCCCAGGGCTCACCGCTCTCGACGTACTGGCGAATCTCTTCCTCATCGAGTTCGCGTAATGTGACCAGGGTTGTCTCGTGTTTGAGCGCCTCAATTCCACCGGGCGCGCGCACGAGGCAAATGCCGGTATGCACCTGGTGGGTTCGACCCGACAGCAGGCGAAGCATGCGCGTGGCATCCTGAGGGTCCGACGGCTTACCTAGCGTCTGCCCGTCAATGACTACGACCGTATCCGCTCCCAAGACGAGACGCCCTGGGGGTGCGGAGGCTGCGATCTGCAGTGCTTTCTCGCGTGCGACACGGCGAGCAAACTCCCCAGGTAATTCCTCCGGTTGGATTTCCTCAACGACCTGGCCAGGCCGGACCTCGAAATCGATGCCGGCATTGCGCAACAGGTCGCGCCGGCGCGGCGACGCTGAAGCAAGAATGAGACGCATGTGTAAGAATTATAAGCGACATTGTCAGAATGATGTAGCGGCGGCTTTACGCCCCCACGTGGCGAGGTGATCCTCGCCGCTGCGACAAAAACCTCATCCACGATTTTTCCTCGACAGCGATTTCCCCAATGGGCCTTGATGTGTTAGACTGCAAGAGCTAACTGCAAAAGATTCCAATAATCTGGGATGGCCATGGAAGAGATTGGGAAGATTCTGCCCAAGGTTCTAAGACCTCAGTTTTCTCGCCTCGAACCTCCTGTGATCGAGGTTCTGACTCCTCTGTGGGGTCAAGTGGCGGGCAAGGCGCTGGCCAAGCAGTCCCGGCCAACGGCATTCAGCGCGGGAACTTTGACGCTCGCCACAACGGATCCCGAGTGGACCGTTCCCTTGAGACAGATGGCAGATGAAATCCGCACCCATGTAAACCGCTTCCTGGGCAAACCAGTGGTGCGACAAGTCAGGATTGAGTGTATTCACGAATTAAGTCGCGGTAACACCGTGCACCGCCGGCTTGAGTCGCTTGCTGTTTCTGAACCTGGTGACTGGCGGCGCCACCGCCCTACGTTCAGCGGTGCGGAGCCCATCGGACGTTCGCGTGTCAAGTAGGTCATACGCAAGCACGGAAAGGTCGACTGATGCCACTCGAAGAAAAAGACGTGCGCTACGTCGCCGAACTCGCTCATCTCGAGCTGACCGCCGAGGAGGTGAAGAAGTTTCTCCCTCAGCTCGATTCCATCCTTCAGCATATGCAAAAGCTGAATGAGTTGGATACCTTGCAAGTCGAGCCGATGGCTCAGGTGACTTATCCCGCTGCCGCGAATCCTTCTCTGCGGGCCGATCAGCCAGAAAAGACGTTCGACCAGGATGAAGCCCTCGCCAATGCGCCCGACCCAATCGCGGGCTTTTTCCGCATCCCGCGCGTCATTGAGAAAGAGGAGTAGAGAGTGGCGGCATGGGTGCGACAACTCTGCCAACGGCAATACGGTTTATGCATGTCATTCCGAGCGCAGCGAGGAATCTCGCTCTGCCCGGAGAAGCTGGCACCGTGAGAACAGGGCCGGATTCCTCGCTGCTCTCGGAATGACACAACAGGCGAAGGGGGAAGTTAGCTCTTACGAATGAACCTGACTGAACTTACCATCGACTCGCTGCGCGAGCTTATCGTGCAGCGCAAAGTCTCTGCGACGGAGGTTGCGCGCGCTCACTTCGACCACATTGAGCGGCGCGACAAAGAGGTGCGCGCCTACTTGCAATTGTCTCCGGAGCGAGCCCTTGAGCAGGCCGCCAGGATCGATCGCCAGATTGCGGCGGGTGAGCCGGTGGGAGCGCTGGCTGGAATTCCGGTAGCGATCAAGGATGTGATTCTGGCGCGCGGAGTGCGCAATACTTGTGCGTCGAAGATTTTGGGGAACTACGTGGCACCCTATGACGCTCCGGCGGTCGAAAGGCTGGAAGCGGCGGGCGCAGTCATCCTGGGGAAAACGAATTGCGACGAATTCGCCATGGGGTCTTCCACGGAAAACTCCGGCTTTTTCCCGACTCACAATCCGAACGATTTGACGCGCGTTCCGGGCGGTTCGAGCGGCGGTTCTGCGGCGGCGGTTGCGGCGAATATGGCGGTGGCATCGCTGGGCTCTGACACCGGAGGTTCGATTCGCCAGCCGGCGGCGTTTTGCGGCCTTGCAGGCATGATGGGGACTTACGGCAGGGTCTCGCGCTACGGGCTGGTGGCGTTCGCCTCCTCGCTCGATCACATCGGGCCGTTCGGACGCACGGTCCGCGATGTGGCGCGTGTGCTCCAGACCATTGCGGGCCGCGACCCGCACGATTCTACCTCCGCGGACGTTCCCGTAGAGGACTACGTGGCCGGTCTCGATCAAAACGTGCGCGGCCTCAAGCTAGGTGTTCCTGGCGAATACCTCAAGGGGCTTAATCCCGAAACTGGGGACAATATCCAAAAGGGAATCGACCTGCTGGCAAAGCTGGGATGCATAGTCACACCCATCAGCCTTCCTCACACCGATTACGCGATCGCCTGCTACTACATCATCTGCACGGCGGAAGCGAGTTCCAACTTGGCGCGCTACGACGGCGTGCGCTACGGATTTCGCTCCAGCGAGCACGCGGATTTGCAGGAGATGTACAAACAAACCCGCTACGCCGGATTCGGGGCCGAAGTGAAGCGGCGAATTATGCTCGGCACTTACGTCCTGAGTTCCGGCTACTACGACGCCTATTACTTGAAAGCCCAGAAAGTGCGCACCCTCATCACCCGGGATTTTCTGGAGGCCTTCGATGATGTGGATATCATCGTTACTCCCACCTCCCCCATTCCCGCCTTCAAACTCGGCGAGCGTATGGACGATCCCTGGCAAATGTATCTCGCCGATATCTACACCGTCACCGCCAGCCTGGCCGGCATTCCCGGCATCTCCGTTCCATGCGGAAAGACGAAAGCTGAGCCTCACCTTCCCGTGGGCATGCAACTTCTCGCCCGGCACTTCGACGAAGCAAGGCTGCTGCGCGTCGCCGACGCGTTTGAGAGAGCGGGCGGGTTTGAAGTTGGCTGAAGGGTTCGCATTCCAGAGTCCGGATTCAAGATTCAAAAACCGCTATATTTCACACTTTTTGAGTCCTAGAGGCTGGTTCTGCGCTGCCAGTGACCGTGCCGCCTCCCTTTCTTATCTGCTCGAGTTTCTTCAGAAACTCCTCGCGCTCCAGGCGAGCCTTGTCCGCCCGACGCGTCTTTTCCGAGACATAGCGCTGGCCTTTGAGCTCTGAATCGCGCAACGAGCGAATCCATGCGCCGAGTTGCCTGGAAATGCTTTCGACACTGGATTTCAGATTCAAGATTCCGGATTCCAGGTTGCTGAAAGCGGGCATGGGTTCGAGCAGGCACAGCATCGAGCGAGTTTCTCCCGCTGATCCGCGAGCGATGTACAAGAACGTGAGTAATTCCTGATTTGTACCTCGTTCGAACCCCTCAGCGATATTGTTCGAAACGGACAGTGCAGCACGCTCGAGTTGGTCGCGCAGACTGTGCTGCCGCCGGAAAACCGGCTGTGCAGTCATGGCGTAGGTCGCCAGAGCCAGTTCGATGCTGGCTTGCCACACCGTCAGTTCCTCAAAGCGTTTGTAGCCCATCGTACGCCTCTTGAATCTGGAATCTGGAATCTTGAATTATGTGCATCGCCATGACCTGCCTTGCCCTCAACCCTTGAACAGCGAGTCGAATTTCTTCTTGGTATCGTTGGCGTTGGAGGCGGCGTGATCGGCGCTGGCCAGCAGGGTTGGATTGGGGCGAAAGTAATTGCAGTAGTTCGCGGCCTCTTTATCGCGGACCCATTCGGCCTGGGTTTCAGCGCACTGATTGTGTTTGCCGGGATCGTAGAACTGGCAATTGCGGCAGGCGCGCAAGTCGGAGCCACACTTGGGGCAGGTGTCGCGCGTGCCGACGCGGCTTCCGGAGGGATACTCGATTTTCTGGCGGCACTTCCAGCAGTTGAAGAACATAGTTCCTGATCAGCGTTTATCCGCGTCAATCGGCGGCTTGCCGTTCAGCCCGAAAAAGCGTTCAAAGTTTCGCACCGCGGCTTCTCCCAACTCCTCCTCGCTAAGATGGCGAAGCGCGGCCAGCATGCGCGCAACCTCGATCACAAAGGCCGGCTCGTTGCGTTTGCCGCGGTGGGGGACTGGAGCCAGGTAAGGACAGTCAGTTTCGGTCAGCAAACGATCCAGGGGAATCTCGCGCGCCACTTCGCGAAGGTTGTCGGCTTTCTTATACGTCACGTTGCCGGCAAACGAAACCAGAAATCCCCAGTCGAGAAACCTCATCGCGTCCAGACGTGAGCCCGAAAAGCAATGCAGGATGCCGCCCAGCCCGCTCGATTGCCAGTGAGCTTGAGTGATTTCGCTGAGGTCCGGCCACGCCTCGCGGCAGTGAATAATAATTGGGCGCCCTGCTTGACGAGCCAATTCCATCTGCCGAATGAGCACGGACTTCTGGACGTCGCGCGGCGAGTTGTCGTAATGGTAGTCGAGGCCGATCTCACCGATGCCCACTACTCTCGGGCGTTGCGCCAGCTTCGAGATTTGCTCGGCGTGACGTTCCGTGAAATGTGTCGCATCGTGCGGGTGAACGCCCACCGTGGCGTAAATCCAATCGTGGCTCTCGGCAAGGGCGGCAGTAGCTTCGAGGTTATCCGGCCCGGTGCCGCCCCCGACGGCCAGGAGGTAGCGCACTCCGGCAGCGCGGGCGCGCGCCATCACCGCCGCGCGGTCAGCGTCGAAATCGGGATCGTCGAGGTGGGCGTGGGAATCAACATGCATAGGTGTCAGGTGCCGGGTGTCAGGTGTCAGGGAAAAGCAGGTTTCGGGTGTCGGATCTCAGGGCCCGCGGCCCGCGCCTTCAGCTTGCTTATGAGACCAGCCAGCATTCGGCCCAACTCCGCGGAGTGATTCAAGAGACACTCCAATTGTGGGTCCGTAATGTACGAGAGCTTCCGGGCAATAAGGAAATGTGTCTCCAATTCCATAAGGGAACCATTGGAACAAGATAAATGATGGAGATAGTCTCCCAAATGTTCTCTACCGTGCCCCTCCGCAATATTGGCTGGGATAGAGACTGCCGCTCTCTGAATCTGCGTAGCCAAGCTGTAGAGTTCGTTCTTGGGGAGGAGGTTCACCACCTTATAGCTCTCCACAACAAGATCCATTGCCTTTTGCCAAACCTGAAGATCACGGTAGCTCTTGATTGTCATTGTCCCTGACACCTGGCACCCGACACCTGACACCTACTTCAGCCTCGCTCCGTTCTCCACGTCTTCCTTAAACGTTACGAGCACGGGACGGCCGTGGTCTCCCACTGAGGCCGCGATAATCATGCCGTTTGATTCCACGCCGCGAAGCCTGCGGGGTTGGAGATTGGTGACCACCACGACCTTCATTCCGACAAGGTTTTCCGGCCGATAGTACTCTGCCAGGCCGGCCACAACCTGGCGCACTTCCGTGCCAATGTCCACCATCAGCTTCAGCAGTTTCGACGCGCCCGGAACGTGCTCGGCGGCCTTCACTTCGCCCACCCGCATCTCGACCTTGGCAAAGTCGCCAATGGAAATCATGGTAGGCGCAGGTGGCTCGGGTGCGGGTGGCGGAGGGCCGGGAATTGGCGGCTGGGGATTCGGCCCCGGAAACGGGGGCTGGGGGCCGGGGGGCAGGGGATCCGGGACCGGTGGCTGAGGATTCGGAGCGCGGGAACGGGTGTCGGGACTGAGGGCTGCGTCGGGTTTTTTCTCGGTTTGCACGGATGTGAATGCCTCCTTGGATTTGTCAGGTTCACCGCCGGTTTCCGTAAGGCTGAGCTGTACGGGCACTTGCCGGGGCGCCTGTGGGGACGTCTGTAGGGGCGCTTCGCGAAGCGCCCCTACCGCGGGCTTTCCGCGCTCACGGTCGATTTCGGCCAGTTCTTCGAGCTTGGCGAGTGTCTTTGCCTTGTCAAGTCGCGGGAACACGATCTCCGGTTTCGTGACCTTCGTACCAGGCTTCAGTCGGCCCCACTTTAGTTCATCGAGCCTTTGGTCCTCAAGGCGACCTTCGCAGCCAAGTTGTATCCAAAGTCGCTCTGCACTGTGGGGCATAATGGGGGCCAGCAGCACGGTTGCGAATCGCACAGCCTCCGCCGCCGTGCAAAGTACGGTTTCGATTTTCTTTCGGTTCGTCTCAAGACCAGCCTCGGCAAGGGACCATGGTTGATTTTCAACAAGGTATTTATTGACCTCGCTGATAAATCCCCACGTGTTGGCGAGAGCGTAATCAGGCTCGTATGCTTCAAGCCTCGCTTTGAAAGCAACGCGGAGACGTTCCGATAGTTCAGTTATCTCCTCGGTTCTCGACTGCTTGATGAAATCCCAGTCTCCTGGAGGCACATTGTCGATCATCTGCTTGGCCTGCGTCACTTCCTGATCAGTTGTGGCCCTAAAGAGCGCCGTCACGGTCTCCCAATCAACCATCGGGCGTTGCACCTCTCCGCCGAAATACCGGTTGAACATGTTCACGGTCCGGTTGGCAAGGTTTCCAAGATCATTCGCCAAATCCGAGTTGTAGCGCTGAATCAACCCCTCATAAGAAAAGCTCGTATCCTGTCCGAACGGGGCTTCGCGGAGCAGGTAGTAACGCAGCGCGTCGTTGCCCGGCGCGCCGAAGGAGTCGAGGGCCTCGACGATGGGTTCAGGGTAGACCACGTTGCCCTTCGATTTCGACATCTTATCCTGCTCGTAATAAATCCAGCCGTGAGCGAACACAGTAGTCGGCAGCATCTCGGGCTGGTCGGGATATGCTGCCATGATGAATGCGGGCCAATAGACGGCGTGGAAACGCAGGATATCCTTGCCGATCATGTGTACGAGTTCTGACACGCCCGGTCTGTTTCGCCAGTATTTACGGAATTCCTCGGTGCCGTTCTCGTCTTGCGCATACCCAATGCCGGTGAGGTAGCTGGTGAGCGCGTCGTACCAGACGTATACCACCTGCTCGGGGTCATCCGGCCACGGGATGCCCCACTTGAGGCGCTTGCGGCTGACCGAAATGTCACGCAGGCCGCTCTTCACGAAACTTTTGACTTCGTTCCGCCGGTAATCCGGCGCCACGAATTCCGGATGCTTCTCGTAGAGCTCGAGCAGACGATCCTGGAATGCTGAAAGCCTGAAGAAGTAATTCTCCTCGCTGATCAGCTCCGCAGGGCGGCCACACACGTCGCAGTCCACCGGATCGGTACCGTCCGAGACGTAGCGTTCATCGGAGACGCAATAGCGACCCTGGTATTGCTTCTTATAGATTACTGGCTTCGACTCTAAGATCCCGTTGCAATTCGGGCACGCCTCGGACTCGACACGATGTACATAAAGATTGCAATTAGAGCAGTGCCGCAGCGGGTAATTCTTTGCCAGCAGAAGCATTCGCCGCACAGACTTCTCATGATCCGGGTGGGTGGTGTAGATGAAGCGCAGTGAATCCGGCTCGAGGTCGGGGTACGGATACTGGCTCACCTTCATGCCGAGTTTTTCCCAAAGCTGAATAAATAGTTTCCGCTTTTCCGCCACGAACTGGCTGGGCGTCTGGCCTGCCGCCGCCGCGGCACGCTCGAGTTTTTCGCCGTGCTCGTCGGTGCCGGTAAGGAAAGCCACATCATACCCGCACATGCGTTTGTAACGCGCCAGCACATCGCAAACAATCGTGGTATACGCTGAGCCGACGTGGGGCCGGGCATTGGGATAGTAAATGGGAGTTGCGAGGTAGAACGTTTTCATGGATGTCAGGTTCCAGGTGTCGGGCTTGGCACCTGCTCGAGGTACGAGGCTTGCGCGGCGATCATCACCTGCTTGAGCGGCACGCCCTTCTCGCTTGCCAGGCGCTGGCAATCTTCGTATTCCGGCGCAACATTCAGCACTTTCCCGTCACGCCTGGCCACTTTGACCTTGACCGTGCCATACGCGGTCTGGATGCTGACGAGTTCGCGTTCCAGAATCTGGCGCCGCGCCTCATAGATTCGCACTCCGATGGTGGTGGTTTGCTCGAAGAGCATCTGGGCCAGCGCATCGCCTTTCTCGGGAGTGCACAGCACGCTCAGCAGGATTCCAGGCCGGTCCTTCTTCATCTGGATGGGCGTGCAGGTCACATCCAGGGCTCCCGCGGCCAGCGCCTGGTCAATGAAGTAGCCGTATAGCTGCGGGCTCATGTCATCGACATTGGCCTCAATGATCGAAACCACTTCATCCCCGGGAGCACCGTCGCGGACTCGCACCGGTTCGGCGCTTTCCCCGAGCAGCAGGCGCGCCAGGTTCGGATGCCCCGGAATTTCGCGCGCCCCGGCGCCGTACCCTATGCGTTCCACTCTCATGGGCGGAATGGGTCCGAAGCCGGTGGCGAGGGTTGAGATGAGCGCCGCTCCGGTGGGCGTCACCAACTCGCCGTCGATGCCGGAAGAATAGATGGGAAGGTCCTTGAGTAATTCGAGCGAGGCGGGAGCGGGAACCGGCAACGTGCCGTGCGCGGCCTGGACGCATCCGCTGCCCACGTTCACCGGCGAACAAGTAAGGTGCGAGATATCGAGGAGCTCAAGTCCGATACAAGTTCCCACGATGTCAAGAATCGCGTCAACCGCGCCGACCTCGTGGAAATGCACCTGCTCGGGGGGCATGTTGTGCAGCTTTCCCTCGGCCTGCGCCAGGCGGCTAAAAACCTTCAAGGTTTGTTCTTTAACGCCTGTCGAGAGTCCGCTATCGGCAATCAATGCCTCGATGTCGCGCAGCTTCCGATGGGGCTGCTTGCCAGGCACGCGAATTTCCACTCGCGTCCCCACCAGATGCCCTCGCAACGCGCGCGTGCGCTCGAACTCGTAAGAGCCCAGAGGGATCTTCTTCAGTTCGGCGAGCAACCGCTCCAGCGGCAAGCCTACATCGAGCAACGCGCCCACAAACATGTCGCCGCTGATGCCGGAGAAACAATCCAGGTATGCTTGTTTCATAAAAGCAGGAGTCGGGATTCAGGAGTCAGGACATCCTTGAATCATCGGCTAATCCCGAGCATTTTTGCTCAAAATTGGATACTATGCTGTAGTCTCAGAAGTTGTCAACACGACAGGAGTCAGGAGTCAGAATTCAGGAGCTCTGAATCCCGAATCCTGAATCCTGAATCCTATGTCCCACGAGGTATCATTTATGAAAACACTCGACCGACGCGATTTCCTGAAAGCTACGGCTGCTGCGGGGGCCGCGGGGCTGATGTCCGGCGCACCCGCTGCTCCGGCTGGAAAAGGCATGCGCCTGGGCATCATTATCGGCATGGGCAAGAATCCTGACGCAGCATTCGGGCGAGTTCATGATTTCGGAGTCCCCACCTGCCAGGTTTCAACAGAGGATTTTTCGGACCAGATGGAGAAGGGCATCCGCGACGCGGTTCAGAAGTTCAATATCGAGGTGACCGCACTCAATACGGGTGGCCCCGGGCCGCACGTTTATGACTTCTACCAAGGGCCGTCGACGATTGGCTTGGTGCCCGTGAAGTATCGGGCCCAGCGCATCGCGCACTTCAAGCAGGCTTCCGATTTCGCCAAGAAGTTGGGGATTCCTGCTATCCACACCCACTTCGGGTTCATCCCCGAAAATCCCAACGATCCTGCCTACAAGGATGTGCTGCCCGCGCTTCGCGAAGTTGCGACCTATCTAAAAGGGAACGGCCAGATGATGTTGTACGAGACGGGGCAGGAGACTCCCATAACCTTGCTGCGGGCGATCACCGACGTGGGCGTTGATAGCCAGTTTGTTAACCTTGACACCGCCAACCTGATTCTCTACGGCAAAGGCAATCCCAACGACGCCCTGGATGTAATCGGCAAGCTGGTGCGCGGCACCCACGCCAAAGACGGTCTCTTCCCAACCGATCCGAAGAAGATTGGCGAAGAGGTTGCCATCGGCCAGGGCAAAGCGGATTTCCCCAGACTCATTCTGCGTCTAAAGCAACTCGGCTACGACGGGCCTCTTACGATTGAGAGGGAGATCTCAGGGCCGCGCCAACTCGAGGACATTCGCAAGGAAAAAGCGTATTTGGAAAAGTTGATCGCGTGAGCGAATGCTTGGCCGGACGCGGGGCGGAAGCTGGAAACAAAGCCCTCTCCCTTGGGGAGAGGGTGTCGCGCTCCGGCGTTGTCATCAGCCGGTGCGTGACGGGTGAGGGGTTACTTGCCGGGGTTCGGCATCTCCAATTTCAGTCCGCGACTTCATTTCGTGTGCTCTTCAGCGGAACTGACTGAAAGGCTCGATCGCCCGCTAAGTGCGAACTGAAAGAAACCCCTCACCCGACCCGCGCGCCTCGAGAAAGCGCCGTCGCGGGCCACCCTCTCCCCTGAGGAGAGGGCAACAACGCGATGGCCGTATTACCTCTTACCGTACACGGGACCGAAGTTTGCGCAGGCGCGATAATCCGCTCCCTGCGGATCTTGAGCTCCAAAAGCCGTCCAGGCGCTGGGGCGGAACACTCGTTCTTCCGGCACGTTATGCATGCAGACCGGGATGCGCAGAATCGCGGCGAGGGAGATTAGCAGATCTCCGACGTGGCCATAGCTGATGGCGCCATGATTCGCTCCCCAGTTGTTCATGACTGAGTAAACGTCTTTGAAGGGATCTTCGCCGGTAAGGATGGGAGAAAACCAGGTGGTGGGCCAGGTGGCATTGGTCCTCAGATCGAGTGTCTGGTGCACATCCTTTGGCAACTCCACCGTGTAACCCTCAGCGATCTGGAGCACCGGCCCCAAGCCCTGCACCAGGTTGAGGCGCGCCATGGTGACGGCCAATTCTCCCTTGGTTGCAAACGTCGAAGAGAATCCGCCGCCCCGGAAGTACTCGGTGATTGCAGGGCTCCACTGGGTAGCATCCAGGCACCGGCCCGCTTCCTCCGCAGTGATTTCCCAGTAAGGCTTCATCAATCTGACGCCGTCTCTCATTTGTTCACCCGTGGCGTCGAGAGTGGCGGCGCCGGAGTTGATCAGGTGGATGATGCCCCCGCTCGCCTTTCCGGTCAGACCCTTTCCGGTGACGCGCTTCACCGCTTCCGGGCTCCAATAGGTTCGCACGTCAGCGAAGATCTGGGCCGTGTCGGTCAACAAATGACCGAACAACATGGTGGCCCCGTTGAGCGAATCGTTTTCGGTAGCGAAAACAAAGGGCTCCCGAATGCCGTTCCAATCGAAGGAGGAATTGAGGATCGCCTCCATGAAGTCGCCGTTGGGGAAGTGGTCGGTCCAATGCCGCTGTCCCTGGAAGCCGGCCAGAATCGCGTTGTGCCCCAACGCCTCTTCGCCGAATCCCAGCTCCGCCAGCCGGGGATTCCCTATCATCAGATCACGCGCGATGAGGGCCATCTTCACCACTGTGTGCCAGTCGTCATACTTTCTAGTTCGCGACATTTTCGGAACGTTGTAGTCCTTTCCCTCGGGGCAGTTCGCTTTCACCCACTTAGCGGCGCTGAGGTATTCTTTCGGGTCGTAGATTTTTTCGTCGATGCGCCGCACGAATTCCGACATATCCACATACTCATTACGCATGCCCAGATAATTCTGGAAGAAAGCCGCATCGACCATGGAGCCGGCAATGCCCATGGATACGGAGCCGAGTGAAAGATAGGATTTGCCTTTCATTTCAGCCGCGGCCAGACCGGCTTTGGCGAAGAGCAGGAGTTTCGCCTGCACATCCTTAGGAATGGTTGTGTCGCCCGCGTCCTGCACGTCCTTCCCATAAATGCCGAAGGCGGGCAGCCCCTTTTGATTGTGTCCCGCCAATACCGCAGCAAGGTAAACCGCGCCGGGCCGCTCGGTACCATTGAATCCCCAGACCGCTTTGGGGATGAGCGGATCCATATCCATGGTCTCCGAGCCGTAGCACCAGCAGGGCGAAACCGTGAGGGAAAGGCCCACGCCCTGGCGCGCAAACTTGTCCGCGGCCTCCGCAGCCTCCGCCACGCCGCCGATGCAGGTGTCGGAAATCACACATTCCACCGGCAGTCCATTAGGATGGCGCAAATGCTCGTCGAAAAACTTGGCGGCCGTCTTGGCCATTTCCATGGTCTGGTTTTCCAACGATTCCCGGACCCCTTTGCGCCGCCCGTCGATGGCCGGCCTGATCCCGATCTTCGGCAAGGTGCCGCGCAAGCGTTGCGCCGGTTCGTTCACCTTCAGATCTTTGACGTTTGCCATGATTCCTCTCCTTTTGGTAGTGTCTCAGTTTGAAGTAGAGGCGGCTTTACGCCGCCATTTGGCGAGGTAAACTCGCCGCTACTAATTCAAACTGAGACACTACCCTCCTTTTAACACGATTGATTAATATCCCATCGTTTTCCGAACATATTCACGGCTCATCTTCAAGCTCTCGCGCAGGGGGCGCGTTCGCGCGAATTTTCTCTCGTGGGCAAGCTCAATGGCCATATCACCAGAATAACCCATTTTGTGAAGCTCGTTGCCGACGGCGGCGAAGTCTGTCACGCCCTCACCCATAGCCTCAGACCAGGTGCCGTCCGCTTTCTGGTCGCGAAGATGCATAAAAACAATATGCGCTGAATGACGGCGGATAAAATCCACCGGGTCGACGCCGGCTCGAACCAGCCAATTAAGATCCGGGCCCAGCTTGGCGTCAGGAATCCGGGCCAGCGTTCCATTGAGGTCGTATTCGTTGTCCCTGACTTCATACGTGTGATTGTGAAGGTTCAGCACTACGCCGTGCTCGTTTCCGAAGGCGATGATTTTGCGCAGAAGCTCCGCCTGGGCGTCGAGCTGATCCGGCGTTTTCTTCTGCGGCGCCTCGCCCACCGACGTGCCCAAAGTTCGTCCGCCAAGTTTTTGAATGCGGGTGATGATCGTCGCCGCGTAATCCATAATTGCGGCGTGCTTCGAGCGGTCCCACATGTCAGCGCCAAACGACGCGCCGAGTACCGGTAGGTGGTACTTGTGCGACAGCGCGCTGATGCGTTCCACCGAATCCGGAAGGCGCAGGGCTTCGTGCATCAGTTCGATCGCGTCGATCCCAGCATAGCTCATGTCAGAGAAGACCTGCTCCAGCACTGGTGTGATGTCGTACCCCGGGAGCGGCGCCGCATACACCCAGGGATGCCCCGCCACGACTACTTTTTTCTTTTTGCCCGCGCCGAGTTGCCCTGGCCGGAGCGCCGCCAGCGATCCGACGCCGCCTCCAACCGCGATGGCCGCGGTCGTCAACTTTAGGAAATCCCTCCGCGATGTACAATCCGGAGACATGCTCTCGTGTGCCTTTACCATGGGTACTCCATTCGTCGCCGCGAAAGTATAGCTCCGGAGCGCGCCTACGACAACAACCTCCTCTTGAAAAGACAAGCAGCCACTAAGTAAGGGGTGCGCGACCTGGAAGTTAGGAGCGGTGGATTTTCTTTTTTTGTGCTATAGGTCTGAGCGTATATAGATGCTCAGACAGGAGGCTCAGATGCCTGACTCTCTTTCCGCTTTAGAAGCTAACCGATCCCAGCTCCTCGAGGAGTTCCTGGGCCTGGGCGATCTGCGCCCGGGCTCGATTAGCGCCGTGGTGCGCCGCTGTGGTAAGCCCAACTGCCATTGTGCGAAGCCGAACGACCCCGGCCACGATCCCCAATTCCGCCTGACCCGCCGCGT
>Ga0187852_1002119_pt1 | contig 16914 bp, 18 predicted proteins | sample June2016WEW_6_40_FD_134511 | JGI IMG/M metagenome (GOLD analysis project Ga0187852, IMG submission 134511) | Peatland microbial communities from SPRUCE experiment site at the Marcell Experimental Forest, Minnesota, USA - June2016WEW_6_40 | ecosystem: Environmental > Terrestrial > Soil > Wetlands...
GAAAGACTCTCAACTGCCTCAACTTCTTGGCGCACTGGCTGAACGGCTCCTCGCGACCGAGCCTTTTGACCTCGCCGCAGCAGAAAAGGTTTTGCGCGATTTGGCCGACGAAACGGGCGTAAAAGCCGGGCTGCTGATCAACGCCACACGTGTGGCGCTTACCGGTCAAGGGGTGGCGCCGAGTTTGTTTGAGATGATGGTGGTGCTGGGGAGGGAGCGTGTGGTGGCGCGCTTGCGTTGCGCGGCGAATCACCTGAGCGCTTCAGTAAGCAAAACGGCACCCTCGACCAAGGTCGCCCCAGAGGGGCATTCTATTTAGCCGCTCTGCCTTCCGGTAACCACCCGTACCCACCCCGTGGCCACCCCTCCTGATTCAGGCCTGCTTCTCTCAGTGGCCTCTGTGCCCTCTGTGGCGGTCCTTTTTATTCCAGGCACCTACCGCAGAGCGGGATGAAGGGCGAATCGTAGTTGGCCCAATATGCTGTTGAGACGGGTTGAGGGCGCAGGGGCGCCCCTCGTTGCGTGTACCGCGGACCTATATCCCAATGGTCCGCGGCTTTTCAGCGTTCCGAACGCGACGGTTCCGGTTCAGTCCGCTTGACCAGATCCAGTAGATGAGCGCAGGTCCACTTCCCAAGGAATCCTGCCGATATCATTGCGTCCGCCAATCTGATCGCATCTGCCGGTATCATGGGTGACCCTCGGAGATTGAAACGCGTTTCCATCTCCTGCCAGGTGGTAGTCCCGTTGAACTGCAAAATCCCCCAGTTTATGTTCCCGTCGGAGTCCGCGCTGGCAATGTTGACTCCCTCGGATTCACAGGAAATAAGTTTCTCAATGATTTCCTTGTTCTTGACGGGGAATGGCACGGAGTAGGCCCAATTTGACCCCTGTAGACTGGTAAGAGAGACAGGAAGGCGTGGGACCGTATGATGGGAGGCCATGTTCGGTGCAATGGTGGCGCTTGGGGCTAAAATTGCGAAAAGCGCGGCACGTAGGATCATACGCATCATGGACGCTCCTTTCGGCGTGGCATCTGGTTACTCACACCGTCTAGCTTAAAGCGCGAGTGCAAATCCGGCGAAGCACAAAGCCGGGCGTGGATAGCTATTTACACGCTTTCTAGTGAGGGGCTGGCCAAGAGAATAGTGCCTGCCAGGAAGGATTGCAAGCAAAAACGCCGTCTTTGTGGGCCGGCGGACTTTTTGGCGGGCGCGGGTGGCCGCGCGAAGAAGAAGGGGTGAATTGTCGTGAACTCGCCGAACGCTGTGGCGGCGTAAAGCATCAAGTCGTAGCGGCGAGTTTACCTCGCCGCATGGCGGCGTAAAGCCGCCTCTACAATAGCAGCGCCGCCAAGATGGCAGCGTTACGAGTTCACGCCAATTCCATCCACTTCTGGTGAGTCCATACTCGCGATGTGTTTTATGGAAGGGAGAAAAAATACCGGGGCCGTCGCCCAGAGTAGGGGCTCAGGATGATGGGGCTCGTCACTCGTCACTCGTCACTGACCCTTTCCCTTCGTCCATCTTCTTCCGCAGGGCTTGATAGGTTTCCACCGCAACGATTACGGCGGCCAACAGTGCCCCCGCAGTGGTTACTACTTCCGTAGCTGTTCTTAGGTACTTCAGCAGTTTCCACATGCTTTCGCTCCTTCGATCGGCAGCCATACGCCTTCCGGTAAGTTCTGATTATACCCTTCCAAACCGAGAAATGTCGCGCGCAGCCCTCGCCCTGAGACTTCCAGCAAGCCGCAGCATCGTGGCAGTGAAAAGCGTTTCTTACCGGCACTACCGGGGTTAAAGAAGAGCTTGCCGCCGAGAATCAGCGCGCAGAATTCATGGCTGTGACCAAAAATGACCACTTGGCACGGCGCGGGAAGACTTCCCAGAAACCGGCGACAATCCTCGGCTGGCTTCCCTTTCAGGAGACTCGCTTGGGCCCACTCGTGCAACGCCGACTGTGGCCCGGGCAACTGGTGCAGCATGTGGATTTCTACCCATCCAAATCGCCGCGTAACGGTGGGCGCGAGCCCCAGCGAAGCCGCATCGACATTGCCCTGGACTGCGTGGAGCGGCGCAATGGTACGGAGTTGGTCGAGCACCAATTGCGATCCCACGTCGCCGCCGTGCAGAACCTCATCCACGCCCTGCAAAAGTGGCGTAAGCTGTGGATCAAAGAATCCGTGGGTGTCGGAGACGACGCCAATTCTCATGCCAGCAAGGTGTCAGGCAGCAGGTGTCAGGAGCCAGTGTAGTGCGTCAAACAGATGCGCCATCATTTAAAATAGCGTGGCCGCGTTTTGCTTTTTCAAGAATATCAGAGGTCTTGACAGTCCGGATAAAGGATTTAGGATTCTGGTTGTGCTTCACGACGCAAGGTTGCAAAGCCGGTCCTCTTTCGGAGGCTTCACCATGTTCAAAAACAACAGATTCATTGGCGCGACATTGAGCCTCGCCGTAATGACGCTGGGGGCAGCGTTGCTTTCCCCGGCTCCTGTGCCCGCCGCCCAGCCTTCCGCACCAGCCGGTCCCTACGAGGCCAATGCACAGTCGCTTCGCCAGCACAAGGTTCCTAAGTGGTATGAGGATGCCAAGTTCGGGATCTTCATCCATTGGGGCGTATTCGCGGTCCCCGCCTATCACGAGTGGTACGTCGAATTTATCAGTCCCAAGGCAAACTATGGTTTTATGCTCGGTGGTCCTCCTTACACGGCCACGTGCGGGAATCTGCCGGAAAAACTGTGCAAAGCCAATGTTAATGAGGACGCCGTGAAATATCACCTCGCCCACTGGGGGAAGGACTTCGCCTACGACGACTTTATTCCGATGTTCAAGGCTGAAAAGTTCGACCCAGGCGCGTGGGCGCAACTGTTCGAGGAATCCGGGGCGCGCTATGTGGTGCTTACCGCCAAGCACGGCGATGAATTTGCGCTTTGGCCCACTAAATATACGCGCCGCAATGCCATGGACATGGGGCCCCACCGGGATTTGGCCGGCGACCTGCTCAAAGCGGTCCGTCAGTCGGGGCTGAAGATGGGCTTTTATCACAACACCACCTACACCTTCTGGGATCCGCGCTTCCCCGGCAGAGACTGGGTGGATTACATGAACAACTCCATTAAAGAATTGGTAGACCTGTATCACCCCAGCATTCTTTGGGGCGACACTGGGCAGGGCCCTGTGAAGGACGAGCAGGGGAGATACCTTCCCGCGGATTACTGGAACAGCGAGGAGGTGCTGGCCTATTTCTACAACCACTCCGATGACCCTTCCGAAGTTGTCGCGAATGATCGTTGGGGTCTCGATGTCGACGGCAACGCATTGGGCGACTTCGCCACTCCCGAGCGCACGAAGGTCGAGAGGCTCTCGAAATCAAAGTGGGAGGAATGCGATTCACTCGACCCCACCTCCTGGGGCTACAACCGCCAGCTACCAGAGAGCGAGTATATGACTCCGAACCAGGTTGTGGACTACCTGGTGGATATTGTCAGTAAGAATGGAAATCTCTTGCTTAATATCGGACCGAAAGCCGACGGGACAATTCCCGAGGTGATGCAAAGTTGCCTTCGTCGCGTTGGAGAGTGGCTGAAAGTGAATGGCGAGGCAATCTATGGTTCTCGGCCCTGGGATCATTACAAAGATGGCGATGTCCGATTCACTCGCAAGGGGAACACGCTTTATGCGATCGCCCTGGAATGGCCGGAAGAAGAACTCAGGCTTACCTCGCTGGCGGGCAAGGCAGTGTCAAAGGTGGAGATGCTGGGCTTGAATGATGCCGTGACCTGGAAACAGGACGATAGGGGAATTGTCATCCAGCCACCGGCCAAGCGTCCTTGCCGGTACGCCTATACCTTTAAGATCTCACTGAAATAGGACATTCGAACTTGTGCAGCAGTAGATTCGAGTGGCGTTAACTTTTACTTCTGACTTCTGACTCCTGGCTCCTGACTCCTAGTTTTGAACTCCTCTGCGACGATTTGTTTTGCCAAGTCCTTGCAACGGGGGCAGGTGGGATGGCTAATTCGGCAGGCAGCGATGCTGGTGTTACAACCGCAAGGGCAGGGCTCCATGTTCAGGCGAAACAGTACATGATTGCGTTGCGCCTGAGAAAGTGAACTCAGATCGACGCCCGGCACCTCCGTTGCGTCCGACGGGACGAAGTCGGGCGCGGTGTGGGGACACCCTGCGGGGACCATCCGCAGGGGAGCCGGCTCAAACTTCGCGCGCCCTGGAGCCATGGCCCACACCAGTCCAACCAGCAAGACCAAGCTCAGCACTACCAGCCAAACGGAACTGCGGGGTTTCCCTCCGAGGGCGGGCTGCGTCGAAGCACTATTCGAATCTGATTCGTTGGAAGACATCGGACTCCACTGGTTTCAACGGCACACTGCGCGGCACAATTCTCAGGGTTACAGCGAGCGGCACACTGGCGGGCGCCAGGCAGGAGTGATCATTGCATGCTTGATATGCGAACTTTGCCTTCAGCGTGTAGGTTCCGGGCGGCACGGTCTTTCCGGCTTCGACCAGCGCGCCCACCACCACGCTTTTTTCATACACGGAAATTGGGACGTCAGAGAACGGGAATTTCTCCAGCGTCCCCTTCGGATACACGACATTCTTTACCGTGAACTGCTCGCTGGGCTCCACCTTGAGCTCGGTGGGGATCAAGTAATCCAGCGACGGCTTATGATCGTTAATGTGATAGCCGGGAGCCACTTGCGCCACTACAGCAACTTTCAGCGTAGAGTTGGCGTGCGCCGCGTCGGTGGCCACCACCGCGTGCGCCTCCACCACGGAATTATTACTCTGGGCCAAGCCCAGGCCCATGGTCGCGAGCGTCAATATCCAGCTCCAAAGAAGTATCCTCATGTGATCTAGATCTTGCTCATTCGAGATTGGAATTTGAATTCCCGACTATTTAGCAGCCACGCCTGGACTCGGTTTCTTGAGAAATGCCTCCAGTTGCTGTTGCGCAGTTTTTCGGCTGAAGCTGCACGCGCGGTCAACCTGGCGGCACTTGAGCAAAGTGAAATTACAGCCACACGTGCATTTCTGGCTGGCCAATAGCTTCTTATACGCTTCTTTTTGATCACCGGTCAGTTTGGTCAGATCGACGCCCGGCACTTCCGAATCAATCACGGCGGGGTTACCCAATTCGATTTTATCCTCGTTGAAAATCTGCCCCGCTTGGTGAAAGGATTTGGCTTCGTTCGCCGGACTAACCGCCAGCAGTTCCTTTATTTCCGCTTCAAACACGGCGGGATCGGTGGCGCCAACGTGCTTCGCATAGATGCGTCCGTCGCGGCCGATGAGGAACGTGGTGGGAAGTCCAAGCATGCCGCCGTACAGCTCCCCCAGCCGGTCATTACCTACGGCGACGGGATAATTCATTTGAAGCTGCCGGTAGAAATCCACCACCGGTTCCGGGCTGTCGTCCATGGAAATGCCAATCATGGTGAAGCCCTGGGAGGCGTAACGCTTCTGCAATTCGATGAAGCTGGGAATCTCGATGCGGCAGGGTCCGCACCACGTCGCCCAGAAATCCAGCACCACCACCTTGCCCTGATAGTCACTAAGCAGGAGCGGCTTGCCGGTGATGTCCGTCAGCGAAAAACCTGGCGCCAGGGGATGACTTGCATCGCCTTGCGCGCGCACCGTTTGTAAGCTTACGGCGGGCGAAATCCAGTAGCGATTCAGGTAGTACAACCCCAGCGCGAGAACGACGGCCAGCAGAGCGCCGGCGAGTAACTTGGATTTTGAGGCCGTTGCTATCTTCGCATCCTCCGGCGGCTTCGGCGCCTCCGGTGTATTCCCCATGGGTGTCTGTTCTTCCACAGCCCGCACCTCATTATTTATAAACGCACCTTAACGATTATAACCTCTTGTCAACGCTTCGTGGGCTTAGGGACGCGTGCTGCCTCAACCGACCGCGATTTGCCGATCGCTGCTCTCTCGTCGGCCTTGGCGCGGCTGAACCTGCCTTGCTGCCTCGCTTCCACGGCTGGCGGAGCACGCCTCTGCTTGCTGCTTCCCGGGCGTATGTTCAGTTCTTCGCCGACATGACGATGCCGCAAGATTAACACAGTTGCGATGCCTGCCAGCGCCAGCAGCGCGATGAGCTGGGAGGTCGAAAGGAGGTGATGAAACACAAAACCCCGGTCCTCGTCACCACGCAGAAACTCCAAAGTGAATCGCGCCACCGCATACAGGCCCACGTAGCCAAGGAAGACATCGCCATCCCGCTTCCTCTTGGGAAACCACCACAGCAGCAATCCGAAAATTATCAATGTCGCGAAGGACTCGTAAAGCTGCGCGGGATGTAACCGTACACCCAGCGGGACTCCTCCAACTTCGTGTGCAAAGGTGCTGGTGAATACCACCCCCCACGGCGCAGTAGTGGGCTTACCGTAATCGCACCCGGCGCTAAAGCATCCCAGCCGTCCCACGCTTTGCCCCAGGGCCACGGCCGGAGCTAGCACATCCGCCAACTTCCAGAAAGAGAGTTTCTGTACCCGAACGTACCAGATGGCGAAGAACAGCGCCGCCAAAAATCCCCCATAAAAAACTCCGCCTGCCATGAGGGTGGAGAGACCAAATATCTCCTCGGGATTAGCTCGGTAATAACTCCAGTCCGTGAGGACCATCAAGACCTTCGCGCCGACCAACGCCACTAACATGAGCCACGTGCAAAAGTCCAATATCAGTGCGGGGTCCAATCCCACGCGGCGGCCCAGGCGCATGGCGGTATAGATCCCACCCAGAATAGCCATCACCAGGAGGAAACCGTAAGTGGGAAGGTGGAAGGAACCGATGCTGATCAAAATCGGATGCAAACTTTTTCCTATCCTGCCGGGCCGAAAAGCGTTCGGACCTAGGGCGGGCGCCGCCCGCCCTACAATGAAAACCGATTCAAGAACGAAAAATACCCGGAAATAATGGTCAATTTGTTGAAGGCCATCAGCGTGCCCAGCGCGATCAACAGCACGCCCGAAGCCACTTCCACCGCCTGTAAGTGCCTGCGGAATCCCTTATAGAATTTCAGGAAGCTGCTCAGTCCAAAACTTGTGATCAGGAACGGTATGGCGAGTCCCGCGGAATAAACAGCCAGCAAGAACATGCCCTGCGCCACCGTCTCTCGCTGGGCGGCAACCGTCAGGATTGCTGCCAGGATCGGTCCGATGCACGGGGTCCACCCGAACGCAAATGCGAATCCCAGGAGAAACGCTCCGCCCAGGCTGCGTCGCGGCGCGCCCGTATCCAGCCGCGCTTCACGATAGAGCAACGGAATCTTCACCAAGCCGGTCAAGTGCAATCCAAAAATAATCACAATCACACCCGCGACGATGTTGAAGATTGTGCGCTGCGCCATCAGGAATCTTCCCACCCACGTTGCCGAGGCGCCGAGAATCACAAATACCAGCGAAAACCCTATTACAAAAGCCAGGGAATTTCGCAGAATACGGCGCAAAAGCTCGCCGCTGGCTTCGTTCTTCAACTCTTCGATCGAGGCCCCCGAGATCATGGAAACATAACCGGGGACCAACGGCAGCACGCACGGTGATAGGAAAGAGACGATCCCCGCCAAAAACGCGATGGGAATGCTCAACTGGTGAGTCATGATACGGTGGTGCTCCTCACTTTATTAGACGCCGCAAAAACCCACAGGGTGACGGTAGAGAATCGGGACTTGGGCGCTGAGGCCATCCTTCTGCCGCCCGCGGTCCAGAGGCCGGGGCAGGGAATCAACATCCCACCCTTGTACCCACTCCTTGTCAAGTGTACCATAGCGCCGTGGATTGACGATTGCCGATGGACGGATATCGTTTGTTTTCAATCGTCAATCGGCCCTCGAAGACCGACGAGGAACAAAGGAGCCTCACCTACTTTGCTGCGCGCCCTTATCTTCGACTTTGACGGCATCATTGTAAACAGCGAACCGCTCATTTTGAAGTTTACGCAGGAAATGGCCGCTCTCGAAGGGTGGGCGGTCAGCGACGAAGAGTACTACCGCGATTACCTCGCCCTCGACGACCGAGGCATGGTCGAGCACTTGTATGCAAGCCATGGGCATCCAGTGAGTCTAGCTCGGCGCGACGAGGTGGTGGCCTGGAAATGTCGACGCTACGAAGAAATCATCCGCGACGGGCTGCCTGCCATTCCGGGTGCGGTCGAGTTCGTTAACCAAATGGCCAGTCAATATCCATTGGCCATCGCCAGCGGCAGCCTGCGTGCGGAAATCCAGCACCTGCTCACTAAATTGGGCTTGCGGGAGAAGTTCGCCGTCCTGGCCACTGCGGACGACTGCCTGCGCTCGAAGCCTGACCCCGAGGTCTACCTTCTGGCCCTTTCCCGATTGCGGGCCCTGCCTGAATTCCGTGACCAACCGCTCCAACCCGAGGAGTGCCTTGCCATCGAGGATGCGCCTTTGGGCGTGGTTGCCGCGCAAGCCGCCGGATTCAAGTGCCTGGCCCTCACGCACAGCCGGCCAGCCGCGGAACTCCAGCACGCGGATTTTGTCGCATCAGAATTTGCGAACGTGGAGATGCGTGAAATCCGTGCCCTTTTTGGCTGAACTGTAGGCCGGCCTTCAGGAGGTAGCAGGCAGCTCATAACGCACACTTTGTCTTCAAGCTCCGCGGGTTTTCCGCTTCTCAGAGAGGCGTGTGCTCAAGCCCTGCCAAACCCACGAGGCTGATTCGCACTGTGCTTCCTCCAGAACCTTCACCCAAGAACCGCGGACTTTGAGATGTGTTATAATTGGCTCATCTCAAGGCGATGGAGTTCGCCTTCAACCGTCCTCTATTTGGACTGATAACTCCTGCTATGACTTCGGGTCGTGGCGGGAGTTTTTTTGTTTTGCCCCTGCTTGACCTGCGACGTGCGAGGTTCGCTTGAATATTTGGTTGATCGCTTCCCTCTGGGTCGGGTTGGCGCTACTTTCCGCCATGATTTCGATTCGGGTCGGGATTTCCGTGGCTCTGGTTGAGATCGGCGTAGGTGTGCTGGCCGGCAATTTTCTCCATCTCGCTCCGAACGACTGGGTCAATTTTCTGGCGAGTATTGGAAGCGTGTTGTTGACGTTCCTTGCGGGAGCGGAAATTGACCCAGCCGCGCTACGAGCCAATCTGAAAGAAAGCCTGACGATTGGTTTCTTTTCCTTCCTGGCGCCCGCAGTTGGCGCTTTCGCGACTGCCTTCTGGATCTTCAAATGGAACTTGCATGCTGCGGAAATTGCCGGCGTCGCGCTTTCCACCACTTCCGTCGCCGTGGTCTATGCAGTGATGATCGAGTCAGGGTTGAACGAGACAGAGCTCGGAAAGGTAATCTTGGCTGCGTGCTTTGTCACTGACCTGGGAACCGTCGTCGCCTTGGGTTTGATTTTCGCCAACTACAACCTTTGGCTGCTCCTCTTTGTGTGTGCACTAACGCTGATTCTTTGGGCGATGCCGCGCTTCACGAGTTGGTACTTTGCGCTGGTGGGCAACCGCGTCAGCGAGCCAGAAATCAAGTTTGTGCTTTTCATACTGTTCTCTCTTGGGGCGTTGGCGACACTGGCGCGCAGTGAAGCGGTCCTCCCGGCTTACCTCATCGGCATGGTGATGGCTCGCCAATTCCTCCACAACCGCGTCCTGATGCACCGGATGCGGGCCATTGCCTTTTCTATTCTCACTCCTTTCTACTTCCTCAAGGCAGGTTCGTACGTCTCGTTCAAAGCTATGGGGGCGGGCATAGTCCTGATTGGGGTGTTCTTCCTCGTGAAGATGTCTACAAAGGTGAGCGGGGTCCTTCCCTTCACCTCCTTCTTCGGATTCGGAAGGCAGCGAGGCACATATACCACGCTGCTTATGGCGACAGGGCTGACGTTCGGCACGATCTCCGCACTGTTTGGGCTGACTCACGGATACATCAACCAAGCCCAGTACACCGTTCTGGTGACCGTTGTTATCTTGAGCGCAGTCGTTCCCACCGTGATCGCAGAACGCTTTTTCCGGCCGGAGCCCGAACCCGTCACAGAGGTCCGGAGACCTGCTCCTGCACCGGTAGTCCAGCAAATGGAAAGCGAGGCATGAAGCGTGTTTTCCAAAATTTTAGTTGCCAACGATGGTTCGGAAGGTGGAAAGAAGGCGTTCGCCGCGGCCCTCGTCATGGCCAAGAAATTTGGCGCGGAGCTTCATTCCATCTCTGTCAAGGAGCGGCCCAGCCACTTTGCCGAGACAGTGGGTGAGGTGATGGAAGAACAAGAAGAGGCGGATATGTTCTTTGGCCGGGTTACGGGAGAGGCCATTTTGCGGGCCCAACAAGAGGGACTGGACCTGAGGTGTGCAGTCCTCGCCGGCCATGAGGTCGAGACCATTATTCGCTTTGCCCGGGACGGGCATTTTGATTTGTTGGTCATCGGTTTCATGGGCCACAGCCGGGTGTTCGACCGCATTTGGGGCGGATCTTCCCAGAACCTCACGAGGCTCTCCCCGTGCCCCGTGCTGGTGGTCAAATAAGAGGTCACTCCTTCAAATCACGGAGGGGGACATAGGGTTAACTCATGGACGAGGGTCAAAAGGAAGCGGTTCCGCGGGCACTCTCACCCGCCCATTCCATCGCTCTTGTGGCGCGGATGCTAACTCTGGAAGAGGATTGTCGGCAAATTGAGCGTTTTCTAGAAGGTTACGAGGGCATCTTCTACGCATATCCGGGAGTTTTCCCTTACGAGACTCGCGGGACCATTCGCACACTTCTAGCCGGGATTCTGCATAGAATCTCCCGCATTAGGTCAGACCTTGGCCTTCCGCAGCGGCAGATGGAGATTGATCAGATGCTCGCCGCACATCTTTCCCAGATGTGGGTCACTCTGCATGAGAGTAAGGCGTCCTCGCTGCACGGCTACGGCGTGGTGCCAGACGAACTCGAAGTCTATCTCGAAGCGCGCGTAGAAGAACTTCTCAGCCTTGTGGCGAGCCTGCGAAGTACAATCGAATCGCGGAAGAGGCCTCTGAGCGGCGGAGCGGGGGAGGACAAGACACGGTGAGCGTAAGGTTGTGCCAAGCGAGCCAAACATCTTACGCTTTCCCCGCATCAACTTCGGAGGGCGCTTGCATTATCGGCCGCGAAGCCGAAAGCCTTCGCTTGCATCAGGCTATTCGCAGACGGGACAGCCTTTTAATTTGTGGCCCGGCTGGAGTTGGTAAGACGACGCTTATCTCCAGGGTGCTGGCGGAGCTTCCGGAAAGTCTGGCCCGCTCCGTGATCTCAGTGGAGGGTCTCGATGGATTGCAGCCATTCCTCCGAGCACTCCTCCAGAAGCTCCACGCAGCCGGAGACTTAACCTTAAGCAAACAGTTGCGTGCCGAAGGGGTGGGCAGCGGAGGTTTCAAAAGGTGGCTCAAAAATCAGCCCACGAGCAGGCTGAAAGGCGCGGTTTACCGTTCTCTGCAGAGCGCCGCCTACTGGGTCTTTCTCGATCATGTTCCTCCCATTACGCTCGCCGTGGCGAAAGTAGTACGGGAGTTGGCTTGGATGCGTAATACGCCGGTTTTCCTGGTGGCTCGAGGCTGCGGCCCAGAGGAAATTGGACACGCAGCGAATATATATTGGAGTGAACGGCATCGGATGATTTTGGAACCCCTCCACACGCCGGCAGCGCGCGAACTGCTTGAGTTGTGCATTCAGCGCTTCGGCTTGGCCCGTCTTGATCTCGACAACTTCAGGGAGGCAGTTTTATCGATGAGTGGTCACAAGCCAGGGGCGCTCGTAACCATGTGCAAACTCGCCGCGGAGCCGAGGTATCACTATGACTCGCGCATCAAAACCAGGATGATCTACATAGATTACTTGATGAGCCTCAATGGCCGGAACAGGGAAGCCGGCCAGGCCTGAAAGGGAAGAGCAAGGGACAAGGGGACATATGCCTCTGGACGAACTTCATGCCCGACGGCTTGCGACCATTGGAAATCTGTTCGATGCTGCCTTGGACCGGATGGGGCAAGTCCTCCATTCCGCAGGAGAGGGCGTCGGCAGGGGCGAAGCCTCCCGGCTTACGGCGGAACATGCCCGCCTCATTCGGGACAGGATGGCGACGATTCGGGGACGTATGCACGAAGGATTACGCCACTTCGCCGTTCAACTCCAAAAACCTGAGCCCAAACAAATGCTGATCGCAGAGCTTTCCACGCTCTGGGTCGTCCTGGAAAATGCTCGCCCCGAACGCATGAAGGGGTACGGCGTGGAATTTGCCCCTGAGGACAGGGCTGAATGGGAAGACCTGATCACCGCTCTTATGAACGACGTCGAGCAGGTTCGCGGAATCGTTCTCAAAGGGAAGGTGAAGGTTTGACCTCGAGTGATAGCCAGCCGGCGGATGACTGGGAGAGGCCGGTTGAAAGGTCTTGCGGGAAATCACCGCAGGTGGATTGAGCAACTGCGGAGCAGTCGGGATAATTTAGTCCGCCGAACGCCTCCCTCGCCAGAGGAGCACGGCGCTTCCCATGAAGATCGTCATTGTTTCAGACATTCACGGCAACATCGATTCCCTTTCGGCAATTCCGGAAGCTTACGACGAGCTTTGGGTGTTAGGCGACCTGGTGAATTACGGACCCGATCCAGCGGCGGTGATAGATTTCGTGAAGTCTAAAGCGACCGTGATCGTTAGCGGAAATCATGATTACTCGATCGGGTTCAGCCAGGATCCGCGTTGTTCGCCACGTTTTCGCGAGATGGCTGAGGCGACCCGACGATATACAGGCTCGGTCCTGAGCTTGGGAGAAAAGCATTTCCTTCGACACCTACCCTTGTACTTGGAAACCAGGCGGGGGGACACCAGGTTTTACATTTGCCACGCTGTTCCTTCCGATCCGCTGTTCGGATATTGCCAAGCCGAGTCCCCGCAATGGGTCGCAGAAGCAGAAAAGGTCGACGCGAACGCGATTCTCGTTGGCCACACTCACGTTCCGTGTTTACGGGCTCTCGGTCCGCGCGTGGTAATGAATCCGGGGAGCCTTGGGCAACCCAAGACGGGAAGCCCCGCAGCTCGATACGCGGTATGGCAGGATGGAAAGTTCGAGCTGAAATCATATCCCTATCCGATTGAGACGGTCGCAACAAAAATTCAGGCGCTTCCCATTGATGCCAAAGTTCAAAGTGAACTCATCGGTGTTTTGCGGACTGGAGAGGTTCCGCCCGTTGGGAAATAGCCTGACCAATCGGAACAGACGAGCGTCGGGAGTGAACCCAAACTGAAGGGTAGCAAGATGTTTCAAGATGGCATGACCGGTTCCGCCGCCACGGGCGATGCTGACGGGGCGGCCAGACTTCTACAGTTGGCGAGCTTGGGGGAAGAGTTAGGCGCTCGGAATATCGCTGAGGACGGCCGTGGCTTGGCGTCGCGTATCGCGGAAGGCCGCTTTTACGTCGCCTGCATCGGTCAGTTCAAGCGCGGCAAGTCAACGCTGATCAATGCGCTTGTCGGCGACCGCATTCTCCCCGTGGGCTTCGTTCCGGTGACGGCTGTTCCCACCGTGATCCGTTACGGAGCGCACCAGAAGGCACGCATCCGGTTCCGGGACGGCGCGTGGCAGCCGATTGCCGCTTCCGATCTCGATCAATACGTTTCCGAAGAACGCAACCCCGAAAACAGCAAAGGCGTGCAAGGCGCAGAGCTATTTGTGCCCAGCGCCCTGCTTTCATCGGGCATGTGCCTGGTGGACACGCCCGGCTTAGGCTCGGTGTTCACCGGCAACACTCAAGCCACTCAGGATTTCATCCCGCACATTGACGCCGCCCTGCTGGTGGTGGGTGCCGATCCGCCGCTGGCAGGAGAGGAACTGGCGCTGGTCGAGGCCGTCGGGCGGCAGGTTCATAATCTCATCCTGGTCCTCAATAAGGCCGATCGCGCCACCGAGCCGGAACGGGTTGCGGCTGTTCGTTTCACCCGCCAGGTGCTGGAAAAGCGGTTGCGCCGATCGGTAGGACCGATTTTTGAAGTCAGCGCCGCCAACCGACTTGAGAACCAAGGGCCGGAGCGGGATTGGGTAAAGCTTGTCGAAGCGCTCGAGCACCTTGTTAGAGAATCCGGCCGTCAGCTTGTCCAAGCGGCCTGCGATCGGGGGGTTCAGCGCCTGCGCGAACAACTGCTGGCGATCATCGCCGAAGAGCGCGAAGCGCTCGAGCGGCCTCTCGAGGAATCGGAGCGGAGAATCGCGATAATGAGGGAGACCATCGCGGAAGCGGAACGCTCGATGCGCGAGGTCGAGTTCCTCTGGATGGCCGAGCAGCGGCATCTCTCGAACCTGTTGGTCACCCGGCACAAGGAGTTTCTCAGCTCGGTTTTGCCTCAGGCCAGCGAGGAATTTGAGTGCATGTTGCGATCCACGCCTCGCGGGACGGGTCCAGCGTATCGTCGCGCCGTCATGCGCGAGGCCCAGGAAATTGCGCAAAACTACGTCATGCCTTGGTTGCGAACCGAGCAGGAGGCGGGCGAAAATGAGTATCGGCAGGTGGCCAGCCGTTTTGTGCAGATGGCCAACGACTTTCTGAAGAAACTTGCCGGAGCGGGCATTCGCGAACTGGCGCGAATGCCGCATGCGCTCGATCCCGAAACAGGCTTCCGGGCTCGATCCGAATTCTTGTTTCGCGACATGGTCGACGTGGCCCAGCCGGCATCGCCCTTGCGATGGCTGGCTGACTTGGTCCTGGGGCTCGTGGGAGCTCGGGGTGTGATTGACGACGATGGGCGGGAGTTCCTGGGCCGGCTCCTCGAGGTCAATTGCTCGCGGGTACAGAACGACGTGCTTAACCGCGTGCAGGAAAGCCGCGCGCGCCTGGAGGTGGAGATTCGCAAGCTTCTCCACGAAATCAGTCGCATCGCCATTGAGTCCTTGACCCATGCGCGGGAGGCAAGAGCCAAGGGCGCTGCGGCCGTCGAGTCGGCCGTGGCGCGACTCGATCGCCTGCAAAATGAGATCGCCGATTTGGCGGTGGAGCAGAATGGCCTTGAGTGAAACCGGGTGCAAGAATCTGTGCTCCGTTCGTTCTCTCATCGGAAGAAGGCAGTCGGCCGGGTCAGTAGGTTTTTCGCCCTTCCGGGCTGGCAAGGACGGGCGTGCCTTCGCCGGTGCAGGAAATCGTCCGAATTCGAGAGGTGGACCATCATGAAACGGCAATGTGCAGTGCGACTTGTCGTAGCAATTGTTGTGGCAGGGTGGATGGCGGCAGGAGAGGCTCGGGCGCAGACTACGGTGACCTCAACCGACAAGGACCAGAAGGAGTTGGCCGTCACCGTATATAACTCCAATATCGCCCTGGTGCGGGACGTCCGCCGCGTGCGCCTGCCCGAGGGCGCCGTCGATTTGCGCTATATGGATATTGCCGCGCAGGTGAACCCGGCAACCGTCCACATTGTTTCCCTGACCGCGCCCAAGGAACTGAACATTCTGGAGCAGAACTACGAATACGATTTGTTGAGCCCCCAGAAGCTTCTGCAAAAATACGTGGGCAAGGAACTGACGCTGATCCGGGTTTTTGAGGAAAACAATTCCACCAAGGAAGTTTCCGTGAAGGCCGTTCTCCTGGCCGACAACGAGGGGCCGGTTTGGAAGGTTGGAAATGAGATCACCACCGGCATGCCAACGGACCACTACGTCTTTCCCGACCTGCCGGAGAACCTCTATAGCAAGCCGACACTCGTCTGGCTGCTGGACAATCGCCACACGGGTGAGCAGACGGTGGAAGCTTCCTATCTGACGAATCAGGTGAATTGGAATGCCGACTACGTGCTCACCGTGCACTCTGATCAGAAGTCTGCGGATTTGAACGGCTGGGTGACGGTGGTGAACCAGAGCGGTACGGCATTCCGCAATGCTCAACTTCAGTTGGTGGCCGGGGAATTAAATCGCGTCGCGCCAACAGGTGGCCTGATGGTGCGCGCCATGGCGATGAAGGCGGAGAGCGCGCCGGCACCACAGTTCGCACAGGAAGCGCTATCCGAGTATCACCTTTACACGCTTCAGCGGCCCACGAGCATTCAAGAAAACGAGACCAAGCAGATCAGTTTGTTGGCCGCAGCCGGCGCGGCGGTGGAGAAGGTCTTAGAGGTTGATGGCCAGCAGTATTATTATCAAAACCCCCAAAGCCCCGGTCAGCCGACGAAGGAGCCCGTCAAGGTCTTCATTAAATTCAAGAACGCAGAAGAAAACTCGCTAGGGGTTCCGCTGCCGGCGGGGACGGTACGGGTTTATCAGGGCGATTCCAAAGGCCGCGTGCAATTCATCGGTGAAGATCGGATCGATCACACGCCCAAGGACGAAACGGTGAGGCTCCACATCGGCAACGCCTTCGATGTGGTCGCGGAGCGTAAGCAGACAGACTTCCAGCGCCTGGGCCCGCATGTCGTGGAGGTGGAGTACGAAATCTCGCTGCGCAACCACAAGCCTGATCCGATTACGGTTTATGTGAATGAACCGATCGGGGGCGAATGGACGATCCTCAATTCGACGTTCAAATATGAAAAGACCGCCGCCTTCGCCGCGCGCTTCACCGTGCCCGTGACGGCCAACAGCGAAGCGGTGCTGAAGTACCGCGCACGAATTCATTGGTAGATAAACGTGGCCACGGTGCAACCTCACAGAGCCGCTCAGAGGATCTCGAAGGTTTGCACCTTCCATGGCTTGGATTCGAAATTCAATTTGCCAGCGTGGCAGGCCACGCTCGCAATCTTCTTTCCCAGGAGGTCGGTTTCGCGCGCGCTCGCCGTGGGCGCATCAACTTCGATCGTGCCGGATCCTTGCTTGCCTTCGCTCTCGACGGTGCGGATTTCAAATCCCGCTCCCGCCTTTTTGCGGAACGTCAACACCTGGAGGTTTTTCGGTTCTACGCGAACAAAGCTCTTGCGCGCAGGCAAGTTGCCTCCTCCCTGTTTGCTGACCAA
>Ga0187852_1002125_pt1 | contig 16861 bp, 12 predicted proteins | sample June2016WEW_6_40_FD_134511 | JGI IMG/M metagenome (GOLD analysis project Ga0187852, IMG submission 134511) | Peatland microbial communities from SPRUCE experiment site at the Marcell Experimental Forest, Minnesota, USA - June2016WEW_6_40 | ecosystem: Environmental > Terrestrial > Soil > Wetlands...
GGGCGTTCAGATCACGGCAGTGTGCGATCCCGTGAAGGACGGCACGAACTACATCGACTGGGACAAGACCGGCATCCGCGACAGCGTGCGGAAGGTGCTGGAGAATCCCGATTGGGGAGCTGGGGTCGAGGGCATCCGCGCCGGCCGGGATATGGCCAAGGAAATCATCGAGACTTATTACGCGAAGAAGCGGGCAGCGGAGAACTTCAAAGGCGTGGCTTCCTACGCGGATTTCCGCGAATTGCTGGAACAAGAAAAGGACCTTGACTCGGTCAAGATCATGACCCCCGATCACCTGCACGCGACCATTTCGATCGCTGCCATGAAGAAAGGGAAGCACGTGGCGATGCACAAGCCTCTCGCCAACCGGGTGGCGGAAGTCAGGATGGTGGTGGAGACGGCGCGCAAGACGGGGGTCGCTACGCACCTGCTGGCTTGGCACAGGCCGATTAATCCGGTCCGCGACATGATCCAGGACGGCGCCATCGGCACGCTCCGGGAAGTGCACAACTGGACGGATCGCCCCTTCTGGCCGCAGTACGCGAGCCTTCCCATCGACACGCCGCCGGTCCCGGCAGGCTTCGACTGGGACCTCTGGCTAGGGCCAACGCTCGAACGGCCGTATCATCCCAACTACACCAACGCGGTGTTTCGCGGCTGGTACGATTTTGGCGCAGGCAGCATCGCCGACATGGGGAACTACAGTCTCTGGCCAATCTTCATGGCGCTCGATTTGCCGGTTCCCCACAGCATCGAAGCTCAAACCAGCCACAGTTGCGAAATCAACGACCAGGTGAGCACTATAAAGTCGAATGACTTCTCGTTTCCCTACGCGAACCGTGTCTGCTTCAAGTTCGCGGCCCATGGCCTGCGGCCGGAAATCAAGTTGTATTGGTACGACGGTGGAATGCGGCCCTACACCCCCGACGAGTTATTGGAAGACGGCAAATCGATCCCTGCAACGGGGAGTCTGTTCGTGGGCGATAAAGGAGTAATCCTGAACGATGAAATCGTTCCAGCCAAGAAGATGCAGGCCTATCGCTCGAGCAAAGGACTTCCGACTCCGCCGGCGGATCGCGGCCGACGCGGCGGTTGGGGAGCAGACAACGAGTGGGTCGCGGCGTTCAAAGGCGGCCCGGCCTCGCAGGGTAACTTCCTCAACGCTGCGAACTGCTCAGAAGCCATTGCTCTGGCCGGGGCGGCGATTCGGTACAGCGGAAAGATTTTCAATGAAGAGCGTTGCGCACCTGCACTCCTTTGGGACAAGGAGAGCATGAAATTCACTAACATCGCCGACGCCAACCAGTATTTGAAGCGCGAATATCGCCAAGGCTGGGAACTGACGGGCGTGTCGTAGTTCGCCGTAGGGGCGACCCTTCTGGTCGCCCCCGGCGACAGCTAGCCCTCGCCCCCTTGGGGGAGAGGGTGGACCGCAGCCGGCGTTTTCATTAGCCGGGGCGGGCCGGGTGAGGGGTGTCGAATCAAAATGGAGGCTTACATGACTCGAATCACGCGAAGAGATTTTCTTAAGCGATCGACGACCGCCGCTGTTGTGGGCGGTTTCCTATGTGCCGGCGTTCGGGAAGCCCGCGCCAATCCACTGGGCTTGCCGATTGGGAGCCAGACTTATCCCCACCGGCAGAGGATCAAGGCCGGCGACTTTGCGGGGCTGTGCAAGGATATGGCGGCCCTGGGAGTGGGCAGCCTGGAGCTCTGCTCGCCGGGTTACGAGGAGTTTGCGAGCCTCGCGGACGCGAAGCAGACCAAGAAGGTCCTCGATGATCACGGGCTCCTCTGCCCCAGCTCCCACTTCACGCTCGAGGAATTGCGAACCAAGCAGCAGGAGGTGATTGCCTGGGCCAAGGATATCGGCATGACGCAGATGGGCACGGCGAGTCTGGACGGTCCGGTCGAACACGGCGTCACCACCATGGATGCCGTGAAGAAGGCGGCGGACGAGTATAACAAGATCGGCGAGACAGCGGCCGCGGCCGGCATTCAGCAGTTCCTGCACGACGAGAGATTCGAGATGTCCAAGGTCGACGGCCGCCTTACCTACGAAGTCCTGCTCGAGCTGCTCGATCCCAAGCTGGTGAAGATGCAATTCCAGATGTCCGCCATGAGAGTCGTCGGCGACCCCGTTATGTACTTCACAAAGTATCCCGGGCGCTTCATCTCGATGCATTTACAGGGCGTGGATTTGAAGGCGCCGGCCGGCGAAGGGGGCATGCGCGCTCCGGGCGTGGCAGTGGGAAAAGACAGCCTCAATTGGCGCAAGATCTTCGCCGCGGCCAAAACCGGCGGCGTGAAGAACTACTTCGTCGAACAGAGCTGGGACCTCACCGTGCAGGGTGTAACTTACTTGAAAACGCTGAACGTCTAGCGCCCGGCCAATTTGGTAGCGTCTCAGTTTGAATTCGTAGCGGCGAGTTTACCTCGCCAAATGGCGGCGTAAAGCCGCCTCTACTTCAAACTGAGACACTACCGTCAGTTTACGACCAGTTGAAGCGTGACACTGTGAGTCAGTGCTGTCGAGTTGTAAGTGGAACTGCCCGTGACGGTCAATGTGTAAGTGCCCGTCGGCGTTCCTGGATTGGTCATGTGCGCACTCGCCCCGCCGCCGCAACTGGCCCAATAGGCGACTGCGAGCGCAAGGACTCCCAACGCGACAAGAGATGGCCAACCACCCCCCAGCCCCCTCCTTAACCAAGGAGGGGGTTGCGGTGACCTGGGTTTCAAAGTCTGAGATGTTTCGGCGAGGGGCCGGGCCGCGGCTCCGAGCACGGCCAATAGTATAACAACCCCGAGCGCCATCCCGGGCCATCGCAGGCTTACTACTTGCGACGGTGCGGTCGTCGAGACACTCACCGTTACAGCCATCGCGGAATTCCCGGGCATAGCAGAAGAAGGGGAAACCATACAGTTTGCTTCCGCCGGCGCGCCGTTACATGTGAACGATACAGATTGGTTGAACCCGCCAGAGGCAGTCAAGCTAAGTGAGTATTGCGCCGTCTGCCCGGGCGAAACGGTGGCGGAAGCCGATCCACTTGAACTGACGTTTACGCTGAAGTCTCCCCCCGGCCCGGCGAGCAACCCGAAAGCGCCGACCCCATTCGTTGTTCCCACATACACCTTTCCGTTCGCGATGGTCGGCGTGATGAACTTGTTACCTGCTCCGAACTGGTCGCGGGTGCCCGCCTGGTTACTGTTGTAGAGCTCTTTGGAGAGATCGGATGCGTCATAAGCGTGGAGCACGGCTGGACTTGTGTTTTCCGTCGCCCAGACGATGGCATTGGTGGTGCCATTCGCCGAGATGCTGGGCGTCGCTCCCGGGTAGCCAAAAACGGTGCTGGTAGATGAAACGGGGGTCGTCTGAAGCCGGGCATTCGAGAACTGAAAGCCTATAAGGTTATAACCCACAGGACCGTAATAAAGCCGGCCGTTAAAATACGCGGGCATGCTGTAGATTCCTCCCGGCAATCCGGATCGAAGCTCCTGGTAAATATTGTCAGCCTGGGAATTGAACCTCCCCATGTTGCCGCGATCCACCAGGTAGAGGGTCTGATCCTTGCCCGCCCCTACCGCCAGATGGCGCGTGACGCCGTTAGCGTCGGTCATGTCGGGCAGCACCAGCACGCCTCCTGACCCTAGATCCTCGTCCGCATTGGATTCCGAGACCGTGTTGGACATCGTGAAATAGTCAGCCACGGCAAGACCCCCGTTGGCAGTGGAGAGCTTAACGAAGGCATTGCCGTAATCGCCTTGGGAAGGAAAACCGTTGTTGTTGAGCGTCGTGTCAAAGGTTCCGTTCGCCAGCAAAGGGTAGATGTACCCGGCCGAGTCCGCCGCGAGTCCCGCCCCGCTCATCCACACGGATCCTTCACTCCCGTTAGGCGTGAGGTCGAGCACGTTGACCTGATTCAAGGTGACTTCGTTGTAAGCGATGATCCAGGCCGTGTAAGGCGCGTCGTCACAGTGCGACGACCAGGACGTGTAAATCAGATGATTCAGCAGCAAGAGTCCCGGGCGTTCCTTGTATTGCGCCGGATCGAAGACGACGTTGGTGCCGTTGCTGTTATCGCCGGTGCCGGGGAAAGTGGCTTGCACTTCTTGGGGACCACCGAATTCTTCCGCGCCTGAAGTCATATCGAGGGCATGCAGTCGCTGATGATAGGCGGAAGAGGAATCCTTCGACATGGCGACGGCATAGATGGTTCCGTTCGGCCCGCTCGACCGGTCGATAACAGGGGTAGCGGTGATACCTATTTCCGGCGAAACTTGGCCGCAGCCGCGGTTATCCGAAGGAGTCTCGCCCGCGGGCAAGAGCGAAACTTTCCAAAGTTGCGTTCCGGTGTCAGCATCAAAAGCGTAAAGGCTCGCGTGTTCCGTGACCACGAAGAGCACATTGTGGACTTCTTGGCTGGCGATAGTTACCGCCGAGGCGTAGAGCGGCTGAGCGTCCACCTTGCCGTCTACATTCACTTGAAAAAGCTTGCCGAACTGCGTCGAGTTTACGTTGCTGGGTGTAAGAATCGTCTCGGCCCGCTCCTGGCCGGTACGGGCATTGTCGTTGTGGTAGGTCAGAACATCTTGAGCGAGCAAGGTCGAGCCGCAAAGGATGGCAAGTAGAAACAGTATGCAGGGCACTCGCCTGAGCGCCGCTAACCCATGACCGGCTCCGTCCGCACAGATACCCCGTCGCATGGAGTGGCTACCCGCGTCATTCCGAGAATTGGGTTTTCACTGTCGCCCCGAACAGTTACAAGTTTAGACTACTCCGCCGAATTTTGAAAACCCTCCTCAGGGGGAAAGAGAGATTGGGGCTATGGCTCGCCGAGCCTTCCGCGTTGCCACGCAGGGCCGACCGGAATAAAGTGGGTAGCGAAGGCCTGCTGTTCAGGTCTGCGGCTTTTGCCTGATGCCCTGCGGCTCGGCCGCTTTATGTTTCGAGAGGCTTCGCGTATGAAAACATGTTTATGGGCGCTGCGATGTATCTTTTCTTTGACATCCTGTGCATGTCTCTTCGTTAACGGCCAAACGGCGCCGGCGCCCAAGATCTTTCCGGAGCCACGCGAGATTGAAGCGCGGAATGGCCGGTTTACGCTCGAGCCTTCCGTGCCCGTGCTGGTGCCGCGCCAGGCCTCGCGGGGGGACAGGGAGTTGAGTCAATTCCTGGTGGCCGAGCTTGTCGATAAACACGGCTTGGCGCTCAAAACGCTTCCGGTGTCGAAACTGCCAGACGCCGGATCATTCATCTTAATGGGGACCATGGAGAATCCTCTCGTCCGTGAATATTTGGAAGGCCACGCCGCATCTGTCGTGCGCGCGCCTGAAGGGTATCTCCTGGTAGTGGATGCCCAGACAGTGGTCGTTGCCGGCGCCGACGAATCCGGCGCCTTCTATGGACTCCAGACGTTGCGCCAACTGATTCAGGATGACGCTGCACAGCCGTACGTGCGGGGAATCCAGGTGCGCGATTGGCCTGCCAAGCCCTTTCGTGGCCTCAAGCTGTACTTGCCCGGCCATGAGAACATCGCCTACTTCAAACGATTTGTGCGCGACTTCATGGCCCTTTATAAATACAACCGGGTGATTGTGGAAACGGACGGAGCCATGCGGCTGGATCGTCACCCGGAAGTGAACGCTGGCTGGTGGGAGCTGCACCGCGATCTGAATGCCACGCGCCGCGACCGCTCGCCGGGTCCAGGTGGCCAATTCCAGGACTCCGCCAATGCCGACACTGCGGATGGCGAAGTCCTGGAGAAATCCGAAGTCGCCGACTTGGTTGCCTATGCGCGGCTCTACCATGTTGAGGTCATCCCGGAGGCGCCCTCCCTCACCCACAGCTACTACCTGCTGGCCCGGCACCGGGAACTGGCAGAGATTCCCGACGCGGAATGGCCGGACACCTACTGCCCTTCGAACCCCGCGGTGTATAACTTACTGTTTGATGTCCTGGACGAATATATCGAAGTCATGAAACCCACGATGGTGCACATGGGGCATGATGAGTGGAGGATCCCGTGGGGAGCCTGCCCCCTCTGCCGTGGCAAAGACCCGCGCGAACTCTATGCGCAGGACATCAACAAGATCCACGACCACCTGGCCCGGCAGGGAATCAAGATGTCGATCTATGGCGATCATCTCATTGAGCCATTGCGCGGCGTGCGCCTCCAGAGGGCGTCGACTTCCGCGGGGCAGCCCTATGAGACCCCCGGCGCTTTGTCCCCAGAGCAGGTAAGAAGCCTGATTCCGAAGGATATCCTTGTCTACAATTGGTTCTGGGATGATAGCAACAAAGCGCAAGGGGAAGGCGAGGCAAACGAAATCGCCCTGGACACCTGGGGCTTCCGTCAAATCTTCAACAACATGGAGCCCAATATCAAGGATTACGGGCGGCGTGCGGCGCACCCCGGCATTATTGGGGGAGTGCCGTCTTCCTGGGCAGCGACCAATGAACTCAATTTCGGTAAGGACCTGATGTTTGATTTCCTCGGTTGCGAACAACTTCTGTGGTCCGGCCACGAACCTCCGCTCGAGGAGCTTTCCGGTATAATTCAAAGCTTGCTGCCCCGAGTGCGTCGAAATCTGAGTGCCGAACCGATCCCGAGCGATTACGACCCTGTGGTTCCAGTGAACATCGAATCGGCGTTGCGGGCCACCGAGGTTCCGGGGGTCGAACTGCGAGCTCTGAAGCGCGGTCAGGTTCGAACGTGCCGGTTGGTTTTTCAGTTAGGTCGCAGCGAGGGCAGGCCGGCCGTCGCGCTCGCCACCTCCGGCGCTGAGTCTGCCGCCATTCCCATCGGGGAAGACGTCAGCAGTGTTATCTTCCTGCACGCCAGTGCCAATCCGGCCCGCAACGTCAATGCGGACGACTACACCTGGAACTATGCCGACACCGCCGACCTCCTCGGTTGGTACGAGGTGACTTACGAAGACGGATATATCGACAACGTCCCACTGAGGTACGGCGTAAACATCCTGGAAGCAGGATGGGGAAAGGGCCACAACCCGAGCCACCTTGCGTACCAAGCTGAACTCGTCGAATGCGCCGACTCGGGCGAAGAACCTCTGAGTTTCTTCGCCTACGAGTGGATCAACCCACGCCGCGGCATTCGGGTGAAGGAAATCCGGCTGAACGTTTCGACGCGTTTCAGGAATGTCGACGGCCACACCGCACCAGAGAACCCTCTGCTCCTGGCCGCAGTAAGTGTCGTGAAGAAACGCACCCCGCCCCAGCCGAAACCGCTGAACGTTGCCGCCAAATGAGCGCGAAGGCAGGCCTCGATTACGTTTAAACGGAAGGGCGGGGCTTCAGCTTCGCCGTAAGGACGGCACGTGGCATAGCTAAGAATTGACCGGCCTGCCCTGCGCTCCTATAATTGTTAGAGTCAGTGGAGAATTCGCGAATGAAGACGCTGTTTTTGGCTCTTTTGTTAGTATGCTTGCCGCTAGGACGAGTCCTCGCGCAGCAGCCTCCCGCCGTGCCTGCCAGCCCCGCCGCTGACAATCCTCCGATTGCCGGTGACCAGAGCCGAATCCAGGTACGCGTTGAGTTAGTCCAAATGCTCGCCACGGTTACTGACAAGAAGAACCGGCTCGTCACCGACCTCACCAAAGACGATTTTAGAATTTTCGAAGACGGCAGACCCCAGGAGGTCCGCTTCTTCAGCCGTGAGACGGACCTCCCCCTACGCATAGGGATGTTAATCGATACAAGCAACAGCATTCGCGCCCAGCTGCATTTTGAGCAGGATGCCGCTGTCGATTTCCTGAACGAAGTGCTGCGGCCCGGCAAAGATTCGGCCTTCGTCGAAGCTTTTGATGTGGAGCCCCAGTTCGTTCAGGATTACACGGACGACATCGAAAAACTTTCGACGGCGATTCAGGGTCTGCGGGCAGGCGGGGTTACGAGCCTGTACGATGCAGTTTATCTCGCCTGCAAGGAGAAGCTCTTCATCTTTCCGCCCCCCGAGCCTTACCTGCGTCGGGTCATGATCGTCATCAGCGACGGGCAGGATAATCAAAGCGTGCATACCCGGGATGAAGCCATCGCCATGGCCCAGAAGGCGGAGGTCACCATCTTCACGATCAGCACCAACCGCAGCGGCGCGGAAGGAAAAGGCGACAAGGTCCTGCAGATGTTGGCGAAGGATACCGGGGGCCATTCTTTCTTCCCCTTTGAGGCGGGTGACCTGGCGTCAAACTTTCAGGAGATTGCCCGCGAACTCCGCAGCCAGTACAGCTTGGCGTATGTTTCGACGAATACAGCCCACGACGGAACCTTCCGCAAGATCACCATCCAGCCGATCGACAACTCCCTGCGTGTCCGCGCCAAGGACGGATACTTCGCACTGTCTCAGTAGGTTTCGGGTGCCGGGTGTTAGGTGCCAGGGGAAAAAGCTGGTCTCGGGTTTTAGATTTCAGGTTTCCGTTCTAGTCGCCGGGGTTCGGCCATCACGTCTTGCTTTCAGCTTGCTTATCAGCCCTGCCAGCATACGGCCTAATTCGGCCGTGCTCCTCAAAATCGGTTCCAATTGTGTCTCCGTACTGTAGGAGAGCTTTCTGGCAATGAGACAACGTGTTTCCAGTTCCATCAGAGAGCCATTGGCGCAAGAGACGTGGTGAACGTAATCTCCTAAATGCTACCTGCCATGTCCCTCTGCAATGTTGGCTGGAATTGAGACTGCGGCTCTCTGAATCTGCGTCGCAAGGCCGTAAAGTTCGTTCTTGGGCAGATGCGTCACAATCCCGCAGCTCTCCACCACAAGATCCATCGCCTTCTGCCAAACTTGAAGATCGCGATAACTCTTGATGGCCACGACCGTGCTCTCTGAACCTAGGAATGAACTGCGAAATTTGCCAAGCCACGAAACCCGATACCTGAAACCTGTTCTTCCCTGGCACCCGACACCTGGTACCTGGAACCTGCTTTTCCCTGACACCCGACACCCGGCACCTGAAACCTACTCCGTGGGTGCGTAGTAGCCGCGCCGCGCCTGTACTTTGTAGTCCGAGTCATGAACCGAGACGCGAATCTTACGGAAGGCTCCATCGTGCTTGGTGTTGGTGGGTGTATATCCGATCAGGTACTGAGTTCGCAATTCGTTGGCGATTTCCTGGAACGCCGCCGCGGTATCCTTGCTTTTGTTCACTTGGATGACGCGTCCGCCCGTATCGTCGGAAAGCTTTCTTAGAACCGAATCCCCGCTGAAGCCCATGGAGCGTATGCCGTAGAAAGGACGGTCAACGATATCGACGGAATAGTTGATCACATCCGATTTCTGCGCCGACTCGAGGGCGGTCTCCAGCTTGACCATGCTTCCTTGATCTTCACCATCGGTCAGGAGAATGAGCACCTTGCGCCCGACTTCATTCTTCAATAGCTCATTCGCTGCCAGGTAGACGGCGTCGTAAAGGTGGGTGGCGCCCCCGGCATCACTGGTGGGAAAGGGCCCGGGCATCGGGCCATGGCCGCCGCCATTAATCACGGTCTCATCGATGGCGTGGGCCAGCAACTTTTGATCGGCCGTGAAGTCTTGGAGAAGTTCCACGTCGACGTCGAAGTGCAGGACGAAGGCCAGGTCCTTGGGCCGCAGCACTTGGTGCAAAAAAGCGTCTGCCTGCTCTTGCTCAACTCCCAACACCCGTCCTTGGCTGGGGCTCGTGTCCACCATGATTCCCATGGTCAAAGGCGTGTCGGTCTCGCGTGAGAAATAGCGGATTTGTTGCGGCGCCCCGTCTTCCTGAACTTCGAAGTCCTCTTTCTTAAGGTCCGCGATCAGGTGCTTCTTCTTATCCGCCACCACAGCGTACACATTCACCACTTCTGTCGACACCTTCAAAGTAGCCTGAGGAGTCTGCTCGGCATTCTGCTGGCTCGAACCCGGCTGACTCGCCAGCACCCAGAAGAGCATTCCGAGAAGGATGCAGGTTCGCATTCCGCTTGAAGTCGAGTAATGAAGGAGAGGTTGATGCTCGCTAATCTTCGTTGTTCTTCCCATGTTTCTTAGATGCAGCTCTCATGTTTCGGGTCTTTGCCTATTATATGCCTGTTCAAACCGTCAGTCATTCAGGGTAATAACGCTGTGCCATTCTGAGTGATCACGGTCCTGCGGCCCATCCAAAGGAATGAAAGACGCATGCGACGTCACCCTCGCGGAACTTGTCCTCCGCGAAAGCGGGGGAGCCGGAGTCCATTGTTGGTCCGGAACAGAATGGACTCCCGCTTTCGCGGGAATGAAGTGATTATCAAGAGAACGAGGCGCGGATTCTGCCTCTGATCCCAAGTTCCCGGTGTATTCATCCGAGAAAGAGATTGCTCGCTCCGTGCGGTCTGACGTTTCTTGCTTTCTGGGCGCTGTCGGTTGAATGGCCACCGGACGGAAGAGGTCGATGAGGCTGGACTCAGGCATCGATCGGTCGAAAAACTTTCTGCCTATTTCTGTTTTTTCAAAGAATCGAATCCTGATTATGCATTTTTTTGCTACAAACTTCACTTTCCTCTTGACATTATTATCCTGTGTCACTATACATGAGAATGAATACGCGCTCCGCCAGCAATGCTGGCGTGAATTTCAAAAAGTTTGGAGGAGAATAAAATGGCAGCGAAAAAGAAAGCAAAAAAGAAGAGGTAAGTCCTTAACAAAATCCGAAAGGAACTCTCGGGGATGCAGCAATGCATCCCCGAAGTTTTTTTAGGGGCCTTTCCCTCACTCACCAGCATCGAAGGCAATCGCCTGTTGCGTCCGTGTAACCCATGAACAAGAGACAACGCTGTTATTCTGAGCGGCCGTGTGCCTGCGGCGCACCCACAGAGACGAAAGTCGCTGTCATCCTGAGCGAAGCGAAGGATCTGCAGTTCCGGTCCGAGGCGAACTACTGCAGATTCTTCGCGCAGTTTACCCTGAGCGAAGCGAACGGGCTCAGAATGACAGGCTTTCAAGAGAGCGAAGCGCGGAATCTATCTCTGTCCAGATATGCGCCAAGAAACAAACAATAGGGCGGGAATCCTCGCTTCGTTGTCTCGATTCCCCTCCTTGCTAAGGAGGGGCGAGGGGTGGTTGCCGCGCGGTGGGTCAACCACCCACCACCGCCGGCCCCTCCTCCCGCTGAGGAGGGGAGTCATTTTCAAAGCATCAGGAAATTGAGGGGCCGCTAACTATCGGCAGTCGACTGCGGACGTTACTCCGGTGCGTTCCCGCTCTCAACCGCGTTCCCTTCTGCGGCGGTCAGGGAGCGAGGGGTCTCGTCCACCGGTTCAATCACGGGCAGATCATCGCCTGTGGCGGCGCCAAGCTCTTTCAGTTTCCGGGCCGACGGCAGCACGCGCCCTTCGAGCGAGCCAACCGCCTTGTTGTATGAATCGACCTCTCGGGCGAGAGCTGTGCCAATCCCTTGGAAGTGAGTGAGGAAGGGTCGCAGCCGGTCGTAGAATTCCTTTCCCAGTTCGCTGATGACTCGAGCATTCTCTGCGATTTGTTCCTGCCTCCATCCATACGCCACGGCGCGAAGCAAGGCGATGAGCGTCGTAGGAGTGGCCAACACCACGCGCTTCTGCATTCCGTCCTCGATCAGCGTGCGGTCCTGCTCCAGCGCCGCGCTGAAGAATGACTCGCCGGGAAGAAACAGCACCACGAATTCCGGGTTAGGCTCCAATTGCTCCCAATAACTTCGCGCCCCCAACTGGTTCATATAGAGGCGCACGCTTTGGGCGTGTTTCTCGAGCGCCTCTTTCCGATCCTCCTCCTTGGTGGCGGCCGAGGCGTCGAGAAAAGCCTGAAGCGGGACCTTGGCATCGACAGCGATGCGACGGTTGCCGGGCAGCCTCACGATCATGTCAGGACGCAAACGGCCCGACTCCGCTGCGAAGGATTCTTGCTCCGTAAAATCGCAGTGCCGCGACATGCCGGCCAACTCGGCCACGTTCCGAAGGGTCATTTCACCCCAGCGGCCCCGAGTCTGGCTTCCGCCCCTTAATACGATGGCCAGCGTTGAAGTCTTTTCCTGCAACAGTTGATTTGTGACGGCCAGGCTGCGGAGTTGCTCCTCGAGCGTGCCGTAAGCGCTTTGACGCGCCTTCTCCATTTCCAGGATCTGCGCTTCATACCGGTTGAGGGATTCCTTCAGCGGCGCCACCAGCGCATCGATTGCCTGCTGGCGTGTATCCAGGTCTCCTTTTGCGCGGGCTTCGATGGTCTCGAAGGTGCTTTTCGCCAAAGCTATGAATGCCTGATTATTGCTCTTAAGCGCCTCCGCCGACAACGCCTGGAACGCATCCGAGAGATTCTTCTTGGCCTCGTCCACTATCTTCTTCTGCTCTTCCAGGTTCGCCTGCGCTTCCTGAAGCTTCGTCTCTGCGGCGACGCGCATTTCGCCCTCAGCCTTCATTCGCTCGCGCAAGGCCGCCAGATCTTCCATCCGTTGGTGCAATTGCTCGAGTTCGGTTTGGGCTTTGACTCTCTGCTCGCTCTCACCGTGCAACTGTTGCTGAAGATTGGAAGCTTCTCTCTCTTTCGAGTCGAATAGACCTTGGAGCGCGGTCAGTTGCGTCCGCACTTCGATGGCTGAGGTTTCCGCCGCCTTCACGCGACCTTCCGCCTCGATCTGCACTTCTTGAATGACTGCTCCGGAGCGGGCCGTGGCCCAAAGCCAAGCAATGACCCCTCCCAAAACCACGCCAGCGATGAGAAGGATGATTGAGATCATAGAGTCTCCTTAGCGGTTCGGAGACAGACGCCTACATCCCGACAAAAACCGTCAGGACGTATGCGCCACCCGAAAGCCACAGAGTCTGAAGAGCACAAAGCCGTCGCACCATTACCCGCCGAGATAGCTAATGCAGCTCACGATACTCAGGATCAACGCGACTGCGGCAAATACCCGAGAAGTCTCCTTGAAGAGTCCGATGCAAGCCGCCACAAACGCACCGAGAATTGCGATGAAGTCCACCAGCCCCAAGACGACGCCAAGATGTAACTCCGGTCGCGCTTCTCCCGCATACTGTGCACCGATGGACAACGCCAGCAGGAGACTGCCCAGGCTCAGGCCAATTGAAGCTGTACTCCACTTGTGACTCTCAAGAAAACGCATTCTAAACCGCCCTCCCCACCGCCGCACAGAGCCAATCAAGGACAATTCTGTCTGCTCGGACAAAGCCGGGTGGCACATACGTCCCGACGGTCTTTGTCGGGATGTATGCGCCATTCGTGCGGCTAAGGCCCCCGCCGCCTCATTGAACCCCGCTCATTGGCAACTGCGGAGCGTCATGCGAATAATAAAACCTCCAACTTGACTAAGGCCAATCGACCGGCCTCAGGCCGTAATAGCGCTTTAGGACGGACACGGGGAGATTATACGCCTGGTTGGGGCGCATACATCCCGACAAAGACCGTCGGGACGTATGCGCCACCCACCCCCAGAATACAGAGCCACACGATGCTAGAAGTTCTCTTCGTGTGCAGGGCAGATGGGACGGTAGTCGCAGAATTTGCACGCAAAACCGGGGGTTGGGGGGAATTGGTTCTGGCGGATCTGGTCGGCGACCAGCAAGACTCTCGTTTTAACTGCTTTGAGGTCTGACTCGGTCCGCGCGGTGTGGACAGTCTGGTTGTTCGACAGACAATAGAAGGTCAAGCGTCGGGGTTTCAGCTTCAATTCTTCCTGGGCGGCCAGAGCGTAAACGGAAAGCTGCAAGCTGCCGTCGGCATCCTTTTGCGAGCGCGGCTTTCCGGTTTTGTAGTCAATCAGTTCAACTACGGCCTCGTTCTCGCCCGCGTGCGGGGTCAGGGGACTGATCTGGTCGATGCGCCCTTCCAGCAGGACTTCGCCGAGGTCGAGGGAGAAAGAGGTTTCCATGCTCTGAGGAAGAATCTCATTGCGTCCCTGTTTCTCCACGAAGGCGCGCAATTGTTCGAGGCCGGTTTGCCGATAGGTCTGCTCCTGGTACTCGTCCTCGAACCCGGTGCTCCTCCAGAACGACTCGTAGAAGTCCTTCACTGCTTCAAAACTGGCTTCTCCCCGGGCTCGCAACTCGAAATAGCGCCTTACGGAACGATGCATGACGTGCCCAAAAGTGAGGGCGGCCTGCGGTCCGGTGGGGATCCTGAGGAAATGGCCAAACTTGAACTTGAGGGGGCAGACCTCATAATCCTCAATCGAGGAGGCACTCAGGCGCAGCTTCTCTCCCGGCTTGGTCTCCGGCTCGCGGCCGGCCCATTCCGCGATCGGAGGGTGCACGGCTGGAAGTCCAGACAGATCGCCGAAGAGTTCCCTTTGCGCTGACCGGTCGCCGTTCTGTGCCCTGCTGTCATCCGGAGAGGAACGAAGGATCTCCGTAGTTCCGTCGGAGCGTGACAGAGACGAACTGCGGGGATTCTTCGCTTCGCTCAGAATGACAGCTACCGGGCCGCAGGCGGTTACCATCAGACGTTCAATGTCCCGAGCGGCCACCACTGGGTCCCGGAGCAGGTCGTCTATGAAGGTTGACGGCTTCTTGCCGGGCGCCACGACGCTCGAAACATAAAGACGGTCCTGGGCGCGCGTCAGGGCGACAAAGAAAAGACGGCGCTCCTCCTGAGTGTGGATATTCTTCGGCGGCAAAGGTCCCTTGCGGAGATCGTCAGGAAATTCGATAACAGACTTGCGCTCGATGCACGGAAAGCGACGCGAGGCGACGCTGAGCACAAAGACCACGGGGAACTCGAGGCCCTTGGCGGCGTGGACGGTCATCATCTGGACAGCGCGGGCGCGGTCTTCAAGGAGAGGCGCCTCGATCTTTCCTCCTGCCTCGAGGTAATGCTGGAAATAAAAGAGGAATTCGCGCAGGTTCTTGGCAGGCGCCTTTCCCTGGTGTTCATCTTCCCACTCAGGACCGGCCAGAGCTGGGAATTTCGAGATCTTCTCTTCCCACTCGCGGAGGAACTCGGTGAACGCATTCACGTATCGGAGATCCCGTTCGCCAAGAAACGAAAGTAACTGAAGGCGCTCGCAAAGTAGATTGAAAAGCGACGTCACGGTCGCGTTTTGGGATGCCCAGTGCAGGTCGTCAAGAAGCTGCTTCAAAGACCCCCAATTGGTAGCTTCGAGGCGTTCCATAGTGGCGGTTCGCGAACCGCCTCCGCTGAATGAGTTGAGGACGTCATAGAGCGAGCAGCGCCGCCTGTCCGCCTCGACACGAACTTCCATGGCGAGTTCTTCCGGAAAGTTCCAGCGCGGGGCTAGCAGCACGCGTGTCAAGCTGATGTTGTCGTGGGGAGAATGGATGAGGTTGAGATAGGCGAGGAGGTCGCGAATAATCACAGTGGAAAGAACCGAGAGGCCGCGAATGGCGAAGGGTATCCCCCGGCGCTGAAATTCCTCGACCAGCCTGTCGCGGTAGTTATGCGCGCGGTAGAGGACGGCGACGTCTCCATAGGAAACACCTTTGGAGACAAGCCGTTGTATCTCTTCGGCAACCCAATTCGCCTCGCTGACATAGTCCGGGCTGGTTGGCACATAAACCGGGCACCCTTCGTCACGGTCGGGTTTCAACTCAGGCTTGCCGGGATGCCGGTCTCCATTCTTCTTAATCACCAGATCCGCGACGCGCAGCACGCGCTCAGTGGAGCGGTAATTGCGATTCAGAAAGATCGTTTCGTGACCCGGGAATACTTGCCCAAACATGTCGAAGGCGCCATGTGAGGCGCCACGAAAACGGTAGATGGCCTGGTCGTCGTCACCGACGGCGGTGATGTTGAAAGGCGGAGCCACCAACCTCCTGAGCAGCTCTACTTGGGCGTAGTTTGTGTCTTGAAACTCATCGACCAGGACAAACCGGAACTGATTGCGATAACGCCGGCAGACTTCGGGCTCGCGGTCGAAGAGGCGCACCGCCTCCGGAATCAAGCTGCCGAGGCTGGAGCTGCCCGCCTGTTCGATCAGACGGCGGCTGTTGCGGAAGACCCGAGACAACTCCTTTTTCTTCTGAATCTCCTCTTCTTCCAGGGCTCGTTCTGCGGCATCGAGCTTTCCTGCTTTCTCGAGGAAAGCTCGTTCAGCCGCTTGGACATGTCTCTCGAAGTCCTCGGGCTCAATCAGGTCGTCCTGGCAGCGAGAAAAGAAATCATTCAGCGCGTGCAGGAATGCCCCAGGCTCAGCCAACTTCTGAAAGAACCCGAGCCCGAGACGTTCCAGACGCTGGCGGAGGAAGACCCATACGTCCTCTTTATCCAACAACATGCGCTCGCCGGGCGCGGTGCCCACCGCGACGCTCATCGACGTACCGCCGACCTTTAGAGCCTGCCCTGAGACGAGTGAAGGGTCGGCACCGGCTGGCGCCGGGCTAGAGCCTGGCGCGAAATACCTGCTTTGGCTGCGGACCACTTCGTAGGCAAAGGCATGAAAAGTGGAGATGTGCGGGAAGGCGGCGAGGTCTGGTAAGGCTTGGCGGACGCGAGACTGCATTTCTCCTGCAGCCTTCTCTGTAAAGGTCAACGCTAGAACGTTTTGCGGCTCGAGGCCGGGGGATTTGTCGAGCAGATGAACAATTCGCTGCGTTATAACCCGGGTCTTGCCGCTTCCCGGGCCCGCAATGATCAGCAGCGGCCCGTCGCCGTATTCAACCGCCCGAAGCTGTTCAGGGTTGAGCAACATGCAAGAATTCAGGATACAGCACTCAGGACTCAGGATTCAGGGAGAATCCAAATCCGTTCTGAATCCTATCCTTTCCTTGGAAACCAGGCAACCACATTTCGGTTAGCGCCCTAGTATGACTATGTTAAGTATACGTTGCAATTCTCCTTCGCATGACTTAGCATGGGGGCATGAAGCCCATAGCCTGGAACGCCAAGCTTTGGAAAGAAAGCGTGACGCAATTCCTGGA
>Ga0187852_1002129_pt1 | contig 16837 bp, 14 predicted proteins | sample June2016WEW_6_40_FD_134511 | JGI IMG/M metagenome (GOLD analysis project Ga0187852, IMG submission 134511) | Peatland microbial communities from SPRUCE experiment site at the Marcell Experimental Forest, Minnesota, USA - June2016WEW_6_40 | ecosystem: Environmental > Terrestrial > Soil > Wetlands...
AGTCGCGGCTGGACAGCGTTCAGCGGGCGATGCCGGCGCTGGCGGAGGCGGCCAAGCTGGGCGCGAAAGCGGCAAAATCCGGGTTCGACTGGGCTCATTGGCGCGATCTGCTGCCCAAGCTGGCAGAGGAGACTGCGGAACTGGAGGCTGAAGTTGCCTCCGCGGGCCCAGCGCGCAAGCCAGCCGTGGAGGCGGAGTTGGGCGACATGCTCTTTACCGTGGTCAACCTGGGCCGGCACCTGGGCGTGGATGCGGAGATGGCGTTGCGCGGCAGCAACCGGCGCTTTCGTGAGCGGTTTCGGGAGATGGAAGCGGCCTCGGAGCGTCCGCTGGAAGAGCTTTCCGCAGATGAACTGGAGGCGCTTTGGGCGCAGGCCAAGCGGAAGCTGGCCGGGACTGAGGCAAGGGAAGCGCAGCCGGCCCGGAGTGCAGCCCCTGATACTGCTCCTGGGGCGCGGCCATGATCGTGATTCGCGCCTGCTCGGGCTTTGACGAACTGGAGGCTTGCGTCCAACTCCAGATCGAGACCTGGGGCATGGACTTTAGCGAGGTCTTTCCGCGAAAGGCCTTTTTGCTGGCGCAGAAGATCGGCGGACAGGTGATCGGCGCTTACGATACGGAGATTTCCGGTGGCCAGCCCGAGGGCGGGCCGGAGTCGCTGGTTGGCTTCGTCCTGTCTTGGCCGGGAGTAAAGACAGAAAAGGGTGAGCCGCGGCCCTATCTGCACTCCCACATGCTGGCCGTCAAGGAGGAGTGGCGCAACCGCGGCCTGGGCGTGCAACTCAAGCTGGAACAGCGCCGGGAGGCGCTTTCGCGAGACATACGGTACATGGAGTGGACCTTCGATCCGCTGGAAATCAAGAACGCTTTTCTAAATATCCACAAGCTGGGAGCGATTGCCTGCCGGTACGAGGTTAATTTTTATGGTGTATCCTCATCTCGACTGCAAGGTGGGCTCCCGACGGACCGCCTCGTCGCCGTGTGGCGGCTCGATTCGCCCAGGGTTCAGGCCGCCCTTGAGGGCCGCCCGGCAGTTGCGCAGATCATTGAGGAACGTATCCTGGTCCCAGCCGCCATCTATCAGTGGAAGGCCTCCCAAGCCGGCCGGGAACGAGCCCTTGCCGTTCAATTGGAGAACCGCCGCAAGTTTCAACAGGCATTTTCCCAGGGGTTAGCCGTACTTGGCTACGCCCGGGATGCGGAAGGAAATGGAGTCTTCGAACTGGGTTCCCTAACCGAGGCGGAGCTGGAGTGATTTCCCAAGGAACGCAAAATTTATGAAAATCGATAGCATCATCCTGCGCGAACTGCACCTGCCGCTGGTGGGCCCCTTTGAAACCAGCTTTGGCGTGACCAGCAACCGAAGGATTCTTCTGGCGGAGGTCCAGTCGGAGGGATTGACCGGCTGGGGCGAGTGTACGGCGGGCGAGCGGCCGTTCTTTTCCGAGGAGTGGACCGACAGCGCCTGGGCTGCGATCGTGAATGAACTGGGGCCCATGCTGGTCGCAGAGGCGCCTGAACATGGCGGGGATTGCCCGCGGATCTTCCGCCAGGTGCGAGGCAACCGCATGGCCAAGGCGACGCTGGAAAACGCCATTTGGGATATCGAGGCGCAGCGCGAAGGGATTTCGCTTTCCCGGCTGATCGGCGGTGTCTGCGACGTGATTCCCTGCGGGGTGTCGCTGGGAATTCAGTCCTCCATCCCCGAACTGTTCTCGATCATTGAGAAGGAGCTGGGGGCGGGTTATCAGCGCATCAAGCTCAAGTGCAAGCCGGGCTGGGACGTGGAGGTCTTCGAGCGGGTGCGTAGCCGGTGGCCGGGCATCACGCTCAGTTGCGACGCCAACTCATCGTACCGCCTCAAGGACGCCGACCACCTGACCGCATTCGACGCCTTCGACCTGCTGATGATTGAGCAGCCTCTGTGGCACGATGATTTTTATTACCACTCGATGCTGCAAAAGCGCTTGCAGACGCCGATCTGCCTGGACGAATCGATTCGCAACCGGCGCGACGCGCTGGCGGCCATCGCGATGGAGTCATGCAAGATCATCAACATCAAACTGGGGCGCGTGGGCGGCTTTTCCGAGGCCATCGCTGTGCACAATGCGGCGCAGGAGCGGGGAATTCCCGTGTGGTGCGGCGGGATGCTGGAGTCCGGCGTGGGACGATCGCACAACATCGCGCTGTCGACTCTGGAAAACTTCACGCTGCCGGGCGATGTGTCCGCGTCGGCGCGCTATTGGCGCGAGGACCTCGTTGAGCCCGAAATCACCGTTTCGCCGGCGGGAGAGATTGCCATTCCGGACACGCCGGGCCGAGGCTATGAGGTGCGCACGGAACTGGTCGAACGGCTCACGGTGCGCAAGGAGACCATCCGCGCCTTCGAACTGGTGGCGTAACTTGCCGCTCGAGGGGCTGGCCTTCGTGGCCGGCGGTTGCATCGGAGAGGGCGCCGGCAGCTTGTTCTCCTTTCATTCCCCAGGAAACTCACAGCCATTTTCCCCGATGCGGTTTTATCCCTTGACATATTTGACCGGAACAATCCCGCATTTCCATTTTGAAATGATGAGCAATGCGATACAGACGCGGCAAACTTCCACATTATTTCCTGAGAGTGCTGAACCTGCTTTTCTCCAGCGGAAAATCGAAACGACGGGTATTCCGTCTGCGTTATCGCGAGGGGAGCGGCTGAGGTGGAGAATGGGAGCGGATGCTGGGGTAGACGTTTACCCGGAATTGCATCCAGTAAGCATATGCCTCCCCAACCACCGGGCGCGTTTCCTTCCAGCGTTTCCGATGCCGGCCTCGGCCCGGAATGCGCTAGTCCTGTTGCTCAGGAGGGCTCGTGCTCAAGCGCAGTTTGGATATTTCGTTGGCAGGGTTGCTGCTGGCCCTTACGCTGCCGTTTTTGGCCATCGCCGCAGTCATCATCAAATTGGATTCCGAAGGCCCGGTGATCTTTTGCCAGGTTAGGATGGGCCGTAACTTCAGGTGTTTTCAGTTATTGAAGCTTCGAACCATGAGAGTTGCCAGCGGCGGCCCCGCCTACACGCTGGGCACCGATCCGCGCATCACGCGATCGGGGCGCTGGTTACGCTGGCTCAAACTCGACGAGCTGCCGCAACTGTGGAACGTTCTGCGTGGCGACATGAGCATGGTGGGTCCGCGGCCCGTTGTCCCAGAGCTGGCCACGGAGTTCAGGCAGGCTTACGCGCAACTGCTCGAAGCGCGTCCCGGCCTTACCGACCCGGCAACGCTCAAATACTGCCGCGAGGCCGAGATGCTGGCCCTGGTTGTGGATCCGCTCGAGTATTTCAAAACAGTGGTAACGCCGGACAAGCTGCGCATCTCTGAGGCCTATCGGCAACGCGCCAACGCATGGAGCGACGTTGGAGTGATGGTGGGAACGGCATTGGCCTTGTTCCATTCGAGCGGGCGCCCACGGTTCAGCCAGCCGGTTTCGGCTGGCCGGGCAGAACTCCGGCTCTCATCTTTCCGGGGGCCGTACGAAGAAGAGAAGTGCAGCGGTGATTGAGAGCGCCTGGATCGGGGGGCCGCGGGACGGCTGTCTGCATCGTAGGCGGTGTTGAGCATCAGTTCCGCGCCATTCCGTTTGAGCCACACCCAACCGGAGTTATCCGGAGTGCTGGGTGCGGAAGAGCTGTATATTTCAAAGCCCAATAGGTCGCGATAGAAGCGAAGCGAGGTGGGCATGTCGTAGACCTGAATCGGCGGGCAAAGTCCTTGCATGCCGATGGGTATGGAAATCCTCCTATGGAGTTGATTTTCAGGCCTTCAGCAGCGAACAACCTTCGCTGAATCGATGCCCTTGGTGGCGTTTCTTGTGTCGATGACCAGCTGCGACTGCTCGACGATGGCGCGATAGTCGTAATGGGAGTGGTCGGTGACGATGACCACGGCGTCGTACTGGCCGAGGTTGTCGAGAGGGGTGTTGGTCATGTTCAGGTCATAGTGGCGGCCGCGGCCCACGGTGGGGAAGTAGGGGTCGTTGTAGGCAACAAGGGCGCCTTTCTCGCGCAGCAGTTCAATGATGGTCAGAGAGGGAGATTCGCGCAGGTCGTCGATGTCGCGCTTGTAGGCCAGGCCGAGAACCAGGACTTTCGATCCGTTGAGAGATTTGCGCTGCGCGTTGAGTCCGGCGGCAATCTGCTCCAGCACAAAATAGGGCATGGCGATATTGACCTCGCCGGCCAGCTCGATGAAGCGGGTACGGAAGTCGAACTGCTTGGCCTTCCAGGAAAGATAGAAGGGATCGATGGGGATGCAGTGGCCGCCCAGCCCAGGGCCGGGATAGAAGGCCTGGAAGCCGAAGGGCTTGGTGCGGGCCGCGTCGATGACCTCGTGGATGTCGATGCCCATCCTCATGCAGAGCTGCTTGAGTTCGTTGACCAGGGCGATGTTGACGCAGCGGTAGATGTTCTCCAGCAGCTTGGTCATCTCCGCGGCCGATGGGCTGCTGACAAGCACCACATGGCGGAAGATTGCTCCGTAGAGGGCCGAGGCCAGTTCCGCGGCTACCGGGCCGCAAGCGCCGACGACCTTGGGAACATCGTGGCGGGCCACGGCGTCGTTGCCGGGGTCCTCGCGCTCGGGCGAGAAAGCGACGTGAATGCCGGGCTCATCGAGGGCGCGCGCAACCTTCAGGCCGTTCGGATTGCCGGCCTCCAGCATCGGGGCTACGATCTCTTCCGTTGTGCCGGGATACGTGGTGCTTTCCAGCACGATGAGCTGGTCCTCATGGGTGTGAGGCGCGATGGACTCGACCGTCCTGGTTACGTAGCTCAGGTCGGGTTCGTGGTGCTCGTTGAGCGGGGTGGGCACGCAGATGATGACCGCGTCCATTTCGGCGATCCGGGAGTAGTCCGAGGTGGCACAAAAGCCTGCCTGTTGCGCGGCCTGAATGGCGGGAGGCAGAATGCGCACGATGTAGGATCCTCCGGCATTGATGATATTCACCTTGTCCGTGGCTATATCAAAGCCCGTCACACGGAAGCGCTTACCGCTGAAGAGCAGAGCCAGCGGCAGGCCCACGTAGCCCATGCCGATGATCCCGATGCGGGCCTCGCGGGTCTCGATTTTGTGTTTGAGTTCAGTAAGGCGGGTCGTGGTTGCGGTTGTCATGTTATCGATTGTAAGACTGTGCGGCGCTGTCGGATGGTCTGGGGCTGGATCGAGCCGTTCCAGCCTGGTTACGAAAGGATTTATGTGGCGTTCATGGCGTAAGCGCCAAGTGGGAAGAGGAGAGACGATGGTTCCGCTTGAGAGGCCGGGGAATTGGGGAATGGCCTAATATGGTTGTAGGTGCGGCTCCTGTCGTCGCACAATCCGGCTTCAAAGAGGACTTCCCTGGCAAACTATCTTGTAACCGGAGTTGCGGGCTTTATCGGCCGGTCTATCGCCGCGGCGCTGCTCGAGCGCGGCGAGACCGTGCGCGGCATCGATAACTTCCTCACCGGCAAGCGCGCCAATCTGGCTGGGCTGGAAGCGATGGAGTTCATAGAGGGCGACCTGAGCGATCCGGCCGCCTGCGCGAGGGCCTGTACCGGGGTGGAAATTGTGTTTCACGAGGCGGCGCTGGCCTCGGTTCCGCGCTCCGTAGCCGATCCGGTGAGCACCAACGTACACTGCGTGGACGCGACGCTCAACCTGCTGGTGGCGGCTCGCGCCGCCGGAGTGCGGCGCGTGGTCTACGCTGGCTCTTCCTCCGTATACGGCGATGCGCCCACCCTGCCCAAGCATGAGGGAATGCTGCCCAACCCCATCTCTCCGTATGCCGTGGCCAAGCTGGCGGGCGAGCAATACATGCGCGCCTTTGCCCGCGTCTACGGGCTGGAGACGGTGGTGCTGCGATATTTCAATGTTTTTGGCCCCTACCAGGACCCCACCTCACACTACTCCGGGGTGCTGGCCATCTTCTGCCGCAAAATGCTGGCCGGAGAGCAGCCGACAATCTATGGCGACGGCGAGCAGAGCCGCGACTTCACTTATATCGATAACGTGGTTCACGCCAACCTGCTGGCCGCCGCGGCCCCGGCGGAGAAGGTGTCGGGGCAGATGATGAACACGGCCACGGGCGCGCGCATCACGCTGAACGAGACCTTTGAGATTCTGCGTGAGTTGACGGGCTTCAGCGGCAAGCCGGCCTACGCGGAAGGACGCGCCGGGGACATACGCCGCTCGCTGGCCGACATCCGGCTGGCCGGGGAACTGCTGGGGTACGCGCCCATCGTCGCTTTCCGCGAGGGGCTGCGCCGCACCGTTGAGTGGTACCGGAGCGGCGGAGCAGTTGGATAGGGCTTGTTCGCGGGTTGCTGGTCAGGCGAAATAGCCGGTTTTTCCTGCATTTGGTTTTCCTCCGTGACAGAGTCTATTGACGAATTGCTTCCGATGAAGCACACTTTCGGAGATTAACTTTGCAGCATTTTGTCGTTTTGAATCCCCGATCTGCCTCCGCCTGATGAATGTTGGGAGGGGGTTCCCTGTCCGTGACGGAAGCAAACAAACCGTATGATTCGTCTGATGAGCCCGATGCGCGGCCCAGGATAGATGTTCGCCGGGATAACCATTCGACCTCCCTGCGCGAACTATGGGAGATTCTGGTTCGCCGCTGGAGGATGGTTGCGTCCGTGGTGGGGGGATTGCTGCTGCTCTGCCTCCTGTATTGTCTTTTTGCTCCCAACCAGTACGAAGCCAGCGCACGGGTGGCGTTGCGCACGTCGCCTGCTTCAGCGCTCAGCCTGGAGGCGCAGGAGCCTGCCGTAGCGGCCTCGATTCTTTCTGCGCCGGTCGAACTGGAGACGCTGGCCAACGTCTTTCGCAGCAACCAACTGGCGTGGAGAGTGATTACGGAACTGAAGCTCTACCAGCAGCCGGGGTTTCGCGGTAACTTTGCAGGCCGCTTTCCGGATTTTCGTCCGGAGGCGCCATCTGTCGACGCCCAGGCTTGGCTTCTGGAGAGGTTTCAGAAGCGTCTGCGAGTGCAGTCGCTACCGCGCACTTTGCTGATTCAGATACAGTTTCGCTCTCGGGACGCGGCTTTGTCGGCCACCGTGGTGAACGGCCTGATTCGCGCCTATCAAGAGCAGGAGAACGAACTCCGCATGCAGGCCACGGCGCAGTCCTCCGATTGGCTTACCAGCCAACTCAAAGACCTCAAGGCTCGCGTAGAGCAGGATCAGCAGCGGCTGGCAGCCTACCAGCGGGAGCACGGCCTGCTGACCACGCCCGAGACCTTAGCCAACGGCCAACCCAGCGAGAACCAGCACATCTCGGCCTTGCTGGAGATCGACGAACTGGGCCGGCAATTAGTGGCCGCCACCACCGACCGCATCCTGCGCGAGGCCGAATACCGCGCCGCCTCGCAGGGCGACCCGGAACTGGTAATCGCTTCCGATCCGCGCCTACAGGCCGAAAGCAGCAACTTTGCTACCGCCCTGCTCCAGCAGATTCACGCCCGCCGCAGCGAGCTGGAACTGGAACAGGCCCAACTCAGCACCGAACACGGTCCGAACTTTCCCCGGGTGGTGGAGATTCGCCGCGATTTACAGGATCTGGACCGGCAGAAGCAGGCCGAAGACGCCAAACTGGTGGAACGGTTCCGCAGCGCATGGCAGACGGCGGTCGATCGCGAACAGCTGGTTCGCAAGGACTTGGACGAACGCACCGTCGAAGGGATGAAGCTGAACCAGGCCGCCACCGAGTACGCGGTGATGCGCCAGGAGGCCAACTCCAGCCACGAGCTGTACATGCGGGTGTTGGAGAAGGTCGAGGAGGCCGGGTTTTCTGCGGGCGTTCACAGTTCCACTATCACTGTGGTGGACCCTGCTCTGCAGCCGGTCAAGCCGGTAGCGCCGGACCTGCCGCTCTATCTTGCCATCACGTTGTTCGCCAGCCTCTGGCTGGCGGTGGGAGGCGCACTCTTGCTTGAATTCTTCCATCCTCCGGTTGACCGAACCTTCATGCTGTTGCTGGCCGTGTTTCTGGCCTGCGCCGCGACCCACGCCCAGGCGCCCACGCCCACCACTGCCGGGATGCCCGGCGGTGTAGTCCGTCTTCCCGACACGTCGCAGACGCAGAAACTGCCCAATCCCAAGGACGCCCCGGCCGTGTGGAACAACCCCGGAGGCGCTTCCGTTCCCGAGCCGCCCGCGCAGCCGGGCACGCAGTCCGCATCGCCCATGCCCGCTCCCATTGGTCCCGGCGACTTCCTGGACATCAGCGAGTACCACACCCCGGAGTTTCATTCGCTGGTGCGCGTCTCCCCGGCGGGCACGGTGATGCTGCCCTTGGTCAACGAAGTGCAAATCGGCGGACTGAGCGAGCAGGCCGCCGCGCGCGTCATTGAAGCCGTGCTGGTAGCCAAGGGGATGCTGCTCCATCCGCAGGTCTCGGTGCTGGTGACCTCCTATTCCGGCCAGGACGTGAGCGTGCTGGGCGAGGTGGCCCGCCCTGGGGTCTATCCCTACACCCTCCACCATCGATTGCTGGACCTGATCTCGGCCGCCTCCGGCCTGTCGCCCAATGCGGGACGGCTGGTGAATATCTTCCATCGCGACGACCCGGCCGAAACGCCGCATCCGGTGGTGTTGGATCCCAGCGGCACCGACACCAGCGCCGATCACAACCCCGAGCTGATCCCCGGCGATACCGTTCAGGTGAGCCGCGCCGGGCTGGTTTACGTAGTTGGCGATGTGGTGCGTCCGGGCGGATTTCCGGTCGATCCGGCGCAGGGGCTTACCGTGGTGCAGGCGCTCTCGCTGGCCTGGGGTCCGATGCAAAACGCGGCCACGCGCAAGGCCCTGCTGATCCGCGAACAAAAAGGCGGCCGGACCATCACCACCCTCAATCTGAAGCGCATGATCCATGGCCAGGAGCCCGACCAGCCGGTCCGCGACCGCGACATTCTCTATGTGCCGGATTCGACGGCCAAGAATCTCTGGAATAAATTCCTGGAGTCGGCGGCCCAGTCGGCAGCCGGCGTCCCGATCTATGCCGCACTGGTTTATTCGCAGAGGTTTTAGGCAATGAGGAAAATCGCCTGGGTTTTGTTGCTGCTGTTCGCCTTTGCGATTCCCTGGGAATACTCCCTGGATCTGGGCGAACCGCTGGGCAACATTGCCCGCATCGTGGGCCTGTTGCTGTTGCTGGCGGCGATTCCGGCCGTTCTGCAGGCCGGCCGCCTGCGCACTCCTGGGCCTCTGCAGTGGCTGGTCCTCGCCTTCTATCTATGGTTCTGCTGCTCATACTTCTGGACCATCGAGCCGCAGGCGACACTGGAGAGGATTCGTGGGTTCTTCCAGGAGATGATGATCGTGTGGCTGGTCTGGGAGTTTGCCGAAAGCCCCCGCGATCTGCGTTCGCTGCTGCGCGCAACCGTGGCCGGCTCGTGGGTGCTCGCCGCGCTCACCCTGGCCAACCTCGCATCCCCGGAGGCCATCGCCGCCGGCCAGATTCGCTTTGTGGCCGAGGGCCAGGACCCGAACGATGCGGCGCGCTATCTGGACCTGGGTTTTCCACTGGCAGCCCTGCTGTTGAACAGCGAGTCCCGCTGGCCTGCCCGCCTGCTGGCGCTGGGCTATCTGCCGTTGGGCCTGGTCGCCGTTTTGCTGACGGCCTCTCGCGAAGGGTTTCTGGCCGCGGTGGTGGCGCTGGCGGGTTGCGGCATTCTCCTGGCGCGCAGCCATGCCAGAGGAGTGATTGCCGGGACTCTGGCTTTGCCGGTCATCGCTGCTGCCCTCTGGTTCAGCGTTCCGCACCAGACCTTCGAACGGCTGGCAACCATCCCCTCGCAGCTTCAGAGCGGCGACCTGAATCAGCGGTTGAACATCTGGAATGTGGGCTGGCATGCCTTTGTCCAGGCGCCGTGGTTTGGCGCCGGTGCGGGATCCTTTGTCCGCGCCGCAGGGCTATCTCCCATCGATACGGCTCACAACACCGTACTTTCAATCCTGGTCAGCGGTGGGCTGTGCGCTTTGTTTCTGGCCGTGGGCATTGTGGCGCTGGCCACGTGGTCGGCGATGCAAACTCATGGGCCGCTCCGGCTGGCGCTGGCCACCGCGCTGCTGGTCTGGATCATCACTTCGCTGGTCGCCACGGTGGAGGAGAATCGCACGACCTGGTTGCTGTTGGCCCTGGTCGCGCTGGCCGGAAGGCTGGCCGTGGAAGAACCGCAATCCCTGGCCGCCTGCTTCGCCGCCCAAGACGAACACCCGAAGTTTGGAATCTCCCCCGAGCCTGTGGTGTAGGCCAGCCCGCCGCCATGCTTCCCATCCCCCAAATCGCGCGGCTCTTTCAAGGCCCCAGTGTCAATCGCCGCATCTTCCGCGCTGCCGCCTCGGTCGCCGCCGCTGGGATTGTGGTCAAGATCGTGGCCATCTTCAAGGAGATTGCCGTGGCCGGCGTCTATGGCCGGACCGACGCCATGGATGCCTTCCTTGTGGCTGCGCTGGTCCCCGGCTTGCTGATCAACCTGATCTCCGAGTCGATGAACCAGGCGCTGGTGCCCACACTGGTCAGGGTGAGGAAACAGGAGGGCCACGATCGCGCCCAGCAACTGCTGTCGAGTTCGATGCTGTGGATGTGCGTATTGCTGACCGCAGCCTCAGTCGCCATGGCTCTCGCGGCGCGCGGCTTTTTCCCCTGATTGCTTCACATTTTCCGGCCGCCAAGCTAGGCCTCTCGGTGCGGCTCTTCTACGCTCTGCTGCCGGTGGTGCTCATCACCGGAATCGCCACCAACTGCACCGCCGTTCTAAATACCTTCGAGCGGTTTGCCCTGCCCGCGCTTGCTCCGATCACGATCTCGGTGGCGATCATCGTTGGCGCGCTGACCCTGGGCAGCCGCTTCGGCATCTGGGCCATGGTCTACTCCACCCTGGCCGGTTCGCTGGCTCATGCGGCTGTCGTGGCGTGGATGATGGACTCCCACGGGTACCGCTTCCGGCTGCGCTGGTACGGAATGACCGAGGCCACCCGCGAAGTGGCGCGCCAGTATGGGACGGTGTTGCTGGGCGGCGTGGTGGCTTCGGGCGGCCTGCTGGTGGACCAGTCAATGGCCGCCATGCTGCCGGCGGGGAGCGTCTCTGCGCTGGTTTATGCCAACCGCTTTGTAAGCGTTGTGCTCACCTTGCTGGCGGGGGCGGTTTCAACGGCCGTGGTGCCTTACTTGTCCGCCATGATCGCCGTTAGGGACTGGGCCGGTTGCCGTCACACCCTGCGCACTTGGGTACGCCTCACTGCGCTGGTTTCCGTGCCGATTGCAATGCTGCTGATCGCCGGCTCGCACCTGCTGATCCGCGTCACATTCCAGCATGGCGTTTTTGGGCCGCGCGACACAGCCGTGGTCACGCCGGTGCTGGCCATGTACGCGATTCAGATTCCGTTTTTTGTTTCCAGCAGGGTCTTTTATCGCTTTATTGTGGCCATGCGCCGCACCGATCTGATCCTGTACGGCGGTATTCTCAGTCTTGCACTGGACATTGTTCTGAACCTGATTTTGATGCGCTGGTTCGGCGTAGCCGGAATCGCCCTGGCCACCTCTCTCTGGACCGTGTGTACGTTCTTCTATCTTTGGTATTGGACATGGAGGCTTCTTCCTCCGGCGGAGGCAAAGTCGTGATTCCAAGGCCGGCTCAATACCTTCTTCGTTTCGACGATCTCTGTCCCACGGTCTCGCGCGCACGGTGGCAGCGGTTCCTGCCGCTCATTGAGGAGTTTGGCATCCATCCCATTCTCGCGGTGGTTCCCGACAATATGGACCTCGAGCTGGAGCAGTCGCGGCCGGACCCTGAGTTCTGGGCCCAGATGCGCGCGCTGGAGGCAGCGGGGGCCACCATCGCCCTGCACGGCTTTCACCATCTCTGCAACAGTGAAGGGAAGAGCCTGGTGCAGTTGCACCGCCATTCGGAGTTTGCCGGCGTCCCGGAGGATACGCAGCGCCAATGGATTCGGGCGGGGCTCGCGATTCTTCGCGGCCACGGGCTGAACCCGCGGATATGGGTTGCGCCGCGCCACGGCTTCGATCGCAACACACTTCGCGCACTTCGCAAAGAGGGAATCGGCCTGGTCTCAGACGGATTCGCCCGCATCCCGTCCAGGCGCGACGGCCTCACCTGGATTCCGCAGCAGCTTTGGGCGCCGGTCGACAAGTCAAATGGCCTTTGGACCATTTGCGTGCACAGCAATACAGCGCACGGCTCGCTGGTGGAGCAGTTGCGTGCCTTCCTCGGCGACCATGCCGGGCAGTTCACTTCGGTGGACCGCGTGCTGGCCGAGCTTAAGCCTGTGAAACTGGGTCTGACGGAACGGATTTACGAAGCATTCGCGCTCTGGCGCGTCCAGACTTCGCGGTTGAGGAAGCGGCGGCGACACCGGCTCAACAGGTGCAGCACTCATTGAGGTTTTTCGGTAATGCGTCAGTTTGGAGCATCTCTTGCGGCGAGCAGGGGAATGCCTCAGACTTGAGGTATGCCGAAACGCGCAGACGCCTTCAGGATAGTTGAGACTCTACAAAAAAGAAGTAGCGGGGCGGTTTGTTTTCTGAAAAGATGGCTATCATGGGATCGATTTCAAGGGCCATAGATAAACTCCCATTATGGGTAAAGTGGATTTGTATGGTCATCACAGTCCTTGGGAGCGTGTACTGCATCACCCGCTACGGCTTCTTCTCTTTCCTGTTGCATGCGATCTTCAGTCCCGTTCCCTAGATTCAAACTGACCCACTACCGGTTTTTCACCCGCTCAACATGCACGCGGCCAATGTACTGGCCTTGGATTCCGCTGCAGCAGCTCCCCGTACAGCGCCTCCCAACGGTCCAATACAAGCTCCAGGCTGAAGCGCTCGATCACACGCTGCCGCGCCCGCTCGCCCATCTCTTTGCGCTCCTCAGCCGGTGTTTGCACCATCCGGGTCATCGCGGTGCCGAGGACCACGGCATTGCCGGCCGGGGTGAGCCAGCCGGTCTGCCCATCGACGATAACCTCCCTGGTGCCCGGTACATCGGTGGCCACGGCGGGCAAGGCACAGGCTGCGGCTTCCAGCAGCCCCATCGGCAACCCTTCCCAGCGAGAGGACAGGACGAATCCATCCGCGGCCTGCATCCAGCGCCTCACATCCGGCTCAAAGCCCAGAAAACGGACGCGGTGCTCCAAGCCGAATTCTTTCGACAACCTGCGCAATTCGCCCTCGAACGACCCTGCGCCGGCGATGACAAGCCACGCGCGTTCCGGAACTTCCACCATGGCCCGGAGGAGCGTGGAATAGTCTTTGACCGGGTCCAGCCGGCCGGCGGCAAGCCAAAGAAACTCGTCATGAAGTTCAAGCTCCCGGCGAACGTCTGCCCTGACCGCTGCATCCGGCCGCCACGCCTCCGTGTCTACCCCGTTAGGAAGCACAGTGAGCTTGTCTTCGCCGGCCATTGCGGCAGAGCGGTGCGCTTCCGCCACGGCGCTGCTCACGGCAGTCACTCGATCCGGCAGCCAGCCGCTCCAGCGATAACCCAGACGACGGCCCAGGGCGCCCGTCGAGGAGCTGTGCAGCGTATCCACCACCACCCGCGCCGGTGCTGCCAGCCGCGACCAGCGCGCCAGCCACGCCGCATGGGGCAGGTGAGCGTGGACCACGTCCGGGGACTCGCGCCGGAGCCAGCGATTGAAGCGAATCCATCCGCGCGGATCGGCCAGGCCTTTGCGCATCTCCAGGCTCAGGAACGCGGCTCCCGACGCGATCAACTCGGCAGCCGCATCGCCTCCCGCGCCCGAAAGCGCCACAACGCTTACCCGCCAGCCGCGCCGGCGCAGTCCTTTTGCCAGCAGGATGACCTGGCGCTCCGCGCCGCCAATCCGATCAAGGCCGGGGATGACCAGGGCAACATGGTTCACCGTCGACTCTCCGTGAGGACCGAGTCGATCAGGTCTTCATAAGCATGGATCGCGCGGTCGAGTCTGAATTCCTGGATGAATGCGTGCGCAAAACGTTCACCAGGCCCCAAGACCTGCAGTGCCGCGAGCAGAGTGGACGCCAGCGCGGAGGCGGAGACTTCAGGCGCGAGCCAGGCGCCAGGCTGACCGCGCAGCAGGTCCGCCACACCTTCTGAAGCCGGCAAAGCGACAATGGGTAAGCCGCCGGCGGCTGCCTCCAACAGCGCGTTGGGCAAACCCTCGTGCCGGGATGAAAGCACAAATGCCGATGCGCCCGAAAAGTATGCTGCGGGACGGTCGACATAGCCTGCCAAGCGCACGGCAGTCTCCAGCCCGAGGTCACGGCACAGAGCCTTGAGCGCCGCTTCTTCAGGACCGGCGCCTGCGATCACCAGATCAGCCTGAGGGAACTGCTCGCGCACGGTGACCAGCGCCCGCAGCAACAGGTCGAAGCCTTTTTCCCGCGTGAGCCTGCCGACCGCCAGCAGATGCGGGCCGGGACCGGTCCAAAGATATGGGTCCCTCTCAATTGCATTGCGAATTTCATCGAAATCCAGGGGGTTCGGCAACACCACCAGCCGCTCTTCAGGAATTCCAAGCTCCCCGGCGAGGTCTTTTGCCATCGCTCGAGTCTGACAGATCACCCGGTCAGCACGGCGATAAAGCACGCGGTAAAGCAGGCGGGTATAGCCGGGCAGGCCTGCAAAGGCCAAAGCAGCCGAAACGGTCCCGTTTTGCCGCACCAGCACGCGTGTTCCCCGCGGGAAAAAGGGGCGGAGCAGCAGCACAAGGAAGTTCAGGTGGAACATCCCGGATAGAATCACGTCCGGTTTGAGCCGGCGAACCAGCCTGAGCAACTGGAATGGCGCGGCGCGCACTCTGGGTGCGCCAAGAGCGTGGATATGGACCCAGGACGGCACTGGCTCCGGGCAGGAATTGGCCTGGGTGACCAGCCCCAGGTGCAGCTCATATTTTTCGCGGCATAGGCCTCGGGCCAACAGGGCAGCTACTTGCTCGGCTCCGCCACCGCCAAGATGTGGGATTAGCAAGAGGATTTTGGGGTGTTCAGACATGGACTTTTCCACACAAATGGCGGGGTTTTCCACAAGAAAGTGAGTATAGGCCAACAATCTACTACTTTTGTGTTGGTTCTGTCACTCTCGCTAAGTGTCCTGAAATGCTACAGTATGTGAGTTCTTTAAGAATCTATCCACAGACTCCAAAAACCGTACGGAGTGCACGCTTTCTTGGGGCTGACGCCCCGTTGCCCTAATTTGACCTGGTTGCATGGACAAAGCCATGACGGACCGCACCTCTACGTTGAAAGCAATTTTCTGAGCAGTCTTTTAGAACATGCCCAGAGATTGCGGAGAGTGCAGGCCGTACCATGTCTGTTTCCGAAGCGCCTCGATTCGCTTCTGAGCTGCAGGTTTTCACAACGCAGCCCGCGCCCCACATCGTCGTGGGCATCACCCATCCACAGACCTGCCTGACTCTCACCGGACGCCTGCGCGCGTTGCGCGAGGCGGGCTTTCGCGTGACTCTGGTTTCAAGCCCCGGCGAACTTCTGGACCGCACCGCGGCGCGCGAAGGAGTGGAGTCCATCGCCATCCCGATACGACGGGAGATCGCCCCGATTGCGGATATTGTGTCGCTGGCGCGGCTTTGGTGGTTGCTGCTGCGGCTCAGGCCGGACCTGACCGAATTCAGCACCCCCAAGGCCGGACTGTTGGGCAATTTTGCAGCCTGGCTGACGGGAGTCCCTGCGCGCATTTACATGCTGCGCGGGTTCAAGCTGGACACATCTGTTGGATTCAAGCGCCGAATCTTACTGGCAGCTGAGCGCGTGACATCAGCCTGCGCGCAAGTTGTGCTGTGCAACAGCGCCAGTCTGTGCGCCGAGGCGCTGGCTCTGGACGTGGCGCCCGAGGCCAAGCTGAATCTGCTCGGAGACGGCAGCAGCAACGGGGTCGATGTGGACTGGTTTTCACCGGGGCGAAGCGACGTGCGAGACCGACTCGGCCTTCCGCGGGAAGTTCCGCTGGTGGGTTTTGTGGGGCGATTGACTCGCGACAAGGGTCTGCCCGAACTGATCGAGGCCTTCGACGCAATTGTGAAAGCTGAGCCGGAAGCGCACTTGCTGCTGGTGGGCTGGTTCGATGCGTCGGAAGATGCGCTGAGCGCCAATCTGCGGGGCCGCATCGAAAGCCATCCAAGGATTCATTGCACCGGGTTTGTGGCTGATACGGCGCCCTACTACCGCGCCATGGACCTGATGGTTCTGCCCACCTGGCGGGAGGGTTTTCCCAACGTGGTGTTGGAGGCCGCAGCTACCGGCGTTCCTGTCGTGACAACGATATCCACTGGGTCACGCGACTCCGTGGTGCCCGAGGTGACCGGCCTGCTGATTCCTCCCGGATACCCGGAGGCTATCAGTGAGGCAGTGCTCAATCTGCTCCGCGATCCTGCCAGGCGCCAACGCATGGGCGAGGCCGCGCGGGCGTGGGTGGTTGAACACTATTCGAACGAGCGTGTTCTGGGATTGATCACAGCGTTCTACCGGAGCTTGCTGGCTCCGGCAACGCAGAGAAACCTGGCCGGGCCCACTACGGCTTTGGTTCCCGCGGCAGACTGACCCCCGGAGCGCCGGTCTCAGCGGGAGGCGCTTCGAGCGTATGCGCTCCGGCTTCGCCTGCGCGCAACACCTCGCCTGGCGCGATGCCCAGGATCAGCGTGGCGGCAACCGCGAACAGCAAGGCTGCACCCACCGCTACGCCGACCTGGGGCGTAGGAGTCGCAGCTCCGGCATTCGTGTTGGCTGGGGATTGCGCTGCCGCCAGCGCCAGGCGCAGGTAGTAGGCCGCCGCCAATCCCGTATTCAACAGGCCGATGATGGC
>Ga0187852_1002130_pt1 | contig 16827 bp, 15 predicted proteins | sample June2016WEW_6_40_FD_134511 | JGI IMG/M metagenome (GOLD analysis project Ga0187852, IMG submission 134511) | Peatland microbial communities from SPRUCE experiment site at the Marcell Experimental Forest, Minnesota, USA - June2016WEW_6_40 | ecosystem: Environmental > Terrestrial > Soil > Wetlands...
CGCCAGCGTCGCTTCGCTCCGAAAACGACCGCCTTCACCTCGGAACAAGTGACCGGGATCAAATCGGAATCACTGACCACCTTCATCGGAATACGCAATACACCACCGAATCAGACGCACGACGGAAGCTACCACAACATCAACGTCAAGGTGGAACGCCCGGGCGTGGTCCTGCGTTACCGCGCCGGTTATTATGACGTCAAAAGTCCTGACCTGCTGAAAGGAAAACCCGAAGGTCAGGCGCTGGAGGCGCGCGCCTCGAGCTACCAGGCCGGGGAAATCCCCGTCTCGCTAAGAGCCCCTTACTTCTACGTTGAGCCCGGGGTGGCCCGTGTGAACCTCGCCCTGTCGGTTCCGGGTTCCTCCATCGACTTTGAGAAACAAAAGGGGATATTCCATTCTAGGGTACGGCCTTCGTTTTTGTGTCCATTTACTACCTCGTAGTTCTTTCCATCCTTGCGATCATGTGAAGAGAAGCGGGAGAGGAGAATCTCTCCTTTCTCGGGCTCTGTCTGGTTGCGTTTCGGTGAGGCGCCTGGAACGAAGCCCTGCGACGCCCGTAGGGCGGCGCGCTTAGGGCGAAGTGGAAGGCGCCTCACCGAAACGCGCGCCGCTGCTGGGGCTTGCTCACCAAGACAATCTTGTTTCGTCCTATTCAGGCAGGGCAGATGCCTGATGCTATCAATGCAACAATCAACCAAGTCCGCCGGATATAGGAATACCACCGGCCGATTTCGGGTTCTTCCGCTAACACTTAATACCGGCGAGATTTTGCCTACCCTGGTGGATAGCTTCTCCTGGATACCGGTTCGGGTTGCTACACGCTGGGTGGTACGGCGACGGCGCTGGCGCTCCATGCCATCGACTTTGACCAATGACTTGCGCTCGCTCGCACTCTTGTACACCTGGGCCAAAAGCGCTCTCGAACGCGAGTTGGATGATCTCCTCGAGGACGGACAGACGCTTACGGGAATACAGATACAGGACATACTCACATTTCTGAGGGTCGGCGGCTGCGTTGTCAACATAGATCGGGCAACGATCTCCGGCAGTAACACGGTAGCCCGGCACGCAAGTGTGATTCGTGACTTCCTGAAGTGGGCGGTCGATCCAGCCAGTCAAGGTCGCAGCCAGAGGGTGTCTTTTGACCAGATCCGCTATCAGAGGTTGTGCCTTGATGAAGTTTTTCACGCCGCCACGCGGCAGAGCGGAACTTCCGGGCGAATCCGGCCCCTGACAGCCGAGGAGGTGGCGCGAGTTGACCGGTTGATCGGTCCCCATCGTAAGGAGGATGGCAACCTGAAGTTGCCGCTCCAGTTCGTCACCGCCAATCCGTTCCGGGCCGCGACCCGCCTCCGCAACTGGCTCCTATATGGGATTGCGATCCAGTGCGGCCTTCGACGCGGGGAGTTGCTCAAACTGCGCTTGGATGACCTGCCTCACCCCGACTCACCCGGCCTGAAGATCCGTCGCCGCGCCCACGATACGGCGGACTCCCGACGCTACCGGCCGGGTGTGAAGACTGTGGAAAGGATACTTGATCTGTCGGGAGAGCTGCGAACTGGTCTGCGGGCATATCTCACTAACCGGCCGCCAAGCGGGCGCCGGGGAGGAGTAAGCCCGTATCTGTTCGTCACGGCTGAGGGAGACGCGCTGTCGATTACCGGTGCGAACGAGGTGATCGGCGTCATTGCTCGGGCCGCGCGGATTGACGATCTTTCTTGGCACAGCTTGCGTCACACCTGGGCTGAGGCCTTGGCGGACGAGTTACTTGCTCACCATCCCGAAGAAGAGACTCTGGCACTCCTGCGCACCCTTGGCGGTTGGAAGCCGAGATCCACCATGCCGCTGCATTACACCCAGAACGCGATGGCCAAGCGTGCGAGTGTTTTTCTACGCGCGCGGAATGAGCGTCTTTACCGCTCACCCGGCGGACAAGCATGACTAATCCACCCGTGCGATACGCCGAGCTTGCAGCGTCGCTGCCGCCCCTGCCCGCAGTTCGACCGCAAGTCATCACCAAAGACCGACAGATTGTCGACACCACCGGCGACGTTTGGCGCTTCCGCGCTTCAGATGACGGTGGCCGATTACTTTCCATTGACTGGCCATCGCTTGTGGCCACGGCTGCTCCGTTGCCTCTGTCGGAAAGGGCGATGCACATCTTGAAGCTCTACCTTGCATACCGGCTCACCTTCTCGAAGGGAATGACCGTTTGGAACGACGCCGTGATGTTCCGCCGATTTTTTCGCTGGTACGCTGCGAATTACGGGTCTTCTATAACGGTGGGGCGAGCCGGAGCATTTGTGTGGAGCCAGGTGAGCGAAGAGGTGTTCCGGGCGTTTGTCGAGTACGGCCTCTCGACAGCCAGCAAGGGCAATGACTTCGCACGGCTGCGCGAGATGTACTTCTGGGGAACGTTCGGTCTACAACTGCCAGAGTTTGATCCCGATCTCGCCCTGGTTCTGAAGACGATCCGCGCACCGGGCAACGTAAAGGGTGCTGCTGTCCGTTTTCGGGACCCTCTGAAAGGCCCCTTGGATACCGATGAACAGGAGATGGTCCTGCGAGCGATCACCATCGGTGCCGGGATGTCGTTCGATCGCGCTATCGTTATGCTGCATTTGGAACTCGGTATTAACCCCCAATCCGCGGCGCGAATGAAGAACCAGGACCTCCAGGTATTCTCGGTGAATGTCGTCGAGGGAGGCCACTCGCGGGGGATCACGAAATACCAGATCCAAGTGCCCCGGGTGAAAAAACGCAAAGAGTTCAGGGAAACGAAGACAAGACCGGTCAGCGATCAACTCGGGCAGCTCCTGACGGAACTGCGGAGGGGGGAACCTGCCGATCCCCTATTTTATTGGTTACCGGCTGATGCTCCCGAGGAAGGCATCTACCATGCCATGACGCGATTCGTAACCGCAGCTCAGTTGAGATCCGCGCGAACGGGATCGCAGCTCCACCTCACCCCTCGGCGATTCCGATCCACCCTGGCGACGGAGATGGCAAGGGAGGGAGCTTCCCAAGAAAAAATCGCCGAAGTCCTCGACCACACGGATCTCCAGAACGTTCATGTTTATATCGAGGCAGCGTCCTACGTTGTCGATCAACTGGGTGAAAGATTCGACCAGGTTTTCGATCCCCTGCTTCAGCGTTTTCGCGGCAAGATCGTCGACCCAAAAGTGCCGTCGTTTTTCCCGGATGTTCCTCCCAAGATAATCCCCGGCGACATCGTTCATTTACCGACTGCCCCCTTGAACGTGGGCGGGATTGGGATGTGCGGTCGTGACGTTCGCAAGGATGGGTTATGCCGCTTGGCGCCTCCTCTGACATGCTACCCCTGTGAGTTCTTCGCCGCCTTCCGAGGGGGGCCTCATGCCGAGATCCTTACCGCCTTGGAGCGCATTACCACCGAAATGAAGGCGGTCAGCGATTCCCGTATCCCTATGCAGTTGGAGGGAGTTATGGCGGCCATTCGGCAGTTGCTAGCGCAGATCGCCCGGGAGGCAGCCAGCGAGGAGTCCACGGCGTGACCCTCCCCGTATCGCCAGCAGAAGCGGCTTACGAACGGCAGGGCCGCGCGCTTTTCTCGACTTTGTTTCGAGGCTGTGGCTACGACTTCGAAGCGCCACGCTGGGATATACGGCATCTCCGCACTTCCCAGCACAAGAAGACGAACTCCCAGGTGCACTTCACGATTTACGCTTCCCAGGTGGATCCACTGCCGCCGCGTTTCGCCAACATTGTAAAGGCCTACGTACTGCTCAACAAAGGCGCTGCTGAGACGATGGACCTTCGGGTAGGTAGTGCCCGCATGCTCTGGATGGCCATTCTTCAGCGGTTCGGTGACGCAGAGGCATTCGATTGGTCACTGCTGATAGAAGATGATCTATTGCGAACTGAGCAAGTGATGCTTATCCATTGGAGCCCGTCAACAACCTACAAAAGGTGCATGCAGCTTCAGCGTATGATGCGGGTGCTGGCAGCGGCTCCGGGAGGCGGCATTGTCCGTCCGATGGAAGTCGCCTTTGTGACGCCGCGATCAGAGGATTCTGAGCGCTACACGTTAGACGGTCAGCATGAGCGCATGAAGAAACTGCCATCGGACGAAGCCATCTGGGCGGTCGGCGATATTTATGCGAAGTACGCAAACCAACCCGAAGATCGTTTGATCGCGTGTGTCCTGGCGATTCTTCTGGCGACCGCTCTCCGCATCGGGGAGGTATTGACGCTGCCGGTTGATTGCCTGGTTTCAGAAGGCTCGGGCCCAAACCGTCGCTGGGGAATTCGTTACCACAAAGAGAAGTCGCGCGGTGGAAAAAAGCAGTTAGCCGTTCGCTGGATGACTCCGAAGCAGGCGGAGTTGGCGAAGCAAGCGGTACACGAGGTAAGAAAGCTGACCTTCGAGGCGCGCAAGAGGGCCAGAGTGTTGGAGGCACACCCCGATCGGGTCGTGCTCCCGGGAACGGCCAGCAACTCCATCCTAGGACGCAAGGAGGTTGCGCGACTGCTGGGGATTGATAGGAACTGCGTTGGCGCAATCCCTTCCTCCAAACTGCCGCGCCAGGTTGTCCAACGCCACGGCGGCCACGTGATCCGTTACCAGTACCGCGCGGCGGATGTCAGTCGCTATCTCCTCAACCGCCGGTCAGGTCTATGGACGATCGATCGCCGGGACGGGACGCGACAGAAGCTCTCAGAAAGCTTGTTTATTGCCTTCCGCAACTTCTTCCATCGCCAGAAGGGGACCATTCCCTTACTCGTAGATTGCGTAACAGAGAGGACCGTCAGTGACTTCCTGGGAGGAAGAGTAAACCATGGGTCCGTTTCAGGTTTTACACGCTTCGGACTGAAGGGGCGCGACGGAAAACCCTTTAAGCTGCATACCCACCAGTTTCGGCACTGGGTCACGACCAAGGCAGCAGTTGCGGGCGTACCCGACGAAGTAATCGCGCGCTGGCAGGGGCGTGAACACCTGGGCGACTTAGCAGCTTACAAACACCTCACTCCTGCCGAGCGACTAGCGACACTTAAGGAGGCTTTGAAATCAGGACGGGCCAAAGGACGTCTTTCCGAGATGTACTTCAGCCTAAAGGAAGACGTCCGCGATGCCTTTCTCGAGGGGCAACTCCAGGCAGTGCACGTAACTCCGCTCGGGCTCTGCACCCATGACTTCAAGGTCGCGCCGTGTCCCAAGATGCTGAACTGCGTCAAAGATTGTGATGACTACCTGTTCGATACCGCCAACCAAACCCATCGCCATAATCTCGTGCAACTCCGGCTGAGAACAGAGCTCACTTTGAACCAAGCCTTGGCGCATAAAGATCGAGGTGAACGAGACCTGTCAGAGAATTGGGTCGCGGAAGCACGGGCTACGCTGGCGGGTGTCCAACGAGTCCTGTCCACCCAGCCTTTCGGAGATACCACGGTTGTCCGCCCCTTCGATGGCCGTGGTTCTCGCTTTGACCCCTTGAAGGAGACCTGACCTTGCCCCGCCCTGCCATCGATGAGCAGGTTCGTCAAGCAGTACGGGAATATCTCACCGTTTCGGTGAATAAGCTTCCTGGCGAGGCGCCGCTGAATGTGCTCGCGGTGGCGAAACGCACGGGCTTCGACCGCAAAACTTTAAAGAAGTATGGCCTCGATGCGGAGATTGCAGCCGCTGCCAAGCAACAGTCTACGGGCAGCAAGCTGTCACCGCAACAGGAGCAACGGCGGTCCCATGCCGATGCGCTGCAGCAAAGAGATCAAGAAATTGCCTTGCTGCGCCAAAGGTGCGAGCGGCTTATTGCGCAGATCTGCATGGCGGAAGGCAATGCCCAGCGACTTGGCATCGATCCCACCGAGCTTTGGAAACCGCTTCCGGTCCCGGATCGGTCAGTGTCGCGAGCAGGTGGGTGGAAGACACATCGGTTGTGATGGACTCCAGTCAGTGAGACAAACTTCCGCTTGAGTGGCGCGGCTGAAAATGGACACAGTTTTTGGTCAGCGGCAAAGCGGAAAACTTCCAGAAACTCCTTAATTAAGAGAACTTAAGCGATAAATCCCCACTGCGAGAACCGTATAGTTCCATTTTAGGCGCAACCTCAACTACTCGCCCAGATGTTTATCACCCACCGCCGTCTGACGAACTCTTCTCCGGTCGCTATCTTTTTGACCCAAGCCCCTGCCACCTGGAAGGGGAATTTCCGTTCCCGACAATGTTTCTTCAACCGGATGTGAACATCCGGGCAGTACTGCCAGCCAACCAACCTGGCTCATCGCATCGGCCCCCTAAGGCTATCGCGGGGGAGGAGATGGTGAGCCGCCCCGCCGGTGCCTTGCATCCATCGCGCGCACCAACTCATCGAACTTTTTCGCTTGATCCGGATTCAGCACTTGCCGGATGCGCGCTCGCGTCTCCTGGTGAATCGCTTCGAACTGCGGGTCAATCTGTTTTTGTAAGTCCCTCACCTTTTGCGAGGCCTCGTCGAAAATCCGACCCACCTGCTGGGCCTGGTCGTCGGTAAGATTCAAATCCTTCTTGAGGTGTGCCACGGCCCGATCCTTGTTGAAACCGCCGTGGTGTTGCAGGCGCCCGGTAGACCACAGCCAATAATAAATGCCCAAGCCCCCAAGAATGGCTCCCAGAATAATGGTCACCATGAAGTAAACATAAGCCCGGCGGGTCATTTCCCCTCGTTCCTAACGGCTGGCGCAGGAGCTTCCACGGGCGCCAAGTCCGGGGATGCTTGCAAGCCGCTTTCTCCTATGGGATCGGAATAGGCCAGCACAGCTTCTTGCGCGGGCAACTGGAGGTCGGCGGCACTTAAACCGCGTACCGGCCCCGTCGAGGGCAACACCAGTGCGAGGAGGGCCAGGAAGGTCAGTACCAGAGTTGCATAGACGAAGCGCCTGCCCGCCTGCTCGAAGAAATCTGCGAGGCTTGGAACCTTGCCTAGTGAGCCGAGGTGGCGAACTAAGCGCTCGGCAAACCCCAGCGAAGGCTCCACCACTTCCTCGCCCTTCAATAGGCGGAACCCCGCGCGCACCAACCGCAAGTCGCGATGATACCTTGCACACGCCGGGCATCGCGCCAAGTGCTGCCGAACCTCCACCGTTTCTTCGCCCTCCCAGAGGACGTCGAGCCGGTCGTGCATATCCTCACAACGCATGGTCTTTGGTTTCCTCCCGCCAGCGGTACAAGTCCTCCAACATGCGCTTTCGGGCGCGATGCAACCGGACTTTCACCGTGGTTGGCTTCAGGTTCAGCGTCTCCGCAATCTCCTCCACCGAACAATCCTGCAATTCCTTCAAAACCAAGACCTCCCTGTCATGCGCAGGAGCGCGGTCCAGGAGTTTGTTGACCAAATCCTTCAGAACGATCTGCTCTTCGTGGTCGAGAACGTCCGCAGGCTGGCTTTCCGCATTCGCCTCCAACTCCTGTTGACTGTTCTCCCCCATCTGCCAGTAAAAACTCACGCGGGATGCGCGCTCGTGCCGCAAGTAATCGTAACAGTGGTTCGTGCCGATTCGGTTGAGCCAAGTACCGAAAGAGGATTGGAAGTTGTAACTCCGAATCGCTCGAAAGGCCTTGATGAAAATCTCCTGCGCGAGGTCTTCCACTTCGTCGCGTCTGCGCACCAAATGGTAAACCAACGAGAACACACGCTGCTGGTACTTCTGCGCCAACGGTCCGAAAGCCTCGGGTTCTCCCTGCTGTGCACGCTTAATCCACTGGATCTCTTGGGCAACCTGTGCGCCGGGGTTCTCCATCGGGCTTCCATCTTCAGCCAACCCTCATTGCTTCCGACGAGGGAAAAGCGTATGGGGTTACACTAACACGGGGAGCAAATTTTTAGTTAAATTCTAATCAAGAATTTAGTTGACCACTTGATTACTTTGTGCAAGAATCCGCGCATGGTCATAGGAACACGATTAAAAAAACTTAGAGAAGAACGTAACCTTTCACAAGGTGATATCGAAAAGCGTACCGGCCTGCTACGGTGTTATATCTCGCGGGTTGAAAACGGGCATACCGTCCCGTCACTTGAAACCCTTGAGCGGTTAGCGGTCGCGCTCGAGCTTCCCCTTTTCCAGTTGTTTTATGAAGGGGACGAGCCACCCCCGCTGCCAAACCTAAGCAAACGCCAGACCACGGAAGAGCTGGTTCTCGACGAAGAGCAAGAGAAAGAAGTGCGATTCTACGAGAAGGTAAGACGCCTTCTTGCTCGGATTGACGAGAAGGACCGCCAGCTCATTCTGTACATGGCTCAAAAACTGGCGAGCCGGTAAGCTTTTCCGTTTCAACGTCTTGTAGTGGTGGCGACGTCCGAAGTCAGGGGCGCAGGGTGGATTATTCCCACTCGATGGTACCGGGAGGTTTCGACGTTATGTCGAAGACAACCCGGTTCACGCCTTTTACCTCGTTGACGATACGTGTGGCCATCCGCTGTAGTACGGAAGGTGGTAGTTGCGCCCAATCGGCGGTCATACCATCCTCTGATTCTACTGCCCGGATGCCTATCGTTGACGCGTAAGTGCGGGCGTCGCCCATCACGCCTACGCTAGAAACGGGCAAAAGGACCGCAAACGACTGCCACAGCCGCTCGTAGAGGTTTTGTGTCTTTACTTCTTGCTGGACGATAGTATCAGCCGCTCGCACCATCCGCAGGCGATCTGGCGTTACCTCCCCCACAATCCGTACCGCTAAACCCGGACCAGGAAAAGGTTGCCGGCTCACCAAGGTCTCGTCTAGGCCGAGTTCCCGACCGACGGTTCTCACTTCGTCCTTAAACAGCTCGCGCAAAGGTTCAATAAGCTTGAACTTCAAGTCGGAAGGCAATCCGCCCACATTGTGATGGCTCTTAATGGTGGCGGCTGGCCCCTTAACGGATACCGATTCGATAACATCCGGATAAAGTGTCCCTTGGACAAGGAACTCGACATCTCCCAGCGCTCGAGCTTCAGCCTCGAACACCCGGATGAACTCCTCGCCGATAATTTTGCGTTTCCGCTCCGGGTCGGTGACGCCGGCCAAGCGGGTGAGGAACCGTTCTGAGGCATCGACGGTTCTCACCTGAAGGTGAGCCTGCTCCCGCAGTTTGCCGCTGACTTCGGCGAACTCATCCTTGCGGAGCAGGCCGTTGTCCACAAAAATACAAGTCAGCCGGCCGCCTAGCGCCCGTCCGACCAGCGTGGCGGCTACGGCGGAGTCGACCCCCCCGGAAAGAGCGCAGATCGCTTGTCTATCTCCCACCTGCTCGCCCACCGTTTGGACGGTTTGCTCAATGAACGATCCGGGAAACCAGTTGGGCTTGATCCCCGCGACATCCAAGATGAAGCGCTGAAGGATTTCCCTGCCCCGGCTGGTGTGGCGAACCTCAGGGTGAAACTCCAGCGCGTACATTTGCGCCAGCGGATTTTCAATAACTGAAATCGCATTCTGGGTCCGCCCGGTAATGGCGAATCCTGGGGGAACCTCTACGACGTGATCGCCGTGACTGTTCCAGACCTTGAGGGGCGAAGGAAAACCCTCCAGCAGCCGGCTCGATGGCAGAATTTCAAGTTCGGCGAAGCCGTACTCCCGCCGCCCGGCAGGTTCGACCTTGCCCCCCAGCTTGTAAGCCATCCATTGCAAGCCATAACAAATGCCAAGTACGGGCAGCTTGAGCGTCAGCACGCGCGGGTCGCAGACCGGCGACGCAGGGTCATAGACCGACGACGGCCCGCCGGAAAGAATCAGCGCCTGCGGGCTCATGCGCACCAGATCGTCGAAGGGGATGTTACACGGCACGATCACCGCATACACCTGAAGCTCGCGAATGCGGCGGGCAATCAGTTGCGTGTATTGCGAACCAAAATCGAGAACGACGACAGGTTGGGGAGTCATCATCATAATGTCCGCGGAAAGAGATTTAGAGGTTCCGTGTTAAGCCATATTGCGATTTGCGCCGGCGCGAGCGCCATTGATGGAGTGCGGTAGTTCCCCTCACTTGGCAACAATACTTACCAGCTTCTGTGGCACGACAATGACTTTCACTACCCGCAGCCCAGCCAAATGCTGAATAACTTTCTCATCGGCTAAAGCGCGGGCGCGAATCTCCTCTTCGCCGGCGCTTGCGGCCACGTGAATTCGGGCGCGGAGCTTACCGTTGACCTGTACGGGATACTCGATCTCGTCTTCCGCTGCCAATCCCGCATCAAAGGCGGGCCAGGAAACCTTCAGCAGCGGCTCCCGGTGGCCAAGTCCTTCCCAAAGTTCGTCCGCGACGTGCGGGGCAAAGAGCGAGAGGACGACTACGAGAAATTCCAGTGCTGTTTTGTGGACGGCGGGGCGAATCTTTCCCGATTCAACTGCTGCGTCGAGTTCCGTTAAATCGTTGACCAATTCCATGGCGTTGGCGATGTCGGTATTGAAATGCCAGCGCTCCTCCATGTCTTCCGTCACGTGCCGGAGCGTCTGGTGTGCTTTGCGCAGCAGGCGGCGCTCCTCCGGCGTCAAGGAAGCTTTTTCTTCGGTTGCCAACTTCCCCGCCGGTACACCTTGAAGTCTGTCGGCATGCTTCGCCACCAGCCGATATACGCGGCCCAAAAATCGCGAGGCGCCTTCGACGCCGGCATCGCTCCATTCCAGGTCCTTTTCCGGCGGCGCGGCGAAAAGGACATAGAGGCGCGTGGTGTCAGCGCCGTATTTGGCAAACATGTGGGTGGGGTCCACGACGTTCCCTTTCGACTTCGACATCTTCGCGCCGTCTTTGATAACCATCCCCTGCGTGAACAGCCGCGCCACGGGTTCAGAAAAATCCACCAGGCCGATGTCACGCATGACCTTGGTGAAGAAGCGCATATAAATGAGGTGCAGGATGGCGTGTTCGATGCCCCCAATGTACTGATCGACCGGAAACCAATACTTCACCGCATCCTTGTTAATAGGCGACGTGGCGATCTTGGGATCAGTGTACCGGTAGAAGTACCAGGACGAATCAACAAACGTGTCCATGGTGTCGGTCTCGCGCCGCGCGGGTTTGCCGCATTTGGGGCATGTTGTATTCACAAAGTCGGGCACATCCGCCAAGGGCGAGCGTCCCCTGCCGGTCAGCGTAACGTTTGGAGGCAGCAGCACGGGGAGGTCTTCTTCCGGCACCGGCACAATCCCGCATCCCTCACAATAAATCATGGGAATGGGCGTGCCCCAATAACGCTGGCGCGAGATTCCCCAATCCTTGATGCGATATTGAACCGTCCCTTGGCCGAATCCCTTCGCCTCGGCGTCGCGAGTCATTTGCTCGATAGCCTGTTCCGACATCAGTCCGGTGTAGGGACCGGAAGCCACCAAGCGGCCATAGTCCACCATTGCGTGGAGAGGTGTGGTGGGTCCGGTCCCTGGGGCAGTTCCCTCCGGCACAATGACGGTGCGAATGGGCAGACCGTAGCCCGAGCAAAATTCAAAGTCGCGCTCGTCGTGCGCCGGCACCGCCATGATCGCACCCGTGCCGTATTCCATCAGCACAAAGTTCGCAAGCCAAATGGGGACCTGCTCCCCATTGTAAGGATTGCGCGCCGTAAACCCCGTGTCCGCACCGAGCTTCTCCATGTTCACTTCCACGCGCGCGCGAACCGAGGAGGATTTAATCCGCTCCACTTCCGCGCTCAAGTGCGTGGGCTCCTTGGAATTCGCAAGTAACTCGGCCACAAGGGGATGATCGGGCGCCACGAAGACGGCGGTACAGCCAAAAATGGTGTCCACACGGGTAGTGAAGATGCGCAGCGGTTTCCCGAGCCCGGCGACAGTGAAGTCCACAAAAGTGCCCAGGGATTTCCCGATCCAGTTCCGCTGCATGGTCAGCACGCGCTCGGGCCAGCGCACCAGTTCCTTCATATCGTCAAGCAACTGCTCGGCATATGCCGTGGTTTTCAGAAACCACTGCTCGAGTTCACGCTCGATGACCGGCGTGTCCTCATGCCGCCAGCAGCAGCCGTCTACTACCTGTTCGTTGGCCAGCACGGTTTCGCACTGCGGGCACCAGTTCACCCGGCTTTGCTTACGATACGCCAGCCCGCGCTCGTGCATCTTCAGGAAAAACCACTGATTCCAGCGATAGTATTCCGGTACGCAGGAGGCGATCTCCCGCCGCCAGTCGTAGCTCACCCCCAGACGCTGGAGCTGCCCCCGCATGCGGTCGATGTAGCTGAAGGTGAATTCGGAAGGATGACGCTTATGCTTAATAGCGGCGTTTTCCGCCGGCAATCCGAAAGCGTCCCAGCCGATGGGATGCAGAATGTTGAAGCCCTTCATGGCCATGAACCGCGCCAGCGCGTCGCCAATGGAGTAGTTGCGCACGTGGCCCATGTGAATGTCGCCCGAAGGATAAGGCAGCATTTCGAGCACGTAGTATTTCGGGCGTCCCGGCTCGGCTTCGGTTTGAAACAGCTTTTCCTCCGCCCAGCGCTTTTGCCACTTAGTTTCGATTACTTGGGAATCGTAGTTTGGGTCCATGTTCTCGATTGTGAATTCGGAATTTGGCTTCTGTATTGTGCGTTCGGAATCATTCGGAATTATGAATTCAGGGTTCGGGATTCGGAATTATGAATCGTGAATTCCACCCCCAGCATACAGGATCACTGAACCAGAATTCGTTTTCATCCCACCACGGTCGAGGCCATCGCAATTTACTCCTCCCCCAGAAACTTGCTTACGGCGTTGATTCCCTTCTCCGTCGCACAGAACCACACGTCGGCAAGTTGGTCGGGACGAAAAGTTATCGATTGTGCCTCCGCACCATTGAAGACGCAGGCCTGCGCGTATCTCTCAGCGGTCAATTCCCGCAAGGCTCTAATGACCTCTGGGCGGGAAACCGGAGCCGCACTCCTGGCGGCCCAAGACGCCGGGTCACGTTCTTGGTTCCACTCGTTGATATTCTTCAGGATGATCTCTACTGTCACGTAGTCTTCCGCAATAGCGTCCAAGACCAGTTCCAGAACAGCCCGGAACCGGTCCCGGACGAGGGAGTCCCACCAGCTATCGACGTTTACCACTTGGTTGGACTCCCGCCAAGGTTCGAATCATCCGCAGGTTGTGCTTATCGTCGCCTGGCCGGTCGATCGGCGTTTCGCAAATAAAGGGAAAGCTCCTCAGATGAGGATGCTGCACGATACGGCGAAAGCCTTCCATGCCGATCTGCCCCTTGCCGATATGCTCGTGGCGGTCCGCATGGGAGCCGAAGGCGGTCTTGGAGTCGTTGGCGTGAATCACTCGCACCTTTTTCAGACCGATGGCTGCATCCAGATGTTTCACGGCCTCCTGTAGCCCATATTCAGTATGAATGGCGTAACCTGCTTCAAAACAGTGCGCCGTGTCGATGCAGGCGCCCATCGGCAAGTCCTTTCCCGCACCCGCGATGATTTCCGCCACTTCCTCGAAGGTCCGGCCGATCACCGTTCCCTGCCCCGCAGTATTTTCAATGAGAATCGTTAAGCCGTCGAGTCTCAGTCCCGCTGCCGCTCGCAACAGCGACACGACGCAAGCAGCGATGGCTTGGCTGGGTCTACCACCGTTGGCGCTGCCGGGATGGGTGACCAGGAAATCCGCGCCCAGGGCTAGAGCGCGCTGCAATTCACACCGGAAGGCAGCCACGGACTTCTCCCGGATCACGGAATCCGCTGATGCCAGGTTAATCAAATAATTATCGTGAATGACCACTGGAGACAGGCCGTGGGCCTGGCGCGCCTCTTGAAAGGCCTCGCATGCCGCGGGCGTGGGCTCCAGCGCGTGCCACCCGCGAGGATTCGCGGAGAACATCTGAAACGTGTCGCACCCAATCTTCTTCGCGTGATGCGCCGCATTCCCCAAAGCGCCGGCAATCGATGTGTGCACACCCACCTTCACAGCAATTTCTCCCCTAGCTAATTCATGCTAGCAGACCCGTTCGAAAGGCGTCAATAAAGGGTCGCGAGACTCCGGGAGGAGTTCATTTCGCCGGACGGCCTCCGCCGTTCCTACGCAGCAGTGGCTGTCACCCTCGCCTGTTCACCTAAAAACGCAAGTACCTTTCTGGCGACGAGATCGGCCTGCACCATCGTCAAGTCGTGTCCAGCACCGGTAATGATCTCCGCCTTCACCTGCGGAGCAACCCGTTTCAGTCGCGCCACGGCTGACTCGGCAGAGTAGATCTTCTCATTCTCTCCCACCAGGAATAAGCAAGGCACGCTGAAGCCTGGCTTTGGCTCGTTCGGACCGAAACGGATAGAAGGACTGTCTCGTCATAGCGTCGTTGCCTCCGTTAATGAGGTTTTGGATGCGATAGTAGAAAATGCCTCGCCAACCGTGACTGTAATACGGCCACCTCGCTGGTTGCAGAAGAGGGAACGTCGGATGCGATGATCTTAGGCCAGCCTCCCCATCTGTCCGTCCAGAGCTTTCCGGTAAACGCGCGAAACTTGGCAGGATGGCGAGCAAGCTTTTTCCGCCAAATTTCCTCATGTCTTCGCCCGTCTCCTCCCCTGGTACTTTGGTACTCTTGACGCATTGGGGATTGCAGCAAAACTACCAGCGTATGATGGAGGATCAGATAACAGAGAATGGTGCGAGGGGGAATCATGTCGCCGTTTTCCGAGGTTCTCACCAATCAATTAAAAGACCTGGAAGAGACCTTCGGTCATTCATGGAGTTTGTGTCGGATATAATTGAGAAACAAACTGTACACCGGAACATCCAGCAAGCGGCGAGTGGCGTTTTGGAAAAGGTCCGCTCTATCACCCACATAGACGGCGCTCGGTTCGCCCCACTGCTTCAGTGTCAGGAAAAAGCGCGAGAATTGCGCAGCAGCATCACCGAAACTGCTTGGCCTAACATACATCCGGACGCCGACGCCCTTGCTCGGGGACAGCACATCTTCGCGGAATTTGTGAAGCTCGTCAGTTTGCAAGACAGACTGGAAGATGAGGAGTGGGGACGGCTCCAAGATAGCGTGATCCATTCGTTGGGCAAATCTCTGGGGCTTGCCGCCTCGCGTGGAAAACTCATCATGTCTCCATCTGCCCCCCCTATCTTACAAGTCCCCGCTTCGGTTGCCCAGCAGGCGACTGCAACGGGGACAGTAGAAGAAATAGTCCCAACAGAAAAGATGGCGACTGGCGGAGTCTCTGCGGGTCCCTTTGACAATCAGGGTGAGGGCTTCCACAGAGGAGAGAGCTTGGTCCCAGTTGACGCGACGACTGGCACGCCTTCCCAAATGCCGCCTGTGCATGGCGCCGAGGCTGCGACTGAGCTGGATAATACCGAAGTCAGAATTAGGACTTGCACCTGAGCCTGTTGGGTTAGCCATTTCCAGCGGTCCAGCATCCACTGACCAATTCCCCCGCTCTCCCGCTCCGGGATCATCAGGAATTACGAGCATGGTTGCGACGTTTCAGGGCACGCTCGACGACATCAGCAATTGCTTGGCCCTGGGCATGATCGACCAGAAACGCATTGCCAAGGCCCTTTCAAGCAGTATCAGTGCGGCTTCGATTGCCGCCGCCAGTGGAGACAAGGAAACGGCAAGAAACATCTTGAACGACTTTATCCTGGAAGTGAACGCCCAGATCGAAAAACACATTAACGGAAGCTCCCCGCGAGTGCTTCTGGCAGAGGCATATTCTCTGCTCAGTCAACTCCAGTAGAACGACGGAAATCCCGCCACTCGGAAATGCGCGGCAAGCCAGTTGTAGCGCCGGGCTGTAGCCCGGCATTTGCCGCCCTAAAGGACTGCTTACTGGACACTACGCTACTGTGGACGGCGGCTACACTGTCCCCGTAACTACTGAACACTACACGCAGGGTGAACCCGCCGCTACATGAGTTGCCTCGGGTCTACTCATTTTCTGACAAATGTCAGGATTATTGTCTTGACATCGATAACGATTATGTTATCTTAGTAAAGTGGGCTACGAAGTACATCGCGCAGCCGCCGGTAACTCACCCAACCACTCCCCTTCGGACTTCAGGTCGCTTTTCAGTAAACCCGTCTTGACCCGAGAGAAACTCGCCGTCAATCGGAGCAAAGTGGGCTTCCCAAAGTGCGGAGGCGCCGAAGAGGCCGCGAGGATGTCAGCGCCGCGGGCCTGCGTCAGCGGAAATAATGCGAAGGCCCATAAGCCTCTTTTGTGCGGCTCGGGCGACGAACCTGGCAAACGTCGAACTGCTTACCACGATGTACTAGAAAACAAAGGGACTTACCCCCACAGAGGCAAAAATCCCCAACGTGCTAAGCAGTTGAATTTAAAGTGGTTATCCAATTCATGGGTTGGGCAGCGCGCAGAAAAAGGGAAATTAAAAATGAAGGTTAATGCCACGATGTTATTGAAAACACGTGTAGAAAAAATGTCGCTTTTTCCCTTGCCACGATGTTCATGAAAACACATGTACTTACAAGTTGCCTGCCACGATGTGTATGAAAAAACAAGCAGTTATGCCAAAATCGGAAATTCACGGGTTGCCAGTGACCGTAGCTGCTGCTGTCACGTCACCTCCCTCCACGCCAGCCGGTTCGATAGGGAACACATATGAAATATGAGGGGATAACCCCAGAAGTTATTGAAAACACACACCACGATCACGGTTATGTCCAACTTGAAGGCCATGCTGTATCTTGGCAGCAACCCCTTGTGTCAGCTAACTGGCCCGATAGGTAACACGTATGAAATATGAAGGGATAACCCCAGAAATTATTGAAAACACACACCACGACTATGGTGATGTCCAACTTGACGGCCATGCTGCATCTTGGCAGCAGCCCCTTGTGCCGGTTGAAGCCGGCACGGCAGTTAGTGTAGCGCCGTCCTTTAGGGCGGCAAGTGCCGGGC
>Ga0187852_1002133_pt1 | contig 16814 bp, 13 predicted proteins | sample June2016WEW_6_40_FD_134511 | JGI IMG/M metagenome (GOLD analysis project Ga0187852, IMG submission 134511) | Peatland microbial communities from SPRUCE experiment site at the Marcell Experimental Forest, Minnesota, USA - June2016WEW_6_40 | ecosystem: Environmental > Terrestrial > Soil > Wetlands...
CTGGCCGACGAGTTCGGCTTCAAGGCCCTCGGCGATCCGGTGGAGGACGAGGAGCACCACACCTGGTCCATCAGCTTCACTGACTCGCAGGGCGCCGAGCGCCACATCGACTGGACCCTGGCCTCCAGCCCCGAGTTCCGCCAGATGATGGCCAAGTACACACTCATCAAAGAATTTCTGGAGCCGCCGTTCCTCATCGAGTACGCCGCCAAAGCCGCCGTCTCAACCAGCGCCGCCGAAACTTCCGCCGAGGACTCCGAGGAGTCCGGCGAAGCCTCCGAAAGCGCGGAAGCCCAGTCGGAATCCAAGCAGGCCCGCCGCACCGCCCGCGCTCTGCGGGAGCCCGTCGAAAAGCAGACCGCCCGCGAGCTCTTCGCCTACATCGTGGAACAGGGCAAGAAGGACTACCAGGTGCAGCGCTACAAGGGGCTGGGCGAGATGACCTCAGCGCAGCTTTGGGAAACCACCATGGACCCCGACCGCCGCACATTGCTCTCCGTCAAGCTCGAAGACATCGCCGAAACCGAAGCCATCTTCACCACCCTGATGGGCGAAAACGTGGAGGCGCGGCGCAAGTTCATCGAGGACAATGCGCTGGACGTGAAGAACCTGGACATCTAGAACCATCCGTTCGCTTCAACCTATCCGCAACTGGGCGATTGCACACAGGGGTCGTGCGCGACGGGTTAGACTGGTTGCGGAGAAACCCCGATGAGATTTGGCCTGGTTCAAAGAACGGGAACGATCGCCGTTCTGGCAATCATGCTGGCCGCCCGCACACCGCTTCACGCGCAGTTCAGCGGGGGCGCGCCGTCGTCCGACAGTGCCTTTTCCATTCCCAGCGCGCAACTGCTTCAGCCCGAGGAGTTGAATCGCCTGTTGCACGCCCAGGGAGCAAACAGGCCACTGGTATTGCAAGTGGGTTCGCACCTGCTGTTTGCCGAGGCTCATATCGCGGGCGCAGAATATGCCGGGGCCGGGTCGCAAACCGCGGGCCTGAAGCAACTGCAAGACAGGGTGGCGCCGCTCCCCCGGAAGAGCTTCATCGTGCTCTATTGCGGCTGTTGCCCGTGGAACCGCTGCCCCAACATCGGGCCCGCCTTCAAGCTGCTGCGCGATCTGGGATTCACCAACGTGAAGGCTCTCTATATCGCCGACAACCTCGGAGTGGATTGGGTTGACAAGGGGTATCCGGTTGAGAGCGGCCGCTAGCCGCGGTTCGCGCGACGAGGCGCCGGCCGGGCCGGAGGCGATCACTGGGGCGCGGACCTGGATCTCCGGCCTCATGATTGCAAGTTTGCTGCTGGGAGCCTGGTTCGCTGCCGGCTCGCGCACAGCTTGCGCGGCGGAGTCCCTTCTCAACAAAAAGGCGCCCGAGTTTACGCTCCACGACTTGAACGGCGGAAACCTCGACCTAGCCACCTTCCGGGGTAAGGTGGTGCTCTTGAACTTCTGGGCCACCTGGTGCGCCCCCTGCCAGGTTGAGATGCCCAGGTTTGTCCAATGGCAGCGGCAATACGGCCCCCAAGGCTTTCAGGTCGTCGGAATCTCGATGGATGACGACCCGGAGTTAGCACGCAAACTCTATGCCAAGTTGAAGTTGAATTATCCCGTTGCGATGGGCGACGAAAAGCTCGGAGAACTGTACGGCGGAGTTCTTGGACTGCCGTTGACGTACCTGGTCGACAGGAATGGGGAAGTTCGCGCGCGGTTTCAAGGCGAGACCAATCTGAAGACGATCGAGAAGCGGTTGAAGACACTGTTGTCCAAGCCCTGATCACCATTTGCGCCTGTAGCGCTGCGAAGTTTCAACAGGATGTCCATTCGATCAAGACCGGTGCTGCGCTTTGAGCACAAGCACCCCGGCGATCCTATCGATCGCGACATCCAGCGCCTGGCGCGCTTCCGCACGGCCATCCGCGGTCAGGTCGCAAAACGGACCCGGAGGCCACCCGCGCTAAAATTCTTTTATGACCGATCGCATGTCTCTCTCCCTTGCCCAGGCCGACCCCGATGTGGCCGCCGCTCTTGACCAGGAAACTCTCCGCCAGCACGAGGGGCTGGAGATGATAGCCAGCGAGAACTTCGTATCCGAGGCGGTGCTGGAGGCGGCCGGCTCGATCTTTACCAACAAATACGCCGAGGGCTACCCTGGACGGCGCTATTACGGCGGCTGCGAATATGCCGACGTGGTTGAAAACCTGGCGCGCGACCGGGCCAAGCAGATCTTCGGCGGCGAGCATGTGAACGTGCAGCCGCACTCCGGTTCGCAGGCCAACGCATCGGCCTACGCAGCAGTCTTGCAGGCCGGCGATACGATTCTGGGCCTGGATCTGTCGCACGGCGGGCACCTGACCCACGGCCACAGGCTGAGTTTCAGCGGCAAGCTCTACCGGCCCACGTTTTACCACGTCCGGCGCGACACGGAGCTGATCGACTACGACGAACTGGAGGCTATTGCAGAGCGCGAACGGCCCAAGGCCATCATCGGCGGCGCCAGCGCCTATCCAAGACTCTGGGATTTCGAGCGCATGCGGCAGATTGCCGACAAGGTGGGTGCGGTTTATATCTTCGACATGGCGCACATCGCCGGGCTGGTGGCGGGAGGCGTGCATCCCTCGCCCGTGCCCCACGCGCACATCACCACCACCACCACCCACAAGACGCTGCGCGGCCCGCGTTCGGGGTTGATTATTTGCGGGCAGGAGCTGGCCGCGGCGGTGGACAAGGCAGTCTTTCCGGGCCAGCAGGGCGGCCCGCTGGTGCATATCGTCGCCGCGAAAGCTGTAGCCCTGGGCGAGGCGCTGCGGCCAGAGTTCAAGACCTATGCCGCGCAGATCGTGGCCAACGCCAAGGTGCTTGCCTTGAGTCTCCAGGAGGCCGGCTTCCGCATCGTCTCCGGTGGCACAGACAACCACCTGATGCTCGTGGATGTTTTTGAAAAGGGGATACTGGGGTCCGAGGCCGAACTGGCGCTGGGCAAGGCCGGCATCACGGTGAACAAGAATACCATTCCGTATGACGTCAATCCGCCGCTCAAGGCTTCGGGCATTCGCGTGGGCACGCCGGCATTGACCACCCGCGGCATGAAGGAGCCGGAGATGCGGCAGATAGCCGCGTGGATGACAAAGGCTCTGGAGCAGCGGAACGACGATGCGGCGCTCGAACGGATCCGCGGCGAGGTGGCCGAACTGGCCAACCGGTTCCCGCTCTATGCGTGGCGGAGACTTGCCGTCTAAGCGTACAGCGCTTATCAGGAGATCGGCGTAAGTCCGGCATCTGGAGCGCTGCTCGAAAGATCATCGCGCCGCAACTTGCGTGTATGTGCCGGGTTGTATTTAATGTTGTTGGGGGATGATCCGCCCGAGGGGAAGAGATTCGCTGTTCTCCCTGAGGGCATCCGGAGGAATCGATGAAGTCCATTCAGGTAGCTCTCGCAGCTTTGCTCGTTCTTGCTGTTCCAGCGTTTGCCCAGCGTCACGAAGGCGGTGGTGGTGCTCCCGCACCGCATCAAGCCATTCCATCGCACGGTCCTTCGGTGTATAAAGGCGCGCCGCATGCGCCCGACCCGAAGCGCAACTATGCCGACCAGGCCGGCCACCCCAACGTCCCGCACGTGGATGGCAAGTCCTGGGTCGGCCACGACACCGGCCGCGGCGACGTGAATTATCACCTCGACTACCCCTTCGCGCATGGCCGCTTTCCCGGCGGCGTTGGCCACGGGCACGTATGGCGTATGGGCGGCGGCGGACCAACCCGCTTCTGGTTCAACAACTGGTATTGGCACGTTGCGCCCTTTGACATCGCCTTTTGCGACGGCTGGCTGTGGGACTCCGACGACATCGTGATTTACCCCGACCCGGACCACGACGGCTGGTACCTGGCCTACAACGTGCGCCTCGGCACCTATGTGCATGTTGAGTATCTGGGAATGTAGGCGGACGAACACAAGCGGAAACGAAACACAACAAAGGGGACGGCCCGAGGGGTCTGTCCCCTTTGTCGTTTTACTTGTGCCTGACGGCGTGGGCGGGATGTACAGTCCGGCCTGCCAGGCGATAAGATTACGAGTCTGTCGGGAGCGGCCGCCTGTGCACGATTAAATGCGGCGAATGCTCCCATGCAAAACCAAATCTCCGAGGCTCCGCAATGAAGCATCTGCCTGTACGCCTGTTTACGCTCCCTGATGCACTGATCGCCCGCTGGTTTCTTCTCGCCGCAATCGCTGCCGCGCTGCTGGCCGTTTCCCCCGCTTGGGCCGCGCCCGCCAATGCCCCGATCGTCCTCACCGGCGCCGACCGGCGGCCAGCCCTTTCACTTGACGGCAATTGGGCATCCATCGTCGATCCGTACTTCTCCGGCCTATTCAGCTTTCATCACCAGGAGAAGTCGAATGGCTGGTTCCTCAACCAGAAGGCCAAGCCCGGCGATCCATTCCCCATCGAGTACGACTTTTCCAGGGCCCCCACGCTGAAGGTGCCCGCCGACTGGAACACGCAGCGCGAGTCTCTGTTCTTCTATGAGGGGCCGGTATGGTACGAACGCGACTTCACCTACCAGCCCAAGGAGCACACGCGTATCTTTCTGCACGTGGGCGCGGCCAATTATCACTCCTGGTTCTGGGTCAACGGCCAGAAGGTTTGCGAGCACGAGGGCGGTTACACCAGCTTCAACTGCGACGTGACGACGGCGGTTCATGCGGGTGGAAACTTCGTGGTGGCCGCCGTGGACAACACGCGCCGCGAGGACAATGTTCCTACGCTCGAAACCGATTGGTGGAACTATGGCGGCCTCACGCGCTCGGTCTCACTGATCGAGGTTCCGGAGGCCTTCATCGATCAGTATGACGTGCACCTAAGCCGCGGGGAAGGCTCCCAAATCGAAGGTTGGATTCATGTTGAGGGCAGCCAACCCGGCGCAAAGGTCGAGGTGGAGATTCCCGAGTTAGGCGTAAAGACATCCGCCATTGCAGGAGAGGACGGACGCGCTGCGATTCGCTTGCCCGCACCGGGGTTAAAGCGCTGGTCGCCGGAGACGCCGAAGCTCTATAAGGTCCGAATCAGCGCAGGACAAGACGTTATCGAAGATCTCATCGGCTTTCGCACTGTGGAGACGCGCGGGACGCAAATTCTGTTGAATGGCAAGCCGATCTTTCTGCGCGGTATCTCGATTCATGCCGAGGCGCCTTACCGCACCGGCCGGGCCAACACGGACAAAGACGCGGAGACGCTGCTGGGCTGGGCCAAAGAACTGGGTTGCAACTTTGTCCGCCTGGCGCACTATCCCCACGACGAAACCATGTTGCGCGCGGCCGATAGGATGGGGCTGCTGGTTTGGTCGGAGAATCCGGTCTATTGGGCGCTGCAGTTTGACAATCCCAAAGTATTGGCCAAGGCCGAGCAGCAGTTGGACGAAGAGATCGGAACCTCGCGCAATCACGCCGCGATCATCCTGTGGTCGATGGCCAACGAAACGCCGAACACCGAGGCGCGAACGCAATTTATCGAAACTCTCGCCAGCCGCGCGCGCGCGCTTGACTCCTCGCGGCTGATTACCGCGGCGCTGCTGGTGCGCGCGGAAGGACACACCAAGATCGTGGACGATGCGCTGGGCAAGACGCTGGATGTCATCGGAGTAAATGAATACATCGGTTGGTATGAGCAGCATCCGGAGACGGCCGACGTGACCGAGTGGCGCATCGACTACCAGAAACCCCTGATTGTGAGCGAGTTTGGCGGCGGCGCCAAGGCCGGCCTGCACGGCGGCGACAATGACCGCTGGACAGAGGAATACCAGGCCAATATCTATCGCCATCAATTGGGCATGCTCAACCGTATTCCGCAACTCAGGGGGATGAGCCCGTGGATTCTGATGGATTTTCGCTCGCCTAACAGGCCCCTAACGGGCATCCAAGATGAATTCAACCGCAAGGGACTTATCTCCGATCAGGGGCAGAAAAAGTTGGCGTTCTTCGTTCTGCAGAAGGCTTATTTGGAGAAAACGGTGGGCAAACCGGAATGAGATGATTCAGATTGCGCATGCGTAAGTTGAAAAAATATTCCGCCAAATTGCGCAAAAGCGAAATTCTGAGCTATGCTTCACTTATGGCTATTGATTCCATTATTGCCCAAATCGACGAGGAGATCGCAACGCTGACGCAGGCACGCTCCCTGCTGGCCAACATCGAGAACCTCGCCACCAAAGTAACTGAGCGCAAAACCAAAAAGGCGCCGGCCAAGGCCAAAAGGAAGGCCAGGAAGAGGCGCGTGTTGAGCGCCGAGGCGCGCAAGCGGATTGCCGATGCGCAACGCAAGCGGTGGGCCGCGCAGAAGGCCAAGGCCAAGTAAGAGGCGTAAGCAACTTATTTTCCCTCTTTTCTCAATGCGCTGAAGGCCGCTGAATCATGGGCCGATAGCGCCCCCCAACGAGAAGAGCTCACTATTAGTGTTGCGGGAGCAGGCCGGCCCGGCGGATGGCGATAATCAGTCATCGCCATCCGGCAATAACGGTGCTGCGCCAAGACCTGGCACTGTGAATGCCAGGCCGCAACGATCTCCCTCCAGAGACTCCGTGACGAAACGGCTTGCTTCCCGCCGCTTTCGGGTTTAATGTCTTGCCAGTATCCAGGCGTCCGCAATCAACGGAGGTGCGCGATGCACAGGTCCATTCCAATTTTTGCGGCGGCTCTGTTGCCGCTGCTCTTCGCCTTTCCGGCCGCCCCGCAAACCTCCAACAGCGCCGGTGGGCAAAGCCCGGAAGCACTGACGGCTACATATAACCAGGCCATGCAGGCAAAGGAGTGGCCCCGCGCCATCGCCATCGCGCAGCAACTGGCAGGGCTAAAAGCAACGTCACTGAACCTGAGATTGCTGGCCAATGCGCAGCTTTACTCCGGCTCGGCGGATGAAGCCCTGGCAACTTACGGCCGAGCCCTGGCCGCGGCGGAACAGGAAAAGCCCGCCCAAGGCCAGCCAACGAACGAGTGGAAAGACGGCCTGGCGCAGACCTACATTGGCAAAGGCAATGCGCTGCTCAAGCTCAAACGCACCACGGAGGCGATCGAGGCGTATAACCAAGCCGCCGGGTTGGCGTCCAACGCCGGACAGGCTTACTTCAATGTCTGCGCCGTGCTCTACAACAACGGCAACACACATGAATCAGCGGCGGCCTGCCGCAAGTGCGTGCAAGCGGACCCCACCAGGGCGAATGCCTGGTTCGTTCTGGGGTCAGATCTCTTTGCAGATTTGCCGATAGCCGCACAAGGCAAGGTCCAAGCCTCGCCCGAGACGCGAGAGGCGCTTGAGAAGTATCTTGCTCTCGCCCCTGACGGCCCTCACGCCGCCGACGCGAAAGCCATGCTGGAGATGATCGCCAAGTAGGAAGATGCCGCCTTCGGCATTTGCCCGGTCTCTGAGCGCGTGATATCGTGCATTGAATTCAAGCTTTCACAGGTCCCACAATCGGGACCTGGGGCACCCAGAATTAGTACAACAACCAGCGGTTAGAGACCTAGCTGATCCCCGCCATGACCAACATGCGCGGCTCGGTCATCTCCTGGATGGCGGAGCGGATGCCTTCGCGGCCCAGGCCTGAGTCTTTGACGCCGCCGAAGGGCATGGGATCGAGGCGCCAACTGGGGGTGTCGCCGACGATCAGTGAGCCGACTTCGAGTTCGCGATAGGCGGTGAGAATGCGGCCGGCGTCGCGGGTGAGGAGGCCGGCCTGCAGGCCATATTTCGAGTGGTTCACATCGGCCAGCGCCTGCTCGAAATCGTCGTAGGGCTCGATGGCGACGACCGGGCCGAAGACCTCTTCGTCGCGCACCTTCATGCCGGGCGCGGTTCCGGTCAGAATCGCCGGCGTCACCACGGAGCCGTGGCGTTCTCCGCCGGCGACCAGCTTGGCGCCGCCCTGGACGGCCTCCTTGACCCAGGCATCCACGCGCTCGGCTTCGCTGAGGCGGATGAGTGGGCCCACTTCTGTGGTTTCGTCGGAGGGGTTTCCGGCAGCCAGCTTGGCGGTGTGCTCGACCACCTTCCACAAGAAAGTCTGGAAGATTTTGCGCTCGACGAAGACGCGCTGGACGCTGATGCAGGACTGGCCGGCATAGCCAAAGGCGGCGTGGGCGGTGCGCAGGGCTGCCTCGTCCAGGTCGTGCCAGTCGCCATGAACGATGAGCGCGGCATTGCCGCCGAGTTCGAGCAACACGCGCTTGCGTCCGGAGTGGGCTTTGAGCTCCCAGCCGACTTTGGCCGAGCCGGTAAAGCTGACCAGCTTGATGCGATCTTCCTTTTCGGCCAGCCATGCGGTATCCGCGTTGCTGAGCGGCAGCACGGCCAGCGCCTCCTCGGGCCAGCCGGCCTTCAGAATCACCTCGCCCAGGGCCAGCGCGGTAAAGGGGGTTTGCGGGGCGGGCTTGAGAATCAGCGGACACCCGGCAGCGATGGCGGGCGCCAGTTTGTGGGCTACCAGGTTCAAGGGAAAATTGAATGGCGTAATAGCCAGCACCGGCCCGACGGGGAAGCGCTGCACCAGTCCCCAACGGCCCTCGTTGCCCTCGGTGAGGTCCAGGGGAAGGCTTTCGCCGCCGAGTCGGGCGGCTTCTTCGGCGGCGGTCTTGAAGGTGAGGACGGCGCGATCCACCTCGGCGCGGGCAAGGCGGACGGGCTTGCCGGCCTCGGCGACGATAAGTTGCGCGAAGCGCTCCTTCTGTTCGATCAGAGCGGCAGCCACGTCCTCGAGGATCTCGCGGCGCTTCCAGCGGGGAAGAGCGCGGGTGCGGCGCAGGCTGGCCGCTGCGTGGTTGACGGCCTGGCGCGCGTCGGCGCGGGTGGCCACGGTGACCCGCCCCACCAGACCCTGGTCCCACGGCGAACGCACTTCAAGCGTTTCTCCGTCGATCCACTCCTTGCCGCACAGCAGAAATCCCGTTTGCGTTCCCGGCCGCATTTTCATGGCGCTGGAGCTCCCGTTCCGTCTCTGCCTAGATGTTACTAGCGTGGGGCGAGTGTGGGCAGGTTCTCTGCTGCATCAGGCGGCATCTGCCGCGACCCAGTCCCGTCACGGTACACTGTTCCCCTATGATCCATGACGGCCGGAGCCGCAAACTTCCCTTCGATCCCGCCCAGGCGCTGGCGCACTTGAAGGCCAGCGACGCCAAGCTGGGCGCGCTGATTGAGCGGGCGGGCGCGTTCACGCTGCGGCTCGATCCTTCGCCTTCGCCCTTCGAGTCGCTGCTGGAGTCGATTCTCTATCAGCAGTTGCACGGCAAAGCCGCGGCCACTATCCATCGCCGGGTGCGCGAGTATTTTGGCGGCGATCCGGCTCCCCAACTTCTTCTCGACACCCCCGATGAACCGCTGCGCGCCGCCGGCGTCTCCGGCAACAAGATCAAGGCTCTGCGCGATCTGGCCTCCAAAACTCTGGACGGAACCGTCCCAACCAACGCGGCGATCAGGAAGATGACCGACGCGGAGATCGTGAAACGGCTCACGGCGGTGCGCGGCATTGGCCCGTGGACGGTGGAGATGCTGTTGATCTTTCGCATGGGCCGCCCGGATGTGCTCCCGGTGAGCGACTACGGAGTGCGCAAGGGATTCGCGCTGACTTTTCAAAGAATCCCGAAAACCCGTCCCCTGGCGGCCGATGATTTGCCCAAGCCCGAAGTGCTGCTCAAAAGGGGAAAACGCTGGGCGCCGTTCCGCTCCGTGGCCAGTTGGTACCTGTGGCGGGCCTGCGACCTGGCCAAAACCACAGCGCCGACAGGGCGGGCAAGCCTACAATAATCAAAGCCGCTTCCAGCTATTCGCTATTAGCTTTTAGCTAATTCGTTTGCCGAAGAAGATTTGCGCAGGCTTGAATATCGAAGCCGGAAGCGCCTTGTCAGAGGTTAAGCGCCCGGAGCTTTAGCTAAAAGCTAAAGGCTAGGAGCTATTTTTCATGGCCGCCAGCAAACGTTTTATCTGCATTCATGGTCACTTTTACCAGCCGCCGCGCGAGAATCCGTGGCTGGAGACGGTCGAGACCCAGGACACGGCCGCGCCCTACCACGACTGGAACGAGCGCATCTGCGCGGAGTGCTACGCCACCAACGGCGCGGCGCGCATCGTGAACAACAAGAACCAGATCCAGCGCATCGTGAACAACTACGCGCGCATCAGCTTCGACTTCGGGCCCACGTTGCTGAGCTGGCTGAAAGAAAACGCGGCGCGCACCTACCGCACGATCCTGGACGGCGAGCGCCGCAGCCGCAAGAGCTTTCACGGACACAGCTCGGCCATGGCGCAGGTTTACAACCACATCATTCTGCCGCTGGCCAGCAAGCGCGACCGCATCACCCAGATCCGCTGGGGAATTGCCGACTATGAGCACCACTACGGCACGCCGCCGGAAGGCATGTGGCTGCCGGAGACCGCGGCCGACACCGAATCGCTGGAGCTGCTGGCCCAGCACGGCATCAAGTTCACCGTGCTGGCGCCGCACCAGTGCAAGCGCATCCGGGCCTTGAAGGACGGCGCGAGCTGGACGGACACCCCCGGCGCTGCCGTGGACACCACGCGCCCCTACCTGGTGCGCTTCGACTCCGGGGTTTCGATTGCGGTGTTCTTTTACAACAGCGCTGCTTCGCGGGCGATCGCGTTCGAGGGGCTGCTGAACTCCGGCGAAAATTTTGCCGCACGTCTCAAAGCCGGTTTCAAGGACAGCACGCAGCCGCAGTTGGTCCACGTGGCCACCGACGGCGAGTCGTATGGCCACCACCACAAGCACGGCGAGATGGCGCTGGCCTACGCCCTGCGCCTGCTGGAAGCGGATAAGACGGTGAAGCTGGCCAATTATGGCGGCTTTCTGGAGCAGTTTCCGCCCGAGTACGAAGCGGAGATCGCCGACAACACCTCATGGAGTTGCGTACACGGGGTGGAGCGCTGGCGCTCCAACTGCGGCTGCAACGGGGGCAAGCCGGGATTCAACCAGCTTTGGCGCGCGCCTTTGCGCCAGGCTCTGGACGAACTGCGCGACGCCCTGATCCCGCTTACCGACCAGGAGGGCGGCAAGCTCTTCAAAGATGTGTGGGCCGCCCGGGACGGCTACATCGAAGTGGTGCTGGACCGCAGCACGGAGTCAGTGGACCGCTTCTTGCGCGCGCATGAAAGCCAGATTCTCTCCGCGCCGGAGCGCGTGCGCGCCCTGGAACTGATGGAATTGCAGCGCCACGCGCAGCTCATGTACACCAGTTGCGGCTGGTTCTTCGACGACATTTCGGGCATCGAGACGGTGCAGGTCGTCGCCTATGCCGCGCGAGTGCTGCAACTGGCGCAGGAACTCTTTGGCCAGCAGGCCGAATCATTGGAGCCCGCGTTCCTGACCCGCATGGCAGAGGCCCGGTCCAACGTGGCCAGCGCCGGCGATGGCGCCCAAATCTATAAGAAGTGCGTGGCCACCATGAAGCTGGGCCTGGAACAGGTAGCGGCCCATTACGCCATCAGCTCTGTCTTTTCCTCCTATGCCGAGCAGACCGAACTGTTTTGCTACCGCGTCCGCCGCATCTCCTACGACATCTATACCTCCGGCCGCGGACGGCTGGCGCTGGGCCGGGCGCACATCGCCAGCGCCATCACCGGCCACCAGCAGAGCTTCTCGTTTGCGGTTCTGCACTTCGGCGACCAGAACATTACCGCCGCGGTGAAGCCCTACGCCGAAGCTGATGCCCCCGCGTTCGAGGCCTTCGCCAAACAGGCCGCGGAGTACGTGCAGAGCGCTCTCTTTCCCGAGGTGATGCGCCTTCTCGACCGTTACCACGCCCACGTCGACTACACGCTGACTTCGCTGTTTACCGACGAGCAGCGGCGCATCGTGCAGATCATCCTCAACTCGACGCTCTGGGACATTGAGAACTCGCTGACCACGATCTATGAAGATCACGCCAGCCTCCTGCACTATCTCTCGCAGGCGGGACTGCCTAAGCCGCCGGCGCTCACCCTGGCGGCGGGCTTCGCCATCAACGCGGGACTGCGCCGCGCTCTGGAGGCCGACTCCATCGATCAGGCCCAGTTGCGCTCTTTTCTATCCCTGGCCGCGGCAGATCAGGTTCCCCTGGAGACGGCCACGCTTTCCTACATCGCCGACCAGCGGATGAAGCGCGTGATGAGCGAGCTGCAAGCCTCCTCGGGGTCGCTGGAGATGCTGGACCGGACGCTGGCGATGGCGCGCATCCTGGTCGAGCTGCCCTTCGAGCTGAACCTCTGGCAGGCGCAGAACATCTGGTATGAGATTCTGCGCAGCTCAAGCTACGCCCTTACCGCGCTGGCCACCGACGACCGCCCGCGCTGGGAGAAAAACTTCAGCGAACTGGGCAGTTGCCTGTCCATCGACTGCGCGGCCATCAGCGTGCAGGACCCGGCGGTGGCGACTACGGGAGACTAGGGGCGCACCGGTTTTTCGAGCTTTCCGTCCTTCAGCAGGAAGCGTTCGCCGCGCCAGACGATGGTGTTGCCGGCGAAGCCGGCTACCCAGACGCCCATGGCGACGAGATCGCGAAGAGGCAGCAGCCAAAGGCCGGGGAGGACCTGGCGGTCGCCAAGCACCGCCGCGCCCGCCACCATGGCCAGGGTCAGGCGCAGGAAGAAGCTCAGTCCCAGCAGCCATAAACTCAATGGGCTCAGTCCGCTGGCTAGCACGTTGAGCAACGCCCAGCCCAGGCCGTGGGTAAAGATGAGGCCGGCGTAACCCCAGGGCCGCGCGTCGCGAACCGTTCTGGCCCAACGGAGCTGATGATCAAGAAAGCCACGCCAGCCGTAAGCCGCAACATTGGTCTCGACCACCTCGGCGCTGAGCTCGACGCGGTAGCCGGCCTGGGCTACGCGGGCACCCAGTTCGTAGTCGTCGGCGAGGTGGTCCACCAGCGGCGCGAGGCCTCCTATCTTGTTGAGCGCATTACGGCTTACAGCCAGCGTGGAGCCCAGGCCGTAATGCAGGCCACCCTCAATCATCTTGGAGAGCAAAACGCCGGCCTGGAAGTCGGTGGCGATGCCCAGCGCCTCCAGCCGCGAGGGGAGTGTGCCGTGGGCGCGGCCGCGATAAAGGGCGGTCACTAAGCCTACTTGCGCCAGTGGTCTACCGGCCTTGGCTGGACCGTTGGGCGCAGGGGCAAAGCAGGCCATCACCCGCTCAAGATAATGGGGCGAGACAGTGATGTCGGAGTCGTTGAGGAGAAGGTAATCATGCCGGGCATGGGTTGCAAGCTGAACCAGGGTGCTGACCTTGCCGTTGGTTCCAAGGCGAGCGGGACACTCGATAAGTTGAATGGAATGAGCGGGAAATTCGCGTTTGAGTTGTTCGACTGCAGCCACGGCGGGGTCGGCAAGCGAGGAAACTCCGAAGAGCAGTTCAACCTCGCCTGCGTAGGTTTGGCGGCAGTGGCTGCGGAAGGCGTCGATCATGCCCAAGTCCATTTCTTTGAGGGACTTGAGGATGCTGACGCCGGGCGCAAAGGGCGTCAGCGGGGCGCGCCGGGCCACTAAAAAGGCGCGTGCGGCAACCATGGCGGCCAGAAAGTAGCCCATGCCGGCCACGGCCAGCACCGTGGTGAGAATCTCCACGGATTGGGCTAAAACGTGTGGCATCACAGGGGTAAGAATACAGCTTCTAGCTGCCAGCCTCTAGCTTTTGGATCTCCTGTTGAGCGCAGGGGTCAATAGCGGGTACACGAGCGATAAGGACATGCTCATGCCGAGGGCTGGCAGCTAGAGGCTGTATTACTCGTACCTGAGGGCTTCGATGGGGTCCATGGAGGCTGCCTTCCAGGCGGGATAAATGCCGAAGACCAGGCCGATGGCGCAGGAGACCGCAAAGGCGATCAAAACCCAGGTGAACGAAAGAGCGGCATGAAGGAATGACACGACATAATGCAGAATCAGGGTGAATAGAGCCCCAGCCAGGATGCCGAGCAGGCCGCCAATCACGCACAGAGTCACGGCCTCCAGCGTGAATTGCAGAAGGATGTTTTTCTTGGTTGCGCCAATGGCCTTGCGGACTCCAATTTCCCGGGTGCGTTCGGTCACGCTGACCAGCATGATGTTCATAACGCCCACGCCGCCCACCATGAGACCCACGGAAGAGACAGCGACCATGAACGAAAAGAGCCCGATGGTGAGCTGATTCCATAGACGCGTGAGCGAGTCGGGACCAAAGATAGCGAAGTTGTCGTCCTGCTCCAGGCGAACGTTGCGGCGGCGGCGAAGGAGTTCGCGAATTTCGTCAACGACGAGCGTCTTATGGGCGGGATCGTCATATTTTACGGTGATCCAGTAGTCCTGGATCTCCGGATGGAGCTTACGGAAGGTCTCCAGGGGGAAGTAAGCGGAGTTGTCCTGCGTGTTGCGGCCGCTTCCGAAGGGCTGCGGCTGGAGATCGAGCACTCCGATTACGGTGAAGATGTCGCCTTCACAATCGATATCCTTGCCGATCGGGGACTCATCGGGGAAAAGATCTTCAGCGGCATCATGGCCCAGGACGACCACATTGGCGCGGTGCTCTTCTTCTGAATCGGTCCACATGCGGCCTTCGAGCAGCTCGATATCCTGAGTCTCTTTGACTGCCGACGTGCTGCCGGTCAGAATGGTGTTCGAAATCTTGTGCGTACCGGCCTTGAGAGAGACGCTGCCGAGGCCTGTCTGAAAATTCTGGTAGGTAAGACCGGGATCGACGGCAACGACATACGGGAGGCTGCGCATGGCAATGCCGTCCTCATAGGTAAGCTTCTTGCGATTGAGTTCCTCGGTGGTGGGACGCGTCCCAAAGGGTTCAAAGTGGTAAATCCACAGGTCGTTGGTTCCCAGGGTGCGGATAAACTGATCGATGTTCGTATTGAGCCCATTGATGGCCGACGAGATCAGGATGACGGTGGCGATGCCGATGGAGATGCCGAGAATGGTGAGGATGGAGCGCAATTTGTTCTTGCGCAGAGTATCCAGCGCCAACAGCACGGATTCTTTTGAGTCGCTTAGCTTCATGCCTATAGCTCCGCTCTCAGGGCAACAATGGGATCGAGCGTCGCGGCCTTGGCCGCCGGGTAAACGCCAAAAAACAGGCCAACGCTGGTGGCAACGGACAAGGCAACCGGGATGCACCAGAATGGGACGGACGAGGGGAATGAGATAGCCAGGGTAATGATGTTGGCCACGCTGATGCCTAAGATCACGCCGATCACGCCGCCTAGCAACCCCAGGATTGCGGACTCGATGAGGAACTGAAGCAGGATGTCTTTGCGGCGCGCGCCCAGCGCCTTGCGGACACCGATCTCCCGGGTGCGTTCGGTGACCGAAACCAGCATGATATTCATGATGACAATGCCGCCAACCACCAGGGAGACGCCGGCGATGGCTACGACTACTGCTCCGAAGTTACTGAGAATTCTGCCTAGCAGGTTCCCGAAGGTTGCGCTGGTTTCGATGGAGAAACTATCCGGGGCGCCCGGCGCCAGGTGGCGGCGCGCGCGCATAATGGTGCGCAAATCGCCGGAAACCGCGTCCATGACCTCCCCGCCTCCACCGGAATCCACATAGATGGCCAGGCTGGCGTTAGCGCCGTAAGAGTGGAGAAACGCGGTGAGAGGAATGACGACCCAGTTGTCCATGCTCATGCCCAGCATCTTGCCCTGGCGCTCGCCTACGCCAATCACCGTATAGGGAGTTCCATCGACGCGAATTTCCTTACCGAGCGGATCGCCTGCGCCCATCACATTGTCGACAACGTCATAGCCGATGATGGCGACGCGGGTGCTGTGCTCATCCTCGACTTCAGTGAAGGAGCGCCCTTCGTCGATATTGAGATTTGAAATCGGGGGCATGGTCCAGGTCCATCCGCGAATCGTGGTGTCGGTAGTGGACTTGGTTTGGTAGACGACCTTGCCCGTGGTGTTGCGCTGTGCGCCGACCGACACGCAGGATTTGCAATCGGAAACAACGGCCCTGTAGTCGTCGAAGGTAATGTCTCTCCGCTTCTGGAAGGCGAGATACTCGTCGATGGTGATGAAGGTCTGCGGCATTTTGCTGATGGTGACCACGCTGGCCCCATAGCGGTTGATCTTTTCGGTGACGAATTGCTTGGCGCCGTTGGTCAGGGTTGCGACCGTGATGACGGATGCAACTGCAATCACCACGCCCAGCAGCGTGAGGATGGAGCGTAGCTTGTTGGCCCAAAGGGATTGCAGCGCGAGTTTAAAGGCCTCGGTGAATAGCATGGTCTCGCTTTCGTTTCCGGAACCGGCATCGGCGCGCAACAACGGCGCTGGCGCGCGATGCTGTCTCCGCGAACAGAAGCCTTCCATGGCTCCTGCCCGGTTCCCCTAGTGTACGGAATCCCCGCAGCCGCAATTCCAGGGTGGCTATTCCTATGGACGGAACACCAGCCCCTCAGGCCGCGTTCCGGGTTAAGAAGCAGCCAAAACCGGGGCTGATTTGCCTCTTTTGATACGCAGAGATGCGCCAGACGGTTCCGGAGCCTTGGCGGGGTCCGCGGAGAAAAGGCGCCCAGGGCCGATTTTACGTAGATTTTGACCTTCAGCCCCTCAGCCCGGCGTAGCATCCGGCGGCAAACTACCGTCCTGAGCTGCCAAAGCCCTTTTCCGCGCGGGCCGAGTCTTCCAGTGTCTCCACTTCTTGGACGGGACCCGTGAGAACCGGAACCGGGACCATCTGGGCAATCTTTTCGCCTGCCTTGAGCTCGACGGCGGTCTGGCCGAGGTTGGTCATCAGCACCTGAATCTCGCCCCGGTAGCCGGCGTCGATCACCCCTGCAGTGGTCGCGATGCCGCGAGC
>Ga0187852_1002134_pt1 | contig 16784 bp, 10 predicted proteins | sample June2016WEW_6_40_FD_134511 | JGI IMG/M metagenome (GOLD analysis project Ga0187852, IMG submission 134511) | Peatland microbial communities from SPRUCE experiment site at the Marcell Experimental Forest, Minnesota, USA - June2016WEW_6_40 | ecosystem: Environmental > Terrestrial > Soil > Wetlands...
CGGATTTCGCCAAGCCTTTGCAGCAGCGCGTCGAGCAGCCGGTAGCGCCCCAGCAAACTTTTTTGCTCATGGGCCGCCAGCGCGTCAAAATGCGCGAGCCATTCCATTTGCGCCGGGTCAGGCAACCGGGTGCCTTCGCCGAAAAAATTCAGGCGCAGACAGCGCGACAAAATTGTTTCCAAAATCCGCTGCGGCTCGGTTGAAAGCAGAATCAGAACCGACTTGCCGGGCGGTTCTTCAAGCGTTTTCAAGAAGGCATTGGCGGCTTGAACATTAAACCGGTCCGCCCCCGCGATGATTGCCACCTTGTATTCGGCCCCGGTGGGTTTGAGTTGGATTTCGCGCATCAACTCGCGCGTTTGCTCGACGGTGACGATGCGCGATTTGGATTCAGGCCGCGCCCAATGCACGTCGGCATGGGTGTCGCGGTCAATTTCCCGGCAGCTCAAACAGGCGTCGCAACAATCGGTCGTCACGCCGCCGGTTTTGACGGGGTTCTGGCAGTTCAGCGTTTTGGCCAATGTGCGGGCGAGCGATTCCAACTCTTCGAGCTGATCCCCGGCGAACAGGTAGGCGTGGCCGAGCCGCCCGCGGGCGAGCGAACGCTGGAGCAATTCGACGCCTTGCGTCTGTTTCGCAAAATGTTTGAAGGCCATGCGTATTTAAGATGGAAGTTTGTCCGATTTTGACGCTTCAGCTTCCAAAGCTTGTTGGCGTAGAAATTGCGCGTTCACCCGGGCGGTGGGCAAACAAAATTCCATTGGGTGAACCATGCATATTCTTCAATTGTGGGCGGGTGTCTGGATTCTGCCGAGTGTTTTTTTCATCGAATATGACATTCGGTGTCCGGATGAAAAGCGCGGACGACGCGCAATGATGCGCAAAGACACCGGACAAAGCAACCGGTCTTGAAAAATCACATTGAATCTGCCGTGGTTGCCTTGCTGATGGCGGAACGGAATTCGGCAAACGTGAATGGCCTGGCCAGCGGTCAGGGCGCCACGGGTGTTGCGTTGAGCGGGATTTCCTGGCCGTTGCCCAAAACAACTTTGCCGATGATGCGTCCGTTCGACAACTGCTGCGAGCCGGTGGCTGTCGCTTGAGAATTTGCACCACCGCCACCACCGCCGCCGTTCTGCGTGGTTCCCCATAAAGTCGCCGGGTTGGTCGCGGCGATGAATTCACCGCTGATGGTGATCCGTTGATTCAAACTTAAATTGGTGCCGGCAGCTTTGAACCGGAAGTTCTGGTTTTGCGCCAAGGCCGCGTTGTTGAGGGAGGGTGTTCCATTTTGGATGGCGGATTGAGCGAATTGCCTTTCTGCTTCCGCTGCGGGCGCGGGCGCCAGGGCAACTCCATCCGACCGGGCGATGGACGTTCCTGCGTTGGGCGTTTCCGCGTTGGTGACCGTCAGATTGCCATTGTAAACCGAACCGTCGCCGTCCGTGATGCGAATCTGGTTGCCGGTTTGCTCGATTTGAAACGAGGCCAGCGGAATTTTTCCGGCGGCCGCTTTTGTCCGGTCATTCAATGATTGCTTTAAATCCGATTTGGCCAATTGGTCCCCCGCCGTGCGGCCGACGGCCACGCTGATGTCGGCTGGCGCGCCCACATTGCGGAAGTAAAAATTCTGCTGCGCGGAATGTGGGACGAATGCCAGTGTCGAGCCTCCGGCAGCCATGCCGGATGTGATGCCATTTGTGGCAACCACGGTTGACGGCGTTGCCGCAGCCTGGTTCATGACGATTTCCCGTGCCGCGGCAAACCTGTCCTTGTCCGTATCGTCCCGGCTTGGCGGCGCCGACGCAACCAGCGCCGGAGCGTTTTCCGAGGGCGGTGATGACGGTCGGTTTTGGGCGGATCCGGTGATCGCCTTTTCGCGCAGTCCCAAATTCTGTGCGAGCCGCAGGCTTCTGGATTTGCTCCTCGACAAGGCCGGGAGAAAAACGGCCGCCGCCAGGACGACCACGCAAGCGCCCGCCGCAATCCGGAACCACCAGCTTGCGAAAAGGGAGGCCCTTTCAGCGGCTTCGGCCGGTTTTTTATGTGTCCGCCGGACCTCATCCTGCAACAGCCGGCGCGTGGCCAGGTGCAGCTCAAAGGGCGCACCCGCCTCCCGGCGCCGCTGTTCAGCGTAGCCGCGCAATTGTTTCTCGATGTCGCGTTCTTCTGCCATGTCGTCAGGTGTTGGACGGAATTGGGTTGTCCGATTCCTCCGCAAAAAGCGTCCGGGCGATGATTTCCAGCCGGTCGAGGCATTTGCTTAGTCGCGAACTGACGGTCTTCGTGTTCAATTTCAATGTGCCGCCGATTTCCTCGTAACTCAAATCACCAAAATAACGCAACTCAATGATTTCGCGGCACGGCGCTTCCAACCGGTCTACCGCCTGCCGGACAAGCGCCAGCCGTTCGGCGGCCAGCAGGCTGGCGTCCGGACCGGGCGTGGGGGCCGGCGGGTCAATCGGCGGGCGGTCGTCATCCCCGGCGTCCAGGGAAACCGGGGTCGCTCCCCCGCCGCGTTTGGCGGCCGCGCGGTGTTCGCGGTAATCGCACGCCCGGTTGACGGCGATGCGAAAGAGCCAGGTCTGAAACCGGCTTTCGCCCTGGAACGAGCCGAGATTTTTGATGACCGAAAGAAAAACCTCCTGGCAGATTTCCTCCACGTCCTCGCGCGCCAGATCGTGTCCGAGTTGGAAGACAAACCGCGCCGTTGCCTCGTAATGCCGGTCGAACAATTCGTCCCACGCCGCCGCCTCACCGCGACGGCAGCGCGCGATTAATTCACTTTCCCCACCCGGAATCATCACCGCCATGTTTAACCGGCGCCGGGCATGAATCAATACTGATTCATCCTTGCCCGTCCCATTCCGCGCACAGAAGTTCAACAATGGATTCGGTGAATGATGGCATTGGCGGCTACACCGCATCAGGAAGGGATTCGCTGAACTGCAATCGCATCCAGCCTAACATGACCAGATTTCGGATAGCACTGGCCACCGCCTGTTTCTTCTCGTCGGTCTGCCATGTTTTCTTCCAATTGAGGATGTATTCGAAAAGATCCTGTTCGGCGACTTCGTGTTGCGGTTTAGCCTGCTTCAACTGGCGGCTTGCAAATAACACCGTCAGCACTTCCTCAGCCTGTTCCGTGTTCTTGATGCGGCTGAACAGATCCACTGTTTTGGAAATCTTTCGCTCATGCCGCTTCAAGATTTCCTCGTATTTTAATCGCTCCTTCTCGTACTGCGGGCCGACACGCAATGCGATCATCTTCCCCAGTCGCTCCTCATGCAGCCAGTTCCTGTTCGCGAAATCATGCAATGCCAGCTTCACCTCGTCGGCGAACGGCCCGTAGCTACCCTTGCCAAACTGGAAGCCGGTCTGAACTCCCATCTCAGTGACGACGTAACAAATCTTTTGAAAAATCGTCCGGCCCACCGGACTGGCATAAGGCTGCTTCTCCAATTCGCGGAGGACCTCCATCAAGACCACCCATTCGGGATTCATCTTCTCGTGCTTGCGGCCTCTGCCCTCCAGTTCCATCTGAGACGGACCACCAAGGAAATCTTCTTCCAATTGGCTCTTGGGTGTTCCGTACGGCGCATAAACCTCGACCTCGATGTCCAAATGCCGCAGTTTCCCATACATCAACGGTCCGACTTCCTCCCAACTGAGCCCGCCATTGCCACACCCGAGCGGCGGGAAGGCCACGCTCTTGACACCCCATTCCGCATGATGCTGCACAAAATAATCCAGCCCTCGCTCGATGTCCGCCAGACGCGACGGCGACCGCCAATGATCTTTGGTTGGAAAATTTACGATAAGAATTCCCGACGCATCGCGGTAAGGATACGGCTCGCCGAGACGCACCTGTTTCCGCTCGCAACGCCTGGCGTAATCCTCGAACATCGCCGGGTAACGTTTCTTGAACTCTTGCGCCACGCCTTTGCCCATGATGCCGATGCAATTGACCGTGTTCACCCGCGTCTGGGCTTGGGTGGCAAACAGGTCGCCTAAGAGTGCTTTAAACATGGCAGTTTGGGGTTAACGGAAAAACATGACTGGATCAATTGTGACCGGCATGGCGAAGCCTGCCGACGTTAATTGGGAAGCGACAGCCTCATCAACCACGTATGCTCCGGTCAAATGTTTTGGTTCGACACAATGAGGGACGAGCACTTCCGCACACTTTTGCGAACGATGGCGATAGTAAGCGATTGGATCGTTCGGATGCCGCCAATCTGACGCAAAAATTGCGTCATAGTCCAGCAATCCTGCCTGTGACGGATGCAGGAAGCGCACATAATCGCTCGATGCATTGCGATCCGTGATGACCACGCCGTCAATATGCCTCACTTCCGTGGAAACACGCAAGACGCATAACGTCGCCGCCGCATCCTTTCTTTTAAAGAGCATCGGATTGCGGGCGTGAAAATAGAGGTTGGCGTATTGATGCAGTTTCAAACCACCGGGCACGTTTTTGTGGTCGCGCCGTTCCTGTACCACCTCCAGCGCAACGGAATAGTGCGGAACTTTCGCCGCCCGCTCGTTCGACAGAATGCCAAGCTTCAGGACCGAAGGAATGTTTTCCAGCGGCATGATGCATTGAAGTTCTGTGACCCGTGGATTCATACGCTGGCCTCCAGCTTGCACATTGTGGCGGGCACGCGCAACTCGCCCGACAGTAACTTCGGCAGCAGCGCCGCATCTTTGACGATGGATTCGGTGAAGACCATTATTCGATGCCAAGACGCGGTTTGAAGGTGGCAATAAACTTCTCTGCCGTTTCTTTTACCCACTGATGTTGCCGGGGCCAGTCCGACGACGTGCCGATGTCTGCCGGTATGGAAACCCAAAAATACGGGTCTTCCCAATGAAGTTTTTCACCGATCTGAGTTTCTAGTTCGGGAATATGGCTTTCGACGAGTTCCTTAAAGAGCTGGCGTTGCTTTCGCGCAGCCGAACTCCAAACGGCAAAATAAACACAGAGCTGGGAAGTGGTGGGATAATACTGCGCGCCCAAATACACGCCGTCGTCGAGCGGCCTAAACCGGCAAAGGGTGCGGCCAGCATCCGGGGCATTCTCACGAAACGAAAGCCGTGAACCGACCAAGGCCGCCGAACAGGCGCGCCAATATCTAACGAGCAACCCGCGCTGTTCATAAGCCTGGCGAAGCTCGGGGTCTTTGAGGGCCTCTTTTTCAAGCGCAATGACGCGCGGCTGGAGAACGCGCTGGAAATCCTCCAGCCGATCCCCAAACCAATCGTGTTGAACCGGCCAATCGTTCTCATCGCGAATTTGAATCCCTTCGTCCGCGATGGAAATCTCGCCGCCCTGGTTGCGAATCTCCCAATCAAGCGAATAACCCAATTCCTGTTCGATAGCGACTTTGGCCTCGGACAGGTGCTTGGCAATGAAAGCGCCAATCTCATCGGAAAGATTCAACGAAACAAAAATCCGACCACGCTGCTGGTTGAAGCCGAACTCAAACTCGGCGGCTCCGGAGTCGCCGATGCTGGCGGTAATGGAGGAATCCGGCGCAGCGACAATGAAATCGCGCGGAACTCCCCGTTCCTCCAACCGGACATCCATATGTCGCCAATATTCGAGACGCTGCTTGGCGGCGTTGTTCAACCCCTCCGGCTCAGGCATCGCTTCGGCGGAAGCGGCATAAACCACTTCCGTTGCGGGCCGGGGCCAGAGTGTAACCAAGCGTTCAGCCAGAACAGCCGTCCGCACCCGGATCGTTTCGGCATCCCATTTGGGCAGAGCATTGAAGTAAGAGTTGAGGTCCAAATGGCTCTTGGCGAGTTCAACCTTCTTGATCTCAAAGGCGGAATTGCTCAACTCGGTGTTATAGCCGGTGAGCGTGAGATTGCCCAAGGTATGAAGCAGCGTCTCGTGGGTTTTTTCCCAATCCGCGCCGAGCATCTCCTTCCAAGCCTTGCCGTGCTTGTTATTGGTAATGGTCTGAGGCATGACGTGCTCGATAGTCAGGGTGGAGAGATCCACGCGCTCGCGGTGGCCAAAACTTTCTTCCAGCGCCTCAAGAATTACACGAGTTTTGGTGCTTTCGCGGCGATACAATTCGAAGCTGGGCAGACGGGCCTTGACCGCAGCATCATCTGGCCAACGTCGGCTGAGCCAGTAGGTTTGCAGATCGCGGCGCGGATGGTCGCGAATTACGGTGATGGCTTCGACAAACCACTTGCCATAGGTGCGCGTCGTTTCACCGCAGATGGAGCGGCGAAGAACAAAACTGACGAGGTCCTCAAGGCAGCCGCACAAATCCTCCTTGCTCAATTGTCCCCGGTCATTGCGGTCCAACAGATTCAGCAGCAGTGGATAGGCCGTGGTGATTTCCATGCCGTCCACTTGACGCAGAATGCCACGTAGCGTCGCATCCTTGACTGCCCCCGGGCGGCGCAGCATGAGGTCGAGTCTGGCGTAACGCTTCAGTTCGCCAATCATCACTTCCGGCTGCCGCACGGCATCCTCATGAGCATTTTTGAAATCCACGAACGTGGCATCTTCCTTCGAATACTTGCCGTTCCGCATGAGGTAATCCCGGTAAAACGGCGTCATTTCTATGGCCTCTTCGGTGTCGTTGGCATCGAACACCTTCTCAAACTCTTTCCAGTGTTGATCATTAAACTCCTGTTGCTTGGCCAACGGGATTTCCATGAAAACAAAGTTGCGTATGAGGTCAGACTCTTTAAGGGGCAAGCCGGTGGAATTAAGGCTGTCAAAAATTTCGTAGGGATTCTCGCTATCAATCAGAACGGCCACCAAATTCAAACGGGTGGTGATGACATCCAACAGCTTGGCCAGTTGTTGTTCCGTATCTTTGCGGGACAAATGCTGGACGTGACGGTGAAAATATTTCCACGCTTCAAAAACGGGGCTGTCTGAAAAGCCCGACATATCATTTCCCTCGATCATGGCCGTGAGCACTTCGCGGTCGCCGAGGCGGGGCAGAACCTTGTATCGGTCGCTGCCTTGCTTGCGTTTGAACAGGAGATAGTCCTCTGTCACCTCCTCAGCAAAATCGTTGAGATTACGCGACCGCGCAACATCCCGGATGGCAGCCAAGAGGATCGTCAGCGTGGTGATGCGTTGCTGTCCATCAATGAGTTGGTAGGCGGATGCGTTACCGGGAAGATGCGGCGGTTGCGTGCAGACCAACGGCCCGAGGAAATGAACCGGCTTTGCGCCGTTCTCCATCAGCGCCCACACATCCATGCGCAATCGTTCCCAATGCTCCTTGGTCCAGGAATAATAACGCTGGAACAGCGGAATGATGTATTGATCCCCGGTGTGGAGGATATCACGAATGGTTTTTGGTTGAGCTTGCATATGATTGATTCAAAAAGTCATTCAAGACCGACAAGTTTTTTTGCGGCGGGCACGCGCACCTCGCCCGACAGCAGCTTCGGCAGCAGCGCATCGCGCAACGCGGCGAGGGTGCGGGATTCGTCGGAGATGTATTTCAGGAATATGAGACCGAGGACGACGTGCTTGTATTCGGCGGCGTCGAGATTACCGCGCAATTTGTCAGCCGTAGCCCAGAGTGTTGCTTCGAAACCAAGAGCGGAGCCGCCGGATGACTGTTTCTGAGTTTTTCCTGTCGCCATAGAAATTCCCTCCGCATCGTAGGACGGACAGGGCCATTTGCAATGGCAAAACCGCGCCGCTTAAAAGGCACTGCCTCACGCGGGATTCACCGGCCATAAATTGTTTTCACGAATGACAAATCGCGTGTTGTTATTTCCGTTCCCCGCGGGAGTATTTTGCCGTATACCCCGTCCAACAACCATGAATATGGTGTCAGCCTGCGTGAAAATCACGCGCTTTGAGCGGAATTCGCGCCTCCTTTCTGAAGTCACGCACGCCGCGCCCCACCAATCCCCTGTTTGCAACCGGCCCCGGCGGCGCGCGTACAAAGCCAAATGATTTTCCATGAAGCCGATTTTTCCACCAAGGCTCAACCATCAAAGATGGAGATTGTTATGAACCACAAAGTCCTCACCCTGTTTGTTTGTCTGTTTCCGGCGATTGCGGCTTTGCCGGGCCCAGTCGTGGCGCCGCCCGCCGGGTTGTCCCTTAACGAAGTCCGCTACGACGCGAAATTGTCCGATGACGAAGCGCGCTTCGCCGTGGACCTGGACATCGCGGTCGCCGGCAAAGGCGAGGCGACGGTGAAATTGTTTGAGGGCGACGTGGCGTTGTTGCCGGTGAAATTGCCGTCCGATTTGCAAATCACCCGCGACGGCAACCGCTATCTCCTGACCGCCACCCGGCCGGGCCAGTACCGGTTCAAACTCGACCTCGTCGCCAAAATTCAGCGCGCCGAGCCGTGGAACCAGATTTCCTTCACCGGCCCCGCCGCCGCCATCGCGTCGGTGACCGCGCAGGCCGCCAGTGCGGGGGTGGAAATTCAACTGCTCAACGGCACGCTGCTCGAATCCATGCAGACCAACGGCGTCTCGTGCCTGCGCGGATTTCTGGGCGCGGACCAGACCGTGGCCTTGCGCTGGCAGGGGAAGGTTGCCGAAGTGGCGCGCAAGGCGCTGCTCACCGTGGACACTCTGGCGACAGCGCAGATCACGCCCACCGTCGTCAAATACACCACCAAATTCCATTACGAAATCGTCCAGGGCAACGCCCCGGGCCTCACCCTCGCGCTGCCGGCCGGCCAGTCGTTGACGCGGCTGGCGGGTGAACAAATCCGCGACTGGCAGATCAAACCCGACGGCGACCGGCAGGTTCTCACCGTTGAATTCATCAAACCCGTCGAACAGGAATACGACCTCACCGTCTTTTCCGAGCAAACCCTCGAAGCCACGCCCGCGACGGCGCAGTTGAATCCACCGCAACCGCTCGACATTGACCGCGAATCCGGCGTGCTTAAGCTGGCAACCGAGGACACGCTCGTCGAAGTGGAATCACTCGGCGGTCTGCGGCAGGTCAATGCCGCCAGCAACGAACTCGCGGCGTATCGTTTCAACGCGCGTCCCTTCAGTCTCGCCCTCAAAGTCAAGCGCATCGAGCCGGTCATCAACGTTGCCGACCGCGTTGGAGTGCGGCTGGAAGAAGCGCGCCTGCTGGTTTCGCATAACCTGGCGCTGAACATTGAGAAGACCGGCATTTACACGCTCGACCTCGTTCCGCCACCGGGAATGGTCGTGGCCGACGTGCGCGGCGAAGGGGTGGAGGACTGGAACGTCACCGCCGGCAAACTGATGGTAAGCTTTGCGAGCCGTGTCCTCGGTTCGCGCACGTTGCAAGTGCAACTGGAACAGGCTTTGAAAGCGTTTCCGGACCGGATTACGGTTGCTCCCCTGCGCGTCACCGGCGCGGCCAAGGAGACCGCGCAAATCGGCGCGGTCTCGGCGCCGGGCATCCGCTTGAAAACCGCCGAACTGGGCGGCCTCCGTGAAATTCCCGTCAACCGGCTGCAAAATCATTCCGATGAATTGCTGGCCTTCACGGCTGAACAGCCGGATTGGAAGCTGACGCTGGCGGACGAACGGCTGGCGGCGCGCGTGGTGGCGGATGTTTTCAACCTGGTGACCATCGGCGACGGACTGGCGGGCGGCAGCGCAACGGTTCGTTACGGTCTCATCAACCAAGGCGTGCAGGAATTCAAGGTGAAGCTGCCGCCCTACTGCCGGAATGTCGAATTCACCGGGCCGAACATCCGGCGCAAGGAACTGTCCGGCGATGTTTGGACCATCGGTCTGCAGGACAAGGTCTGGGGCGGTTACACCTTGGTGATCACCTACGACTACCAGTTCGATCCGAAAAGCGCGACGTTGCCGGTCGGCGGCATCCACACGCTCGACGTGGAGCGCGAGACGGGTTCGATTGCCGTCACCACCGCCGCAAGCCTGAAACTCAATCCGAAGCCGGTCAGCGGTTCGTTGCATCGCGTGGACGAAGCGGAACTGGCCGCGGCCGACCGCGCCTTGATCACACGCAACATCCTGCTGGCCTATCAATACACCGGCGACCAATACGATCTTTCGCTGGAAGTGCAGCGGCACGGGGAGGTGCCGGTGCTCGAGGCAGTGGCGGACCGGACGGAAATCACCTCCGTCCTTACCGAGGCGGGGGAGATGCTGACCCAAGCTTCGTTCATGGTGAAGAACAACGAAAAGCAGTCCCAAAAGTTCCTGCTGCCCAAGGGTGCGGATTTGTGGGGCTGCTACGTCAACAACCGGCCCGCCAAACCGGAGCGCGATGGCGACTGGGTGCTGGTGCCGTTGCCACGCAACATCAACCGTGACCAGACGTTCGCCGTGGACATCGTGTACGCCCAGACCAACCGGGCGTTGAATTCCCGCTGGCCGGGGCGGCTCGAACTGGCTGCGCCCCGGACCGACGTGCCGAACACCTATGCCGAGTGGGAGCTTTATGTGCCGGCTTCCAAACGGCTATCCAGCTTTGATGGCAGCATGAGCGTGGCTCAGGGCACGACCTACGGACTGCTGGACGGCTGGCAAAGGTTCCTCGCGTTTTATGGCACGGTGCTGCGGGAAGCCGGCGCGGGCCTTTTTGTCATGGGGATCCTGGCGTTTCTGGTGATTGCCCTGGTGGTTTCCGCCGTGCGCCGCGGCTGGAACGGGGTCATCACCGTGTTTGTGGTGTTTATGATTCTGGCCGTGCTGGGCGGAATGTTGCTGCCCGCGCTCTCCAGCGCCAAGCGCAAGGCGCAACGCATCAACGCGGTCAGCAACCTCAAGCAAATCGGCATCGCGGTGCGGCTTTTCTCCGGGGACAACAACGACCGGTTGCCGGCGTCGTTCGAGGAGATGAAAAATGAGCTCGGTTCGGACATGGTCACGATTGACCCGGAAAGCCAGCAGCGGTTTGTTTACGTGGGCGGAGGCTGTTCGGAGGCGGCCTTGGAGCCGGACTCGGTGCTGGCGTTCTCACCCATGAACAATGACCATTGTTCCGTGCTGTATGCCGACGGCAGCGTACAGCAGATGAGCAGCACACAATTCGCTGAAATTCAGCAGCGCGGTTTTCTCAAACTGGTTCCGCAGGACGAACTGGACCGAAGAAAACAGACCGAGGCGGTGTTGGGAAGGCAATCTCTTGGAACTGCGCCCGCGCCGGTGCAGCGCCAAAGAATTGTGGGGTTGGCGGCTGGTGGTGGTGGCGGTGGCGTGGTGGCGGGCACAACAGCCACAGTTACGATTACGAATGCCATGGCTCCGGCCGGAGGTGAAAGAATCGATGAAACAACAGGATTGCCGGTGGCTGCTCCCCCGGTTTCGGCCGGCGGTATGCTGGTTTCGGAGGAAGAGCCGGTTGCCGCTCCGTTGCCGACCGTTTCCGGCATTCGTTCCATCCGCATCGAGATTCCGCACACCGGCAATTCATTCCTGTTCACCAAGGTCCTGAACGTGCGCGACGGCGGCGAGCCGCTTTCCATCCGCGCCAAAGTCATGTCGCTGCACGCCTTCCAGATGTTGCAGATGGTCGGGCAGGCGGGTGCGTTCGTTCTCGGTTTGCTCGTCTTCGGCTGGCAATGGCGGCGGGAACAGCCCAACACCTTCGTACTCACCCTCGCGCTGGTGCTGATCCTCGCGTCGGTGTGCAGTCTGCTGATTGCCTGGCGCGCGCTGCATGACGTGCTCATCATCGGATTTCCGTTGGTGGCGCTGGCGGTCATCGCGCGATTGGTCTGGAAATACTGGCCGCGCCGCACTCCGCCAACCGACGGCAACGGCGGCAACCCTTCGCCGCAAACCACCCCGCCCCCGGTCCTGGCGGCCATGGTTTTGTTGCTGGCACTTGGTCTCGTGAGCGCCCGGGCGGCGGAACCTGCCACCCGCAATTTGCCGTCCCCCATCACCGGCGTTTCCATCCTGTCTGCCAGCTATGCCGGGTCGGTGAACGACCGGGTGGCGCAACTCGACGCCACGTTGCAACTGTCGTCGGCAAAACCGGACCAGAAAATTCCATTGTTCGGCGCGGACGTGGCCGTGCAACAATTCTCCGTAAAATCCGGCGAGGCCAGCCTGGTTCGCGACGGCGACGCCGTGGCCGTGCAACTCGGGCGGCGCGGCGCGGCAACCGTGCAAATCAGGCTGCTGGTCAAACCTGGTGGCGACGTGACCAAACGGCGGCTGGTGTTCGGCATTCCGCCGGCGCTGTCCAGCCAGTTCGTGCTCACGCTGGACCAGCCGGACGCGGACGTGGATTTCCCCACCGCCATTTCCTTCAAACACGCCACGGTCAAGGACCGGACACGCGTCGAGGCCGTCATCGGCTCGAGCGGCTCCGTGGAATTGCTGTGGACACCGCGCATGAAACGCGCCGCGGAAACCGCCGCCACGGTCTTTTGCCAGAATGCGGCACTGGTGACGTTCGGCGGCGGCGTGGTGAACGTGCGCGCCGTGCTGGATTATCAAATCACGCAGGGTGAATTGCGCCAGGTGCGGGTGCGGCTGCCGGCAGGCCAGCGCCTGTTGCGCGTCGAAGGCGAGGCGATTCGCACGTGGGAAATCCGGAATGAGAACGGCGGCCAGACGCTGGTGGCGGACCTGCTCAAGGGAGTTTCCCCCGCCTATCGCCTGACCGTGGAAACGGAAAAAATCCTGGAGGCATTGCCGGCAACGGTGAAAGTGGAAATCCCGCGCGCGCTGGAGGTGAAACGCGAAACGGGACTGGTGGCGTTGCGCGGCGCGGAGGAATTGAACCTGTCGGTCGCCTCCATGTCCGATTTGCAGCGCGTGGACGCGGAGGAATTTGCCCGCGTCATGCCGGCGGCCGGTGATGGCCTGGCCAGCGTGTTCCGTTTCCTGAAACCGGAATTCGATTTGAACGTTAACGCCGAAACGATCCAGCCGCAAATCGAGGCGGTGGTCCGCAACAACATCCGCCTTGGCTCGGATCAACTGAACATTTCCGCCGTGGTGGACTACACCATCAAGCGCGCCGGCGTGTTCACGCTCCGGCTGGCCCTGCCGGCCGGCTATCGCGTCGAACAGGTCATCGGCGACAGGGTTTCGCAATGGTCCGAACGGACCGAAGGCAATGCGCGCCGGCTGGAAGTGGCGTTGAAGGAACGGACCGGCGGCAACTATTCGCTGCGCCTGGAGCTGACGCGAAGCCTCAAGGAATTGCCAAAGTCACTGGCGGTCGAGGGGGTGTGTCCGCTGGATACGGAGAAGCTGACGGGTTTCGTTTCCGTTTCCACCGATCCGGGCGTCGCGGCCAGGACCGAGGCGTTCGACGGACTGGCGGAGGTGCCGGTGGTTTCGCTGCCCGACTACAATGCCTTGCGCGGGGCGGCCGGTGTGCTGGCCTACAAATTCATCGCCACCGGGCCGCAGGCCGCGCCGAATTGGAAACTTTCCGTGACCACGGAGACGGTCGAGGCCTGGTTGCGCGCCGAGGTGGCGGACACCTTCACGATTTCGGAAACGCTGATCAGCGGCCGGGCGCAGGTGCGTTATGAAATCGCCAACGCCCCGGTGAAGGAACTGCGCCTGAAAATTCCCGCGGCGTTCAAGAACGTGGATATCTCCGGGCCCAACATCCGCCGTCGCGATCAGAACGGCGACGAGTGGCGGGTGGAATTGCAGGGCAAGACCAGCGGCTTTTACACGCTGACGGTCACGTGGGAGGAACCGCGCGAGGCCGGAACCAACCGGATTGAGCTGGCCGGCGTGTCCGCCGCCGGGGTGGAACGCGAAACGGGTTTGCTGGCCATTGTCGCCAAACCGCCGCTGCAAGTCGCCGAGCGCGTGGCCACGGATTTAAGCCGGGTGGACGCGGGAGATTTTCCGGAATGGGCCGGGCAGGCCGAAGACACCCCGGTGCTGTCGTATCGCTATCTGCGCCCCGGTTACTCGCTCGTCGTCGAGGCCCGGCGCTTCGATGAAGCGGAGGTGTTGCAAGCGCTCGTGGACAGCGCGCGTTTCACGACGGTGGTTGCCGACGATGGCCAGACCATGACTGAGATGTCGCTGGATTTGCGCAACAACGGACGGCAGTTCCTCGAAGTGGAATTGCCGGCGGGAGCGACGGTCTGGTCGGCGTTTGTGGCCGGCCAGCCGGTGCGGCCCAGCCAGAATGGCGGGAAACTGCTGTTGCCGCTGGAACAGTCCGGTGACGACGCCACCGTACCGGTGACGCTGACCTATGTCGGCACCAACGGCTTCCCGAAAACGCGCGGGCAGATTGATTTCGCCTCGCCCCAGTTTGACGTGCCCTTGAAGAATGCGCGCTGGGAATTGTTCCTGCCGCCCAATTACGACTATGACCGTTTTGGCGGGACAATGTCGCGGGAAGTGGCCACGGTCAAACCTTCGCTGTTGAGTTTCACCCTGTCCGAATACTCGCGGATGGAGAGCGAAAGCAAAGCCGTCGCCCAAAAGCAGGCGAAGGAGGACGTCAGCAAGGCGCAACAGTTGTTGCAATCGGGCAACGTGCGCGAAGCCATGGCCAATTACAACCGGGCCGCGAACACTTATTACGCGGACAAATCCCGGGATACCGACGTGAAACAGCTTCAAAAAGACCTGAACCAGGCACAGGCCAGCAACCTGATCATGGCGCAAAACGAATTTGCGCAGCGCAATTCAGGACAGTTGGCCGACCAGTTGTCCGTTTCCGGTGTGGCCCAACAACCGGCGGCGGCGCCTTACGACAACGCCGCGGCCGAACAGCAATGGGTCAAGCTGCAGCGTGCGCAGGAAGTGGCGATGGCGAAGGTGCAGCCGCTGCATGTGAACCTGCCCACGCGCGGTTTGCGTTACGCCTTCACCCAGGTGCTCCAGACCGGAGTCCACAAGCCGATGACCATCCAGCTTTCGGTGGTGAAGGCGGGTACGGGCAACTGGCCGGGCCGGGTCGGCTGGTCGCTCGCCGGGTTCCTCGCCCTGTGGCTGGTCGTGGCGATTGCCACCGCCAGAAAATCGCGTTGAGCCGGAAGACCGGTTTGCGGAAATTCCACGCCTCAGATGGGGGTGATTTCTTCAAACCGGCGGGAATTGGTCCGAAAAATTCTCCCGGATCAGTTAAGATGCAACCGGGATAAAAAATGGTGCCGACGGAGGGGGTCGAACCCACACACTCTCACGAGTACCAGATTTTGAGTCTGGCGCGTCTGCCAGTTCCGCCACGTCGGCAACAGTGCGCCAATATATTTCGGCGGGCGGCGAAGTAAACAAGTTTCCACACGCTCGCGGGCTGCCCAAAGACCACCACCCATCATTTTGTCTCCACAGCCTCGATATCCCGGAATGCTGTGCGGGCGTGTTGATTTTTCAACGATTCACCGATTCAGGGGAAGATATGGGGCAAATGCGACAATGTGATAACGCCAAGCCACGGCTTTTCCCCATGCCCCATCACGTCTGACATAAGTCGTTTAACCGCAAATGATACCAACATGCCAGGATGGCATGAGATGTGCACATTTGGCATCAAATGGCACACCGAAAACAGGAAGCCGATGTGATTGGGTGGACCGCCCGACTGGCAGGCTTGGTTGTGCTCATCAGTCTTTTTTTCCCTGCCGTTCGCAGGGCACTCGCCGAACTTGGCTTCATTGCGTTGTGTTTTTCAATTCTCGTCGTTGCGGGTCTGGTTGGCTTCGGCATCTACCGGCTGGCAACCCGGGAGGGCCGGATGAAGGCAATGACTGGAAATCCATTCGCGCTTCCAACCGCTGCCTCGGATCGAACCTGGAACGACGGCGAATCAGAGGCCATCCCGGACCTTCTCTACCCGGTGCGGCGGCGCCGATACCCTTGGCGGCATTGAACCGCAAGGACCGGCTTTAGCTAATAGTCCGTTCAAAAATGTCTTTTCTCATTGCCGGTTGTGGACTGGACATTTCATCTGGAACAAAACTGTCCGGCAATTCCGGTATCTTTGTGATTTCGTGGTTCAAAATTCTCCGACTTGTCGCGGCGTAGCGTAACGAAGACGGAAGAAAGCGCGACAAATATCGGATTCAGGCAGTGGCGTCGGAGAAACGGCCCGTTTTTTTAAGGGGAGCCGTAGTGAGTTGGCCACCGCCCGAATCCAGTTATCATCTCCAGCAAGTGTAATGCCGACAATCGGGTTCAAGTCGTTTTTTTGCCGGGAGGTATGTCTGAAACTGCATCCACCTTGCGAGCGCCATAGCCGCCGACGTGAGTCAGCGCAAACTTGCTTTTTGTGCCTCTGCATTGAACCCCGCCCAGCGCTAAAATCAGCGCGGACTGACGTCCACGGCTACCATTCTTCGGCAGGAGCGGTGGAGAATGGGGATCTGTCTGCGCGCCGTTTTGGTGTGCGGAAATTAACGCCAGTATCCGCGGTCATGGTGCCAGCCATAGCGATCATGCCAGGCACGTCCGCCAACCCACACGGCGTGCGGGTGGGGCGGATAGCCCCAGTGTCCCCCGATCCACACCCAGGAGATTCCGCTCCATTCATATTCGCCGCCAATCCAGACGTAGTCTGGTCCCGGTGCGGCGACCACCACCGTTTCCACCGGCGGAGGAGGAGGAGCCTGCTGGACAACCACGGTGCTGGCCGGAGCCGCATCGCCCGCGGTGGCCGGTGTGTTAATCATGTAATTAACGACTTTGTCCGTCACACCCGCGTCGCGCAAATCAATGATGTCCGCCGCGCTCAAATGGTAACTCGTCCGCGAGTTTTGAATCTGGCTGATAATCACGTCTTCACTGATGCCCGCTTTTGCGAGCGCCTTCACATCCTCAATGCTCAACGGCTGGCCCTGGTCCACTTTGACGTAAGTCTGCGGTGCCTGCGC
>Ga0187852_1002139_pt1 | contig 16773 bp, 14 predicted proteins | sample June2016WEW_6_40_FD_134511 | JGI IMG/M metagenome (GOLD analysis project Ga0187852, IMG submission 134511) | Peatland microbial communities from SPRUCE experiment site at the Marcell Experimental Forest, Minnesota, USA - June2016WEW_6_40 | ecosystem: Environmental > Terrestrial > Soil > Wetlands...
CAGGCGAGAGAATCATCCATATCTTGACTCATATTTTCGACCCGCTCGTCCCCTTCAATCGCGCCGCCGCGCGCACTTTCCCGAAAACTGTTGCTCCCGGGACTCACCCCGCTTGGGAGTTACCGTTTTTCGGCGCCGCGGAAGCAAAAGCGCAGGTCGTCGCTTTGGGCGCGAGCGACACGAAGGGTTATTACCTTCCGGAATCCGAGGCTTGGCCCGCCAAGCTCGAGACGTTGTTGCGCCAACGCGGCGTCAACGTGAGCGTGGCCAACCAAGGCGTTAACGGGGATACGTCCGAGGGGATGTTGAGCCGCCTCGACTCCGCCGTCCCCGAGGGAACGCGCGTCGTCATTTTCAATTGTTGCGGCAACGACAACAAAGACAAGCGCCATATTGTCGCCGATCGCGACGGCAACATCAGGACGATCGTCACTCGGCTACGCGCACGGGGAATCGCCGTCGTTTTCAGCGAGAGCGGCAGGCATCCTCAGCCCCCGGACCCTGCTCCTGTCGCGCGAGGCGCGGGCGCATCCTGGTGCGGAATGATTTACCAAGGCGTCCCTCCGGAAGATTTGGAAGAATCGGAAGCTGGCGAGCATCCGAATGCAAATGGGACCGACATCATCGCTGCGCGCATGCTTCCGTGCGTGATGCGCGCCATGGGACGCAAGGGCTGAGTCCCGGCGTCTCGCTCAAGTAAAGATAAATGCGGACCGCCTGATGGACCTGGCCGCCAGTCGAGCACGACGAGGCCCGTCGCGGTCCCCCGCTCTTCGGCGAGCCAGCTCCATCGCCTACGGCCGCCGCCGCTTTCCCCCGACATCGAACTCCATGCGCTCGCGTCCGCGGCGTTCACGCGAAATTTCGAGCCCGCCGTGAGCGCGTCTTCGGCCGTCCGCGCGGGGCCCGCCGGACTCGCCATCCGGCGCCGCGATGGCTCCGGTCGCGGACGGCCCGAGCCGGGCGAGGCATGCGTTGTAGGCGAGCGGTTCTTCGTATTTCGCGCAGGCCGGGTTGTCCTCGGCGCGCGCCGGCGCGCCGACGCAGAGAACGCCGAGTCCGATCGCGAGAATGAACGCGTGACGCATGGTCCGATCCCTCACAGCCGCAACGTCGCGCCGGTCTTCTTGCCGACCTCGGCGACGATTTTGGCGACGACGGCCTCGATTTCGGCATCGGTCAGCGTGCGCTCGCGCGGCTGCAATGTCACGGTGATGGCGATGGATTTATGGCCCTCCGGCACGCCGGGGCCGCGATAGACGTCGAACACGTCGGCGTTGGCGATCAGGGCGCGGTCGGCGCCGAGCGCCGCCTTGAGGATTTCGCCGGCGCGCGCGCCTTCCGCGACGACGAAGGCGAGGTCGCGCTCGAGCGGCATGAATTCCGAGCGCTCCAGCTTGGGCCTAGCCTTGGTCGGCCGCGCCTTGGGCGCGGGGATCGCGTCGAGCGTGATTTCGAACGCGACGATCGGTCCCTCCGCGTCGAGCGCCTCGCAGGCGCTCGGGTGCAATTCGCCGAACCAGCCGGCGATGATTTTCGGCCCGAATTGCAGCGTCGCCGAGCGTCCGGGATGAAGGAAGGCCGGGCCGCCGGGGACGACCTGCACGGCGTTGGCGGCGATTCCGAGCGCGGCCAGAAGCGCCAGCGCGTCGCTCTTGGCGTCGAACGCGTCGACCGCCGAGAGCGATCCGCTTGCGCCCGACCAATGGCGCCCCTCGCCGCGCGCCTTGGCCATGCCGCGCCGCACTGCGGCGGCGGCGATGCGCTGGTCGTTCTCGCCGTCGCCGAGGAAGATCTGCCCGACCTCGAACAGCGCGACGTCCTTGAGGCCGCGCCGCGCGTTGCGCTCCGCCGCGGCGACGAGGCCGGGGATGAGGCTCGGGCGCATGTCGGAGAGATCGGCGGCGATCGGATTGGCGAGCGCCAGAGCGGGCGCGCCGCCGCCGAACAATTCCGCCTTCGGCTTGGCGATGAACGACCAGGTCACGGCTTCGCGAAGGCCGAGCGCCGCCAGGGCGCGCTTGGCGGCGCGGGTGCGCTTTTGCAGCAGCGTGAGGACGGGCCGGGGCACGCCCGCATCGAGCCGCGCCAGCGGCGTCGTCGGCACGCGATCGAGGCCGACGATGCGCACGATCTGCTCGACGATGTCGGCCTTGCCGTCGATGTCGGGGCGCCAATTGGGAACGATCGCCTTGCCGTCCTCCACAGCGAAGCCGAGGCGCGCGAGAATCGCTTCGCCTTCGTCTCGCGGGATGTCGAGGCCGACGAGGCGCGCGACTTCGCCATAGGGGAAATCGACCGCGCGCCTCGGCGTCGTCGGATCGCCGGCGACGATCAGGCGCGAGGGCTCGCCGCCGCAGAGATCGACGACCATCCGCGTCGCCAGTTCGGCGCCGGGGATGCAGAAGTCGGGATCGACGCCGCGCTCGAAGCGATAGCGCGCGTCGGTGACGATGCCGAGCTTGCGCCCGGTCTGCGCGATATTGGCGGGGTCCCACAACGCGCTCTCGATCAGCACGTCGCGCGTTTGCGCATCGCAGCCGGAATGTTCGCCGCCCATGATTCCGGCGATCGATTCGACGCCGTTTTCGTCGGCGATGACCACCATGCCCTCATCGAGCGCGTAAGATTTGCCGTCGAGCGCCAGCACGCTTTCGCCGGCCCGGGCGCGCCGCACGTGCAGCGCGTCGGCGACCTTGGCGAGATCGAACACGTGCAGCGGGCGGCCGCGATCGAAAGTGATGTAATTGGTGACGTCGACGAGCGCGTTGATGGGTCGGAGGCCGATCGCGCGCAGGCGCTTTTGCATCCACTCCGGCGACGGGCCGTTCTTGACGCCGCGCACCAGGCGCAGCGCGAAGGCGGGGCAGAGGCGCGCGTCCTCGGCGGAGAAATCGAGCGTGACGGCGGTCGGGCAGTCGAAGCTTCCCGCGACGGGCGCCGGCTCTTGCGTCTTCAGCGTTCCCAGCCCCGCCGCGGCGAGGTCGCGCGCGATTCCCGCGACGCCCGTGGCGTCGGGGCGGTTGGGCGTGAGATTGATGTCGATGACGGGATCGTCGAGGCCGGCGTAGGCCGCATAGGCCCGCCCGACCGGGGCGTCGTCGGGCAGCTCGATGATGCCCTCGTGATCGTTGGACAGCTGCAGCTCGGCGGCCGAACACAGCATGCCATGCGATTCGACGCCGCGGATGACGCCCTTGGCGAGCGTGATGGCTTTCCCCGGAATGAAGGTCCCGACCGGCGAGAACACGCTTCTCATGCCGGTGCGCGCGTTGGGCGCGCCGCACACGACCTGCACCGGCGCCCCGCCGGCGTCGACCATGCAGACGCGCAGGCGGTCGGCGTTGGGATGCGGCTTGGCTTCGATCACGCGCGCGACGACGAAGCCGCGGTATTTCGCGCTCGGGTCCTCGACGCCCTCGACCTCCAGGCCGATGCGCGTCAGCGCGTCGACGATCTCGGCGAGCGAAGCCGAGGTTTCCAAGTGGTCTTTGAGCCAGGAGAGGGTGAGTTTCATGGGGCGATCATGACGGGTGCTGCGTGATTGGCCCCTTCCCCCCTCGCGGGGGAAGGTGGCCGGCGGAGCCGGCCGGATGAGGGGGCGTCTCAGGATAAAGCGCTACCCTTGCGGCGCGTCGCCCAAGCCGAACCGCCCCCTCATCCGACGCGCTTCGCGCGCCACCTTCCCCCGCGAGCGGGGAAGGGGTTCGCGCACTTTCTAGCGGAATGCATTGGCAAAGCCGACAAATATTTCGATCGGCAAGGTCGCGCGTCTCCTGAGCCGCGTCGCCTCACCCGCTCAATCCCCCCGCCAGCGTCGGCACGTCGAGCGGCTTGAAGCCGTAATGGTCGATCCAGCGCAGATCGGCGTCGAAGAAATCGCGCAAGTCCGGCAGGCCGTACTTGAGCATCGCGATGCGATCGATGCCGAGGCCCCAGGCGAAGCCCTGATAGACCTCCGGATCGACGCCGCAATTCCTCAGCACATTGGCGTGGACCATGCCGCAACCCAGGATTTCCAGCCAATCCTCGCCCTCGCCGAAGCGAATTTCGCCGCCCGAGCGCCGACATTGGATGTCGACCTCCATCGAGGGCGAGGTGAAGGGGAAGAAGCTCGGCCGGAAGCGCATGTTCACTTTCGGCACTTCGAAGAACGCCTTGCAGAATTCCTCGAGCACCCATTTGAGATTGGCGAGCGTCGCCGACTTGTCGATCACCAGCCCCTCGACCTGATGGAACATCGGCGTGTGCGTCTGGTCGGCGTCGCAGCGATAGGTGCGGCCGGGACAGACGACGCGGATCGGCGGCTCCTGCGCCACCATCGCGCGCACCTGCACGGGGCTCGTATGCGTGCGCAACAGCTTGCGCTCGCCGTTGGCGTCCGGGGCGAAGAAGAACGTGTCGTGCATTTCGCGCGCGGGGTGGCCGAGCGGAAAGTTGAGCTTGGTGAAGTTGTATTCGTCGGTTTCGATGTCCGGGCCTTCGGCGATCGAGAAGCCCATGTCGGCGAAGATCGCGGTGATTTCGTCGAAGACCTGGCTGATGGGGTGGATGCGCCCGCGCTCGATGCCCGCGCGGGGCGCCGGCAGCGTCATGTCGAGCGCCTCGCGCTCGAGCTGCGCCTGCAGCGCCGCCGCCTTCAGCACCGACCGGCGTGCGCTGAGCGCCTCGGCGACCTGGTCCTTGAGGGCGTTGATCGCGGCGCCGTTGTTCTTGCGCTCCTCGGGCGACATCTTGCCCAAAGTGGCGAGCAGGGCGGAAATCGAGCCCTTCTTGCCCAGCGCCGCGACGCGCACGGCTTCCAGCGCGGCTTCGTCGCGGGCGTCGGCGATCGAAGCGAGGGTTTGCTGTTGCAGGGCGGAAAGATCGGTCATGACGGGGGCCTTGGCGTTTGCCGGGCAGTAGGCAGTAGGCAGTAGGCAGAGGGCAGAGGGCAGAGGGCAGCCCTTCTTCACTGCCTACTGCCTACTGCCCACTGCCCCGTCTGCCTCTCACGCCGCCTTGGGCAGATGCCCCTTGGCCGTTTCGACGATCGCGGCGAAAGCCGCCGGCTCGCTGATGGCGAGGTCCGAAAGCACCTTGCGGTCGACTTCGACGCCGGCGGTGATCAGGCCGGAAATGAATCGGCTGTAGGTGAGGCCGTGCTCGCGCACCGCCGCGTTGATGCGCTGGATCCACAGCGCGCGGAACTCGCGCTTGCGGTTCTTGCGGTCGCGATACGAATATTGCATCGCCTTTTCGACCGCCTGCTTGGCGGCGCGAATGGTGTTCTTGCGGCGGCCGAAATAGCCTTTGGCGGCGCGCAGGACTTTCTTGTGCTTGGCGTGGCTGGTTACGCCGCGTTTGACGCGTGACATCAGATCTCTCCGGGAAATTCAGGGCAGGGGCGGGTCAGCCGTTCGGCAGGAAGAATTTTTTCACCTTGTCGCCGTCGGATTTGAACAAGACGGCCGTGCCGCGCAGATTGCGGATCTGCTTGGTCGTGCGCTTGATCATGCCGTGGCGCTTGCCCGCCTGGGCGTAGACCACTTTGCCGGTTCCCGTGACCTTGAAGCGCTTTTTCGCGCCCGATTTCGTCTTCAGCTTGGGCATTTGGCTCTCCTGGGCTTGACGCCCTCTTGGAGTTGGCGGGCGTGAAAGGCCCGTTCGCGTCGGAATGAGCGAAAAGAACCGCCACGGCAGCCCTATACGGCCGGGCGGTTCGGATAGACGCGCGCTTTTATGCGAAAGGCGCCGCGGGCGCAAGAGCGGCGCCGCACGCATTTGTCCGCGCGCCTAGCCATAGTTGATGAGCGCGTGGGCTTGTCGCGCCCTGCCCAATCGCTTAGTTGCGGTGCAGCATGAACTTCGCCGCGCCCGGCGAGCCCTAATGTTGGAAGGCCCCATGGACCCTCTCCTCGAAGGCTACCGCCGGTTTCGCTCCGAAATCTGGCCCGCCGAGCGCGCGCGCTACGAGGCGCTGGCGCATTGGGGCCAGAGCCCAGAAACGATGGTCGTCGCCTGCTCGGATTCGCGCGTCGATCCGCAGATGATCTTCGGCGCCGTGGCGGGCGAAATGTTCGTGCTGCGCAACATCGCCGGGCTGGTGCCGCCCTATCAGCCGGACGCCGGCTATCACGGCGCCAGCGCGGCGATCGAGTTCGGCGTGCGCGTATTGAAGGTTTCACGGCTCGTCGTGCTCGGCCACGCGCAATGCGGCGGCGTTCGCGCCATGGCGCTGGGCGCGCCGCCTGAGGCGCGCGACTTCGTCGCCTCCTGGGTCGAGATCGCCAAGCCGGCGCTCAGCGCCGAGGGCGGCGACGAAGCGGGGCGGCTCGAAAACGCCGAGGTCGCGGTGGTGCGGCTCTCGCTCGCCAATCTCATGACCTTTCCCTGGGTCGCCGAAGCCGTGGCGGCGGGCCGCCTCGCTCTGCGCGGCTTCCGCTTCGACATCCACACCGGCGCGCTGTCGCGCGTCGAGGCCGACGGCGTTTGGCCGGTCGAATAGGCCGCCTCGCGCGGGATGCGCTGGCGCCGCCTCGTGCGGCGGCGTAGATTACGGCGATGAACGACGCCGCGCCCCCCTTGGAAACGCCGACCCGCCTGACGGCGCGCGCGCTCATCGTCGGCGAGCGCATCGACACCGCCGGGCTCGAGCGTCCCGACATGATCTCCTCGCTGCCGCTGGCCTTTCGCGTCGGCCATGGCGGCATGGTCGCGCTGTTCCGCTTCGGCGCGGCGGTCATGGTCGGCCTGACGCCGCTCGAAGAGGAGGACACGCTCGCCAAGCTGAAGGCGCGCGTCACCGGCGCGCGGGCGCGCGGCGACGACGAGATCGCGGTGTTCGAGATCGCGCCCGAGGGCGAGGGCCAGGCCGAGGCGGGCGGGCCGATCCAGATCAAGAATCTTTCGCCGCAACGCTTTCTCGTCATCGCCGACGCGCTCGCCAAGACGGTGGCGCTCGCGCGCGACGAGCGCGAGGTCAACGCCGTTTTCGACGTCGTCGAACCGTTCGCGTTCGAACTCGCGCGCAGCGGCAAGCCGCCGTTCCGCCGCAAGGCGATGCTGCGCCTGATCGGCCAGGCGCTGCTCGCCCAACACCGGGTCTCGGGCCGGGTCGCGGTGGAGGAAAAGCCCGACGTGCTGTGGGACCGCCCCGATCTGGAGCGCCTCTACGCGCGGCTCGAAGACGAATACGAATTGAAGGAGCGCGCCGGCGCCCTCAAGCGCAAGCTCGACGTCATCGTCGAGACCGCCCATGCGCTCACCGACATCATCGACGCCGACCGCGCGACGCGGCTGGAGGCGACGATCGTGGTGCTGATCGTCGCCGAGCTGATTGCGTCGGTGATTCAGATTTATCTGGCGGCGCATGGGAGGTGAGGGGGCTCGGCTGCGCCTTGAGGCGCGCGGCCTTCGCCGGCGGCAGCGCGGAAAGGATCGCGCTCGAATTCGGCGAGCCCGCATGGCGGCGTGCGTCAGCCAAATTGAAGGGCGCGCTCCTTCCCCCCTTGCGGGGGAAGGTGTCGCGCGCCCTTCGACTTTCGCCGGCGTCTTCGCTTCGCTCGCCCAAGCGCGCTAAGCTCGCCCCGAAGCGATTCTCAACTTACCGATCCGGCCCGCCTCATGAGCAAACGCAGCCTCATCCAACCCGTCACGGCGGGCCTCATCACGGCCTTCGTCGGCTTCGCCAGTTCCTTCGCGGTGATCCTCAAGGGCCTGACGGCGGTGGGCGCGAGCGACGCCCAGGCGGCTTCGGGATTGATGGCGCTGTCCATCGCCATGGGCGTCGCCGGAATCGGCCTGAGCCTTTGGACCCGCATGCCGGTTTCCGCGGCGTGGTCGACGCCGGGCGGCGCGCTGCTCGCCGCTACGGGAGCGGCGGCGGGAGGCTTTCCCGCGGCGACCGGCGCGTTTCTCGTCGTCGGCGCTCTGATGGTCGCGGCGGGCCTCGTGCGTCCGTTTGGGCGCCTGGTGGCGGCGATCCCCTCCGCGCTCGCCAACGCCATGCTCGCGGGGATTCTGTTCGGGCTTTGCCTCGCGCCGATCCGCGGGCTGATCGAATCGCCGCGTCAGGCGAGCGTGGTGATCCTGGCCTGGCTCGTCGTTTCCCGTTGGAAGCGGCTCTACGCGACCCCGGCCGCCGCGATCGTCGCCGCGCTGCTGATCGGCTTCGGCGGCTCGGGCGAGGGCTTCTCCCTCTCCGCGCTGACGCCGCAATGGGTGTGGACGACGCCGGTCTTCTCGCTCGACGCCATCGTCTCGCTGGCGCTGCCTCTGTTCATCGTCACCATGGCCTCGCAGAACCTGCCGGGCCTGGCGGTGCTCTCGGCCTATAATTACCGGCCCGAGCCCGGTCCGCTGGTCGCGACGACGGGCGCATTCACGCTGCTGGCCGCCCCGTTCGGCGGCCATGCGGTGAACCTAAGCGCGATCACCGCGGCGCTGTGCGCCTCGCCCGACGCCTCGCCCGATCCGGCAAAACGCTGGATCGCGGCGGCGACGGCCGGCGCCGCCTATGTCGTCTTCGGCCTTCTGGCGGGCGGCGTGACGCATTTCGTCTCGGGCTCGCCGATCCTCGTCGAGGCGGTGGCTGGCCTGGCCTTGCTCAACGCCTTCGGCGCGGCGCTGCACAACGCGCTCGCCGACGCCTCCGAGCGCGAGGCGGCGCTCGCGACCTTCCTCGTCTCGGCGTCGGGCGTCGGCTTCTATGGAATCGGCGGCGCCTTCTGGGGCCTGCTGGCCGGCGGCGCCGTCCTCGTCCTCACCAGAGCCGGCGCCGCGGTCGGGCGAACGCCGGGGAAGACGGGCTGAGCGGGCTCGAGGCGCGCTTTAGGCCGCGTAGAGCCAATCGTAGCGCTTGAGCAGGCGCTCCGGTCCGAGCGCGCGCATCGTCAGGTCGCGCGCCAGGGCGAGGGGGCCGCTCATGTGGTAGATGCGGCCTTGCGCGAGCGCGTCGCGCTGGACGCGCGCAGCGCGCGCGACGCGGTCGCGGGAATAGGCGGCGAGCGCCTTGGCGACGTCGGCGGATGCGGCGAGGCGGCGCGCGAGGGCGTCGGCGTCCTCGATCGCCTGCGCCGCGCCCTGCGCGAGAAACGGCGTCATAGGATGCGCGGCGTCGCCGAGCAGCGCGATCGCCCCGAGCGAAAATCGCGCGATCGGCGGGCGAAGGAAAAGCGGCCAGGCCCGCCAATTGTCGGCCGCGCCGATCAGCGCGCGCGCCTCTTTCGACCAATCGCGAAACGCCCGGTCGAGGGCGGGTCGGTCGGCGACGCCATCCCAGGGGTGGTCGCCCTTTTCGCCGCGCCATGTCGATTCGATCGCCGCGACGAGGTTGACGATCGATCCCTCGCGCAGGGGATAATGCACCAAATGCGCCTTGGCGCCGAGGCGCAGCGTGACCTCGCTCGCGCTCCAGCGCGCGGCGACGCTTTGCGATGCGACGGTGGCGCGGAACGCGACGCGGCCGGAGAAGAGCGCCGCGCCGGCGGCTCCGAGGCCGATCCGCTCGCGCGCCAGCGAGCGCAGGCCGTCCGCCCCGATGAGAACGTCTCCGGCCTCGCGCGTCGTGACGAGGCCGCGCTTGAGGCCGATCGAGACGCCGTCGCCGTCGGCGCCGATTCCGGCGACCTCGGTCCCCAGATGCAGAGCGACATTGGGCAGGCGCGTCGCCGCCTCGGCGAGCGCGCGTTGCAGATCGGCGCGGTGAATGACGAGATAGGGCGCGCCCCAGCGCCGCTCGGCGTCCTCGATCGGCAGTCGCGCCAGCTCGGCGTCGTCGCTCCCGCGCAGGATGCGGATCGCGCGCGGCGCGGTGGCGAGGCCGCGCACGGCGTCAAGGACGCCCAATCGCTGGAGAACGCGGGTCGCGTTGGGCGTGAGCTGAAGCCCCGCGCCGAACTCCTGGAGGACGGGCGCGCGTTCGAAGATCTCGACTTTGAAATCTCCCCGCGCCAGCGCGAGCGCGGCGGTCAGCCCGCCGATCCCGGCGCCGGCGATGAGCGCGCGGCGCGCCATGGCTCACGCTGCGTCGTGAAGTTCGCACTCGGCGGGAATGGAATGCGCCCCAAGCGTCGGATCATAGACGAAGCGCGTCGAGCAATAGGAGCAGATCGCTTCCGTGTCGCCGCCCATGTCGATGAAGATGTGCGGATGGTCGAACGGCGGCTTGGCGCCCGTGCACATGAACTCCTTGACGCCGACCCGGATCGTGGCGACGCCGGGGTCGTTGTGAAAATGCGGGATGAGGTGATCCGCCATTTCGAGCCATCCTTCTTCAGCGCTGCGGCGGCGAGCATAAAGCATGTCCGCTCGGCCAGGGATAGTCTGACGGCCGCGTCGAATGGCCGCCGCGCCGCCCGAGCCGATTGCTTTTCACCGGAGACCGGAGCAGCATATTAAGATAGCATTAACCGACCAACGCACCCGAGCTGTCCGTAGCGCGTTCGACGCCGCGGCTGAATAAGGGATGCGAAGCTTCGGTTCGGCCTTTGGGGGGCTCGAAATGACAGGTTTGGTTTCGCGTATCGCCGTCGCGGCGGCGTTGTGCTGGTTGGCGTCTGGCTGCGCCTATAATGACCATTTCGACAATCGCGTCGCGCGTTACGACATCGCCTCGGAGCAGGCGCGCGACCAGATGATCTTCACCAACATCGTTCGCGCGAGCCGCGCCGAGCCGCTGGCGTTCCTGCAGGTCGGCCAGATCAACGGCTCCAACACGACTTCGGCGACGATGGGCATGCCCTCGCTCGTGTTGGGGCCTTCGCCGCCGACGAAAATCGCCTCCAGCGCCGCCGGCGCCACTACCGACTTCTTGGCGTCTGCGTTGGACAAACAAGCCGTGTTCGGCGCCAATCCCGGCGCCACGGGCTTCCAGGCCAATTCCATCTCGACGAGCGGATCGACGAGCTTCAATGTGACGCCGTCGGAGACGAAGGATTTCTACCGCGGCCTGCTGCTCACGGTCGAGCCGGAGACGCTGGCGTTCTTCATCGAGCAAGGCATCGCGAGCGAAACGTTGTTCTACCTCTTCACGGAAAAAGTCGTCGAGGAAAAGGGCGGCGTGGTCAGTCAATATGTGAACGATCCGCTCGACCCGAATTTCGATAAATTTCAACATTACGTCGAGTTGGCGATGGCCTACGGCCTGATCGCCGAACCCGAGCCCGGCGCCAAGGCGGCGAAATTGGCCAAGTGCGACAAGACGGACAAGTCCGACAAATCGGGCAATGGCGATTCTTCGGGCGCGGATTGTGGGCAGGCCCCGGCTTGGCGGCTCTGTTTCGATCGCTCCGCCTGGGCGCCGGGAACGAAGGCCGCCGACAATCACCCGATGTGCGGCTCACGCGAGAAGACGGCGGACACACGCATCGTGACTTTCCGCGACCGCAAAGGGGAACAGGTGAAATTGCGGGTGTTTCCGCGTTCGACCTTCTCGATTTTCCAGTATCTCGGGCGGCTCGTCGCCGCCGGCGAGGCCGGCGCGATCAAGCTGCAGACCCCACAAGCGGTCGGCCGCGATCCGCTCAAGGACGACACGCTCTTCGCCGTCGCCAGCGGCGGCGATGGCCTCTTCGGCCTCAACGGCGGCGATGTCGGCATCAAGGGCGGCGACTGCTTCCTGTCGGTCGCCTATGGCGGCCGCGGCTACTGCGTGCCCGACTCCGCATTGAACACCAAGCGCATTCTCGGTCTGCTGGCCCAGTTGCTGGCGCTCAACACCTCGGTCCAGGACATCGGGATCACGCAGCAGGTGCAGCTGTTGCCGTAGTAGCGGCCTCGGCGAGACGAGGATCACTCGAAACCCGGCGGAGGCTGGGGCGCGGCCTCACGCCGCCTCGGTCAGCCGCCGCAATTCGCGCTCGAATTCGAAGCGCAGTTGTTCCGCTTCGGAGTCCGGCAGCCAGTTCGCCATTTGCGGAAATACGATCTGGTACATGCGCGTCGTGCGCTCGTTCCACGGCGGACGGGATTGCGCCGCGCGCGCTTCCGCCAGCATTTTCTGCAAGCGGGCGCGGATGTCGTCGGGGTCCGCGACGCCGACGCCGTTGTTGCGCGCCGGTTCATTGGCGAAGAGATCGCCTTGGGCCGGCTTGAAGCCGAAAAGGTCGGGCGTTTGGTCACTCATCGACAACAGCAGGCTCAGTTTCGCCAAGGCCCAGGGCCTCGCGACTCAGAGTCGCGCCCAGGGCGCGTTCGAGAAGTTGATCGGCGCGGGCGAAAAGGTCAATGAGCTCGGCGATTCTGCCCACAAGATCGCGCAGCGCCGTGACGAGCGCGTGATCGATCGGCAGGCCTTGGCGCGCGTCGATCCAACGGAAGAGCAGGCGATATCCGCTGACCGAAAAGTTCCAAACCGCCGCGCTGACGCCTGACACGCGCCCGGTTCGATTGGCGCAGAGGTATATTTCGCCCTCGCTCCAATCGGTAGCGTGCAGAGTTTCGGTCGCTTCGCTCTCGACGCGCGCGACACCCGGATTCAGGAACTCGGCGCGCGGCGGACGGGCGAACGTCTCGACCGCGCGGATTTCGCGGCCCAAGGCCGCCGCTTCGAGAAACAGCGCGTGATCGCTGGGGAATGGCACGTGCGGAAACACGTCCTCCAAGTCCTCGGCGAAGCGCAAAGTGTAGGATGTCGCCGACAGCAGGGCGAGGATCGCGTCGAATGCGTCTTGCGCGCTCACCGGAGCGCCGTAATTGGCGGCGAGCCCGGCGAGAAGGTTGGGCGAAACGTTGAACGGACCATGGCCGGCGCGATTGTCGCGCAGGGGGAACGCGTAGCCGCCTCGTCCACTAAAGGCGTGATAGTCGGGAAGCAGGCCGTGGGACCAGACAGCCGGGCCGGCGCCCGTGGCGAATGGCATGGCGTAGAGGGCGCAGTTTTCGACGCCCCAAACGGCTTGAAGTTCGGGGCGTAGGAAATCGCCGTAAGCGGGATGGTTGTATAGGTATCGGCTATCAAGCGGCCGATAGGCGACCTGGACAATTCTATTTGCTTCGAAAGGGATCGCGTGTGCGCCGACCCATTTTCGGTCTCTGCTGTCATGAAACATTGCGCGCGCAGGGTCAGCCAAAACAGCCAAGAATGACGCAATTCGCTCCCGCATGGCGGTTCGAGAAAACGCGTAGACAAAGTCGTCGCGTTTTGTTTGCAGTCCTGATCGATTGAAAATGAAACACTGAGACATTGACGCCCACTCGACGTCCTGGAAAGGCTTCGGTTTGAACGGGTCCAACCGATCTCGATTGATGAGGACTGCGCCGGGCCTCTCGCCGGTTTCGCTTCCAGCGAGAAGCCATGTCAATTTGGCGGCGCGCGTAAACAAACCTTCCGCCCAGCTATCGATGTACGTCACTCGAGCGAGCGCATCTTTGGCCTTGCTGCCGTCCGCGATCGCGACCGTGATTGCCGTTCCCACCTGAATATTGAACACGCCTTGATCGCCCTCCACGCCCGCGCGTTCACCGCGCCGGACATCACCGCGCAGATCGATGATCTCGATGAGGTCGAATCGTTCGCGCAGCATGGCGCGCAATCCGGCGTAGGGCTTTCCCGCCAGAAAGGTGCGGTTCGAAATGAACGCCACGACGCCGCGCCTCGGGGCGCCTTCGCTTTCAAACAATTTCCAAATCGCCCAACGCCAGAAAGCGACCGAAAGCTCGGGAAACGTGTTGAGCTGATTTCCCCAGCCCGCCTCGCGCACGGGCGCCTTGAGATCATCCCAAAGGTCGTTCATTCAGTCGCCGACGAGCTCGCCGACCTCGCCGGCCTCAAGCCTTCGGTAGGGCGGGTTTCCGATGATCGCCAGGATGGGCTGGCGCTCCTTGATTCGATCCGCCTCGTGCCTTTCCGTGCGGATGTTTTCAGCGACGAATCCTAAGCTCCCTAGCGGCGCCGCCGCTCCCGGTCTGGCCAGCGTGTCGGTCAGAAAGACGCCAAGGCGTTGATTGGCCTGCAACGCGCCCATCACATGGCGCAGTCGGTAATGCGCGACAGCGTACGGGCCCACGAGAAGTTCGAACCCGAACAGCCGTGACGCGAGAGCGCGCAGGGCTCCGGCGACCGCTCCCGGACCGGTGCTGGATTCGACTGAGGCGCGAACATGCTCGATCACGCCCAGCAAGAAGGTTCCGGTCCCTGTCGCGGGATCGAGCAGAGTCACCGACTCGTCGGCCACTCCTGTCGTCCCGAGATTCTCGCGCAACGCGCGGGCGAGCGCGGCGACCATGTACTTCACGACCTCGACGGGCGTGTAATAGACGCCATAACGTTCGCGTGCGGCGGGATCGAAGACTTGCAGGAAGTCCTCGTAGAAGTAGAGGATCGGATCGGGCTTGCCGGTCTTTCTCGCGAGAATTTCCGGATCGAAGCTGTTCACCGTGTCGAGGATGACGTCGAAGCCGACGCCGACGTCGATAACGATTTCCTCCATGCTCAGCACGCGAAGCGTCGTACGCAAGAGCGAATGTTCCGGCGGCATGTTTCGCCAAGCGTCGCGGTCGACATCCTTGTCCGTGGCTTCACGCACAAGCAGCAAGCCGAATGCCAGCGTTTGCGCGAAGGCGGCGGCAAAAAGAGTTTCAAATCGTGGCGCGCTATAGCCGGCCGCTTGAGGATGCGCGTAAAGCACTTCGCGAAAGTCGTCGCGGACAGCCTGCAAGGGCGTGCCGGTCGCTCCGGATTCGGCGAGTTCGGCCAGCCGATCCGCGACAATGCTTCGAACGAGGCGCGCAGCGTGGGCCAAGTTGCTCGCCAGTTGTTCCGCATCTTTCGCCGGCGGCGGATCGGCGAGAGCGAGCGGCGTCAAGGCCGCGACAAGCCCGGCGGGATCGCCGCATCGAATCAAACGCTCCGCGCTCGCGTCCGTCGTTTCTGGTTTGAGCGCGGCCTCGGGAACGATTTCAATCGAGTCTATCGGCTGGTCGCGCCTGAACACGCGAAGGCTCGAAAAATTCGAGATCGCCCAAACCGGCAACGACTTGAAACGCTCGAACTGCTGCTTGTCGTGAGGATCGCGATAGCGCGAAGGATCGCCCGGTTTGGTGGGCGCCTTGAGCTCGACAAAGGCGCGCGGCGGCTGACCAGCGCGCTTGAGGGCGATGTCCGGCCGACCAATGCCAGCGTGGCGAATTCAGGGACGACGACAAGTTCGTTCGACGAAATTAGCGGCAGCAGTGATTCGAGCAGGCGCTGGAATTCCGGCGCCAATGCCTGTTCGAGATTGCTCGGCCCCGCGCGACGCTGCTCGCGAATGCGCCGAGCGTATTCAATGATCGCTTCTGTCGACATCGCGCCACGTTAGCGCAGATTCGCGGAATCACAAGAAACGAAAGGCTTTGCCCGGTCGCGAAGACGCCGCCGATTCACAGCCCTCGCTCAGAGCTTCATCGCGTCCTTGAGCTCGCGCAGCCGGTCGAGCTTCTCCTGCCAGAGGCGCTTCTGCTCGTCGGGGGCGTCGGCGAGATCCTCTTCGGCGTTCTTGATTTCCTGGTCGAGATGCGCCGCGTCGAGTTCGCCCGCGGGGATGGCGGTCTCCGCGAGCAGGATCAGGCCGCTCGCGCTGACGTCGGCGAAACCGCCGCGCACGAAGATCCGCGTCTGTTTGCCCTGCGCTTCCTCGAAGGTGACGACGCCCGGACGCAACGACGCCATCACCGGCGCGTGATCCCTGAGCACGACGAAGTCGCCCTCGCTGCCCGGCACGAGCACCGATTCGGCCGGACCGCTGAACATGAGCTTGTTCGGCGAAACGAGTTCGAAGTGAAAGCTGGCCATGGTCACCCCTAAATGCGCGGCGGCTTACGCCGCCTCCGCGGCCAGCTTCTTGGCCTTTTCGACCACCTGCTCGATCGTGCCGACCATGTAGAAGGCGGCTTCCGGCAGATTGTCGTATTGACCGTCGATGATGCCCTTGAAGCCCTTGACCGTGTCTTCGATCTTCACCTGCACGCCCGGCGAGCCGGTGAACACCGCCGCCACGTCGAACGGCTGCGACAGGAAGCGCTCGATCTTGCGGGCGCGCGCGACGGTGAGCTTGTCCTCTTCGGACAATTCGTCCATGCCGAGAATGGCGATGATGTCCTGGAGCGCCTTGTAGCGCTGCAACACCTGCTGCACGCGGCGCGCCACGGCGTAATGCTCCTCGCCGACGACCGAGGGCGTCAACATGCGCGAAGTCGAATCGAGCGGATCGACGGCGGGGTAGATGCCCTTTTCCGCGATCGAGCGCGAAAGCACGGTGGTGGCGTCCAAATGGGCGAACGAGGTCGCCGGCGCCGGATCGGTCAAATCGTCCGCGGGCACGTAGATCGCCTGCACCGAAGTGATCGAGCCCTTGGTCGTCGTGGTGATGCGCTCTTGCAGCGCGCCCATGTCGGTGGCCAAGGTCGGCTGATAGCCGACCGCCGACGGGATGCGGCCGAGAAGCGCCGAAACTTCCGAACCCGCCTGGGTGAAGCGGAAGATGTTGTCGATGAAGAACAGCACGTCCTGACCCTGATCCCGGAAATACTCGGCGACGGTGAGGCCGGAAAGCGCGACGCGCATGCGCGCGCCCGGCGGCTCGTTCATTTGACCGAACACCAGCGCGCATTTGGAAACCACGTTCGGATCGGGGTTGTGCGGGTCGGCGTTGACCTTCGACTCGATGAACTCGTGATAGAGATCGTTGCCTTCGCGCGTGCGCTCGCCGACGCCGGCGAACACCGAATTGCCGCCGTGCGTCTTGGCGACGTTGTTGATCAGCTCCTGGATGAGCACGGTCTTGCCGACGCCCGCGCCGCCGAACAGGCCGA
>Ga0187852_1002142_pt1 | contig 16767 bp, 11 predicted proteins | sample June2016WEW_6_40_FD_134511 | JGI IMG/M metagenome (GOLD analysis project Ga0187852, IMG submission 134511) | Peatland microbial communities from SPRUCE experiment site at the Marcell Experimental Forest, Minnesota, USA - June2016WEW_6_40 | ecosystem: Environmental > Terrestrial > Soil > Wetlands...
ACCAGATCGCCGTACTTGTCCGCCACCAGGCCCGGTAGCTCGTCTGCCTCACTGAAGCACAGCCGGCAGGCGTTGTTCTGCTCGTCGAGCAATGGCTTGCGCCGTTGGATCGCCGCGCGCAGCCGGGTCTCCAATAACGTGAGCCATGCGGCCTCGTCCAGGCTCGAGCGCGAGATCAGCCGCAGCGCAATCTGCGAGGTAGGGCTGTAAAGCGCCGTGCCCAAAAGCAGTCCGCGGCTGTCGGCCACGGGCAGCAGTGATGGAGGATCGCCCTCGGGCAGCTCAACAGACTCAATGTCGGAGACATAGACCCACAAGTGGCCCGAGCGCAGCCGGTCGGCGGCGCGGCGGTTGATTCTGGCACCCGGAGCTTGTGGAAGTTGCGCTTTTGCGACTTTGGCTTTTGGGGTAGGTCTGTCTGCTCGGGTCCGGCTCATCCTTCCATCATCTCATCCAAGGGAATTTCGACTCGAAAAAACTGTCGATACTATGGTCAAAGGATGGGCAAAACCACATGACGCTGAGTCGAAATACATTAGTATGCAACAATTTTTTCCTTGCAGGGAATCTAAACGGTGGTTTAGATTTGTGCAAGGCTGTTGGTTTCCACTTTGCCGCTCGCGTACTAAGACTCCATAAAGCTTATTCGAGCCTCTGCGCTGGCACAGCGATGAAGGCATGTGGCTCGTCACGCGTTGTTAGGGTCGTTCAACATTGAACTCGAGCAACGGAACGAACTTCAATTTGCGATTAGCCATATCCACGTCCAACAAACATGGGATGACATCGATTGGTGGTGTATATCCTATCCACGCAGTGGTAGAGCGTTGGGCGTCTTTCGATCCGCTTGTGTATGCCGCTAAGTACTCGCGCGCTTTCGCAAGGTCACAGGAAGTGGAACGAAGACCATAGTGAGAGAGGTTTGTTTCAGTGCCGATGGACAATCTACTGTCTTGATAAACAATCTGCAACTTGCAACCGTTTCCAAGAGTGACCACGAATGGATTTTGTGAATTCTTCTTGAAGAAGAAATTCCAGCGTCCCTTGCGGGCCACAAAGCCATCCACGATCATTGGGAAACTTTTAAGCTTAATCGTCTTACCATTTTGCTCGCCGATGAACGGTTCGTCGCCCGGTTTGACTAAATTCACGAATTCCACGGAATTGTGGTATTTCACGACATTATTCTTACCGTCAATCACCCCAGTCAAGGTTCCCGTGGTGCTCCCGATATATCTTATTCTTTCGATTTTAGGACAACAAATATCTACTACTTCTAGCGGGAGAAAGTGGTCCGGATACACGTCGGCTTCACTGACTTGAATGGTGGGTCGAACATGAGTCGGCTGAGCTTGCTGTGGGACGGGCGTGCTTTCTGTCGATTTACCTGATTTACAGCCAAAGGCAAACGAGAGCGCACAGAGGCACACCAATACCGAAACGGCGTAGCGCCGTCTGGTCTGCCAGATGCGGCGATCCTTCAACGGGATCATAAAACCTCCTCCAAATGGAAGCGGGACGGACCATGAACATTCAAACAGCCTAGTGTGGCAGCGGTGATCCTTCGCGGTGACGGTCATCACGCTTAAAAATCCCCGCGCGCGGCGCGCTAGAAACAGGAGACGGCAGGCATATTCACCCGCGCTGAATGCAAGCGGCCTATAATAAAGCATGGCGACTGTCCGGCAACCCATACCGGCGGAGGTTCCCGGCGCGCCCCCGGTTATTGAGGGGAAGGCGCAGCCCATCGCGCGCGTCCCCAGCCAGCACGCAATTGACCAAGCCGCCATCGACCGGCGCTTTGAGGCGCTGCTCAAGAAGGTCCACGCCAACCGTCCTAGTGAAGACATTACTCTCATCCGCAAAGCCTGGGAGTTCTGCGTCCGCCACCATGAAGGGCAGATGCGGGCCTCGGGCGAGCCTTACATTATCCACCCGCTCGAGGTAGCCGAGGTTCTCGCGGAGATGAAGATGGACTCGACCTCCATCGCCGCGGGCCTGTTGCACGATTCGGTCGAAGACACGCCCGCCACTAATGAAGAAATTGAGGCCGGCTTCGGCGAGCAGGTGGCGCACATCGTCGAGGGCGTCACCAATATTGACAAGATCGAATTCGCCAATCGCGAGGACCGCCAGGCAGAGAATGTGCGCAAGATGCTGCTGGCCATGGTTTCGGATGTGCGCGTGGTGCTCATCAAGCTGGCCGACCGGCTGCACAATATGCGCACACTGGAGCACTTAAGGCCGGAGCGCCGGGAGTCCATCGCCCGAGAAACCCTGGAAATCTACGCGCCTCTCGCTCACCGGTTGGGCATGGGCAAAGTGCGCGGTGAACTGGAGGACCTGGCCTTCCGCTACACTGACCCGGTCAGCTACGAACAGGTCGCGGCGGCCGTTGAATCCCGCCGCACTGAGGGCGAGCAGTTCCTGCGCGGCGTTGAAGACACACTCACCGAGCAACTGCGCGAAAACAACATCCCGGCCCGCGTCGAGTGGCGTATCAAGCGCATCTATTCCATTTTTCAAAAGCAGCAACGCTCCAAAGTCTCCTTTGACCAGGTCTATGATTTGCTGGCAGTCCGCGTCATTACGCAGGATGTGGCCGCCTGCTACGCCGTCTTCGGCCTCATCCACACTCTGTGGCGCCCCGTGCCGGGCCGCATCAAGGACTTCATCGCCATGCCCCGCGCCAACCGCTACCAGTCGTTGCATACCACGGTGATGAGCCCCAGCGGCCACCAGTTCGAGGTGCAGATTCGCACCGAGGAGATGCATCGCATCGCTGAGGAAGGCATTGCCGCCCACTGGAAGTACAAGGCCGGCAGCGGCGTGGTCACGGCACGCGACGAGGAGCGGTTGAACTGGATCAGGCAGTTGGTCGAGTGGCAAAAGGAGATGACCGACCCCAACGAGTTCCTCTCCAGCCTGAAGATGGATCTCTATCCCGACGAGGTGTACACCTTCACGCCCAAGGGGAAGGTCGTTGTGATCCCGTCCGATGGCACGCCCGTCGACTTTGCCTACACTATTCACACCGAAGTGGGCCACACCTGCGTCGGCGCCAAAGTCAACGGGCGCATGGCGCCTCTGCGCACCAAGCTGCGCACCGGCGACATCGTCGAAATCGTCACCCAGAAAGACCACAAACCCAGCCGCGACTGGCTGACTTTTGTCAAAAGTCCCCGCGCCCGCAACAAGATCAAGCACTGGCTCAACGAAGATCTCCGGCGGCGGGCGGTCGAGATAGGGCGCAAGCTGTTGGAGCGCGAGGCGCGCAAATTCAAGGTGCCGCAGAGCCAGATCAGCGACCAGGACCTGGGCCGCATCGCCAACGAATATGGCGTGGCCACGGCCGCCGATTTGCTGGCCGCACTGGGGCTGGGCAAGCACTCCGCCCGCCATTTGCTCAATAAGCTGGCTCCCGGCTCAACCACCTTGCCGGAGGCTGAACCCACGCCTGAGATCAAGCCCGGCATTGCGGCGGCCATGTCCGATGCGGTGCGTAAGCTGCACCTCACCGGCTCGGATTCGCTCCAGGTTGAGGGCCAGAACGACATGCTGGTCTATCGCGCCCGATGTTGCAACCCCATTCGTGGCGAAGAGATCGTGGGCTACGTTACCCGCGGCAAAGGCGTGGCCGTCCATGCCCGTGGTTGTCCCAATGTGCAGAACCTGCTCTACGAGAGCGACCGCCGCATCAATGTTGAATGGTCCCGCGTAGGCGGCGAGGCCACCGGCCGGCCGCAGCGATATCCTGTCAAAATCACCGTCTCCTGCGACGATCGCATGGGCATGTTGAAGGAATTGATCGCCGTCATCTCCGACGACAACTCCAACATCAGCGGCGTCGATATCCGCAAGGACGAGAACGGCGAATCCGTCGTCGAGCTGATTGCCGAAGCTGAAGACATGGGCCACCTCAACCGCATGGTCCTCGGCCTGCGCCGCGTCCCCGGCGTACGCGCCGTGCAACGAACGCAAAAGCTGTAAGCCGTGGCCGCTCTAGGCCCGCCAACTCATGCAGTCTCCGCATTCCCAGACTGGACTTTCATTCGCGCAGGTTACCTTCCTTCTGTCCAATGTTCGCATAGGCCTGAATTGCTCAGACTGTTACTAAGTGGGGTGTGATGCTGAGATGTGCGAGTCATGGCTCGCTTCGCGACGGCAGGTCAATCCGCCGCTGCTGTTCGCAGCCATGATGAGGCTTATCTATACCCGGACCGCATGAGGAATGAGGCCGTTTCGATGATAGCAGCAACGAAGAAATCCTTTGATTCCGCTCATTTTCTTGAGACCGAAGGACCTGGACGAAGCATCCATCGTCACTCGGCAAAGCAGACATTCTTTTCCCAGGGAGACCCGGCAGATTCTGTGTTTTATCTCCAGAGTGGCCGGGCAAAGCTCACCGTAGTCTCCAAAAGGGGCAAAGAGGCAACAGTAACGATGCTTGCCGCTGGAGACTTTTTTGGCGAAGAGTCGATGGCGGCAGTGGGAGAACTGCGAACGTCCTCGGCTATAGCCGTATCCGCCTGTGTCGCACTCAAAATCGAGAGAGACAGGATGCTACGCGTCTTGCATGAAGAACACGCGTTCTCCGACTTTTTCATGCGGTTTATCCTCACACGAGGCATACGAACCCAGGCGGACCTTATCGATCAGCTCTTCAACTCCAGCGAACGGCGCCTGGCGCGGACACTCTTGTTGATGGCGGAATTTGGAAAACCGGGCGAACCGGAGCCTCTGCTCCCGCCGGTAACGCAGGAGACTCTTGCCGCAATGATCGGCACCACACGCTCCCGAGTCAGTTTCTTCATGAATCGCTTTAGGAAGTTAGGCTATATCGATTACAACGGCCGCATTCGGGTTCACACGTCGCTGCTCAACATGGTTCTGCACGATGATCTGCCGGAAGAGAACGCATCCAGGCCCAAGCTCCTCGATCCCCCGCCCAGCCCCGCACTAACCGCCAAACGGGCGCAGTTGGTATGAGCTGAGGAATCAAACATCTCGTTCCTGGAACCGGAAGTTCACTCGCGTCATTCACTTGGTTAGGAGATCGCATGTCCTTCGGAATTTACGCTGCCGGATTCGCTATCATGATCGGCGGGCTGGCTTACGCCGCGTACCTGGTGCATATGCCAACGCATTGGATTGTGGTGGGCGCGGTAATACTGATAGGCGTAGGGATTCTGTCAGGCGTAAAGGCCACGCGCCAGAGAGACTCCGCCAGCTAGTACCGTGACTCGGTGATTTCGTAATCGCGCCCACGAGTTTGGGTGCCCCAGGTCTCGCTTTTGAGACTTGGGAAACCACAAATTTACACAGTCGTAGTACTAGGATCTGTTACCGCCCCAGCACCTGCTTGGCAATCGTCGCCAGTTGCATATTCGATGTGCCTTCATAAATGGAGCCCACCTTGGCGTCGCGGTAATACTTCTCCGCCGGATAATCGCGCACAAATCCGTTAGCTCCGAATACCTCCACGCATTGGCTGGCCACGCGTTCGGCCATTCGCGAGGCAAAAAGCTTGGTCATCGCCGCCTCGCGCAGATACGGCTTGCCCGCGTCCTTCAGCCGCGCCGCATTGTAGACCATCAGTTTGGCGGCTTCAATCTCCGTAGCCATTCCGGCCAGCGCAAACTGCACCGCCTGAAACTCCGCAATCGGCTTGCCGAACTGGCGCCGTTCCTTGGCGTAGCAAGCCGCGTGGCCCCACGCGCCCTCGGCCAACCCCAGCATCTGCGCGCCGATTCCAATCCGCCCCTCGTTCAGCGTTTCGATGGCAATCTTGTAGCCCTTGCCCGGCTTGCCCAGCAGGTTGGCCTCCGGTACCTCGCAGTCGTCCAGAATCAGCTCGCAGGTGCTGCTGGAGCGAATCCCCAGTTTGTCTTCCTTGCGGCCCACGGTGAATCCAGGCGCGCCTTTCTCGACAAGGAAGGCGGTGATGCCCTTGTAGCCCGCCGCCGGGTCGAGCGTGGCGAAGACGATGAACACTCCCGCCTCGCGCGCGCTGCTGATCCACAGCTTGCGCCCGTCGAGCCGGTAACCGCCGGCAACCTCCACTGCGCGGGTTTGCAGCGCAAAGGCATCCGAGCCCGAGCCCGCCTCGCTGAGCGCATAAGCGCCCACTGTATCGGCCGCGAGCCGCGGCAGCCAGTGCTGGCGCTGCTCCTCCGTACCCCAGCGTCGCAATGCGTTAATCACCAGCGTGTTGTGCACGTCCACCAGAACTGCCACGCCGGGGTCTACGGTGGAGATCGCCTCAATGGCCAGCACCGCGTCGAAAAAGCTGCCGCCCGCGCCGCCTAGCTCCTCGGGAACCTCGATGCCCATCAGCCCTAGCTCAAAGATCCGTTCAGCCAGACCCGGGGCAAGTTGTTGTTCGTCGTCCATGGAGCGCACAAAGGGCGCAATCTTTTCCTCGGCAAACTGCCGGACGGTTGAATAAAAGAGGCTCTCCTCTTCGGAAAGCTGTGTCAGTGCGGGGGAATGTGCTGGGTAAGCCAAGATTTACCGCCTCCGGCCTTGAAGTGTATCAAAGCAGACGGTTGGAAAAGTATTTACAACGCGTTGGCCGGGGCAATCTCCGTCGCCCGGACGGACTGCCAAGACAGGAACCGAGGCCGGAATTCTCCCGAATTGAAAAGATTCCTCGGCATTGTGAGCGAAAAAGAGCACCCTCCTCACTCGCAAAGTTGCACAATCGATATTTAACGCTCGTATGTCTAATAATGAATGGGATGTGGCGAATCTCTGATGAACTGTATGATTTGATGGATACCGCAACTTATTAATTGATCAGGGGTTTCCTCCGAAGGAAGGTACATGAAAACCACTATGCGCTTGATGAAGGCGTTTCCTCTCAGTGTTTTGGCCGGTGCATTGCTCTGCTCCACAGCGCTGTCAGCCCAGAATTCCGCTGTTTCCCCGCGGATTACCACGGATGTAAATGAACTGTCGCTGGCGACGCTGAAGGGCAACGTGCCGCATCTGGCGCGGGCGGAGTTCGACCAGGGCGAGGCTTCTCCCTCGACGCCCCTGACTCAAATGCGCCTGGTCCTGTCACGCTCCACCGAGCAGCAGGCGGCGCTGGACCAGTATCTCGCCGAGTTGCAGGTCAAGTCCTCGCCGAATTACCACAAGTGGCTCACCCCGGAGCAGTTCGGCCAGCTCTACGGCCCGGCGGATTCAGACATTGCCGCCCTGGTCGCATGGCTGGAGTCGCACGGCTTGACGGTTGAACCGCTCTCCCCCGGACGCACGAATATCGCCTTCAACGGGACGGTAAGCCAGGTCGAAGAGGCCTTTCACACCTCCATTCACTCCTTTCAGGCCGGCGATCGGCAATTCACCTCGAACACCACCGACCCTCAGATTCCCGCAGCGCTCGCTTCGGTGGTGATGGGCGTCGCGCACCTGAACACCATCCGGCCCCGGCCGCATTCTCACCTCGCCAGCGTGGGCCAGTTCAACCCTGCCACCAAACGGCTGGAGCCGGCCAACGCGGCACTGGCCCAGGGGCCAAGAGCCGATCTCACCACCGGAGGGGGAACAGGCTCAAACCCTTATACCCTCTGGATGGTTCCCGCGGATGCGGCCACCATCTATGACTCGCCCAACTCCTTCAACGCCAACTACACTTCGGGGACAAGTTATACCGGCGCGGGCGTTCATATCGGCATCGGTGGAGATGCCGCAATCAATGCCAGCATCGTGGAAGAATACCGAATCATGTTCATCGGCGATTCATCCCAGCCCACCCTCAACTATTGCACCGGTACCAGCGCCGGCAGCTGCACCAACAGTCCAGGTTCCGGATACATCGCGGATGATGCCGACGAAGCCTATCTCGACCTCGAACTCGCGGGAGGCATGGCGCCGGGAGCAACGATTGTCTATTACGCTTCTCCGGACCTGAACACAGCTATTGACGCAGCGATCAGTCAGAATGCGGTGGACATCTTCAGCCTCAGCTTCGGCGAGTGCGAGCAGGACAATGGCTCAACCGAAAACGCGCTGATCAATGGCTATTGGCAGCAGGCGGCGGGGCAAGGCATAGCGGTGACGGTCTCCACCGGCGACAGCGGATCGGCAGGCTGTGACTACCCCAGCACCAACAGCGGCAAGAACGTTCCCGACGCCTCCGGTGGATTGGCGGTAAGCGGCTTTGCCTCCACGCCGTATAACATCGCCGTGGGCGGAACGGATTTTTATGCCCTGGAAAGTCAAAGTTCGTTTCCGACCTATGTGAGCACCTCGCAGGGAAGCACTACCACCCATTACCGTACGGCTCTGGGTTACATTCCAGAGTCGGTCTGGAACGACTCGACACAAAGCGACACCGTCCAGATCAGTGGGAACGTGCCCTATACAGGCAGCAATGCCAATATTGTAGCCGGCAGCGGCGGCGTCAGTACCCTCTACAGCAAGCCCTCCTGGCAGACCGGCACAGGTGTGCCCGCGGATGGAAAGCGTGATCTACCTGATGTCTCGTTGATGTCCGGCAACGGCGCTGATGATTCTACATGGCTGGTTTGTACGGCCGACACATATAAAAGCGGCGGCACGACCTATACCGAGAATTGTTCTACTCAGAATGGCAGTTTTTATTTTACCGGTTTTGGCGGCACTTCCACAGCCGCCCCGGCCTTCGCCGGCATTCTGGCCATGGTCCAGCAGAGGACTGGTGAAGGTAGGCTGGGGCAGGCGGCCACGGAACTCTATGCCCTGTACAACGGCAGCCATTCAAGCGCCATCTTTCACGATGTGACAGTGGGCAATAACTCCGTGCCCTGCACTAGCACCTCTCCCAATTGCCTCCAGAACACGGCAGGTTACTACTTCGAGAGCGGCTACAACACTACCACCGGTTACGACTTGGCCAGCGGCCTGGGCAGCGTGGATGCCACGCAACTGATGAACTACTGGGGCACGACAACCGGCTCGGCTCCGGCAACGGTGACCTTTACTTCCGTCACTCCCAATCCTGTCGTCACCACCGGATACCTTAGTGTGGATGTTACGGTGACCGGCTCCAGTGGAACGCCAACGGGAACGGTGACGCTGACCGGAGCCAAATTTAACTCCGGGGCGCAGACGCTTTCGAGCGGAGGCAGTTACACTTTCGATATTGCAGGTGCAGCCTTTCCGATCGGAACCAATAACACAATTACCGCGACCTATAACGGCAGTCCGACCTATGCCACGGCCACGGCGAGCTACACAACGCTCACGGTGACCGGACTGACTGCTGCCGTGACAGCAGTTCCTTCGGCAACCACCATCAACTCCAACCAGACCGTGACGGTGACGGGCACTGTGACCTGTACGGGAACCTGCACCAGCGGCCAGGTGCCGACAGGAACGGTGACGCTGTCTGGCGGCGGCTACACCTCGCCCCCAACGGTGTTCGATTACGCCAACGGCAGCTACTCCATCACCGTTCCGTATAACTCATTGAACAGCGCACCGAGCCCCGGCTTGGCAGACACACTCACCGTGACCTACAACGGGAACGCAGCCTACGATGCGGGAGCCTCCGCACAGACGAGCGTGACGGTGGTCTATGTGGCCGTACTCACCCCGACCGTGACAGTAGCTCCAGCCACGGGCAGTATAGATTCGAGCCAGACCTACACCGTGACGGTTACGGTGGCCGGCTCCGGGGCCACGCCAACGGGTACAGTAACGCTGGCCAGCGGCAGCTATACATCCTCGGCGCAGACGCTTGCAACCACCGGTTGCACATCGGGTAGTTGCGTCACCATCACTATCCCGGCCGGCAGCCTGAGCAACAGTCAGGTCGGCAGCAGCGACGCGATCACCGCTACTTACAGCGGAGACGCGGACTACACCTCGGGCACGGGAACGGCTTCTGTAACAGTGACAACATCCGCATTTGCGCTGTCCGCGACCTCGCCAAGCGCTTCCATCGCGCCCGGAGCCTCCACAACTTCGACCATTACCGTGAGTTCGGGCACGTTGTATTCGGGAACCATTACGCTCACCTGCGCGCTGACATCTCCAACTGGCGGATCGTATGCGCCCAGCTGTTCCGTCACAAGTGGTTCGCCGGTGACGCTGAGTTCCGGCACGGCCAGCGGAACGGCGACTGCCATGGTGTACACAACAGCAGCTACCAGCGATCTAACCTATCCCAAACTGCCCGGCGGCGGTTGGGCCGGAGCGGGCGGCGGCGCGGTGCTGGCACTTCTTGTCTTCCTGGGAATTCCGGCGCGGCGGCGCAGTTGGCGCTCGATGCTGGGTATTCTGATCGTAATGACGGCGCTGGGCAGCTTGTCCGCTTGCGGCGGCAACGTCACCAACGGTGGTTCAAACAGCAATCCGGGAACATCGGCCGGCACGTACACCTTCATGGTGACCGGAACCGGGAACCCCACGGTCACACCAGCACCTACAACTACGTTCACGGTAACCGTTAATTAGCTTGTCCAGCAATTCGGCGCAATGGCTCTTCCTTCGGGAAGGGCCATTGTGTTTTACGGACTATTCGGCCTCGGCGCTCACCAGTTCCAGCGCCGCTGTTCCTTGGCGCGGCGCAATAAAGCCCTCCGCGCGCCAGGCGATGGCCAACTTCTCGCGGTCGAGCAGCTTGCGAATCTGCGCGCGCGCGTGCTCAGCCCAGGGACCGCTTTTGTCCAGCCGCGCGTAAGCCTGCCAGTGGCGCAGCGCCGCCCGCGCCTCGCCCTTGCGCTCATGGGCCAGCGCTAAGTTGTAGTGAGCGTCGGCATATCCGGGAGCCAGCGCAACCGCCCTCCGGTAAGCGGTAATCGACTCATCCGGCCGCTGCAACTCGTCCAGCACGTTGCCCAGATCAAAAAACGCCAGCACATATGCCGGGTCTATCTCCGTTGCACGGCGATAAAGCTGCTCGGCCCAGCCAAACTCGCGAAGATGGAAATGAATTGTACCCAGGTTGATCCAGGCGGGCGCAAAGCTTGTGTCGAGCTCCATGATCTCCTGGTAAAACTTGATGGCGCGGATCTTGTCGCCGGCCTCCTCGGTCTGCACCGCCTCCAGAAACATCTCCTGCACGCCCCGCGGAGTGTCCGCCGCCGGCCTGCGCAACGGCGCCGGCTCGGAGCTGGCAGACGGCCGGCCCATCTGTTGCTCCGCGCGCTCAAAGTCAAAGAGCAATTGCCGGCGGATAGGGTCCACCATCGCTCCGCGGTGCCGGAAGGCCAGCCGCGTCCCGGTCCTCACCAGGCTCGCTTCCATCAGCGGATTGGCCATGCCCGCCACCGCCTTCATGGCGACAATCGAGTGCCGGATAGACGCCACCGACACATCTTCCTCGCGCAAGGCGCGAAGGATGCGCAACTGGCCCAGGTCCTGGAAGCTGTAGTTCTGTTGTTGGGGAACGATTCCCGCACGCTCCCATCCCTGCAACTGGCGGGAGCCGATCTGCAGGATACGCAACACGTCCTGGCGGCTATAGCTGGTCACTCTTCAGTGCTCCCGTAGGTGGTCCGGCATAGCATCGGGTTTGGAACCAGGCTCTGAACTTGGATTCTCAACCCCGCTCTCCCTGGACTCGGCGCTTGGAACAGTTACTGAGAAACCGCTCTTGAGTGAATTATGCCAAGACTTTGCGTGGATAAGAAGACGCTAATCCCTGTCGCAACAAAAATATACGTGGATAACTTGCCTGATTGGGTTCATTCCACCCTGGATGCATTCTGCTTGTGGAAAACTGAAGGGAAATGCATCATTCCAGGTGAAATCCCCATCAAACCCGCAATTCGGGGAATCGTTGCCGCGTGGCTTTTGGCCGATCATACCCCCGGCTCCCAAGCAAGAGTATTGAGGGTTTAACCTACCCGACCAGGCGGTCTGGGCAGCTTGGACTGCACACGAAGTTGTGTGGTAACGTACTTTTAACCAATGACTTAGGAGCCAGGATGCGTCCAGAGTTTGTTGCACTTCGAAATCACCCCGACATCTCCGTCCTGATCATCGGCGGCGGCATCAACGGAATTGGCCTGTTCAACGAATTGGCCTTGCAGGGAATCGATGTGCTGCTGGTCGAAAAAGCTGATTTCTGTTCTGGAACCAGCTCGGCCCCAACGCGAATCATTCACGGCGGCCTTCGTTATCTGGAAAACGCGGAGTTGCGTCTGGTGCGCGAGGCGCTCCTGGAACGGAACCGGCTACTCAAAAACGCGCCCCACTACGTCAAGCCGATGCCTACGGTAATTCCGATCTTCAATTGGATGTCGGGGATTATTCCGGGAATCCGGAATCTATTGAACTGGCCCACCAAGCCAGGCAATCGTGGAGCGCTGCTGATCAAAACCGGACTGACTTTGTACGACTTTCTCGCCGGACGCAAATCTCCGCTGCCGAGACATCGTTTCCGCTCCGGCCGTGCTGCCCGCGCGCTTCGGCCCGAATTAAATCCCGGCGTGATCTGCACCGCTACTTATTATGACGCGAAAATCACTCATCCGGAACGGCTATGCCTGGAACTGGTTCAGGACGCTGAAGCTGCGTGCTCCCAGGCGCACGCGATGAATTACGTCCGCATGAAGAGTGCCAAGGGTAGTGTTGTCGTCCTGCATGACGAGATCTCCGGCGAAACCTGCGAGGTAAAGCCAAAGATTGTTGTCAACGCCACGGGCCCGTGGATCGACGGCGCCAATCAAACCATCGGGCGCGCGAGCCAATTCATCGGCGGCACCAAGGGCTCGCACATTGTGCTCCACCACCCTGAGCTGGTGGCGGCAACCGGCGACGACATGATCTACTTCGTCAACCGCGACGGCCGCATCTGTCTCTTCTATGTCATCGAGGGCAAGGTCTTCGCCGGTGCAACGGATATCCCCACGGACGATCCGGATGCCGTCTGCGATGAAGGCGAAGTGGATTACCTACTTGACTCCATGAGTCAGGCCTTCCCGTCCATCAAGGTGGACCGCTCGCATGTCGTCTTCCGCATCTGCGGCGTTCGCCCGCTGCCGCGCAGCAATGCTCTGACGCCCGGCCAGATCAGCCGCGATCACAGCTTCCCAGTGCTGCCCGCGGGCAACGGGATCGATTTTCCTATCTATTCTCTGGTGAGTGGAAAGTGGACCACCTACCGCGCGCTCGCCGAGCAGGTTGCCAACGAAATTCTGCGCGTGCTGGGACGCCCGCGCCTTCGCAGTTCCGCGGATCTTCCCATCGGCGGCGGCAAGGGCTATCCCCGGCTGCCGCAAGGCACCGGCTTGTCTCACGCGCGGCTGTTGACCCTGCAAAATCGTTACGGCACCGGCGCGGATCGCGTCGCCGCGTATATGAAAGCGGGCCCGGATGCGCCGCTCGCCCATCACGCCGATTACTCCCGCCGTGAGATCGAATTCATCGCGCTCAACGAGCGTGTCGTCCACCTAGACGACCTGATCATGCGGCGTACATTGATCGGCATCCTGGGAGAGTTGACTATGTCCTTGCTGAACGAACTGGCGGCCATCGTCGCGCAGGTACAGCACTGGCCGAAAGAGAAGACCACGGCCGAAATCGATCGAATCGTCCAGCTATTCAAAAAGGTTTACGGAGTAATCCTGACCGCCTAGGGAACCTCTGATCAATACGATGCTCTAAAAGGGCGCGGCTTTACAACTTACTGTTGTCATCCTTCTATGAAAAAGCCCACACCTGTCCACAGGTATTTGCGAATAGTTGCCGACAGACTTCTATTCGTGCTCCTGGCACACAAGGGTGATTCGAATCCCGGCCACTCCATCTGAGAAGGTCCTGCCGGGGTCTTGCCTTTATCCCCGGTGGACATAGGTTGAACGAGCTGGCCGGGTTCTCCTTGCAACCGTCGCCAATACCTTATGCCCGTAGCCGTAGTCGTTGGCTGTGGGAAAGTGGGAAGCGCTCTTCAGCTTTCCACTTTTCCATGGCCAAGTTTTCGCCCGCTTGCGCCAAGCCGCCTTTCAGCCGCGCGCAAACCGCTCTTCGTCAAAACACTCTCCGTGATGCAGCAACGCCCACACCGCCGTCACCGGCTTCTTGAACCCCTCCTGGTGCAACACCGCCTGCAACTGGTTCTTCCCACCCCAGCGACAAAGACCTATCGCTGGGGACCCCGGTTTTCGCCCGCGCCCGTTGCCGGCCTAGCGTAATCCGCAGCCGAACCCGCAAGCGCAACTGCTGCGTCGCCTCATCCGCCATCCACGCCTCGGGCAACAAATCGCAGCGCGACAAATGCGCCAGTGTCTCCGAATCCACACGGTCGTTTTTCAACTTCGCCGACGCAATCGCCTTCACCCGTTGCGGATGCACCATCACCAGGCGTTCCTGCTCCGGCGCCACCGCCCGCGCAAATGCCGGCCAAAACCCGCTGGCCTCAACCACCACATGACGAGGCCCCGGCAACTGACGCAACCACGCCCGTAACGCAGCACCCTCGTTGGCCACCTGCCCCTGCCTGCATGTTTTTCCGCTTGCATCCACCGCCGTTAAGTAACAAAATCGTTGATGGAGATCTACTCCTACGTGGGTCTTCATGGCGTACCTTCCTCCTTTTCATCTCTGTGCTTCGAGCACCTAGTTGGAAGGTACGCCCCTTTTCATCCCATCTAGCGTAGTCGAAGGACCTGTGGTTGTTTTTGGCGCTTTGAAAGGACGCGGTTTTGACTGCGCCGCAAGGTTGCGATGCTCTGCCGAATCACGAATCTTCACCCCACTCCTCGAATCAAAGAGGGTGCTACTCATCCTTTCTTACGGAGTACTCCCCATGACCCTCTCTGCCCTTGAAGTCAATCAATTGAAGCAAGCTCCCACTGTCGATGGCGTCTTGCCCGTGGTACTCGCTCGTTGGAGTCCGCGCTCCTTTGCCGATCGCGACGTAAACCCCGCCGACCTAAGGAAAGTCTTCGAAGCCGCTCGCTGGGCCGCCTCATCCTACAACGAGCAGCCTTGGCGTTTTCTCGTCGGTCTCCGCAATTCCTCGACATATAAGAAGATATTCTCGACGCTGATCGGCTTTAATCAGGGTTGGGCAGGCGCCGCTCCGGTGTTGATTCTGGGCGCGGCCAGTAGCAAATTCAGCCACAACGATACAGACAATCGCAATGCTCTCTATGACCTGGGGGCTGCCTCCTCCTATCTCACGCTACAAGCAGCTGCGCTCGGCCTCACCTCTCACCAGATGGCCGGATACGACCAGGCCGCCGCCCGTCAGGTCCTTGAAATTCCAGACAGCTACGCCCTCGGCGCAGTGATTGCCCTCGGCTACCAGGGCGAACCCTCCACCCTCGGCCAAGAGCAGCTGATTGCGCAGGAGACCTCTCCCCGCACGCGCAAACCATTGAGAGAGTTTGTCTTCTCCGCTTGGGGAGAGCCGGCTAACCTCGGCTGAGGGAAGCGGAAAATCCACCCGGCCCTCTCCATTCGCGTAAAGTTAAAGTGGGGGAGTACATTTGCCCAAACCGCGCCCAATCCGCAACAAGCCCTTCCACCGTGTCAGCCACAAGCGCACTCCACGGATACGGCTGGGTTGGCGCAGCCGTCTGATACTTGCAGCTACCCTATTGATTCTGGTCCTATTGTCGTGGGGAGCGCTCGCCCGCCTGCTAGTTCCCGTCACCAACACCTCGCTTACCCGCTTTGACGCCATCATCGTGCTGGGCACTCCCGCAGACCGCGACGGCAATCCCTCGCCGGAGATGCTGGCTCGCGTGACCGAAGGGGTGCATGAGTATGAGCGGGGCGTGGCGCCTCGGCTAATTCTCTCCGGAGCTGCCGCGCACAACGGCTTTGTGGAGGCGCACGTGATGGCAGCCACCGCGTATGCGCAGGGGATTCCCGAGTCGGCCATCTTTGAGGAGCCGCGGGCTATGGACACGATTCAGAATGCCTGCTACGCCGAGCGAATTATGAAGGCGCACGGCTGGCGGTCGGCAGAGGTGGTTTCCAGCGCCAGCCATCTGCCCCGAGCCGGCATCATCTTCAGCGAACTGCCCCTGGAGTGGCGCACTCACGCTGCTCCGCCACTGGAGCCAGAACACATGGCTTACCCCTGGGTCACAGCGTCCGTGGAAACCGTAAAGACCGTGCGCTACCTGATCTGGACGCGCTGGAGAGAGAGCTGCCAGCCGTAATCCGAAAATTGTCTCCCGGTTGTCGTTGTCCCCCGCCGGTATCCTCCTGTAAGCTGAATAGGATGCGTATTTCAGTGAAATTGTCCTTTGCTCTTGCCCTTGTAGCCCTCTTGGCTTTGTCTTCCGGAATCCGCGCCCAAGCGCAAAGTACCGCCTCTCCGACTGCCGGCAATGGCACCTACATTGCCAGCGACCCGCTCTCCGGCGTACGCTACAACAACCGTTACGATCTATCCCTGGGCATGGCCTACGACCACATGAAGGCTGGAGCCAATGTGCTGCAAGGCTCCAATCTTGGCGGCCTCGATCTCTCAGGCTCCTATTGGTTCAGCAAGCACTTTGCCCTTGAAGGCTCGGGGCGCGCCTATATGGCCAGCAGCGGTGCGGGCAGAGCAGGCAATAATGTTGTCCATGGGCCCTTCGTCAGCCAGTACTTGTTTGTAGCCGGACCCGAATGGCTCGGACCGCACAACAAGCACGGCGCACTGATTGCCCACGCCATGTTTGGCGGTGCCTACTTTGATGCGCATCTGGGCAGCGTCTCGCCGCAGACTGAGAATTTCTATTACAACCAGGTTGCTCCGGCGGCCATCATCGGAGGCCATATGGACCTGAACCGCTCGGCGCACTGGGTCTTCCGCATCACGCCCGACGCGGT
>Ga0187852_1002143_pt1 | contig 16762 bp, 16 predicted proteins | sample June2016WEW_6_40_FD_134511 | JGI IMG/M metagenome (GOLD analysis project Ga0187852, IMG submission 134511) | Peatland microbial communities from SPRUCE experiment site at the Marcell Experimental Forest, Minnesota, USA - June2016WEW_6_40 | ecosystem: Environmental > Terrestrial > Soil > Wetlands...
CACGGAACTGGCGAAGGCTCTTGGCCTGCGCGAACCGCCGCGGCGCATTGAAGGCTTCGACATTTCGAACATCAGCGGCACATTCGCCGTCGCGTCGCTCGTGAGTTTCAAAAATGGCCGGCCTGACCGTGCGAATTACCGCCGGTTCAAAATCAAAACCGTCGAAGGCCAGGATGATTTTGCGGGCATGGCGGAGGTGGTAAGGCGCAGGTATTCGCGGCTGTTGCGTGAAGCGAACGTAGCGCAGGCGTCCCGCCTGCCAAAGTACGGGACAGAAACAGGGGCGGGAAGCAGGCGGGACGCCTGCGCTACATTGCCCAACCTGATCCTGATAGACGGAGGCAAGGGACAATTAAGCGCCGCGTGCGCCGAGTTGAAAAATTTGGGTCTCGAAAAAATTTCGGTCATCGGGCTGGCGAAGGAGTTTGAGGAGATTTACCAGCCGGGCGAAAGCAAACCGCTGCGGCTTGGCCTCAATCATCCGGCGGTGAAATTGTTGCAGCGAATTCGGGACGAATGTCATCGCGTGGCGAATTCCTACAACGCGCAGCTTCGCATCAAACGCATTTCGGAGAGCGTGCTCGACGAATTTCCCGGCATCGGCGAGCAGCGCAAGCAGGCGTTGCTGAAAAAATTCGGTTCGGTGCAGCGGCTGCGGACGGCGACGTTGGAACAAATTGCCGCCGTTCCGGGTTTCGGCGGGAAAGCGGCGGCGGAACTGAAGGCGTTTCTCGAAGCGCGGTCGGTGAGTTAAAAAGAAATTCGTGTTGTTATTCCGTAGGAGGCGACGTGAGGAGGCTCTGAACTTGGGTCTTGGATCTCGCGTTTTGGGATGTTTGAGTTTCGTCACCTCGACTCCTACAGGGACTTGAAACGTTGCAAAAGAAATTCGTGCCAATTCGTGAGATTCGTGTCTTTATTCCGGCATGAACATTCAAATGGCCATTCTCTGCGATGCCGCGACCGAGGACCACGGCAAACTCAATCTTCTCGGCGCGTTCGACACGATTTACGCGCCGCAATTGCCCGCCGTGCATCCGCAATGCGCCGTCGCGTTGCGTGTCACGTTCAACGCCGACGACGAGGGCACGCGCAAGCTCAAGCTGAACTTTGTCAACGCCGACGGCCACGCCATCATGCCGCCCATCGAAATCCCGGTGGTGGTCGCGCTGCCGGACGACGTGCATTTCGCCACGCGCAATTTCATCGTGAACATTCAGCAGTTGAAATTCACCGAGGCGGGGTTGTATTCCGTGGATGTCCGGCTCGATGACAAATCGCAGGCGAGCATTCCGTTGTTGGTCAAACACCTGCCGCAAGCGGTGGCATGAAGAAAGGCAGAAGGCTGAATGAAGAATGAAGAAATTATTTGCGCACACCCGGTCTTTGAACGGTTGGTTTTTTTGCATTCTTCCTTCTTCATTCTGCCTTTGAATAGAAACAACTTTGTGCCTTGAACTTTGGGTTTTGGACTTAATAATTCGCGCCATGGCGAATTCAAACAACGAAACGGTCCTGCAACTCGATTTACCGGGTGTCAAAAAGCTCAAGAGCGGCAAGGTGCGCGAAGTTTTCGACCTCGGCGACCGCCTGCTGTTCGTCGCCACCGACCGCCTCTCGGCCTTCGATGTCATCATGCCCAACGGCATCCCGCGCAAGGGCGAGGTGCTCACGCAGATTTCCTATTTTTGGTTCGCGCAAACCGAATCGTTCCAACCGAACCACCTGCTTTCCCGCGCTGGCGACGTGTTCGGTGTCCCGGCTTTAGCCGGTCTGCCCGCGGACTTAAAGGCCCAGCTCACACGGCGCAGCATGATCGTGAAAAAGGCGAAGCCGCTCGCCATCGAGTGTGTCGTGCGCGGTTACCTCGCCGGTTCGGGCTGGAAGGAATACCAGAAATTCCAAACCGTCTGCGGCATCAAGCTGCCACCCGGTTTGAAGGAATCTTCCGAGTTGCCCGAACCGATTTTCACGCCCGCCACGAAAGCCGAAACCGGCCATGATGAAAATATTTCATTCGCGGAAGCGGCGAAAATTGTCGGTGACGACATCGCCGGGCAGGCGCGCGCGGCGAGCCTGAAAATTTACAATTCGGCGCGCGATTACGCCCGCCAGCGCGGCATCATCATCGCGGACACGAAGTTTGAGTTCGGCCAACTCGATGGCAAACTCATCCTGATTGACGAAGTGCTGACGCCCGATTCCTCGCGTTTCTGGCCCGCCGACCAGTATCAACCCGGCCGCGGCCAGCCGAGTTTCGACAAGCAGTTCGTCCGCGACTACCTCGAAACACTCAACTGGAACAAAACCCCGCCCGGCCCGGTGTTGCCGCCCGATGTCGTCGCCAAAACCAGCGCGACTTACCTCGAAGCCTATGAAAGACTCACCGGGCGCAAGCTCTGATGATGCAGACACTGATAGAAGATTTTCTGCAATACCTGCGCCATGAGCGCGGACAGGCGGAGCACACGCAGAAAACCTACGCCGCGTTGCTGAACAAATTCACCACTTGGGCGGCCAAACAGAACCTGACCGACTGGAAATCGGTCGAGTTGAAGCATCTCATGGCGTTCCTTCAGTATGAGCGCCAACGTCCCATGGCCGATGAGCCGAAGGAGTCCATCAAGCGCCTCAGCAGCGAGAGCGTTTATCTCGAAATTGCCGCGCTGCGCGCGTTTTATCGCTTTGCGGAAAATGAAAAGTTGCTGCCCACCAACGTCGCGGAAAATCTTTCTTTGCCGCGCCGTTGGAAACGTTTGCCGAAGGCGCTGACGAACGACGAAATTAAAAAACTGCTCGAACCGGTAAAACCAGAAACCCCCGAAAGTTTGTGCGATCAGGCCGTGCTCGAGCTCGGCTACGCCTCCGGCTTGCGGCTCGCGGAATTGCGCAACCTCCGCCTCGAACAGCTTCACCTCGATGCCGGCTTTATCAATGTTATCGGCAAAGGCAACAAGGAGCGCGTCGTACCGGTCGGGAAAATGGCCGTGGCAGCGTTGAACTGTTACATCGAGATCGGTCGCCCGAAGCTCGTCACCCCGAAATCACCGGCGAACGTTTTTTTGACGAAGCGTGGCACACCCTTCGCGGCGGTGACACTGTGGTTGCACATCAAACAGCGCGTACGCCGCGCCGGGGTTTCACGCAACATCACGCCGCACATGTTGCGGCACAGTTTTGCCACGCATTTGCTGGAGCACGGCGCGGACTTGCGCGTGATTCAGGAATTGCTCGGCCACGCGAACATCAGCACGACGGAGATTTATACGCACGTCACCGGCAACCGCCTGCGGGACATTCACCGGAAATTTCATCCGCGGGCGTGAAGTAAAACAGGCATCCTGCCTGTTTCTGAATTGTCTGGAGATGGAGACAGGCGGGACGCCTGTCCTACTTTACTCAAAATCGTAAACCACCACCTTTTTGACCAGCCGCCTCACATATTTTTCCACGAACTCGACGTGCTGCGGATGCGCCTGATAATCGTCCTGCGCATTCTTGTCCGGGAAAATGAGGTTCAGCGCGACCTGGTAACTCTGCTCGACCGCCGGGCGATGGCTTGGCGTCATTTTGCCGGCGTGAAATTGCAACACGCCGGGGATGTTTTTGAGCAGTTTATTCGCGCCGGCAAGGAATTCGTCCGCGGCGTTCGGGTTCCCCGGGTCGGTCCAGAAAACGACGATGTGTGAAAACATGGCGCGCATTGTTGTCAACGTGCCCGCTGCGGCAAGTGAAATTTCCGTTTGCGTTTGCGCGCAATGGGGTAAAATCAAACCATGAACGCACGGATGAATGCGTTGTTTGTGACCGCAATGCTCGGCTGTCTGGTCACGGCCGGTGGCGCGGACAAACCCAACCCCAAAAAAGTTATGAACCTCCAAATCACCAGCACCGCCTTTTCCGAAGGACAACCGATTCCGGCAAAATATTCCTGCGAAGGCAGCGACGCTTCGCCGCCGCTCAAGTGGATCCCGCAAGGCGGGACGCCCGCAAACATCAAAAGCTTCGCGCTCATCGCCGACGATCCCGACGCGCCGATGGGGACGTGGGTGCACTGGGTGCTTTACGACCTGCCACCGAATACGACCGGACTTCCGGAAGGCGTGGCCAAAACGCAATTCATTGCCGGCAATGCGAAACAGGGATTGAACAGTTGGCCGCGCCTGGGCTATGGCGGGCCGTGTCCGCCGCCCGGCAAACCGCACCGCTACTTTTTCAAGCTCTATGCCCTCGACACGATGCTCGACCTAAAGCCCGGCGCGACGAAGAAAGACGTTGAAGCCGCGATGAAGAGCCACATCCTGGCGGAGGGGCGGTTGGTGGGGACGTATCAGAGGAAATAAATCGGATTTCACAACGGAGACACGAAGATGCAAAGACATAAGTTTCGAATGGGAAAAAAACTACTTTGTGTGGCCGGCATCGTGGCTATCGTTGTTATCGGATGTGCTCCGAAGGGACCAACTTTTCAGGGTCATAACATGGTTCAATGGTTACAAATACTCAGGGCAAACACCAACTCCACTGAAAATCCGTTGAAGATTGTGCAGATGATCTACGACAATAAATTCGAAGTTATAACGGTTGAAGTGGCCCTGTCATACGATTTATTAAAAGAACGCGATTTTTTAGGGGAAAACGGCAAGTTCAATTTAATTATAAACGGGCGCGACTTGTCGACTAATTGTTCGCGTGCCACAAATGGGGATTGTTTGTGTGAATTCGACAAAAATGTTCTTAATCCCGGTACAAATCAAATCCAAGTTGCTTTCTCCATATTTAAAATGGATCAACCCTTATATGTTACAGGCCCAATTACAGAGTTTGTTTCAAGCAATATATGTCGTGTCAATGAGCATGTTACAATAGATCGTTTCAAAGGGGTGGCTGTTTTATGGGCAGATTTGTCGATTCCAAACGCAATCTTTAGCATCGAATTGTTAGATACTAACGGCAACCACATTAAAACAATTTCTGGCATCACAACGAACGGGGTTATTAATGAGCGCTGGGATTTGATTGGCGACTCTGGCAAAAGTTATCCATACGATTCCTTTAACGCGGTGTATCACCTTGCCCTTACAAATTCCTTGTCACAAACAAAAAATCAAACCAATAACATTCAATCTCCATGATTTCAGGTAAGTTTTTCCCTCGCGGTAAAAACTTTCTTTCACCATAAGGCGAGTTCGTGTTTGTTATCCACCGCTTATGAGTAAAACCGCATTATTGTTTGCCGGACAGGGCGCGCAGGCCACCGGCATGGGCAAAGACCTCGCTGAAAAATTTCCGTCGGCCAAAGCCTGGTTCGACCGCGCCAACACTGCGCTCGGCTACGACCTCGCTTCAATTTGTTTCAACGGTTCGGAAGCTGAACTCACGAAAACTGAAAACGCCCAGCCCGGCATCTTCCTTGTAAGTTGGGTCGCATTTCAATTGCTCAAGGAACAGGCGCCATCGCTCAAATTTGACGCCACCGCCGGGTTGTCGCTCGGCGAATTCACGGCGCTGACGGCGGCGGGCGCGATGAGCTTCGAAGATGGTCTGCGTGTCGTGCGCCAGCGCGGACGATTCATGCAGGAGGCTTGCGAAGCCACGCGCGGCGGCATGGCGGCAGTCATCGGTTTGGATGAAGCGCCCACGCGTGAAGTTTGCGCCGGAGCGGGTGTGGTGCTGGCAAACTTAAATTGCCCCGGCCAGTTCGTCATTTCCGGCGAGTCGGACAAAATCACCAAAGCCGTTGAACTCGCCAAAGCCAAAGGTGCGAAGCGCGCAATTCCATTGCCGGTCGCCGGTGCGTATCACTCGCTGCTCATGGCTGGCGCCCAGCCGAAACTGCAGGCCGAACTGGCGAAAATAAAAATTTCTCCTCCAGTTGTGCCGGTGATTTCCAACGTCACGGGGCAGCCGCACGGCAACGTGGCGGAAATTTCCGCACGGCTGGTCGAGCAGGTCACGTCATCGGTTCTGTGGGAAAAATCCCTGCGCCATTTGCTGGCGCAAGGTTTCACGCGGTTCATCGAACTTGGTCCGGGCACCGCGTTGAGCGGTTTCATGAAGCGCATTGATAAGAATGTGCAGATGCTCAACGTCGCGGATGTGGCCAGCTTGGAAGCGACGGGGAAGGTGTTGAGCGGGTAGGAGCCGACGTAAGGAGGCTCTGAATGAACAATCCGCGGCAAAATGAATAGAGCCTCGTTACCTCGGGTCCTACGGGGGAAATTTTTTCGTGTGCATCCGTGCCGATTCGTGGTTAAACAGTGGCTGCCATGACATCTCGCGAACGTCTCCTGACGGCCTTGGACCATCGCCAGCCTGACCGCGTGCCGATCGACCTTGGTGGCAATCAGACCGGCATTCACAAATTCGCCTACGAGAAACTCCTCGCCCGCCTCGGCCTTAATGAGGAGATCGTCATCATGGATCTCGTGCAGCAACTGGCCAAGCCGTCGGAGGCCGTGCTGCAGCGGTTGCGCGTGGATACCCGCTACATCTGGGCCGGGGGCGCGGCCAGCTTCAAGGGCGGCGTGGTCAAGCGTGAGCGCAACGGCCACGTCTGGAACGATTTCACGGACGAATTCGGCATCACCTGGTCCATGCCGGAGGAACAGCCGTATTACTTCGACATTTCGCACTCGCCGCTGGCCGGGCTGACGCTCCAGCAGATCAAGGACTACCCGTTTCCGAAAGGCGACGATCCGAGCCGCTTCAAGGGGTTGCGCGACCGTGCGCTGGCCATTAAACGCGAAACGCCCTACGCCGTCGTCAGCGGCATCTCCGGCGTGGTCTATGAATTCTGTTGGTACCTGCGCGGACTGGAGAACCTCTTCGCCGACATGATCGAACAGCCGGAAGTGTTCGAGGCGATCCTTGACCGCACGCTGAAGTTCTGGATGGACTGGTTCCGGCTGTTCCTCGACGAGGCGGGCGACGTGGTGGACGTGATCATGATTGGTGACGACCTCGCCGGACAGGGCGGGCCGCTGTTTTCGCCGCGCATCTACCGGGCGATCGTCAAGCCGCGCCATAAACGCCTGGTGCAATACATCAAGTCCCGCACCCGCGCCAAGCTCTGGTATCACTCCTGCGGTTCCATCGTCACCTACCTGCCCGACCTGCTGGACAACGGGATTGACATCTTTAATCCGGTCCAGATTTCGGCCAAGGACATGGACCCGGCGATGCTGAAGGCCCGGTTTGGAGACAAGGTCGTTTTCTGGGGCGGGGGCGTGGATTCACAACATGTGCTGCCGCGCGGCACCACGGAGCAGGTCCGCGAAAACGTCCGCGCCAACCTCGAAGCGTTCAAGCCCGGCGGCGGCTACGTTTTCAACAACGTCCACAACATCCAGGCCGACGTGCCGCCGGAGAATGTCCTGGCAATGTTTGATGCGGCGTATGAATTCGGGAAGTACTAATCCCTGACCTGCGGTGCGGGCGCAGATGTGAAACGTTGCGGACGTCGCGAACCTGGAAGCGGCGGTGAAAACACCGAACAGAAACGTCTTGCGTGTTGCGTCAAGGGCGGCGGGATCATCTCTCAATGCTTGACGCAAAACGAAACACGTAACACGCTTTGCCGCCATGAAACAACTTGAGAATCAAATCGCCGTGGTCACCGGCGCGGGCCGGGGCATTGGCCGCGCCATCGCGTTGAAATTCGCCGCCCACGGGGCCGACATCGTGGCTGTGGACTTGAAAATCGACTTTGTGCAGGAAACGGTGGATGAGGTGCGCAAGCTCGGGCGCAAAGCCTGGGCGGTGGCCGCCAATGTGGCCGAGGCCACCAGCGTCGAGGCCGCCGTCGAGCAGATTTTGAAGGAGGCCGGCCGCGTGGACATCCTCGTGAACAACGCCGGCATCACCAAGGACGGCCTGCTCATGCGCATGAGCGAGGCGGATTGGGACGCCGTGCTGGACATCAACCTCAAGGGAACATTCCTGTTCACCAAGGCCTTCAGCCGCGCCTTCGTGAAACAGAGATCCGGCCGCATCGTCAACATCGCCTCCGTGATTGGCCTGATCGGCAATGCCGGCCAGTGCAATTACGCGGCCAGCAAGGCCGGCGTCATCGGCCTTACGAAGTCCGTCGCGCGGGAATTGGCCTCGCGCGGAGTCACCGCGAACGCCATCGCCCCCGGATTCATCGAGACCAAGATGACCGAGGCGCTCGGCCCGGAGGCACGGACCGCCCTGCTCAAGCAGATTCCGCTGGCCAGTCTGGGCCAGCCGGAGGACGTGGCGGAGGCAGCCTTGTTTTTCGCCAGCCCGGCGGCGCGTTATATCACCGGGCAGGTTTTGGCAGTGGACGGCGGGATGGTGATGTGATTGGAAAAAATTTATAATTCAAGGCTTGACGATTTCGGCGTTCATGGCATAGAGACAGGTCAAAATTAACTTATGGCTGACAAACCTATTGACCAACGGGTAAAAGACATCATTGTCGAACAACTCGGCGTGAAGCCGGACCAAGTGACGCCGGAGGCGAAGTTCATCGAAGACCTCGGCGCGGATTCGCTCGACACCGTCGAGTTGATCATGGCGCTGGAAGAGGAATTCGGCATTGAAGTGCCGGACGAACAGGCGGAAAAACTCCTGACCGTCGGCGATGTGGGCAAATACATCGAAGAACATCAAAAATAGTTGCGACTTTGGTCGCTTCGGGGCAGCTTGGCTGAATTCAGCTTGAGCTGCCCCGTTTGATTTTTTATGGCAACCAATTGGAAAGACCGCCGCGTGGTCATCACCGGCCTCGGTGTGGTGACGCCGCTCGGACATCAACTCGATGTTTTCTGGAACAACCTCGTTTCCGGCCAGTGCGGCATTGACCGCATCACCGCGTTCGACGCGACACCGTTCGACACGCAGGTCGCCGGCGAAGTGAAAAATTTTGATCCGCTGTCGGCGTTTCCGTCGCCGAAGGAGGTCCGGCGGACGGATCGTTATTCGCAATTCGGCATTTTCGCCGGGCACCAGGCGCTGCTCGATTCCGGACTCGACCTCGACCGGGAAAACCGCGACGAAATCGGCGTCATCATCGGCTCCGGCATCGGCGGGTTGTCCACCACCACCGAGCAACTCAAAATTTTGTTCCAACGCGGTCCCGACCGGCTCTCGCCGTTCATGATCCCGATGCTCATCGGCAACATGGCCTCCGGCACGTTCTCGATGTACAAGGATTTGCGCGGGCCGAATTTCGCCACCTGCTCCGCCTGTGCCACGGCCAATCATGCCATCGGCGAAGCCTGGCGTTGCATCAAAATGGGCGACGCGCAGGCGATGTTCGCCGGCGGCGCGGAAGCGACGATCGTGCCCATCGGCATCGGCGGCTTTTGCGCGATGCGGGCCATGAGCACGCGCAACGACGATCCCAAACGCGCCTCGCGCCCGTTCGACAAGGAACGCGACGGCTTCGTCATGGGCGAAGGCGCAGGCGTCATCGTGCTCGAAGAATTGGAACATGCCAAAAAGCGCGGCGCGGAGATTTATTGCGAAATCGTCGGTTACGGCAACACGGCCGACGCGCACCATCTCACCGCGCCTGCTCCGGGCGGCGAAGGCGCGGCCCGTTGCATGAAAATGGCGCTGCGCCACGGTGGCCTGAACCCCGGGGACATTTCCTACATCAACGCCCATGGCACCTCCACGCCGCAAGGCGATGTCTGTGAAACGCAGGCCATCAAGACCGTTTTCGGCAGCCATGCGAAAAAGGTGGCCGTCAGTTCCACCAAAGGCGCGACCGGCCACATGCTCGGCGCGGCGGGCGCGGTGGAAATGACCGTTTGTGCGCTGGCCATCAAACACGGCGTCGTCCCGCCAACCATCAATTACCAGGTGCCCGATCCCGAGTGCGATCTGGACTACGTGCCGAACACCGCGCGCGAGTTGAAAGTGAACATCATCATCAACAATTCGTTTGGCTTCGGCGGCCATAACGCCAGCATCGCGGCGAAAAAATTTACGGGCTGAACCGTGAACTTTCTTTCGTTAATTGAAAACAAACGCGACGGGCAGACACTCGCGCCCAATCAGATTGAAAATTTCGTCCGCGAGTTCACCGCCGGCAAGATCCCCGACTACCAGATGGCCGCGATGCTCATGGCCATTTACTTTCGCGGCCTGACCACCGCCGAGACCACCGCGCTCACGCTCGCCATGCGCGATTCCGGCGATGTGCTGAAATTTCCCAAGGATGAACGTCCGCTGGTGGACAAGCATTCCACCGGCGGCATTGGCGACAAGGTGTCGCTGCCGCTCGCGCCGTTGCTCGCGTGCCTCGGCTTTCGCGTGCCGATGATTTCCGGGCGCGGCCTGGGCATCACCGGCGGCACACTCGACAAACTCGATTCCATTCCCGGCTTCAAAACCTTGCTGCCCGCCGGAAAAATCGTCGAGCAGGTGCAAAAAACCGGCTGTGTCATCTGCGGCCAGACCGACCGGATGGTTCCGGCCGACAAGAAAATTTACGCGCTCCGCGACGTTTCCGGCACCGTGCCCAGCATCCCGCTCATCACCGCGTCCATACTTTCCAAAAAGCTGGCGGAGAATCTGGATGCGCTCGTGCTGGACGTGAAATTCGGCTGTGCCGCGTTCATGCAAACCAGGCCCGATGCCCGCAAACTCGCACAGGCAATGGTCGCTCTCGGCAACGACTGTGGCGTCAACACGCGCGCGATTCTGACCGACATGAATACGCCGCTGGGCCGGGCCGCCGGCAACTGGCTGGAGGTGAAGGAAAGCGTGACGGTGCTTGACTGTAGGACAGGCGTCTCGCCTGTCTCTGATTTCACAAAACCAGAAAATATGGAGACAGGCAGGATGCCTGTCCTACGCTGTGACGACTTGCGTTTACTCGTCATTGATTGCGCCGCGCATTTGCTGGTCCAGACGCGCAAGGCCAAAATGCTCGCCGCCGCGCGCAAACAGGCTGCGGATTGCCTGAATTCCGGCGCGCCGCGCCGCAAATGGGACGAAATGCTCGTTGCTCAAGGTGCGGATTTAAAGGCTTTCAATAAAAAGCTTGCGCAAGATTCGATGGTACCGGTGGTTGTCGAATTGAAAGCCGAAAAGCCGGGGTTCGTTGCGAAGTGCGACGCGCGACTCATTGGCGAAGTCATCCGCGATTTGGGCGGTGGCCGGCTCACAAAGGAATCCGCCATCAACTACAACGTCGGGATTGACCGGCTCGCTAAACCCGGCGAAGCCGTGCAGAAAAATTCCGTTCTTGCCCGCATTCATGCCGCCGACCAGTCGCAAGCGAAGTCGGCCTGCGCCCGGCTCAGAGCCGCCTTTGAAATTTCCGCCAGACGGACTGTCACCGGCCCGCTCGTGATAGAAGTCATTTCGTGTTCAGAGTAGGACAGGCTTCCAGCCTGTCTCCATCTTGAAAAACGAAAGCATCAGAGACAGGCAGGATGTTTGTCCTACGTCAACGACTCCAAAATTTTCTCCGCCGCCTCGCGTGGATTTTCGGCGGCGTAAATCGGCCGGCCAATCACCAGCCAGCTTGCGCCGGCGGCGATAGCTTCGCGCGGAGTTAACGTGCGTTTCTGGTCGTCGGCCTTTTCCGCGCCGGTCCGGATGCCGGGCGTCACCAACTGGACTTGTGCGGGCAAAATTTTTCGCAGCGCAACAATTTCCAGCGGCGAACAAACCAGCCCGCGCAAACCGGCTTTCACCGCGAGACGGGCGAGGCGTTCAACTTGGGCAACGACATTCGGCTCGCAACCGGTTTCCGCCAGCGTGCTGCCGTTGGAACTCGTCAACACCGTCACGCCCAGCACCAGCGGGCCGGCCCGTCCGTCCGCTTTCGCAGCCTGTTGCGCCGATGCCTCCGCCGCGCGCATCATTTCCAAACCACCGCCCGTGTGGATTGTGAGCATCTGCACGTCGAGCCGCGTGGCGGAAGCGACGGCCTTGGCGACCGTGTTGGGGATGTCGTGAAATTTTAGGTCGAGAAAAACCGCCGCCCCCGTGTCGCGAATCCGGCGCACGATATCCGGCCCGACAGCGGTGAACAGCTCGCCGCCGATCTTGAAACCGCCGGAAACCGGGGCCAGTTGCTCTGTGAGTTTGAGCGCGGCCTCGGCTGTCGGCACATCCAGCGCGACAATGATGGGATTGCGCATGGAATGAATATCAAAGCCTCCGCTTTGGAACAAAAGCTTAAAATTTGCGCGCCGGTCACGGTGCAGCGGTGGCCCGAAAGAATCGTTGCGAAAAATTGGTGGACTGGTCATCGGCGAAATCAAAGGTCCCATCCGTCGAAGTGGTGTTGGTGAAAATCGACGACCAGTCAATCAAGTTGGTTGTGGCTTCGACGGCACAAGTCCGGTTCAATCCGCCGGACACACGCAACTGAAATGGTTCACCACTTCCTGTCGGAACCGTTGCCACGCGAATGGTCCGGAGCGCCTTGCTTAAATTGAGACGGCCACCCGTCCGGCATTTGCCGGCCAACGAGGGCAGCGGATCGGTGGAATTCAACAGCCGGGCGATGGTTTCCTGATAACTGTCCGCTGGATATTGCGCCATCAACAGCGCGCAAGCTCCGCTGACGTAGGGTGCGGAAAAGGAAGTGCCGGCATTGTTGATGCCCAAACCGCTCGGCGGCCAGTAATAAGTATCCGACGCGGCAAAGGTGGTGTAAATCTGGTCGCCCGGTGCGGCCAGAGCCACATGGATCGCGCCGTAATTGGAGAAGCCGCCCAGGGCGTCGGTGCGGGTCGTGTAAGCCACGGACACGACATTATCAATGCCATAACAGGTCGGATAACTGGGATTAACTTCCACGTTGTAAGTGTTGTTGCCGGCGGAAGCCACCCAGATGATGCCCGCATCTCGCGTCGCGATAATGGCGTTGGAGAGCGCCAGCGAAGGCGTCGGCGAGTCAAAACTGGCATTGATGATCTTCGCGCCGTTGGTCACGGCATAATCAATGCAGGCGATTACCGTCGAGTCGCTGCCAGTGCCATTGTTCAAACATTTGCAAGCCATCATCTGCACGCACCACGCCACGCCCGTCACGCCTTTGCCATTGTTGCCCACGGCACCCAATACCCCGGCGACCATGGTTCCGTGGCTGGTGCTGTCATCGCTCGGATCGTTCGTGCCCGTGAAAGCATTGAAACCATGTCCGCCATCGGAAGGATTCACCCACATGTTAGAAGCCAGGTCTTCATGCGTGGCCCGGATGCCCGAATCCAGCACCGCCACCACGATGTTGCTTGCCGAAGTCAGCACATCCCATGCTTCCGGGGCATCAATGTCCGCGTGGGCCGTGCCGCTGTTCTGACCGTAATTATTCAAGCCCCACAAAGTCCCATCCACATACTTGGGGTCATTCGGCGATGTCGTATCCGCATAAACCAGATAATCCGGCTCGGCAAATTCAACCAGGCCGCTCTTTTGATATTGGGCGATGAGGCCTGGCACCGTCTCCCCTTTGGGCACACGCAGAATCTGCAAGTGACCGATTCCATCGAATGTGCGCAACACTTCGCCTTTCCGCGCCAGATGAAAATTGTCAAGCGCCGACTGATTGATCCCCGCCTTGGGCTTAATCAAAATCCGGTCTTCGCGATACGCCGGCTGGGTAGATTGGCCGCTGACAGACGTGGTCAACCAGACAACCATTGAAGCCGCGACCCCGGCAACCATCAGAAACTGGCCATAACACTGTTTCCTGATCATGCTGCTGGTAACATTCCAGAAATCCGGGCAAATGAAAGAAGTTTTGGCGCCTGGACGGCTTTTTTGACTTCGACCCACAATTCCTTTAGCCTGAACACATGAAAATTGTCCGCCACACCGACGCGAATTTTCCAGAAAAACTCCGCGAACTGACCGCATCTTCCAGCCTGTTCGATCCGGTCATCGAGCAACGGACCCGCGCCATCCTCGACGCCGTTCAAGCACGTGGTGACGATGCGCTGCTGGAATTTACCGAAAAATTCGATGGCGCCAGGCTCGCCGCCAGCCAGCTCGCCGTGACGCAGGCCGAATTGATGGTTGCGTCGCTCAAAGCCGATGAATCGCTGCGTGCCGCTGTGGCCGAAGCTGAAAAGAACATCTCCAGCTTCGCCAGAAAATCCCTGCTCCACAGTTGGGAGTGCCGGAACTCGCACGGGGCGAGGGTCGGCGAGAAGTTCGATCCGTTCCAGCGCGTGGGCGCTTACATCCCGGGCGGCAAGGCGCCGCTCGTCTCCACGGTTCTGATGACGGTCACGCTGGCGAAAGTGGCGGGTTGCAAGGAAATCGTCGTCTGCACGCCATGCGGCAGGGATGGTTCAATCAACCCCGCCCTGCTCTTTGCGGCGCGCACGGCCGGGGCGACGGAGATTTATCGCGTGGGCGGCGCGCAAGCGATTGCTGCCATGGCCTTCGGAACAAACACCATCCGCCGGGTGCAAAAGATTTTCGGTCCCGGCAACGCCTACGTCGTCACCGCCAAGCGATTGCTCGTCGGTCACGTCGCCATTGATTTGCTGCCCGGCCCGAGCGAACTGCTGGTGCTGGCGGATGAGACGGCGGACCCGAAATTCGCCGCCGCCGACTTGCTGGCGCAGGCCGAACACGGCTCCGGTCACGAACGTGTCTGGTTGGTGACCACCTCGGCGAAAATTTTGAAGGCCGTGGAGAAGGAAATTGCAAAACAGCTCCCCAAACAGGCGCGGCGCGAATACATCCAGCGCGTGCTCGCCGACAACACCTGGCTGATTCAGGTGAAGTCGCTCGACGACGTGGTGGCGCTGGCGAACCAGCTCGCGCCGGAGCACTGCGAAGTGATGACTCGCAATCCGCGCCGGGTTTCCGCCGGCATCCTGACCGCCGGTGCGATTTTCCTCGGGCCATGGTCGCCTACGGTGTTGGGCGATTACGTGGCCGGGCCGAGTCACACGCTGCCGACCGGCGGCGCGGGCGCGTCATTTGCCGGTTTGACCGTGGACCAGTTCCAGCGCCGCACCAGCGTGATGGAATACAACCGTGCCTCGCTCAAGAAAGCTCTGCCCGCCGTGAAGAAATTCGCGGAACTGGAAGGCCTGGGCGCGCACGGAAAGTCGGCGGAGATAAGGAATTAACGGCATGGCGTATAAAGCTACAATTTTCAAAGTAATGATTGCTTCTCCTGGCGATGTGGAGGAGGAACGCAATGTAATTCGTGAAGCCATACACGAATGGAATTCGATTCATTCAACTGTAAGAAAAATTGCGCTGCTTCCCGTTGGGTGGGACACCGATTCAACCCCTGAAATGGGAGACCGACCGCAAGCCATTATCAATTATCAACTCTTAAAAGAATGCGATTTACTCGTGGCTGTTTTTTGGACGCGAATTGGAACTGCAACGAGCAAGGCTGTAAGTGGAACTGTGGAAGAAATTGAGGAGCACGTAAAGGCGGGCAAACCAGCAATGATTTATTTTTCCAACGCGCCAGTCGAACCAGACAGCATCGATCCGACACAATATGCCGCCCTGAAAGAGTTCAAACAGCTATGTAAGGAAAAAGGGTTGATTGAAAACTATCAATCGAAGGCTGATTTCCGTGGCAAATTCTCTTGCCAGCTTGCAGCCAAAATCAATCAGGAAAAAATTTCCGCGGTCGATGATAACGAAGACGTTTTTGCAGGAGTAAATTTCAACCCGCCGGGCTCTCTCATAGGTTCACTTAGCGAAAAAGCGAAAAATCTTTTGAAAGAGGCCTCGCAAGATCAAAGTGGCATTGTTCTTTTAGTAGATCATGATGATGGAAAGACTCTCCAAACAAATGGCAAAAGCTTTATTGAAATGGGTAATCCCAGATCACGCGCTGAATGGGAAGCCGTAATTGAAGAACTTGAGCGTTTTAATCCATCACTTCTGACTCTCGATTATTCAAGCGAGAACGTAACGCGACTCAAGGTTACAAAGAGGGGATATGAAGTTGCTGAGTCAATTTGACTTTTTAGCTGAAATACATCCGATGTTTTTGCGTAGTCCGAAAAATTTAGTTCGTCCGCTGGTGCGCAAGTTGCACCCTTACGTCTATGGCGAGCAGCCGAAGATCAAAGGGTTGATCAAGCTCAACACGAACGAGAATTCGTATCCGCCATCGCCGAAGGTGCTGGCAACGGTCAAAGCGGCGGTGGATGGGCGGCTGCGGTTGTATCCGAACCCGACGGCGCAGTTGCTGCGCGAAAAACTGGCGAAATTGCATCGCTGCCTCGCGGACAATATCATCGTCGGCAACGGTTCGGATGAATTGCTGGCGCTGGCAACAAGGGCGTTTGTGGAGCCCGTTTCGGAGGGCGGAGTTCCACGACGCCCCACTCAAAAGAAATTGGGGTCTCGCAGAGCTCGACCCTCCGAAATAATTCAATACTTCCACCCTAGCTATTCGCTGTATCCGGTGCTGGCGGATATTCACGGTGCGGCCAGGAATGTGGTGCCGCTCAAATCGGATTTCAGTTTGCCGGGTTTGGCGGAATTGAAAGGCGGGCGAAGGAAACCGCCTGAAGGCGGGACACCGAACCGCTGGGATTTCGATGCGGCGCTGACGTTTGTAACCACGCCGAACGCGCCCAGCGGGCGCGGATACTCGACACGCGAACTCGACGCGCTTTGCAAAGCGCAGCGTGGCGTGGTGGTGCTGGACGAAGCGTACGTGGATTTTGCCGGGGAAAACGCGCTGAAGCTGGCGTTGAAATATCCGCACGTCCTCGTGGCGCGAACGTTCTCAAAGGCGTATTCGCTGTGCTTCCAGCGGGTCGGCTATTTCGTCGGG
>Ga0187852_1002151_pt1 | contig 16733 bp, 10 predicted proteins | sample June2016WEW_6_40_FD_134511 | JGI IMG/M metagenome (GOLD analysis project Ga0187852, IMG submission 134511) | Peatland microbial communities from SPRUCE experiment site at the Marcell Experimental Forest, Minnesota, USA - June2016WEW_6_40 | ecosystem: Environmental > Terrestrial > Soil > Wetlands...
AGTTCCTTCTGGATGGCCTTGAGCTGCTCGCGCAGATAGTAGTCGCGCTGCGACTGCTGCACCTGGTCCTGCACCTCGGTCTGAATCTTGGCGCGCAACTGCTGCACCTCGATCTCCTTGGCCAGGTGCTTGTTCAGCAACTCCAGACGGTCGGCAATACTCGCCGTCTCCAACAGCTGCTGCTTGTCGTCGGTGGTCAGGAAGGGCAGCGAGGAGGCGATGAAGTCCACCAGGCGGCTGGGGTCTTCGATGTTGGCGGCAATCGTCCTCAGCTCGTCCGACAGCGTCTGCGACTCAGCGACAATCTGCTGGAACTGCCCCACCACGTTGCGGACCAGCGCCTCGACGCCCGATGTGGCCGCCGGTTCAACGTCTAAAAGCGTCTCCACTTCGGCCACCATAAACGGCTCACTCTGGCGATAGCGCACCAGCCGCACCCGTTCCACGCCCTCAGTGAAGACGAACCGGCTCTGGTTGGGCATGCGTACAACCTTGTGCACGGTAGCCAGCGTTCCCACCGCGTGCAGATCGGCGGGCTTAGGCGAATCCAGCCGGGGGTCCAGCTGTGCGGTGACCACAATCGTCCGCTCTTCACCCAGCGACTCGATCAACTGTATGGAGCTCTCCCGGCCAACCGTCAGCGGCAGCACGGCATGGGGAAACAGAACGGTGTCCCGCACCGGCAAAACAGGGATTCTGCGCACTCCGGGGGAATCCTTTCCGGATAGATTCCTGGGGGGCGACGGGATGGAAGGGCGGTTTGGCATTGAGTGTCCTCGTATCAACTTTCCTTCTTTAGATAGCGCAGACTTTGAAAAGTTTCGGGAATCTCTCCCTCCGCACGAACTCCCCTCTCTGCTCAAACCACGCTCTTCTCCTTCTGTACGGCCAAGGATCGGGCGGAGTTCCCGTTCCATGGCCTGCGCCGCCGGTTCCAGTTCTGCCCAAAACCCTTACCGACGGATCTGCGGCCCATTACCAGCTTGGATGCACCATTGCTCAAAGGGTGTATCGGCTAACGACGGTGGAAGGTGAGAAAGATAGGCCGCCCAGGGGAGGATTGCGCCTATGGCTTGTTCAGTTCTTGCCGGGGTTGGCTTCTTCTTCTTTGATCGCCGATTCGATCTGCTCCCACAGAGCGTCCGGCGGTTCCACGATGGGAAACAACTGGCGGGCAGCCTTGGCGATGGTCTCCAGGTCGGCCAGCAGGGCGCGGCACAGCTCGCAGTTCTGGATATGGGGATGGGAGGCCATAGCCTCGCCGGAGCCGATCAACTCCGGCAACTGGGCCTGAAATGCGGCGCAGTCCGAAGGGTTGCGTTCTTCCGTCATCGCCGTGCCTCCTGCCGGGTATCGGTGCGCAGTGCATCGCGGAGCTTCAGCCGCGCCTTGTGCAACTGGGACTTGCTGTTGCCGATCGAGCAGTCGAGCATAGAGGCAATCTCATTATGCTCATAACCCTCGATGTCATGAAGCACAAAGATGAGGCGATAACCGGCAGGCAAATCGGCAACGGCTCGCTCCAGGGCCAGTCGGTCGATGGCGCCGGCCAGGGCAGGATCGGGAGTGCCGAAGCTTCTTCCGGGGCCCTCATCGGGAGCTGGTTCCATGGCTTCATCCAGTGAAATCTGAGACAAACCCTTTTTGCGCAGATGCATCAGCACAACATTGATGGCCAGCCGGTGCAGCCAGGTGGAAAAGGCCGAGTCGCCGCGAAAGGTGCCAATCTTGCGGTGCAACTGGAGGAAGGCTTCCTGGGTCAGGTCTTCAGCTTCCGCAATATTGCCCACCATGCGCAGGCATAAGGAATAGATGCGCCTTTTGTGGAAAGAGTAGAGTTGGGCGAAGGCGTGATGGTCACCGCCCTGAGCACGTGCCAGTGCATCGGCCTCTGCGGGATGGGGCGTGGCCGCGCGTGCAAACGGCATGGCAGGAGAGACCGTGGCCCCCGGCGACTCGGGGTGAGGGGACAGGTCGTTGTCGCCAGGGTGGGAGACCGGAACGTGCAGGGTTGGTCCCGGCGCAGGCGGGTTGGGAACTAGATCGGGCGGCTGCGTTGGAAACCTCGAACGGGGCATGTGTTTCCTTGGTGGTCGCACCGCAAGCCGGGTACTGCTGCGTCGGCCTTCATTCCTCGTTAGTATAAAGGGAGGCAGTTGAGTCGGCGGAGCTTCGGCGGAAGACGACCGTGACGGCGCATATTGCATTCTCGCGTTGAGGCGGCTCTGGTACGCAGCGGGGCGTTTTTCCTCGTGATTCTTGGGAGATATGGTCTTGAAGGCAAAGCCGGGGTCCCCAGCGACAGGTCTTCGTCGCTGGGGTGAAAAGACGGGGTCCCCAACGACAGGTCCTCGTCGCTGGGGTGAAAAGACGGGGTCCCCAGCGACAGGTCTTCGTGGTTGGGGTGGAAAACCGGCGGGGCAATGCGGCAATCGGCGCGGACACAGCGTATTGCTGGCTTGCGTTTTTGTCATCGGGATCGGCGGAGAAATCTACGGCTGGAGCCAGAATGCGGCCGGGCGCGCCACCGCTGACAACTCGCCGGCCACTCCCGCAGCCATCTTGAGCCCGGCAGCCGTGCAGGGAACGCCAGCGCATTCTGAGACCGACGTTGATTCCCTCGCCCAATGGGAAGGCCTGCCGGTGCGGCGCATCTCGTTGGAGGGGGTTGCGGCCGCCCGGCTTGCCCCGCTGCCCGGCCATCTTGCCCAGGCTGAGGGGACGCCGCTCAGCCGGGAAGACCTGAAAAAGAGCCTGCGTCAGCTTTTCTCGACCGGCCTCTTTGAAACCATTGAGGTGGAGGGCGTGCGCGACCAGGACGGCGTGGCTCTGGTCTTTCGTGGAGCGCCGCGAACGTTTATCGGGACGGTCAGCGTGGATGGCGCCAAGGGCGCCACCGCGAATACGCAGCTTCAGCGGGCCAGCCAGCTTGCGCCCGGCGCACGCTTTACCCCGGCCAAATTGAGCCAGGCGCTCGAACAGATGCGCCAAACGCTGGCCCGGAACGGGTTCCGCGAACCGTCGATTACCCAAACCCTGACGCCGCACCCTGAAGAACAGCTCGTGGATATCGCGTTTCACGTGGTCTCCGGCCCTCAGGCGCGCGTGGGCATGGTCCAGGTTACGGGCGACTCTGGAATGACCACCGACGAATTCCGCCGCCATGCCCACTTGAGAACCGGCGCGCACGTGGACCACGACACCGCCAACCGCGCCCTGGCCGGGGTCCTCAAGCACTATCAGGGCCAGGAGCGGCTGGAGGCCGAGATCAAACTCGAGTCCGAACAGTACGCCGCCGACAGCAAAACATCCAACTTCCACTTTTCCACCAGCCAGGGACCTCAAGTGAAGGTGCTGGTGGAGGGCGCCAGCATGGGCCCGGAGCGCGTCAAGCGCGTGATTCCCATTTTTGAGGAGGGAACCGTCGACGAGGACCTGCTGAACGAAGGCAATCGCCGTCTGCGAAACTACTACCAGCGCCTGGGTTACTTCGACGTGAAGGTGGATCACGAGCAGCAATCTTCAAACGCCCAGCAGGTGGTGATTCTTTACAAGGTGCGGTTGGGGCCGCGGCGGCGTGTGGAACGCGTATCGGTCACGGGAAACCGCTATTTCGACTCCGCCACGCTGATGAAACTGCTGAACGTGCATGCCGCCAATGCCCTCGACCGCCATGGCGCCTACAGCCAGGCGCTGGTCTCCGCGGATATAACCGCACTGCAAGCCGTCTACCAGAACAACGGCTTTTCCAAGGTGAAGATCATTCCCCAGACCAGTACCCCTGAAACCAGTGCGGCAGACGCCGGCGCCCCTGAGACCAACTCGGTAACTGGGAAAGGCAGCGAAGCCAACAGTACACGCCCACTCTCCGTGGTCTACCGGATTGAGGAGGGCGAACAGCAGCGGGTGGGCACGGTGCGGTTGGAAGGTGCGGAAAATGTGGATGTGAAGAAACTTACCTCCTCGCTGAACACCACAGTGGGTCAGTTGCTTTCGCCCCAGAACCTGGCCGGGGACCGGGATGCGCTGTTGACCGACTATCTGAGCCGTGGCTTCGACCAAGTGCGCGTAGAGGTCGCCCAGCAGATTGACCCGGCCGATGCGAACAAGGTGGACGTGGTCTTCCACATCACCGAAGGACCGCAGATATTTGTGCGCGAGGTGCTGCTCACCGGGCTGCATTACACACGTCCAGACACGGTGGCCCGAGCCATCACGCTGCATCCCGGCGACCCGCTCAGCGAGACGGCACTGACGGAGACGCAGCGCAACCTCTACGAATTCGCTCTCTTCAACGAGGTCGACACAGCGGTCGAGAATCCCACCGGCGGCGAGACCTACAAGACGGTTCTGTTGCAGGCGGTGGAGGCGCGGCGCTGGGTTCTGACCTATGGCGGCGGCTTCGAGGCGCAAACCGGAACGCCGCACTACAACTGCGGCGGCATCATCGCCAGCGGCGCCAGTTGCAATCCCAACGGGAAGACGGGCGTCAGCCCCCGTGTGCTGGCCGACATTACCCGCAACAACCTTTTCGGGCGGGAGCAATCGGTCTCGCTGCGCGGCAACTACGGATTGCTCGAACAGAAAATCGACTTGCTCTTCCAGAATCCGCACTTTGAAGGCAACCGGAACTTCGGGCTCGCTGTCTCCGGCGGCTATGCCAACAGCCTGGATGTGACCACCTACGTAGCTTCCAAGCTGGAAACTGGAGTGAGCTGGACCGAGCACTTCAATACGCCTGGGGCCCTCCTGTCCAAAGCCAACACCCTTGTGTATGAATTCAACTTCCGCCGGGTCAAGGTCGAGGCAGACAGCCTCCAGGTCTTCCCAGACGAGATCGCGGAGTTATCCACGGCGGTGCGCGTGGCGGGTCCGTCGCTCACCTGGATTCGCGATACCCGCGACTCGCCTCTCGATGCCCGTCGTGGCACCTACACCAGCTTCCAGGAGTTCCTCTCCGATAAAGACTTCGGCGCCCAGGCGGATTTCAACCGCCTCGACCTGTCGAACTCTAGCTACTACAGCTTCGACAAAGGCCGCTACGTGCTGGCACGCAACACCCGCTACGGCCAGGAACGGGCCTTAGGCACTCCCAGCGAAGAACTGATTCCCCTCCCCGAGCGTCTCTACGCCGGCGGAGCTACTTCGTTGCGGGGCTTCGGCCCGAACACGGCCGGGCCGCGCGATCCTGAGACGGGCTACCCTATCGGCGGAGCGGGGGCACTGATCAACAGCACCGAATTGCGTTTGCCGCCGCCCACGCTTCCCTGGCTCGGCAACACGGTCAGCTTCGTGCTCTTCCACGATATGGGCAACGTCTTCACCAATGCTTCCGATGCCTGGGCCAGCGTCCTGCGCACCCGCCAGCCGGACCGCGACACCTGCAAGGTTCTGACCTATGGCAACACCGACCCGGTTCCCAACGGCCCCAAGACCTCAACCGGAGCGCAGGGCCAATGCAGCTTTAATTACTTCTCGCACACGCCGGGAGTTGGGCTGCGCTACCATACACCGGTCGGGCCCATCCGGTTTGATTTCAGCTATAACCTGAATCCGCCCATCTACCCGGTCAATATCGACTACTCGCTGAGACCGATTGATGTAAACCCTCACGTGGGCGAAGCAAGTCACTTCAACTTCTTCTTCAGCCTGGGACAGACCTTCTGATGAGCTGCCCGCTCCCAATTCGGCTCACGAACACGCTTGCAATCGTGCCCGGCCTCGCTTGCTCGGACAGCCTCGTGGCTTGTCTTGCCGTGTGCCTGGTCCTGGCCGGGCCAGCTCAGGCACTGGCCCAGGCGCCTCAGCCCCCTGTCCCCGTGGTCCTCGATCGCGTAGTCGCCGTGGTCAACAACCAGACCATCCTGTCCAGCGACCTCGACGACGAAATCCGGCTCTCGGTTCTCGACCCAGCCGGCGTCGGCCTGGGCGTTCTCACACGGAAGCGGGCCCTGGAGCAGTTGATCGCCCGCGCCCTCATCCAGCAGCAGATCCGCCAGGAAGACGTGCAGGCCGCCGCACCTACGCAGGCTGAGGTCAATGCCCGGCTGGCCGACATCCGCAAGGAACTTCCCGCCTGTGTCCGCCAGAACTGCGCCTCGGAGGCTGGATGGAAGGCATTCCTGGCCGCGCATGGCTTGACGCCGGAGCGGGTCGATACCTATCTGCGCTACCGGGTTGAGATTCTGCGTTTTATCGAACAGCGCTTCAGGCAAGGCATTCAAATCTCACCGCAGGAGATCGAGACTTACTACCACAACACGCTGCTCCCTCAGTACTCCGCGGGCGAAGCGATACCATCGCTGAGTAAGGTTGCCCCGCGCATTGAGGAGATCCTGCTCCAGCAGCAGGTAAATCTCCTCTTCGACGAATGGCTTCAGAACCTTCGCAAGCAGGGCGAGATCGAGGTGCTGGACCCGGCGCTCGAAACCCCTGAAACGCAGGGAGCGGGAGGGGAAGGAAGCCAATGAGCGAGCCTGAATCGACGTTGCCTGTCCCAAAGGAGCCGCTTTCGCCCCCCGCGCCGAGCCGGCTGCGGCGTTTCTTCCTCCGCCATCTTCCTCTTACGGTGGTCTGCGCGGCAGTTCTGCTGACCGTAGCTGCTATCGGCCTCTACTTTTGGGCCAGTTCCGCCGGTTTCGAGGGGCTCGTGCGCAAGCGGCTGATAGCCAGGCTGGAAACTGCGACCGGCGGGCGCGTGGAGATCGCCTCCTTTCACTGGCATCTGCTCGATCTCGAAGCTGAAGCGGGCGGTTTGGTCATTCACGGGCTCGAAGCACCCGGCGAGGCGCCTTACGCCCGCATCGAACACCTGCGGGTTCGGTTCAGCGTGCTCGGCTTCTGGAGCCCGCGCATTCTGCTGCGCGATCTCGATGTCTCCCAACCCGGATTCCACCTCATCGTCTACCCCGACGGCTCCACCAACCAGCCCCATCCGCGCAAACCCAGAATACCGGGTAAATCCGCGCTCAACACCTTTTTCGATATCAAGGCCGGCCACATTTCCGTCGAGCAGGGCCTCCTGGACTACGAGAGCCGCGCCGCCTCCTTTGATTTCCAGGACCGGTTTATTCCGCTCGACTTCGACGCCAGCGATGTTTCCCTGCTCATCAGCTACGTCCCGGCTGGTAGCGAGAATAACGAGAGCTACCGAATCCAGGCCGGAGCCGCCGATCTGAACCTGTTGCGAGGAAGATCGCAGACGGCGCACGGCTATATGCAGGCCACGCTTGACCTGACGCGCTCAGCGGCCTATCTGCGTTCCATGCGGATCACCTCCAAGGCCCATGCGGCAAAGAACCATAAGGCCAGCGACCATACTTTGGAAATTTCCGGCACACTCGAGGACTTTGCCCATCCCCGTTGGCAAGCCAAGGCCGCGGGCGATTTGGACATGGAGTTGCTTGACCCGATCTTCGGCTATCCCTTTGCCCCGGAAGGCATTGCGCGGCTTGACCTGACCGGCGCCGGAGAGGCCGGTGAGTTCCGCGCCGATGGCAGCGTTCACGTCGACGGCGGCTCTTACATTGGAACCGGCGTCGTGGCCACAGGCGTTGGACTCGATGCGCATGTCCATGCCGACCCCGGACAGTTGCTTATTTCATCGATCGTTGCGCGCCTGCGCCAGGGCGGCCAGATTGAGGGCGAAGTCGATCTGAAACGCTGGCTGCCCATCCTTCCCGGCGCCGCCACAATGCAGCCCGCTAGCGCCAGTCCTGGCAAGGCCCACAGCGCCCGCAATCAGCCCGCGATCCGCGCAGCTTCGCCCCAACCGCCTGCCGATATCACCATTCCCGTCAACGGCAGGGTCGTGGCAAAGTTCAATGACGTTGCTCTGGACACGATTCTGGAGATGGTCTGCGATCCGCCCTTCCAGCATCTGGGCCTGGATACCCGCATCACCGGCCCCGCCATTGCCACCTGGATTGACGGCGATAACCGCACGGTCGCCGTCGATGCCCACCTGGACCTGGCTGCGCCGGAACAGATTGCCGCAAATCAATCCGGGGGCCCCGGCGACAGGTCTTCTTCGCTGGGGCGGAATAAAGTCGCGGCTAGCGGACTGATCGACGCTACCTATACCCAACGCGACGGCGCCGTCGATCTGCGCAAACTCGAACTGCACATGCCCGCCAGCGAGTTGGAGGCGCACGGCCATCTGGGCGCTTATCCGCTCACCAGTCCCTCGGCGCTTGCCGTCGAATTTCATTCGCGGAACCTCGATGAGTTCGACACCGTGCTCCGCGACCTGGGGTTGAACCGCAACGGCAAGTCGGGAACGGCAGCTTTGCCCGTGACTCTGGCCGGACAGCTTGATTTTCTCCATGGGATGTGGACCGGCTCGCTCGTCAACCCCCGCATCGCCGGCAACCTCAAGGCAACGCAACTGTCCGTTGAATTGCTTCCCTTCCAGCCCACCCAGAATGACAAAAAACTTCAGCCGCAAACCCTCCGGCCAAGATTCGTCCGCTGGGATTCAGTCGAATCCACCGGCAGCTACGCGGCTGAGCGAATCGTCATTGAACACGGCGTGCTGCGCAAGGGAAAGGCCGAAATCGCTCTCGATGGCTCGCTCGACGCCGCCCCCAGCCGGGGACTGGCTCCGGCATTCGACGCCAACTCAATCCTGCACATGCACCTTCGCGCCGGCAAAGTCGGCCTCGACGATCTGCTCACCCTCGCCGGCCAAAACCTGCCCCTGACCGGCATGCTCGATGCCCAGCTTCAGCTTGACGGGTCCGTCCACACGCTCGGCGGTTCCGGTTGGGTTGAGATGGATGGCGGCAGTGTCTACGGTGAACCGATTGCCCGCCTCCGGGCACAGGGGACCGTGGCCAACCAGGTGATCAAGCTGGCTTCGATTTCCGCGAGCGATGCGGCCGGCTCTATCGCGGCTACGGGCAGCTTCGATCTCAAGTCCCGCTATTTCCAGTTGGATGCGCACGGTTCGGGCATCGATGTGGCCAGGATCGAGTGGCTTCGCCACCAGGGGCTGGAGACGACCGGCAAGCTGGGGTTCTCAGTGACCGGCTCGGGCACGCTCGACGACCCGCGCCTGGAGGGCCGCGCCACGTTGAGCACGCTAACTGTGAGTGGGGAACCGCTGGGGGATCTGGAAGTAGTTGCGCATACCGCCGCCCGCTCCGTCACCTACGACGCAACCACGGGACTGGAGGGAGCCGAACTCAACCTCCACGGCCAGACTGCTCTGAATGGCGACTACGCGACCCGGGCTAGACTCGAGTTTTCGCGATTCAACATCGGCGCCCTGCTCAAAATGGCTCACGTGGAGAGCATCAGCGGCGAGTCTTCGCTGGCCGGTACGGTCACCCTGGAGGGACCCTTGGCGCGGCCGGAGCAGCTCCGTGGCGAAGCCAACCTTCAGCAGTTGGCGGTCACGGTCGCCGGCGTCCACCTGGAAAGCCAGGGCCGACTCCACGCCACCCTGGACAACGCCCGCATCAAGCTCGACCCGCTCCACGTCACCGGCGAGAACACCGACCTGCGCGCCCAAGGCAGCTTGGCCCTCCAGGACAAGCAGCAGCTCGACTTCGCTGCCAGCGGCTCCATCAACCTCAAGCTGGCCGAGACCCTCGATCCCGACCTGACCGCGAGCGGAACCACCACCTTCCAGGTTGAAGCGCACGGCCCCTTGAAGAATCCGGGGTTGCAGGGCCGCATCGACTTCCAGAATGGCTCGCTCTCTCTGGAAGACATCCCCAACGGCCTGAGCCAGTTGCATGGCGCCCTCGAATTCAACCAGAACCGGCTGGAGGTCAGGTCGCTCACCGCCATGAGCGGCGGCGGCCTGTTGAGCGTGACCGGTTATCTGGCCTACCAGCACGGCATCTACGCCGACCTCGCGATCACCGGCAAGGGGATTCGTATTCGTTATCCACAAGGTGTCAGCTCCCTGGCCGATGCCACACTGCACCTGCAAGGTTCGCAGAACAACCTGCTTCTCTCAGGCGATGTGCTCATCACCCGCTTCTCGGTCAGCCCCGACCTGGACATAGCCGCCCTGGCCGCGCAGGCCGACGCTGTTCAGACCTTCGCCCCTCCAGACGCTCCCTCCAATCACATCCGCCTCGACGTCCACCTGGTCTCCTCGCCCCAGTTGAACTTCCAGAACGCCTACGCCAAACTGGCTGGCGACGTGGACCTGCGCCTGCGCGGCACCGTCGCCTCGCCCTCGCTGTTGGGCCGTGTCTCCATCACCGAAGGCTCCGCCTCCATAGCCGGAACCCGCTACGATCTCCAGCGTGGCGACATCTTCTTTACCAACCCGGTCCGCATTGAACCCTCCATCGACCTCAACGCCACCGCGCGCGTCGAGGACTACGAAATCACCCTGGGTCTGCACGGAACCCCCCAGAAGCTGGCCGTCACCTACCGCAGCGATCCGCCCCTGCCCGAGGCCGACGTGGTTACCCTGCTGGCCCTCGGCCGCACTGAGAATCAGCAGCGCCTTTACACCCAGCAGCAGGAACAGTCTCTCGCCAATCCCACCACCGACGCCCTGCTCGGCGGCGCCCTTAACGCCTCCGTCAGCAGCCGCGTGCAAAAGCTCTTCGGGGCTGGTTCGGTCAAGGTGGACCCCAACTACCTCGGCGTGCTGGGCAACTCCACCTCCCGCATCATCGTCGAAGAGCCGTTGGGCAGGAACATCACCCTCACCTATGCCACCGACGTGGATACCCCCGGTCAGCAGCTGCTCCAGGCCGAGGTCGCCATCAACCGCCACGTCTCTCTGCTCGTAGTCCGCGACGAGTCCGGTGTCTTCTCCATGGTCCTAAAAGCCACCAGCCGTTACCGTTAGCAGATTTCTCCTTCTGCCCTTCCCCATCCAAAGGTGGACAAGAAACTAGCCCAATGGGCGGTTGCAGGTTCCCCACCCCGCCCTTCATGCTCGATGTACAAACATGAAAAGGCTTCCCTTTTCCCTGCTCTTCCTGCTGGCCGCGGCCAGTGTGTACGCGCAAAGCGGATCGGCAAACGCCGCTCCGGGCGGCTTCTTCAACCGGTGGCTGGCGCGCACCTCGGCCACGCAGGCCAAACAGCCCGCCTGGGCGGTCCCGCTGGTCACCACTTACACTGGGCTCATCCAGGTAGTGCGCGTAGATTTCACCCGTCAAATTGCGCCTGCTCTCACTGATACCTGGAACTTCGACAACAGCAAGGGCCTGAACCTGGTTCCCTGGGCCAACACTGAGTTGGTTGTCGATCTGCCACCGTATATCGAGCACAACTCCACGGCCAAGGATGGCTTCGGCGACTTTTCGTTTCTCGCCAAGTACCGCATCGCCAGCGGCAACCAGCAGCACGGTTCATATACGCTGAGCGCCTGGGTGCTGACCACCATCCCAACCGGCAGCTACAAAAACGGCTCAACGAATGCCAGCGTTCAGCCCAACCTGGGCGCGGGCAAGGGCTTTGGTCGCTTCGATGTGCAAACAACCCTGGGCGCCACGCTGCCCACCGGCACGCCGGCCACCACGACCTCCGGACGCCCCGTGGTCTGGAATACCGTGGCCCAGTACCGCATCGACAGGCTTTTCTGGCCGGAGATCGAAAGCAACGCCACCTTCTACAAAGGCGGAACGAACGACGGCAAGACCCAGGAGTTCATCACCCCGGGACTGATCGTGGGCAAATGCGCTTTGCGCCCCTCCGATCCCAAGTCGCGCCCCGGCCTGGCCTTTGGCGCGGGTATGCAGATTGCTGCCAGCCAGTTCCATGCTTACAACCACGAACTGGTGCTGACGGCGAGGTGGATCTTCTGACAGAAATGCCGGGGGCTCTACTCCGGCATCGCGCAGACCTACTGCTTCACAAACTCCACCACCTTCGGTCCGATCTTGGATGAGCACTGCATTTGGGCTACATGGCCGCAGCCGGTGAAGACCTCCAGTTCAGACTGCGGAATCAGGCGGTGCATCTTCTCGCCCTGGCTGAGCGGGGTGATATGGTCCTCCGCGCCCCACACGATCAGCACCGGCATCTTGAGTCCAGGCAGCAGGCTATCGGTAGCGTCCTGGCCGGTCAACATCGTCGCCACCGCCCGTTGAACGATCCATGCTCTCTCTTTGCTGTAGCGCAGAATGTCCCGTGCAACAAACTCCGGTACCCTGGGCGGGTGGGGCATCAGAAGCGCATCCAACTGGTCCAGCTCCCCCGGTGTGGCGGGCGTGAACAGCCGCGTATCCCAGGCTGGCGCCTCGTAGATGCCTGCTGCGTCGAAGAGCATCAGCCGTCTGACCCGCTCCGGATGCCTTGCGGCCACAAGCTGCACGATCCAGCCGCCCATTGAGCTGCCTCCCAGGTCCACCTGCTTCAAACTCAGTGCATCCAGAAAGCCCACCACGACCTCCGCCTCGTCGTGCACTGCATAGGAGAAATCAGCCGGCTTTTCGCTGCGTCCGAACCCGATCAAATCGGGCAGATAGACACGGAAACCGGCTTTGACCAGATAGGGCGCCAGATTGTGCCACTCCTCTGCGCTCCCGCCCAGCCCGTGCACCAGCACCACCACCGGCCCGTCGGCCGGGCCCTCCGCCACATAATGCACGCGATGGCCGGCAACCTGAACTGTGCGGCTCTCCGCGCCTGAAAGGCATTCCCGCAGATACGTCGCTTCGTTGAAGTAGCTGACCGGCCGCGTCCAGAACCCGATCCCGGCAATCACAACCAGCGCCACCGGAACACCCACATACCAAAGTGGCTTCCTCTTGTCTTTCATCTTTCCATTCGCCTTTCCATTGCTTGCGCCCTCTGCCACCCAATCTCGATGACCCGCACGGTCACCGGGTCAAGCCGGAGCGCACTGTGGCTGTTCCATTCCGCCCGTTCCACCCATCGCGCCGCGTCTGCATCCGAGGCAGCCTTTAACGCGCCGCCCGCCACGCGGCATAGATAATCCGCGATTACGTAATGGTAGCGGACGCGCTCGCCCTCGCGATGAATGCGGTCCAGCAGCTCGATCAGTTCGACCGGCTCGACGATTAGCCCTGTCTCTTCCCTCACCTCGCGGACCACGCCATTGGTGAGAGACTCGCCCAGTTCAAGCAGCCCGCCCGGCAGCGACCACTGCCCCCGGAGTGGCTCGGTGCCGCGCCGCACCAGCAGCACCCGCCCCACATCCACCACCACCGCGCCCACCCCGACGAGCGGGACAGAAGGAAATTCTCTCTGCATGATCCTCCTCATGCCGTAAACCTCTTTACGATAGTGCTTTCACCGCCCTGCTGCGCAAGTGGATGCACTTGGACAAGCGCATCGACGCGCCCGAACCTGCAACTTCCGCGTTGGGCTATCATCTAAGACAACCGGGTGAATACAATGGCGGAATTCACGCTGCGTATCGATGGAATGCACTGCGGCTCCTGCATCCGCCGCGTCACCCAGGTCCTTGGCTCAACCGAAGGAATCGTCGTCAATGAGGTCCGCCTGGGTGAGGCGCGGTTCACCTCTACTGCTGACCCCGCGCCCGTCGATCTTGCGCTGGCCGCCCTCGCCAAGGCCGGATTCACCGCGCGAATGGAAAAATAGGTGGCCACGCCTACAACAGAAACGCTCACGCTCCCGGTGCTGGGCATGACCTGCGCATCCTGCCAGCATCACGTTGAAGACGCGCTGCGCTCGACAGCCGGAGTTGAGTCCGCGCGCGTAGATCTCATGGCCCATCGCGCCAGCGTGGTCTTCGATCCAGCAATTGTCGCACCCCAAGCGCTGGTCGAGGCGGTTCGCGGAGCCGGCTACGACGCCGTGCTTCCCCGCCTCAGTGAATCGGGCCAACCATCTCAGGACGATACGGCTGAGTCCGCCCGGAAAGCGAGCGTAACGCTCATCGCCGGTGCCGCAGCCATGCTACTGGCCATGCCCCTCGGAACCGAAATGGGCGCATTGGACAACGCCCTGATGCGCCTGTTGCCCTGGCTCTATGCGTCGCCGCCAAGTCTGCTGCGCTGGTTTCTGCTGGTTCTCACCGCAATCATCATGGTCTGGGCCGGCCGTGGCATTTATTTGAGCGCCATTCGCGCCCTGCGCCACGGAACCACCAACATGAATACGCTGGTGAGCCTGGGAACGGGCGTGGCCTTTACTTATTCCGCCTTTGCTACAATTTGGCCCGCGAACGATCGCCAGGTCTACTTCGACGCGGTTCTCTTGATCCTCGGTTTTCTCTTGTTGGGTAAAAGCCTGGAAGGCCGCGCCAAGCGCCGCGCCCTGGCCGCGCTCGATTCGCTCTCCCGCCTGCGCCCCGCGACTGCCCGCCGCATCCTCGACGGCGTGGCGGCCGTTGTGCCCCTCGAAGAGCTTCGCCCCGGCGACAGCGTGCTCGTCCTCCCCGGCGAACGCTTCCCGGTGGACGCCACCATCATCGAGGGACGCACCTCCGTGGACGAGTCGATGCTCACCGGCGAACCCACGCCCTTGCCGCGCCAACCCGGCAGCCGCGTTTTGGCCGGCTCGCTCAACTACGACGGCGCGGTGGTTTGCCGCGCTGAGTCGCTGGGCGAGGCTACGGTGCTGGCCCAGATCACCCGCATGGTTACGCAGGCGCAGTCCTCGCGCGCGCCCATGGAGCGGCTGGCCGACCGCGCCAGCGCTATCTTTGTCCCCGTGGTGCTGGCTCTGGCCGCGCTCACCTTCGCCGTCTGGCTCATCGCCGCGCATTCGCTCCCGCTGGCCCTGGCCAACACCGTCGCCGTGCTGGTGATCGCCTGCCCCTGCGCGATGGGACTGGCCGTGCCCGCCGCGCTCACTGTGGCCGTGGGCCGCGGCGCGCAGCTCGGGGTCCTCTTCAAAGGCGGCGAGGCGCTTGAACGTTTGGCCCGGTTGGCCCCGCTGGACGTAATCGTGTTGGACAAGACCGGAACCCTCACCGTGGGCCGCCCCGTGCTGGCTGGCGTTCATCCACTCGCCGGCCACACTGAGGGCGACCTGTTGCGCATGGCGGCGGCAGCCGAGGAGCGCTCGAACCATCCACTGGCCCACGCCTTGGTGGATGCTGCGCGAGCACGGGGTCTCGTCTGGCTGCCAGCGGAAGACGTGCAGATTCTCCCCGGTCGCGGCCTCACGGCCAAGGTCGAGGGACACGATTGCATCCTCGGCAATGAAGCGCTCTTCCATGAGTTCACCCTCCTTCTTCCGGAAGGTATTCCAGCAGCGGAGCCCGGCGTCACCCGGCTGTGGATGGCTCTAGACAACATACCCGCCGGCTGCTTCGACGCCCGCGACGCATTGCGCCCCGATGCAGCCGAAGCTATAGGCGCTTTGCACCACGCCGGCCTCCGCGTGCTGATGCTGACCGGCGACTCGGCTGCCGCGGCCAAGCCCATCGCGCAACAAGCCGGAATTGCCGAGGTCGAATCCGGGGTCCCCGGCGACAGGTCTTCGTCGCTGGGGTGGGAATCCGGTCTGGACCCGGCCGGGAAGCTGGCCCGCATTCGCGCTCTGCAAGCGTCCGGCCTGCGCGTGGCCATGGTGGGCGACGGCATCAACGACGCCGCCGCGCTGGCCCAGGCCGACGCCGGCATCGCCATGGGCACTGGCGCCGACCTGGCCCAGGAGGCCGGCGACGTGCTGCTTCTGCGCGCGCAACCTTCAGCCATCCCCGCGGCGCTCGATCTGGCCCGCTCTACCGTGCGCGTGATGCGCCAGAACCTGGCCTGGGCCGCGGCCTATAATCTGCTTGGCATTCCCCTGGCTGCCGGACTGCTCTATCCCGCCTTCAATATTCTGCTCACTCCCTGGCTGGCCGCCGCCGCCATGGCCCTCAGTTCTGTCTGCGTGCTGGGGAACAGCCTGCGCCTGCGCCGCTGGCGGCCATCCTCCGCATGGAGCGCCCCGGCAAGTTAAACTAACCCCAGAGCCTGTCTGTGCGCATACTCACCCGTTACATCCTCGGCGAGATTCTTTCCCACACGCTCATCGGTTGCGCGCTCTTCACCTTCATTCTCTTCATGCGCGACCTTCCCCACATTCTGGAGATGGTGGTCCGCAACAGCTCCACGTTCACCAACGTGATGGAGATCCTGCTTTTCACCTTGCCCAACACCTTCAAAGTCACCATTCCCATGGCGGTACTGGTGGGCATTTTGCTAGGGCTCAGCCGCCTGGCCGCCGACAGCGAGATCATCGCCATGCGCGCCTCCGGTCTGGGCATCGGCTACTTTGTGCGCGTCGCCTCCATCGTGGCCATTGGCGGCACGCTGCTTGGACTGGCCAACTCCATTTATGTGGCCCCGCGCGCCAATCAGGCCATCCTGGATATGCAGCAGGCTCTGGAAACCTCGCAAGCCTCTTACGAGATCCAGCCCCGCGTGTTTTACGAGGACTTCAAGAACACCGTCCTCTACGTGCAGGACGTGCGCGGCGGTGTAGGCGCATCCAACTGGCGCCAGGTCTTCATGGCCGACGTCGCCGATCCCAACACCCCGCTCATCACCACCGCGGCCTCCGCCACTGTGGTCAACGACTCGACGCTGGAACTGCTCATGAGGTTGCGCAACGGGTCGCGGCACGAAACCGTGGCCGGTCAGCCGCTCCAGTACAACATCTCCACCTTTGATACCGCCGATCGTCCACTCGAATTGAGCCAGCAGAGCGAGTTGCACCTGGGGCGCCTGGACACAGCCATCTTCGCCCTCCCCATGGGCGCGTTGCTGGAGCGTACCCATGGTCCCGACGCCAAGCGATTCCTGATCGAGTTGTACAACCGCTTCGCCTAC
>Ga0187852_1002155_pt1 | contig 16691 bp, 17 predicted proteins | sample June2016WEW_6_40_FD_134511 | JGI IMG/M metagenome (GOLD analysis project Ga0187852, IMG submission 134511) | Peatland microbial communities from SPRUCE experiment site at the Marcell Experimental Forest, Minnesota, USA - June2016WEW_6_40 | ecosystem: Environmental > Terrestrial > Soil > Wetlands...
GAACCGATCCGGACGGTGCGCGTGTCACCGTTGGCCTGCCAACGCTGACGCGCGATGACTTCCAGCTTCTGGGCCTCCTCCACGGTATCGGTCTTCACGATGGTGAGATGGGGCATGTAGGGCCAGGGTTCTTCGTAGGCTAGCGCGCCCTGATTGAGCAGGTCGTGCAGTTCGCGCATGCGATAGGCGCCACGCGCCACGCGCAGGAAGACGGTGGGCGTAATAGGGACAAAGCTCTCCACGTCCCCCATGGTGATTTCGAAGGGCGCCACGGTTTGGCAAACCTCGCGGAACACGTCCAAGGCTTGCGGTCCGGTGCCGCGCAGGGGCCGTGGAGGCAGCACCGTGAGGTGAGCGTCGGCATGGGTGTGCGCTGGATGCAACTCGCGGCGCAGTTCTTCCACGAAGATCCCGACCGGGCAGCGGACGTACGCAACCGCGGCGTAGAGAAGGCCAAGCATGTAAGGTTACATTATAGCGGCCACTCTGCTGCAGCGCTCTGCCGCTCGCGCCTGCTCGGTCCGGCTTGGTTGCGATACGTCGGGCCCAGGGGCCGACAGGTTCGTCTTGAAGCATGAAAAATCCATAGAGGCAGATGGACGAAGACGTGTCTTTGCTGGTTCGTGACTGCCGTCACAGACAGCAACCTGCGGTTCGTAAACACTAGCATGGACCCTCGCTATGAGGTCGCCCGCAGGGATTCTCGGAGCAATGACACGTCGCAACCGGTCAAAACTCTGGCAACTCCTGCGGGCTTTGTGATTCCCTTTCATTTCACCCACGCTACGTTACTGTACGTTGCCAATATCCTTTAGTCCTGAGTGTGTTAGACAAAGATCAGTCCAATTGTGATATATTCCCGCAATCTCAGGAGGCAATATGAAACGTAGAATTGCGTTTTTCGCAATTATCCTTCTCGCGACATTCGCGGTCGCTCAACAACCCGATGCTCCCGCGCCGCCTGCGGCGCATCACGGACACGCGACTCAGCCGGCACAGTCACCAGATAAGATCTGGTTGGACCTTATGGAGGGCAACAAGCGCTTCGTGGCTGGCAAACTGAAGCCGCGCACCTTGGTCAGTGTTCGCGAGTCGCTGACGAAGTCACAGCACCCGAAAGCTATGGTGCTGAGTTGCTCCGACAGCCGCGTACCTCCCGAGTCGGTCTTTGACCAGACTTTGGGCGACCTGTTCGTGGTGCGCGCAGCCGGAAACATCGCTGGTCCGCTGGGGCTCGCCAGCATGGAGTATGGCTTCGATCACCTGGGCAGCACGGTGTTGGTGGTGTTGGGACACACCAAGTGTGGCGCGGTTACCGCCGCCTGCTCAGGCGAGAAGATGCCGACCTCAAACCTGCAGGCCATGGTGGACCAGATTGATCCTGCGGTGATGAAGGTGAAGGGTTCGGCGACGGGAGACGCCCTGATCGAAGCCGCAATCAAAGAAAATGTACACCAGAGCGCAATGGATGTGCTGGCGCACAGCGAGCTTCTGCGGCATGCCAAAGAACAAGGCAAGTTGACCGTGATCGAGGCGGAGTATCAGTTGGACACCGGAGAAGTGGTCCGGCTGGACAAGGCGTCGCGGTAGAGACTGCGTTCCCGCCGGTGCTCCGGCGGGAACGGCAAGACCATGCCGTCCCAGTCGCCGCTCGCCGCTGTTTTCCTGTGTAGTGAAAGAGACCTAATTGCCACGGTCCTCCCCCTGGGCCTCCGTGACAACTCTCCAACCCTTGGGATTGAACGTCGTGGCGGCCGATGTTGTCGGCGCCATCGAAGACTAACTTATGCAGAAAGGCCTCAAGAAAGTTGCCAGCAATCCAGACCTGCCACAGCGGAGTGCAGAGCGCGCTCAGTCCAGATACAGCTTTGGTAGATCAGATGTTAGGCGAATCGTTGTCCAAACAATTCAAAGGCAAGGTGGAGAAGATGAAATTACAATCGCTCATGAGTCGAGTTTGGCTGTTAGCCGTCCTAGTCTTGTTCTCCGTAAGCATCATGTCCAACGCTGCCGCCCAAGTAGCGTTGCCGGCGCAATTCTCAGCAACCGCCATCGGCCAGGCCGGTGCCGCCGCCGGTAAGAGCATTGGTGTCACGATATATCTCACCGGTTTGACCAGCGACCAGGACATCCAGGAATACACGGCCACCCTTAAGAGCAAGGGCCAGGATGGGCTGGTAAGTGCTCTGGAGAAGGCTCAGGACGTAGGCCGTGTCGCTCCCACTGGCTCTGTGGGCAGCGGCTTCCGCATCGCCCGTGTGCATCCGGATAAGAATGGCGGTGTACGCATCGTGATGGCGACGAATCGCCCCATCTCCTTTGGCGAGCTTTCCAACAGCAGCCGGTCGCGGGACTACCCTATCGGAATTGTTATTCTCAACCTGGATAAGGACGGCAATGGTGCAGGCTTGCTGTCTGCAGCATGCAAGGTCAAGTTTAACAAGAAGGGTGAACTGGAGGTCGAGCACTACGGCCAAAAGCCGTTGCGGCTGGCCAATGTGCGCCGAGAGAAGTAACCGTTTCGAGAGTGTCAAATTCGGTCTGGGATTGGCAAGCGACGGGAAGCAAGATCAAGATGGTTGCAACCCTCGGCATGCTTTCGCGTTCACGTCCCATATAAGCATCGAAACTGTTGCTCAGAAATGGCCGAGGTGAAGGACAAACGAACGCTTTTGGAGCCTCGCAGTTCATGACGGCTGTACAAGCCTCTGCATCAACCGGAGCGGTCGGCTATGTCATCAAAGCGTGCCTCTCTACCGACCTGGTCCCAGCAATTCTTGGAGCGATGCAGGGGCGTACCTTTGTGCTGAGCTTCACGCCGAGGTAGGGTTACAATCCAGCCTTGAGTAGTCGCGAATTGGCTGCGACACTTCCAACGTTATGGGGCCGAGACGACTGCCAGCTCTGCATAACAATTTGGGACAATTCGTCTCCTGAGCCGAGTAAACGACGGATGATGGTCTCGATGAGAATTGCGCAAGGAGTTTTCACATCCGTCGTTGTTAACCCTACCACTTGGCGTGCCAACTGGGCATGGGGTTTGCCGTTAATCGTGCTGACCGTGCTCATCCATGTCCTGGGCCTCGGACTCATGATGCACGCACTTGCTCGCGTTTCCAGCCGCACTATCCATCACCGTTACCCCACGGCTATTTTCCTCCTGGTCATAGGTTGCACGACCTGGTTGGCCACTTTTCTGCACGCGATGGAGGCAGGTATCTGGGCTACCGCCTACCGGCTTCTCGGCGCCCTACCTGACAATAGGTCCGCGATACTCTATTCGCTGAACGCGATCACCAGCTACGGGCACACGAATCTGCTTCTGGAAGACCACTGGCAACTCCTGGGAGCGCTGGAGGCGTTGAATGGATGGCTGCTGTTTGGTCTAACCACAGCCTTCCTTCTTAGCGTCGTCCAGGGAGATTGGGGGCTGCGTCACGGGAGATCGCGCAGATAAAGTCAGATCGTTCTTTCTCGTAAGCGCAGCTCTCGACGCCCGCCCTGGCGAAAGTGACAGTTCCCCATCATTCGTAATCGTAGTGACTGGCAGACGAAGTAAGACTGTCCCGGCCGGAACTGACCGGGACCGGCTGAAAAGAAGAAGTATGGATTTGGGCGCAAGTGTTCGAGGGCTGACTCTGGGAGGGACGAAAGACGGCGCGCAACAATACTTCGCTTGGTTCAAGTACGAATTCTGGCGCTTCGTGTTTGTCCAGCAGATAATGGGCAAGGAAATCCAAACCTTCCTCGATTACCGGCCGATGCAGCGGGGCGCGAGCTTCAGCCTTGACGCGATCAAAGCGGAGATGGGGAAAAGGGTGGCCGAGGCGGAGGCGGCGTCCTGGTGGAGCACGCCGCAAAGGGCGTGTTTCTTTGGCTGAGCCGGGAACAATGAAGGAGCAGAACGCATGTTGAGCTATCCACGCATTTTCTTTCTGGTCTCGTTGCTGGTGCTGTGGGTCGCGGCGCAAGTCGGGACATGGTTGCGGAGACGGCGGCCGCTGAACCAGGGGGAGCGGGAAGATTTCAACGTTGTGGAGGCCGCTACTCTGACCCTGCTCGGCCTCATCATTGGGTTCAGTTTCTCCATGGCGATCACCCGCTACGATCTACGCAAGAATTACGAGGAAGCAGAGGCCAATGCGATTGGCACGGAATATGTCCGGGCAGGACTGCTGCCGGCGGCGGATGCGGCAGGAGTGCGTACCCAGCTTGGGAAGTATCTCGAGTTGCGTCTCAGGTTCTACCGAACCCGCAGCGAGCAAGAGTTGCAGCAGATTGATGCCGATACCGCGCAACTGCAGAGAGAGATGTGGTCGGCGGTACAGGCCCCAGCCGTGGCGCATCCGAGCCCTGTGATCGCACTCGCCGTTGCCGGCATGAACGATGTGTTGAACTCGCAGGGATATACCCAGGCGGCCTGGTGGAACCGCATCCCTCGTTCGGCATGGACTTTGATGATGGCGATCGCCGTCTGTTGCAACCTATTGGTCGGCTATGGAGCACACGGCGCTGGAGCAAGATCCGGCCTGCTTGTTGTTTTGCCGCTGGTGGTCGCTCTCGCGTTCCTTCTGATATCGGATATCGACAGCCCGCGCCGCGGTTTTATTCACGTGGTTCCGCAGAACCTCGAAAGCCTTTCCCAGTCGTTGTCCAAGTAATTATTTCTCGCGCTGGCTGGCTGACAAGGGGTTAAGGGAGAACCGAAATGCGTCTCAGGGCGACGGGTCCTGTCATTGATCTTTTCAGATTATTGGAGAATCAATATGTACCGGCATCTTAGATTGTCGTTCACCAGCATCGTTCTCATCCTTTCCGTCGCATTTGCAGCCGCACAAGAGCAGTCACCCAAGTCAAAGCGTTCTACCGTAGGCCTGGTGCTCCAAGGCGGTGGGGCGCTGGGACTTGCCCACGTGGGTGTCATTACCTGGCTGGAGGAACACCATATTCCGTTTGACCATATCGCCGGCACCAGCATGGGCGGCCTGGTTGGCGGGGTCTATGCCACCGGACACAATGCCGCTGAGATGCGCCAGATCGTGAACGAAATCCCCTGGGACCAGCGCCCTTTCCGGCGACACGGTGGTGCGATACAGGAACACTTGCTCATCCTTGCGGTAGTTGGTACGCAATCGAATGACGTCGCGCTCGTCGGCGGTGATGAAGATCAGCTCGTACTGCCGAAAGAACCCAAGGGTCGCCGAGTACGACTGGCCGGCTTTGTAGCGAGCCTCGATCGAGAATGCAACATGGTCGTTGTCACCGAATTGGAAACTGACAATCGGGTGACCAATATATTTCGGTCCCCAGGTGGTGAAAAAAAGATCCGCGAAGCGAAGTTGCGATAGATAAACGGTCCGGTCGCTCCAGCAATCCGAGTATTCGATCTCGGTGTGATAGTCACAGTTGCGCAGATTGTGGATGGTAACTCGATCACCATTGATCTCGGCCCAGGCGGTCCGGCTAGTGTCGGCCTGCCAATCGCCGTCGTTCGACGGCTTCAGGCTGAGCCACCACGTCAGCACGACACAGAAGCCGGCAAAACAGAGAGCGGCAGCCCAGAGCCATCGTTTGACCTTGACCAGGACCGCGATAATCGCGAGAACATAGATCACGGTCAACGGAATACGCAACGCTGCTATCCGAAAATCAACGTAGAGGGCTGCCACTGCCCAGAGAGTGAGCAAGGCGAGAACCAACCACATGATCACGAGTCCAAGCATCCGCAGCGGTCTGAATCCAGTCGGCGGCGAGGTAGGCCGAAAGCGGAAATCCTTAGTATTCATAACATTCGGAATCTTGAGGTCAAATCTAATCCCCCTCCATTGCCTCTATGCGGCACGGTAGAATCACCCGACCAAAGGAACATCCTAAATGAACTTGCACACCATGGTGCTATGCTCGGTACTTCTACTCGTCGCGCCGCTGTTTGGACGGGAAAAAAGTGATGTCATCGTCATGAAAAATGGCGATCACCTGACGTGCGAGATCAAGGGATTGAACTCCGGCGTGCTCTACGTGAGTCTCGATTACCTTCTTGGCACAAGTTCAGTTCAGTGGTCGAAGGTGGATGGTGGTGATCGCTGGGGGCGGCGGCCGCAGCTCGGGAGGGGATTTCGGGGGCGGCAGACGGAGATGAGCAAAATGGCAACAGCCATGACCGACTCTAATCCTGACAAGCTTGGAATTCGGTACCCGAATGGAGCTAGGGATTAATTCCCGCATTACAGACGATCTAGTTAGTAAAAGGGAGAAAAACTATGCTGCAACAAATGCGTACTAGAATGGCAAGAGTCGGCATGGGACTGGCGCTGATGCTGTTCGTGTGCGGTACGGCGCTGGCACAGGATGTAACCACCAACGCCATGCCGGGAACGGATTTCACCAAGTACCACACTTACAAGTGGGTCACAATACAAGGTGCCACGTACCCAAATCAGATCGTAGATGCACAGATCAAAGATGCTGTGGATTCGCAGTTGGCGGCGAAAGGCTTAACGAAGACGGACGGTGATAAAGCCGACCTCTATGTTGGTTATCAGGCCTCCGTCGATCATGAAAGACAGTGGAACGCGTACGGCATGGGCGGGGGCTTACGCTGGGGTGGCGGCGTGGCCAACGCCCAAAGCTCGACCATCAATATCGGGACCCTTGTTCTGGATATGTATGATCCGTCGAGCAAACAACTGGTTTGGACCGGGCGTGCGACAAAGACGCTCGATGCCAGCGCCAACCAGGAAAAGAAGCAGAAGAATCTGAATAAGGCCATGCAGAAGTTATTGAAGAACTTTCCCCCCAAGTAGAAACTGGGCTGACAAGAATCACAGAACGTTACGAGAGGATACCTATGAGGAATACAGCGCGGCGAGGGTTTATAACTCTGTTATTGGTTCTGTCGGGTGCAGTAGGCATTTGTCCCGCCAATGCACAAAATCAGGCACTCCAGCAACGTGTGGCCGAGGTCAAGCAGGCAGCTGCGAAAAACAAGCAGGCCCTTGCGCACTACACTTGGGTCGAGCAGGTAACGATCAGCCTCAAGGGCGAGCAGAAAAAGCAGGAGCACTTTCAGGTGCGCCTTGGCCCGGATGGAAAGCCACAAAAGACCTCGCTTGACCCACCTCCAGCCGACACATCCACTGACCAAGGCGGGAGGCGTGGCCGCCTGAAGGAGCGTGTGGTCGCGAAGAAGAAGGCGGAGTACGAGGACTATGCGGATCAGATGAAGGCGTTGGCGCAGCAGTATGTGCCGCCAACTAGAACGCTGCTGCAGCAGGCCTATCAGCGCGGAAACATTGCAATGAGTCCGGCAGCGGGCCCTCCCGGTCAGGTTCAACTGGTCATTCGTAACTACTTGAAACCTCAGGATTCGTTGACCCTGGTTTTCGACAAAACGCAAAAGGCGCTGCTTCGGGTTCAAGTCGCCTCCTATATGAGTGATCCGAAGGATGCGATGAACTTGACGGTGCAGTTCACCAATTTACCGGATGGAACGAACCATGTCTCCAACATGGTGATCGATGGCGTCAGCAAGCAGTTGAACGTTGCCGTTCAAAACGCGAATTACCGGCGCCTCTGAGCTTCCGTTTATCGCTAATGAAGGCATTGGGATGGACCGGGCTTGCTGACATGAACGGCGGGCTGGTATTCCGTATTTCCGCATCTACGATCTGCGATCCACCTACGCGACTCTGATGGGGTTTTGGCACACTTTTCACACAGTTTTAGCGGAGTTTGCATCGAAAAGGGCATCGCTCCGTGGTTCAGTTGTTGGAAGTGGTTTAGAATCAGGGAAGCAAAACAGTCGGGGCGTAGCGCAGCCTGGTAGCGCACCTGCCTTGGGCGCAGGGGGTCGGAGGTTCAAATCCTCTCGCCCCGACCAATCGTTTCACCAATGTTGATTCGCTGTACTGACCGGTGACGAGCCAGTCAAACCGCACCTGAGTGCTCGACCGTGAGCGTGCAATCAGGAAGTTTGACTAAGCCATGCGGGTGGTAGAAAATACTTGAGATGCCCGCTTTCCGGGCATCAGTCTTCTCGCAAGTGTGGGCCTGTGGCGCAGCTGGGAGCGCGCTTCCATGGCATGGAAGAGGTCGCCGGTTCGATCCCGGCCAGGTCCACCAAATTCTAAACAACTGGCAGCGGACACCCGCCACTTCTGTCTAGAATCCTTCCTATCTTCCGAGTTTCCCTTCAGCGCCGAACTCTGCCCAGCGCTAGTGTCTGGCAATGCTACCGGCCTTCTGATCGGCGATCCACTTGGTGACCCGCGCGTGCAGAACGTCGAGCGGCAAGGGTCCGGCATCGAGCACTTCATCATGAAAGCTGCGGATGTCGTACTTCGGGCCGAGGTCCTTCTTCGCCTGCTCGCGAAGTTCGAGGATCTCCATCTGGCCTAGCTTGTAAGCCAGCGCTTGGCCCGGCCACGCGATGTAGCGGTCCACTTCGGTCTGAATGTTGGGCTCATCCATGGCGGTATGCTCGCGGAAGAAGTCCACCATCTGCTGGCGGCTCCAATGCTTGTAATGGACTCCAGTGTCGACCACCAGCCGAATCGAGCGCCACATTTCGTTTTCCAGCCGGCCGTATTCGCTATACGGGTCCTGATAGAAGCCGACGTCCTTGCCCAGCCGCTCCGAGTAAAACGCCCACCCTTCGGAGTAGGCGTTGTAGTTTCCGTACTTGCGGAAGGGCGGAATGCCGGCCAACTCCTGCGCAATGGAAAACTGCAAATGATGTCCGGGAACACCCTCGTGATAGGCGATGGCCTCGACATTGAGCAACAGGCGGTGCTCGGGATCGTACTCGTTCACGTTAATCCGCCCAGGACGTACGCCGTTGCCGGTCCCGGGCGAGTAGTCGGCCGGAACTTCATTGGGCGCCCGGTACGCTTCCATGGGGACCACCACCAGTTTGTTCTTCGGCAGCCGGCCAAACAATTGGGGCAGCTTGCTGTACATCTGGTCGGTGTAGTGCTGATACAAGTCGAAAATTTGCTGACTCGAGGTGCCGTGCAGCTTGGGGTCCTGGCGGATGTGTTCATTGAAGCTCTTCAAATCGGCGAAACCCTGCTGCTTCGCTATGACCAGCATCTGCGTCTCAATGTCGGCCACCTGCTTCAACCCCATCTGGTGAATCTGTTCAGGCAGAAGCTCGGTGGTGGTCATGCGCCGGACATCGAACTGATATCGTGCATCGCCGTCGGGCAGTGACCAGACCCCCATTTCCGTCCGGCCTTTAGGGGCATAGTCGTTCTTCACAAAGGCGGCAAACTTCGCGTAGGCGGGATTGACTTCGGCCTTGACCGTCTTCATCACCGCATCGCGCAAGCGTTGCTGCTCGGCTGCTGGAATCCCCTCGGGAAATTTCAGTACCGGCTGGCTGAAGGGGTTCTTCTCTTCCTTGGCGTCGGCTATCTCCTGCGCCTGGACCGCCACCTTCTCCAGCAGAAACTTGGGCGGCATCAGATGGTCGCGCAAGCCGAGCTTCATGTTGGCGGTCACCTGATCGAACACGCGTGGTAGTTGGTGCAGTCGGGCAATATAGTTCTCATAATCTTGCACCGTCTTGAATGGCATCTGCCGGGGCATGGAAGCGTAATTCAGGTGTACGCCATTCATCTGGTCAACTGGCATCTCCCAGTGATTGAACTTCGCGCCCTCCACCGCCTGACGCAGGTCGCGCACCATGAGTTGCCGATTGAGCACCTCCTCTTCGGGGAATCCCGAGGTGTCGATCGCCTCAAAGACTTTGAGTTGTTGTTTTGCATACTCCACCTGTTTGGCAATCGCTTCGGGCGAATAGTCACCCAGGCGGTCGTTGTAGCGGGTGTCACCCACATAGGTCGCTAATTCAGGATAGGTGCGAAGCGCGTGTTCCCATTCAGCCTGCAAGGCATCACGCAACTGGGCGCGCCGTGCCTCGAGGCTATTGCTGTTGCTCTGGGCGGAGAGGGCCGCAGTGCAGGCGTAAACAAGTAATGCAACAACAAACAGTCTCATGCTCGGACCTCGGACTTAGAACGAACACAGTAGCCGTCGGCTGGCGGGGCTTTAGCAGTTCTGGCACACGCGCGCGTTAGGGCTCGTTTCCGCACTATATCAATTCAATCCTCCAGCAACAATTCCTTCCACCTGATCTTCCCAGTCCCGCGCACGAAAACACTTTCATAATCGGTGAGCAGAACCGGGCGACAGTGGGCAATAGGTTGCCGATGCGGACGAGGCAGGACCTCTGGTGCAAGACGGCGCAGATGTCACATCTCTATGTGAACAGAATGTGTCAAGCAGGCTGAAAACCGGGCAAATCCTGAAAAGACGGGCTCCCGCCAACGGGTAGAGTCCCAATCTGAAACTAAGACACTCCGGCGAACGAATATCCTTGACTTCATCGGCGAGGAAATGGTCTGATGATTTGCGATAGGGTTCGCAGTGGCTTGTACGCATCCGGGAGAACTGGCGACTTCTTATTTGGTACGCGAGGGCTCGCACGAAGGAAATTGCCACTTCGAAAGAGCCGAGGCTAAACCTCGTAAGTTGTCAGGTATCCTAAATGCAATGTAGGCGCGTGCGAGTTTTGCGGTATTTTCTGCTTTCCTGTTCTCTGACTGCCGCGGTTTACGCGCAGCAACCTTCCACGCCAAACTCTTCGACATCTTCATCGGCTGCCTCGACCGCTGCCCCGGCCCAAAGTGCTGTGCCGCCCAGTGAACGAGTAATCCTGAAAGTCGGAAATGTGCGCATCACCCAGGCGGAGTTCGAGTCTCTAATCAGCACGTTAGAGGCGCAACAAGGACCGGCCGATCTGAGCCGTCAAGCCATCGGCGAGAACTACGCGTCGCTGCTGATGCTGGCGCAACAAGCTGTCGCCCATCACCTGGACTCGACCCCCGATGTGGTCCGGCAACTGGCCATTGATCGCGACCAGATCCTGTCCAACGCCGAGTTTGCCAGCCTGAAGGCCCAGGTCAAGCCCACTGCGGAAGAGATCAGCGCGTATTACTCCGCCCATGTGGACGACTACGACGTGGTGTTGGTGCGCAGGATCTTCATTTGGAAGAAGATCGGGCAGGGCATGAGTTCCGCCGACGCCCATGCGCTGGCCGACGCCATCCGTCAGGCTTATGCCTCGGGAAGCGATCCCAAGAAATTGATCCACGATCCCAACAGCGTCGTGCTCGACGCCGAACCGCTGAGCTTCCAGCGTGGTGAGTTGCCGGAAAAAATGGCCAAGCCGGCATTTACCGTCAAGCAGGGTGAGTGGGCCGTGATTGACGACAATGCCGACACCCTGGTGCTTTTGCAACTGGTCGAGCGCAGCCGTCGAGATCTGAAAGAGATGTCACCGTTCATCGAAAAGAAATTGCAAGGCGAGAAATTGAAAGCAGAGTTGGACAATTTGAAAAAGCAAAGCGGTGTTTGGCTGGACCAGGGTTACTTTGCGCCTGCCCCGCCGACGCCTGGTTCCAGTTCTCAACCTCAAACTTCAGGCCCCCCGAACCCAGTGCATAAGGAGAAAGATGAAGACAAACGACAGAACTAAGACATTATGGTACGTTGCGCTACCGATCCTCATCGTGGTAGCGTGTGTCCTCCAACCGCAGGCCCGGGCCCAAATGACATCGACGGGTATCGACTGCTCGCAGATTGCCGCCCTCCACCTGTTGAAGCAAGACAACATGCGCGCCGGCCTTACTCTGATTGAGTGCGGCGTAGTACAAGGCGGCCGGCCTTCCGGCTCAGGCGATGAGGTCACTGGCGACAGCCCTCAACCGCCCAACATCCTGGTCAGCAATCGGACCTGTACTTCAAACAGCAGCTGCACGCATAGTGAAAGCATGGTATTCGCCAGTACCCGGATTGGAGACCACACGGTGGTGGTTAATTACAACGACGAGACCGGCAGCGGCAGCGACTATTCCGGAGTGTCCTACTCGCTGGATGGCGGCTCCACCTTCACTCAGATTGTTCCGTCACCGCTTGGCACGGGCCACGGGACTAACTTCGGAGATCCCATCGTGGTTTACAACTCCAAGTTAGCCATGTGGTTTGCCGGCGACTTGGCGACCGGCTGCGGTGGTCAAGGCATCGGCACCTGGAAGTCTCCCGACGGCCAGAATTGGACGGTCTCAGCGTGCGCCCATAACGGCGGTGCAGACGACCGTGAGTCGATGTGGGTTGACAACTCTCCATTCAGCGCAGTGTACGGCCGCATGTACGTTTCCTTCAATAACTTCAACGTGGGTGGAGGGGCCCTGTTTGTGACCCACACGGACGATGGCGTTACCTGGAGCACGCCCGTGCAGGTCGCCAATGGCTCACCCTTTATTCGCGATGTACAGATCACCGGCACCTTGCCAGGCCATGGCTCTCCCAATGCTCTTTACAGGAGCCCGGTATTTCTTGCTGGCATGGATGAAGGTGGCGGGGGTATGAGCACCCGCCAGAACATCATGTATCGATCCACCGATGGTGGCGCCACCTGGACCTCGGCCACTTTGGGTGCTCGCTTTAATCCCGTGGGTGACAGCACCTGCGGCTACTTCGCAAAAGTCAATCCCATCTGGCGGCACATGGGCTGGGGCGAGCCGGCCGTTGGTCCCAACGGAGTGATCCACTATGCCTACGCGGGCAAAGGACAAGCCAGCGGTGACAATGGGGACATCTACTACGTGCGTTCCACCGATAACGGCCTCACCTGGTCCACGCCGATCAAACTTAACGACGACACCGGCGGCCAGTACAAGACCCAGTGGATGCCGTCCGTCTCCGTCAACTACAGCCCCGCCATCCCCTTGCCGCAGACCAAGGTAACCGTTTCCTGGTACGATCGTCGCGCCGCCACCACGGCATGCAATGCGGCCACCGATCCGGGATGCAGCTACGAGCGCTATGGCGTTCAATCGCCTGATAACGGCGTCACCTGGGGAGCGAACTTCGCCATCAGCACCGGCTTAATTCCTCAGCCACAACAGGACGATCCCTTCATCCAGAGCTGCTACGCGGGCGACTACGACTACAGCACGGCGTTCGGTAACACTGCTTATGTAACCTGGACCGACGGACGCGTTGCCATTGGCGGCGTCAACGTACAGACCGTGGAATTTGCGCCGGTACCCGAGCCGTAGAGCGGTTCTCTGCGCACATCGGACTAACCAAAGAGGGCGGCTAACCGGCCGCCTTCTTTTTGTTGCCGCGGCGTTTGTGGTGATTGAGGGTAGCAGGCCCGCGAATTGGGCCACAGTCTCGTATGTTCTCAGCCTCGGCGGAGATTTGTGCGGCCATCTCCCCGCACCCCAAGTGTCAGGCGCTCCACGTACGCTGGTGGACCGCGTCATCGCCCGCATTGTGCGATAAGCGGCGACCCCGCCGAGCCGCCCGGATTTCATCACTACACCTACCCAGCCGTTGGGCGGCCTTTCCGGCTAAGAGCCGACATACCCCCCTCCCCCTGATGCTCGTAAAATCTTGAAAACACACGCTAAGCCCGGAAAAATCCCCGCAAAGGTAATTATCCCTTGACAATACGTACACAAAATTGTAGAGTCGTAGAGGCTAGATTCGGTACGCCCCGGTTTTGGATGGGGCGACCGCCGAGGGACCTCAACATGCGACTCCCAGATACTGTCTTGAAGACGGTCGGCTTTCTCTCCGCGAGCACGACGCAGGTCAAGTACGGCGGCACCGGGTTCGTTATCGCAACCCCGAGAAGCGATGGGGGCGCCTTCCTGCATTTCGTGACCGCAAAGCACGTAGCGGACGAATTGGGCGATGCACCGTTCGCGCTGGGCGTAAATCGCAAAGACGGTGAACCAGCGCTGATTCACGCGGACGGTGTGAAATGGTATTTTCATCCCACCGAACCCAATGCCGTTGATGCAGCGGCGTGTCTGTTTGCCCCAACTAATTACGCAGAACTCGACCTGCAATTGATTACCGAACACCACTTCGCGCTCAAGGACAAGATGCCTGAGCGGGGAATGGGCATTGGAGACGAGATCGCCGTGGTCGGCCTGTTCACAAGATTTTGGGGGCAGAAGCGATTATTCCCAATAGTCCGAACCGGAAACTTGGCGATGTTGCCGACCGAGAAGGTGCCTGCAAAGAATTTTAATCCGATGGAGGTATATCTAGCCGAGGGGCGTTCCATTGGCGGACTTAGCGGCTCTCCGGTGTTCATTCGCCAAACCGTCAATCTCATGCTGAAGGGTGAAGACGGCGACGATATTCCGTTTGCTGGTCTGGGACAGCTCTATCTATTGGGCATGATGCACGGTCACTGGGAGCTGCCTGCGTCATTCACGAAGGGCGAAAATGGCCGAGGCCGTCAATATGGGCATTTCGATGGTCGTCCCAGTTGATAAAATCAAAGAGATTATCTACGGCCAGGAGATGACTGCCATGAGAGACGAAGTGGAGCAGGACCTAATTCGGCAATACGGCCCAGTTGCCGATTCCGAATTCGGAACTCAGGTCACACCGGAACATGCGGAGATTCCGATTCCAACCAAAGACCAATTTCTTGACGATCTGACGAAGGCGAGTCGGAAGATCAAGCCCGAGTAATAGCTATCGCTCCGAGTACCACCAAAACGCGATTCCCGCGAACAATGCAGCCGGGATGGAATAGATGACGAGCGTGAGGGCTCGTGTAGTCGTCCAGCCGTACCAGCCTCGGTACCAAGTAAGCCTTAGAATGACAATCAGCACCCAGCCCGCAGCGGCGACGAGCGCGACTAGCTGCTTTTGGCGATTGGTGGGAGCGAATTTTGGTATCCAGCGTTTCACAGAACAAGGAGTATCTTATGAATAAGAACACTTACAAAGTAGCAGAAGAGATCAGAGAAAAACTTGCGCAGTATGCGAGCGCCACCTCTGAGAACGAGGCGAATTGTGCCCTAACGATTGCCTCGTCCCTTTGGGTTAGGTCTTCTGCTGTTTCAGACCGTTCACCGTTACCCGAACCTCACTAAGCACTTTCTCGATGCGCTCGGTTGCTAATTGGTGGGTCTCGACTCTTTTGGCAATGGCGTCTAGCTTAACTTCTAGGCTAGCGAACGCTCTCTCAAGTTTAGTGTCAAGTGATTCGGCCATTTGCTTCTCCTGTATGCGTACCGCGATTCCATTCAGAACGGCTCAACCTCAACCGGAGCACGGCGGATAACAACATCCCGCTTTTCGATCTGGTGCATGAAGGTCTGAAACATCGGCTGAGTGTCGAAGCGATGATTGTACCGGAAGCTGTACTCGTCAAGATAAGTTTGTAGATAGTGACGGCCAACGGAATGGTAGACGCCTCGCAGTCCATTTTTTACGAGCGACCAGAATCCCTCAATCGTGTTCGTGTGCGTCTCGCCAACCACATAGACCTTCTCGCTGTGATTGATTCTGCGGTGCTGATAGCCCCGCGAATCGAAGCAGTCATAGGACGGGAAGTCATCGGTGAAAACGAGGGACTGAGGCAGAACATGCTCTTTAACCAAGCCAAGCAGCGTGTCAGCCTTAACGTCAGCCGCAACTACGGCCCTGACCTGGCCCTTACGTTGAACCATGCCAACGACGGTAGTTTTTCCGTGCCTGTCTCCGACCATTGGACGGCCCGCATTGCCCTTGCGCTTGCCGCCGTAGAACATTTCGTCCATTTCGACTCGGCGATTGAATCCACCAATCGGCCCGGGGTTTTCAGGGTTGAGCATGGAGCGAATCTGTTTGAACATGCGCCACGCGGTTTTGTACGTTACGCCCGTCTCGCGTTCGATCTGCTTTGCGGAGATTCCGCAGCGAGTAGCAGACATGAGATACATCGCATAAAACCAAGTTGTGAGCGGTGTTGGGCTCTTGTGAAAAATCGTGTTGGCCGTGGGATGAACGTGATCGCCGCAATGCTCGCAGGAATAAGACGGGCTGCTCTTGAGGCGGTAATGCTTCGTGATCTGCTCGCAGTTTTCGCAGTAGATGCCGTCGGGATACAGGCGGTTCTTGAGCCACTCTAGACAGGTGGCTTCATCTGGGAACTGGCGGTCAAAATCTTTCTTTGTGTACCGCTCCATTTTTGGCTTTGGTTCTTGGCGATGATGGCTCTTGATTTTCATTGGCTTACCTACCGTCAAGAAAAACTGTAGCAGAGTATCTACGTATTGTCAAGGGATAATTACCCCCGCAAAATCTTGAGCCCCAAAGACTTATAGGCAAAATCTTGAGCCGCAAGGGTTTACGGCCCATTGCGAAGAGGGAAGAGTTCCCTAAGGACTCACGGCTTCTTGCGAAGAGCGATGAGTTCCTGCTGGCAAACTCCGCTCCCGACTCGAAGCAAACTTTCTAGCCAGCGCCAGCTGATGGCTGGCCCAGCCCTGTACTTTTCAAAGACCTCAGCCGAGCGGACCGCGCTTCCGCGTTTCCGCTCGCATCGGGCACACTGGCCCTACTTAACAGCATAGGTCACCGGCGCAATTCGTCAAGATCACGAAAGGACTAGCGGCAAGACTGTCCTTTCGTAACCAGAAGCTATCTCATAAATCGGTTTGTATCAGGGCACGGTTTCAGCCGTGCCGGCGGGTGCCCCATCCTGTCATCCCGAGCGGCCGCGAGTGCAAACGGGGTCCCCAGCAAGCACGGGGGAAGCCTGCCCTGAGCGAAGCCGAAGGGTGCTTGCTGGGGTGTTAGAGCGAGGGCCGTCGAGGGACCTGCTTTCTTCC